>Ga0208767_1000192_pt1 | contig 45421 bp, 51 predicted proteins | sample VirMetDEL_Mar_21_FD_184514 | JGI IMG/M metagenome (GOLD analysis project Ga0208767, IMG submission 184514) | Aqueous microbial communities from the Delaware River and Bay under freshwater to marine salinity gradient to study organic matter... | ecosystem: Environmental > Aquatic > Marine >...
GTATTATTTTTAGTATTATTTTCTTTTTTATTATTAGATTTTATAAGATTATTATAAATTTTAATTCCTCTATTAGTAAATTTATCATCAAATCTAAAATATCTACCATTTCCAATCTCAATATTTCTTCTAATATTTCCATTTCTTCCCGATTGAGTTACACCCCCAAAAGCATCAATTAAATAAAGGTCAAAACTATTATTAATGTAAAAGTTTTCTTCTGCAGTTCTTACAAATTCTGGGATTACTTCAGAAACTCTAAATTCATCTGGGATAATTCGATATGCTATTCTAGAAAGTTCTGCTGAAAGTACTTTTGCTGCTGATCTAAAAGTATTAGAATTGTTGCTTTGTTTTTGATTTTGGTTTTTTATTTGGTAATCATCAGCATTACTTATTTTTTGTTTGAATCTATCTCTTAGCCCTTTATTCCAACTTGAAAAGGCAGTAGCATCTTCACCTACAACTTCTCCTTGGGCGGTAGCACCAATAGTAATAAGATTTGCTAAATCGGGGGTTATTTGGGTTTGAAAATCAAATTTTTTTACAAAATTAGAATTGCCATTATTATACCCAAATAAATTAAAAGGCACATTACTACTAAATGTTTTTAAAATAGGAGAAAATTCAGTTGAACTATCTATAAGAGTAATAAGATTTTTTTCTTCATCTATGATTGGTTCTAAATTGTTAATACCTCCTAATGATCTATTAAGCTTACTACAAATTGTTTTTAAAAAATTATATATTGAAAGATTTCCCTTATCATCTAAATTATTAGTTAGTGTGTCTTCTATGAAAGCAAAATTTAAATAAATATTCATTATGTAACCATAATTAATTTTACTTTCTTTCCCTTGACCATTATCTTTATTATCTATTATTTCAGTGTTAAGCCATTTTTTAAATTGGTCATTTATACGACCTAAAAAATCTCTACCATTTGAAAAATCTACTATATCATTTTCATTTTTTTTCGTAAGTTGAATATTTCTAAGATTATCATTTCTTACAAAGCATACTTTAGGATCAAATGAAAACTGGTTTTCGACAGCATTCATGATATTAACATCTGTTCTATCTTTAATAGCGATAATAGGAAATCTGTTAGAGCTATTATTTACTCTAGGAAAAATATATTTATTTAAAAAATGAATAAAAGCCCCAAACCTAATATAATAAGAATAATCTGATTGAGTTCTGGCTCCCGATAGTAAACTTGTTAAATTTTGTAAACTCTCCTCTGCTTCATTTATAATTCCCTCCAATTTTGCCCCTGGGATTTGGGTAATATCAACAACTTCGTTTTCATAAATTATATCACTGGTGGTTATTTCACCTGATGTGTTATTTTTTATATTATTAACTTCATTAATAGTTTGGGTTTTACGAGTTTGGGTTGTACGAAAAAGTTTTTCTATTAATTCTTTTCTTTTTAAACTTTTTCTTAAATCAGAAAGAAAATTACTAATAATATCTCCATTATCATTAGAATCCGAGGAAGGGGTAGTCTTATTATTTGTATCTACAATATTAATATTTAGGGATTCTATTATATCTCCCAAGCTTACAAGATCTATAGTTATATTATAAGAACCATCAGGATTAAAAGACCAATTAAAGTTTGATACTTTACCAAAAAACCCATCATAATTTCCATCATATTCTTTTCTTTGTTGGTCTATTCTCCTTAATATGTTCCTATGTGAGGTACCGCTATTTTGAAACCAAAATTTTTCAATTAAAGAATTAGTTATTGGTAATTTACTTTTTGATGTGTTTTCAAAGTAGCTATTATTTCCCCATTCTAATAACATAGTATATCCTAGCCTCAAATAAAGTAGTTCTATAATTTCAAATTGAACTTTATTATATGCTTTTAGTGTTACTGTGCCTTTACGAATAGAACCTCTATTTAAATGGGTAGCAGTAAAATTAACTATGCCCGGAGGTGGTTGTATACCAAAATCATTCCCCCCCAATCCATAAGCTGATTGTGTGTTCCAGATATTATTAGCAGATTTATTAATGCCCGATCCAAAAGTATAATTTCCTTCAGAATTTAATTCACTTATAGTTCTAAACAATATTGCTTTTTTAGCAAGTTGCTGTCCAGAATATACATCAGCATTTAAATTTAAATCGGTTAATCTTTTTCTACTATCAACAGATACAGAAGAGGCCATTTTTATCCAAGCAGTTCTAGTATTAAGATAGTTGATTTGTTCTGGGGTACGGGTAGCATCAAGACCACTGCCATAAACTTCTTGGCGAAGGGTTATTTGGTCTTTTACGTACTTTTCAAATGGTTCTCCTATTATATTTCCTGTCATAACTAACCATTAATTTTTTCAAAATTTAAAAGAACATTTCCTAAATTTGAGGGAATTCTAAGTGTTACCCCCACAGGAGGAAAATAAGAATTTTGGGGTAAATTAGGGTTAGCAGATGAAATTACCCACCATAAAGAAGCATCACTATAATATTCAAATGCTAAAGAATCAAATCTATCTTGATCTTGAGTTATAACATATAAATCATCATCATTAACAGGAGGTGAAGGATATTTTGTTGTTTGATAAATTTCCTTACCATTTACAGTTTTTGTTATTGGTATGTTTTTATATCTTTTCATATTTGATTAAGCCCTTGAGTAGTTTGAGTTGAAGATTCATTAATGGGGGTTTGTACTGAAAACATATCATTTGTCCAACTGTCAAAATCTCCTTCTATTACAAATGTAGGTTCTTTTTTTAATGGTGGTGGTGGATCTATTGGGGTTGTTTTTTTAGGACCTTCGGCTACTTCTCCATAAGCATCTCCTTTTTTATTTCTTAAACTAATATATCTCTCTTTCCCATATTCTACTTTTTTCTCCCCAAAATTAAGTGTTTGGACTTTAGGGGCAAAATTATGGATTGGTGTAAAGGTAAATCCTGTTACTTTTACTATGTGAGGAACTTCTCTTAAATTACCAACATTTCCATTATCATCAATATTAATTTCCCAAGGTGATTCTTGTGGCACAGAAAGATTTAGACTTCTAATAAATCCTTCTTGTTCATAACACCAGCCCCCTAATGTTAAAGTAACTAAATTTCCTGCCATATACTTATCATCAATATAATCAGGGGCTAATGATGAAGCAAGGAAATTTAATTTTTTATATTGTATCATTATTTCCTCTTTAGATTGAGCTGCTACAGTCCAATCTAAGTTAATGGTACGATCAAATCCTTGGTAACGGTAAAAATTTTCCCCTCTACCCATATACTTTTCTGCATTCCATTCTGCGGAATAATTATCCGAGAAGTTATCAATAAATGCTCTAAAATGGATGTAAGTTTTTTGTTTTGGGTTTTTATTATCTATTACTCCAATTCTAAATTTAACTAAATCAGTTGTAGATAAATCTATATTTACATTTTCACCTTTATATAAGGGTAATGCATTTATTTTATCTAAAGGTTCTCCTAATCCTGTACTATAACTAGAGACGTTTTTATTTCTTCTACCAGGGTCACCTAAATTAACCCTTTGTTCTATTCTATTTTCGGGACGTGAATAGTCAGGTGAATTAGATAATATATTCTTTTTACCTAAAGGTAAAAAATTATTAGTAAATGGTATTGGAAGTAAATTTACAAGTGTTTGATCAGCACCAAATTCTCTTCTAAAATCACTTACTTCAGTTATATTTTTAGAAGAAGATTTATCTGATATTTGATCGCCGGTTAAAAGAAAATGGTTAAGTCTAAATCCAGGTGTATTATATGAAGTAGTATCACTATATCTTTTTATAACTGTTTGTCCTACACCTAAAGCAGATCCAGGACCTCCACTATATCTTAACATTTCTCCTTTAAAAGGGGATATACCTTTAGTATTACCAAATAATCTAGAGGTTACATCTTCTATATTATTTTTTAAAGGATTAATACCCTTAAGAATATTTCCTAAACTATCCCCAAGTAAATTACTTAAAGTACCTTGAGGTCTATTTATAGAAAAATTATTAGCAACTTTATCTTCTTTTAAATTAACTAATCTATTGTCTTGGGTAGATTGTGTGTTAGTAACTATACTAGTATAGACTGGAAGACCTGATGGGGTAGCAAAGTTAACAACTTTATCAAAAATATTAGAAGATCTTGCTTGGTCAGGGGATGTATCCCTAAATGGATTTAATCCCTGTTTATTTAAATGAATACCAAATGGATTAGCTCCTGCTTGTAATAGTGTAGACTTTGATATATATTTCCCTTCGTTTATTACTCCACTAGCTTGGGTTTTAACTCCAGTTCTTGAAAGAAGATTTTGTTTATTTCTAAATAATTGTCCCTTATTAGAATTAAAAAGTTTATTTAATCTTTCTATATCATCACCTACTCTTGCTAGTGTATTTGCCCTTAAAGTAAAGTCAGTCCCACCTGTATTTCCAGGAGAGGTATCAATAGAAGTAGTAACATATGGTTCCCCACTATTACCACCACCTATTGTATCTTTATTGTATCTTAAGGATTTAAGATTAGTTTGTAAATCTTTAAGAGCCATACTAATTACTTAGGTAAATTATCTAGATATTTTACAATTGCTTCATTATCCAAATTTGAAGGTTGTGGTTTATCTCTTAATGAAGGGTTACCAATTGTAGAATATAAATTGTGTAATTTAGATCCTGCAAAATCTGGGGTTTTAGGGGTTGTACCATCTAATTTAGATAGATTTGAACCGTTAGTGTTTAATTTTTTTAAAATGCTCATGTTTGTTTTTTTATTATAAATATTAGGTTATTGAACTTGATAAGTACCCATAGAAAAAGCAGTACCTGCTCTAGTAGAATCTATTTTAACTGTACCCTCTCTTTCTGCTATTTGTTTTAAATATTTATTATTTTCTCTAAGTTCTCTTATTAATGAAGAATTATCATTAGGAGCAGTTACTACTGTTGGTGAGGTTTGATTTCTTAAAGAAGAATTTGAATTAATTACTGTGTTACTTATTGGGGTATTGGTGTTTGCTACATTATTTACTGCGTTGCTAATTGGGGTGATGGTATTTGTAGTATTGTTTGTTGTAGGGGTAACATTATTTGTTAAGTTATTTTCACCCATTAAATCAGTTCCGGCTACTATTGTATCCTCATTATTTAATGCTATTGTACCTTCGGGTGATAATATCATTCTTTCTCCATAACCAGGTGAAATTAAATCATCTCCTTTTCTAGCATTGGCTATCAATCCCAAAATGGCTCCAGCTGTTACACCAGCTAAAGCAATTCCCCCAACAAGAAGAAGTGGGTTTGTGAAAGCTGCAGTTGCACCCGCTGCAACAGCAGCAGCTCTAAGTTCTAAAGCTAATAAACTAAATTGAGCAATTAATCTACCTAAAGATAAACCAGCAAGTCCTACTAAAACACTAGAAATTAATAAAGTGTTTGATGCCATAGATGCTATTATATCCAGTAAAGGAGCAAAAGCAATCCCTAGATCACCTATAATACCCTTAATTTTTTCAAGTGTATCAGCAAATTTTTCACTTGCAGATTGAGATTGAAGTTGTTGGAATGTTACTTCACCATAAGTATCTTTAAATTGTTCAGCACCCAATCTATTTATTTCTTGTTGAAGGGTAATTTTTGCTAACTGATCTCTAGATATTCCAATTGCTTTGGCAGCTGCTTCTTGTTGGATTCTATTTCCTGTAGCAAATGCCAATCTAATTTCTTCTTGGTTTCTTATTTCTTCACCTAATCCAGCTAAATCATTATTTAAAGCTAATAGCCTAGCTCTTTCTAAATTAAGATCCTTACCAAGTAATACTTCAGCTTCTAATTCAGCAGTAATGGATGATTCAAAATCTAATAAACTCGAGGCAATAGCATCTACTTCAGATAAACTTAAACCTAATAATTTAGCTTGGGATACAGCTTCAGCAAGTTCAACTGGGTTCATACTTAATGAAACTGCTATAGCAGCACTTGTAGAAGCTATTTCTGCTAAAATTCCTTTAGCATCTAATGCTACTCTATTTTGAGAAGATATAGCCCCAACAGTAGATATAGTGTTTTCTAAAATCCCTTCTGTATCTTTACTTTGTATTCTAGAGAGTAAAGATAGATTTCCAGCTTGTTCTGCAGATAAGCCTAATTGTTTGGTTAATGTGGCTTGAGTTACTAAAATATCTCCCCCAAAATCGGCTATTAAACCTGATTGTCTGGTTAGTTCAACAAATGCCTCATTTAATCTTTGACTAGTAATGAAAACTTTCCCACTATCAATAGCAATCGCAGCAAAATTATATTGTAATCTTTGAGCCTCATTAGCAGACAACCCAGTGTTTTTTGCTATGTTAGATATGTTATCACTAGCTTTTAAAGTAGCAGTCACAAATAAACCTAAAACCGCTCCAAGCTCTAATACTGCTTTTTGACCCTCCTTTAAATCATTATTAAGTAATTTAGCTACTAAACCAGTTTCATCAAATTTAAGTGCTATGTTTTTAACAGTCTTGAGTAAACTTTGTGTTATACCTTGATTTTCTATTTGTTGCTGGTTTGTCTGCTCAACTACATCAAGTATTTGTTGCCGGGTTAGAAGTTGTTCTGAAATTCCAGCAAGTACTTCTTCATCAAGATCTATACCTTCCCTAAGGAGTCCAATAATTGCTTGATCAATAGCAATTACGGCTCTATCTTGACGTTCCTGTAATGTTGTTAATCGTTGTTGCTCTTTATAAGTTAAATCTTCTCCTTCAGCTAATTTTAATTGTAATCTGGTTAATTCATCATTATCGTTTTCAATTTTTTTAATAGCCCTTTTTATATCGTTTGAAAACTTTTTAGCTACACCTGCAACTTGATCACCTAGTAGTTCGGCAGTTGGTATAAAACTATTCAAATCCCTTACTAGAACATTGATAGCTGAACCAAAATTAGAAGAGAAATCATCAATGCTTTCTTTAGAAATAATTCCAGTGTTCTTTATTTCTTCTTGTAGTTTTTGAACTAAATCTTTAAATTCCTGAGCCGGGTCTTGTGGATCTTGGTTTGCCATAAAGATATTTTGTTATAAATATTGAAATATATAACTCCTATTTATAGCTAGTTTTATTTTGGAATTGAGCTGGGGTTATCTTTCCTGAGGGATCTATTATGGTTTGTTGTTTATTATTTTTTTGGCTATTTTCAATATTTTCTTTTTCTTTTTCGTAGTAATCTTTTATTAAATTATAAGTGTATTTACGAAGCCAAAGAGGCATATTATATACAGTCCCCCAATCATATCCACCTTTACCATGGAAAACTATTTCGTGGATTTGATCAAAAACATATTTTCTAAACTGTGGGGCAGTTTTAGAGGTCAGGCCAAAAAAAGTTAAGCCCAATTGGAACATCAATTGGGTCTCCCCCTCCATCGGGAAAAAAAGTCAGATCTACATCTGGTTGGATTTTAGCAATATATTCTCTAAGTGCCCGAGCATCTCGGGCTAAGAGATATTTATCTACAAATTCCCTAATATCTTTTTTATCTTCACTTCCATCAACGGATAAAATTAAATATTTTAATCTTGTAGTAGCTGCTGAGGAATCGTTTTTATTTATTTTTTGTAAACCTTTAATTTCTTTTTGGATTTTCATCTCATCCCCATGAGTTAACAATTTGAAAGTTATAATACGTTCAGTGTGAGGAAGTGTGAATGAAAATTCATTCACTCCTTTAGTATAAAGGGATTCGTCTAATTCTTTATCTTCTAAAGTAGTTAAATCAATTGTTTCTTCATTATCATTATAAGTAAAAGTATAATCTTTACCATAACCTAAAATTCTAGAGGCAATTAATACTGCATTTTTATCTCCAATTAATAGATCATTATAATTAATTTTTGAAACAATTAAGGATTGTAATAATTTATCAATTACAGTACCATTTTGGATATAAGATTGATTAGTAAGAATATCTTCCTCTTTAGCAGTCATATATTTCATTTCAATTTGACCACTAGATAAGGGATTATCTTTAGGATATAATAAACCTTTAGAGGGTAATTCTACTATTTCAGTTGGTAATTCAAATTCAGCCATAATCTTTATTGTAATAAAACTTTATTCTATAATAAATATCAAAGTAAGAAAAAGCTTGCACGGAGGCAAGCTATTTCCAAATGTAAATAATAAAGGTATTAAATCGCCAAATTAATTGGCTCTGTAAACAACCATCCAACATGGTTTTTCTGATTGAGGCTAAAGAACAATTTATTCATTTCTCCACCTCTTCTATTTTTGCTAAAGAATATGTAACGGCCACCCTCACTATCAAATTTCATGTGAGCCATTCCTGTCAACATATGCTTGAATCTATTTGAACCTGCAAAATTACCACCTTTAGTAACTTGTTGAATCAACATAAATGCAGTATTTTTATTTTCTTTATTTTTTGCTTGATTATGTCTTTCAAGCATATTTAATATTTTAGTTTCTGCATTTTTCATAGTACCACCATGATAATCTACTACTGCAACTGCAATCTCAGCAAATGAATCTACTAACACACAATCATATCCTTCTGAAAATGTACTTTCTAATACTACTAATGGATCATTTTCAATATAATCACCCATAAATAAGATAGGTAATTTTGAAAACTTTGGAAATCTTTTAACATAACCTACCATATCAATTCTATTCATCTCACCAGAAACAAATAATACTTTGCTTCCTTTTTTCTGCATATCAGCAATCATATCTAATAATACGGTAGTTTTTCCAACTCCTGGATCTCCAACAAAGGCATAATTGGTACCTTTCATCATTCCACCTTCACCACTTAATAATGAATCAATTTTCTTACCTGTAGGCATTGGCTTAAATAATGACTTATCATATTTAAAATCTGCCATTGTTGAAACAACAGGCTTGAACCTTTTTGAAACATTAGCACCAACACTTTTTCTTGGACGACCTCTACGAATTGTAACTTTTGAATTTTGCATAACCTTTATTATTATTAATTATTTACAGGGTAAATATACGAACCCTATCTTGGGGAGCCAAATTTACTCATGGGAAAGTTCAAGTTTTTTTACCAACACTCCTGCACCACCTGGTTCTACATAATAAAGCCCTCCTTGGTAAGCACCAGTATTAAAACTGATTTGTTTAAAACCTTCTTTTTTCATAATCATTGGAATACGTACTAACATACCTTTTAACTTTTTAACTATGGCTAAATATACGAACCCTACTCCAGGTAGCCAAATTTAGGCACAAAAAAAGCTTGACTAATGTCAAGCTTCTTTTTAAAAGAATATATGAGGGTGGGGTTTTTAGAAATTCAAAATACAATAATCTGGTTGGACTGTCATTGTAATTTGTTGAGCAGTATTTTCAGTATCCCAATTGTAATCGCCAAAATTAGCATCTGTAATTAATGCTCCTTTTACAATCCATTCTGATACCACATCACCTACAGGACCTAATACATTAAATGTTAAGTCTTTTTTATAGAAGTCACTATACCCATCACGGCCAGTTACTGATTCGTGATGCAAACGGACCCATTCCATAACAGCCTGGGCACCAGAAGGTGTAATTGGATCAAATAATGTAAACTGAATTGTATTCCAAGTTGTTTTACCTTTCACAAAACGTTGAACGTTGATGTGATTTAAAGCTACAGTTCCTTGGGTTAAAGTTACAGCTCCCATTCCCTTTACAGCATAAGATGGAATACCATCAATGTATACTATAAATCTATTCGCCTGTTTTGGCTCAAATGCTGTAAAAAATATTTCGTTAGGATCTAATACTGCCATTTTGTATTTTTTATTTTATTATAAATATTCTACTTTTAAATTTTTATTGCGGGAATGTAGCTCCAGTAGGTAGTACATTAAAGTCTAAAATTATAAATTCAGCCGTTCTAGTTGGTTGAAGGAAAATTTGACCTACTAATTCATTTCTATCTACTACATCCGCAGTGTTATTTGTATCATCCATTACTACTTTAAAAGCAAACAATCCTTGTCTTTGTTGTACACTTTCTAAATATGGATTTACTTGGCTTAAGAAATTATTTCTTGTAGCAATAGTATTTTGTTCAAATACTAAATTATCTGATACTTGTGAAATGTATCCTTTAAGAGCAATTAATAATCTTCTTACATTTACTCTATCTAAAGCACTTGCTTTTTTCTGTAGAGTTTTCTGTCCAAATACTACTACTCCAGATTGTGGGAATGTAGCTATTGGATTAATATTTGCTTCGTATAAAGTATCTCTGTTTCCAGCTGTTAACTTTCTTTCTGCTCTGGTTACTTGACCTAATCCTCCTCTTGTAATACCAGCAGGTGCAAACCATGGATCACTTGAAGCATCCGTAAAAGCATATACTCCAGGAATCATTGTTGAAGCAGGTACCCAAACTAACTCTCCAGTATTTGGATCAACTGTTTGTACCCAAGGCCAATAAGTAGCAGAATAACTATTATCAAACCCACTAGCCTCACTTACTATATTATTGATTGTTGAGTTATAATTTACTAAATCAACTACGGCAATTGAATCTCCTCTTGTAATTGAGTTATTAACTAAATTTGTAATTTGTGTAGCTCCAGTTCCTGCGTTTTCATTAATTAATCCAGGTACAGCAATTACATTAAATTTATACTCATTTTCATTGGACATTAATGAAATGGCGTTATTATAATCCGAACCTGTTAATCCTTGACTATCTGTAGTATCTATTTCATTGTAGAAATTAGCAGCTTTCCCAGCAGGGATATTTGCACCCGTAGCTCCTCCAAAAGATCCAGATCCTGAATTTGGGAGAAGATGTACAAAAGTAGATTTAGGATCACCATTATTATCAAAATAATTAGGAGTAGAATTCACTGATTTTACTCTTACGTACTTTGAGACATTAGCATAAGATCCAGATTCCTGAATGTAATAATCATCTCCATCATTTACTAATGTGTAGCTTACATCACCAATTACTTTTGAAATATAATTAGATGCAAGAGGATCTAATGATAAATTATTATATGATTCTAATATTATTCTTTGATTTTCCTTATCATCACCTCTACGGATTAATAAACTAAATGTTCCTGAAGCTGTGTTTACAGTTGGGATTTCCCATCTAATATTATCCTTAGAGCCTGAAAGTAAAGTCTTATTGTCCCCTTCAGAACTAGTACTATTCATTATAATTCCTTCAGAAATAGTTTCTAGTTCAAAAGATCCTGAATTTTGGGAAGATGAGACAGCAGTACTTGCAGGGGTGAATGAACCAGAAGTTACTCTAGTTACTAATAATGAACTACCACCATTTTGAAAATAATTATTAGCCGCAATTGATGTGAAAGTTGAATATATATTAGATCCACTTTCGATTTCTCCTCCAAATACTGTTGTAAATTCACTAAATGAAGTAACCAATGTAGGAATTTCAACAGGACCTTTTGCAGTAGGGCCAATGATAGCTGCACCTCTTTCAACTGGTTGTCCTTGTATAAACGATTGATCGTTTTCTCTCGCTAATACACCTGGAGATAATAAAGTTTCTGCCATTTTTATATGTTGTTTTTAATATTATTTTGTTATAAATATTTAAAAACCTTTCAAAAAACTATTTACTGTACGGTAACTTCACCTGTTTCATAATTAATAGATCCAGCACCATATTTTTCTTGGAGGGATATTGCTAAAGAATTAGACTTTTCTTGTAGATCAGCTAATTCATTTATAAGTTCATTTTTTTGACCTTCTAGGATAGCTTTTTGAACTTCAACATTTCCTAAAGAATAAGTTATGTTATCATTTTCAATTTGAAAATCTTTTAATTTTTGCAACTCAGATTTTGATAACTTTGTGTTTCCCACTTTTTTAACCATAATAATGTAAATTTAATTATAAATATATATTAATTTATATTAAGTTACGTCTTCTATATTAGAAATCCTACCTCTTATTGAAGTACTTCTAGAAGTAGATGGTGGGTTGTAAACATCAGAATTTGATGTAGTTTCTGTTTTAATGATAACTTTTGATTTTGAGTTGTATTTTTTAATAGCGGTAATATCTTTTTGTATTGTATCTGGGATTATATATCCTTTTAAATTTATGTTAAAATTTCCTCTGACTAACCGATCTTGACCCGCTGTTAATTGGGTAGTGGTTTCAAAACTATCTATTCTAGCTCTAAATTTAAATCTTTCTGGATCTCCCCAATAAGAATCAGAAGCATATTCTATTGATTCAATTACTTTGTTTAATTGTTCCATATAATAAGTCTGAATAATACAGCTATATGATAAAGTAACATAATCAGGAACTGCTATAGCATGAAATTGTTTAGCAGGAATTCTATTATTTAAAGCTGAAAAGTTAGAATAGGCATTTTTTGAATTAAATGACTTTTGAAATGAGCTATAAATATTAGGTTGATTTGCATCAATTTTATTTGCTACTGTTCTATCTTTTGTAATACTATCTCTTTGTATTACAATAATAGGTAACATTAATGCTCCTCCCTTATCTCTATAATACCCATCTTTTTGATATGAATTCCACCTTTCAGGAGACGAATATATTATGGGAATATTCCTTCTTTCTCCATTTTGATAAACAAAAGGTTGAATGACTTCATTAAAGTAATAAAAAACAGCCTCATCTAAATCTTGAATTCCAATTGAAAAAGGTTTTGAGGTATCATCTCTAAAACTTAATTTAGTAGATCTATTAAAACCAGTAGCAGTTTCATCCTTATTAGTAGCAATTTGGGTATTAGGATTACCTCTTTCAAGGTCATATGGTTTTTGCAAATCTACACTAATTTGCCTTTGGGTTTTTGGAATGGGTTTTCTATACTTAGTTGACATTAAAATCTTTCTTTATAAGGTGAAATATTTACTTTATCTCTTGGTATATAGTAAGTATTACAAATAATAGATAAATTAGTTCCAAAATTTTCTAAGCCAGGATTTAGTGGATTTAGAGTTCCATCTGAACTATTATTAGGATAATCTGGGTTTTTACCTACAAAATATTGATTAGATACTGTACTTTGAACACCATAATAACCATTTTGGTATAGAACAATGTCTCCTACTTCAGGAACTATATCTGCATCTACTAAATCATCTCTTAAAAAGGCAAATGAAATGCCCTGAGCGAAATTAACTCCTTCATCTGATTCGGGGAATTGTTGGTCTTCTCTATTTATTAAACAATCAAATAAAAAGGGACCATCATAGTATTTTTCACCAGCAGCTTCCCCATATAAATTTACTTTTGTTTCTTCTAATTTATACTTATAAATGGCAGCCTGTTGGGTAATAATATCACCCATTAATTCACGATTTAATCCTCGGATTAAACTTATATCTCTATGTCCGCCAAACATTGCCATATTATCCTATATAAATTGTGTAAGGAACTTGTTTAAGTTCTGTTTGTTTAAATTCAGCTTCTTGTGATCTTCTTTCTAATAATGATTTGCGAGAGGTTTCATCAAAATACCCTCTTAATCTTTCTATTAAAGATGTTTTTTCAGAAGTAGCCGCAGTAATTAAATCTCCTTGATTTAAAGATACTTCCGCATTTGGGATTGGTATACTACTATATTTTCCTCTTACATATCCTAGCATTTCTTTAGATAATGCTAGGGTATATTCAAAAATCCATTGACGTCCTACGGAGTTTATACTTGCATAAGTTGGATTAGCATAAGGAACATCAGACACATTAGATACTTTTCCTGGTTGGTTGTCTACACTACCAGAAATTCTTTCATCTCTTTTAATGTATTGGAACCATATGTTAGAGCTTCCTGAAATTGGGATTGGGAATATTCTTAATTTGTTATTATGGATTTCAAAACTATAATTAGATCTTCTAATTTGATCATTTAATTCAATTGCTTGAATAGTTTGTAAATCATAATTTAAAGGCATCATTAAAAAATTAATAGCAGGGGAGAATGAACCAAACCCAAAACTATCAAATAATGATTGATACCCAAATCCCGTTCCAGCATATGGATCATAATATCTAACAATTGCAGGAGATTCTTCATAGAATACTTTTTTAATTTCTATACTTCCTGTAATTCCTTTATCTATAGCCCATTGCTCCAAATCATAATCTTGAACACTTCCAGTTATAGGAATTGAACCTGAATACCAATTTATATTTCCTCCTGTACCTGCTTCAGCTCCATATTGTTCTGATAGTCTAATGATAGGTTCAAAGTTAGGAGTTATAATAGCATTGTTTACATTACTACCAGTTGGTAAACCTTCTAGGGTTAATTGATTATCTCTAATTTTATAAGCATATAATTCATTTCCATAAGTAGTAATTGCCTCTTCAAAAGCAGCGTAAAAACTTATATCTTGTAATTCTACATCTACTAAAGGGTATCCTAATCTTCTAGCGCAAAAATTTGATACTTTATCAGCATCAGTTTGGAAATCTTGATCAGTATCATAAAACCCAAAAGGAGTTTCTCCTGGGGAGAATGATGATGAACCAGGCCAAATGGGAATGTTTGCCATAATTATGTTTTATTTATAAATATTAAATTAATTTTTATTATTATAAATATAAGAACCCGATGTAATTATTGATATACCTTTTTTTACTGCTTCTTGGTAGTATTCTAATAAATCTTCAACTATAGGATCCCTATGATTAGTTTTTAATGTTAAAGCTCCAAGGTTTTTAATTCTTCTTCCTGCTTTATATAAAAATTTGAATCCAGATTCATCACGTTTTTTCAGATCAATTTGATGGTCATCACCACAAATAATCATTTTACTTCTTAGACCTATACGTGAAGTAATCATTTCCATTTGTTCATGGGTAACATTTTGTGCTTCATCTACTATAATTAATGAATCTAAAAATGTTCTACCTCTCATAAATGACACGGGTACAATCTCTATTTTACCATCTTCTATAAGTTTTTCAATTTTAACCTTATCATATAATGTAAAAAAGTTTTGGTAAATAGGTTGAACCCAAGGATCCATTTTTTCTCTTAGGTCTCCTGGGAGGAATCCTATTTCTTCTTTTGAGACTGTAGGGCGTGTGATAATTATTTTATCATATACTCTTCTTAATAAACCATCTAATGCAACATTACAAGCTAAAAGGGTTTTACCACTTCCTGCACCTCCGGCTAATAAGGTGATTGTGTTATCAAGTATAACTTGTTTTGCTTGTTTTTGTTCTTCATTAAGTTGTAATTTAAACTTAATTGGGTTTTTTGGAACCCTTTTAGGACGGTAGACTTCATCCGTGTGCGGTTTTGACGCCATAGACTTTTTAAATTATAGATTAGACAAATGGTTAAAGCAAACAATATAAGTACGTTAAAAGACGAGTAAATTTGAATATAATAATATGGTAAGATAAATAATAATATACTCATTAACGTTGTTAGTCATACATATTTTAAGATAAAAAAACCCGGTTAAAAAACCGGGTTAATTTATGTAATTAATTTAAACTACTAATTATAGAGAGTTTAAACCATTTACTTCGATAATACCATAGAATTCAGGACGTACCATTTTCTTAGCATAACGAGTCAATAGACCTTTACGTGGAGTGAAGGTATCTGGGTCGTATACTAGTGGAGTCATGATTAATGGAATGTATGGAGCAAATACAGCACCAGCTTCTAAGAACTGACCTCCTCTAAATCCTAATAAGATTTTGTTTTCAGTCATATAAGGGTTCTTATAAACTTTCTGGCGGCTGTTTAAGCTACCTACTTTCTGAACACCAAATGCATAGTTAGCTTTAGATGTATCACCATCTGAATCAGCAGCAAATCCTGGAATTGATTCCAAGATAGTACCTACAGTTGGAGAACATACCATAAAGTTAGCACCACCTCTTAAAGTTTTCTGGTGGATGATGTTAGATAATTTTTGGATTTTAGTTCCTAAAGTTTGGAACCACTGTCCTTGGCTATTGTAGAACCCTAAATCAGTTACTGTACCGTTAGCATCTTGGGCAATAGATCTGTTATTAACAGCTGACCATACTTCTGTTCCAGCAGCGGCAGAATCAATTAACATATCTAAGATTTCTAAGTCAATTTCTAATGAAATATACTCACTTAAGATTGAAGTTAATTCAGCTTCAGCATCTAGAGCGTGGTAAGCGTTAAGATCTTGAGCAAACTCAGGAGTCCATACAGCTTTTAGTTTTCTAGTTTTAGCAACGATTGCAGATGATTTCATCTGTACGTTAATTTCTGGGATTGAGATTGGGTTGTTTTCACCGTTTAATCCAGTGTTACCGTCTTCAAAATCACCTCTGTACTGATCAGTTGGTTGTTGTTGATAAGTAACTGTTACATTACCAGTTGGGTCTACATCAGAATTTAAACAGAAGAACTCAATAGCTCCACCATTTAACTTTGTAAATGCAGATACTTGAACAGCGCCCGAACCTGAGTCAAGTTGGAATGCTCTAATTCCTTCTAAATCTAAATTAGATAGAGAAGAAGTATTAACTGATAATTTAGTGTAATCACCAACTGAAGCAGAATAATCTGAATCATAATTGAAATCTGACCAAGTAGCAGAACCTGAAGCAGATGGAGTAACTACTGATGAAGTATTGTTAATAGAATATCCAAATCTACCAGCACCATAAAAACCACCTGTGTTTGTGTTACCAAATGGATTATCACCTGCATCACCATATAATGAATTACCTGATGTGAATGGAGTCTTAGTAGTTCCGTATTGGAAATCTAAGAAGAATACTAGCCCTGAGGGTAAGTTCATTGGTTGAACTGATACAAATTCTTGAGCTGCGATCTGTCCAAATACCTTACGTACCAATGGAAGAGCTACACCAGCCCATTGCTCACCTACACCAGCAGTAAAAGTACCTTGTGAAGAAGTACCACCACCAGTTTGAGAGCTTTCAACTACAAGTTGTTTAGCTTGATTTTCAAGGATGATTCCCATGTTGTTTTTCTGAGATCCTTTTAATCCTTCTAATAAACCTGTTCTTTCCCATTTACCAGCTAATCTGGCTGCATCACTCTGTACTGAGTTGTATGGGTTTGCACTTTCTAATAAAGTTTGTAAACTCATGATTATTAGTTTTTTTTAGTTTAAAATTAAATAATTCCAGCTAATTTTTTAAATCTTTCAACCATAGCATCGCTTTCAACGATTGGTTGTTTAGCAGCAGGAGCTGTACCTGTTGCTTTAGATGCGCTACCTTTTACTTCATTAATAGGTTTCTTAACAGTTTCTGTTATTCCTTCGTTTAATGTTTCAAAAACAACTTTTGCCTCTTTAACTGTAGATGCATTATCAAAAGCTTTTAATACTTTTAATTTTTTATCTTCAGATAAACTTTTAGATTTAAAGATTTTGTTAGTGTAAAGTAGTTTAGCATTTAGTAAATTAACTTCTTGAAGTTCTTTCTTAAGTTCCTCTACTTCAGCCATTGCTTCTTCTAAATTAATTGCATAAGCAGAAGTTGATTTTCCAACCTTTTTAGGATCTAGCTCTTTTTTAGTAGCTCCTCTTGTAGGGTTGTTTTTCTCATTCCAACTTACTTCGTCCATTTCTTCTAACTCTTCTTTTTCTTCCATCATGGCATCTTCCATGTCATCTTCCACTTCCATGTCATCTTCTACTTCAATTTCGTCGTCCTCGACTTCATCTTCAGTTTCAAATTCCTCTCCAGCTTCTAATTCACCAGATTCTACCATGTCTTTAATTACATCTTCAATGAAGCCTTTAAGATCATCTTCAGACATCTCATCTAAATTAAGTTCTTCACCTTCTATTTCACCTTCAGTTTCTTCGTTGTCAACTTCCATTTTGTCTTCAACTTCTTCTTCTTCGGTTACTTCTTCAGATTCAGTTACTTCTTCAGATTCAGTTGTTTCTTCAGATTCAGTTATCTCTTCGTCCACATCAAGTTCTGATAGTAATTCGTCTAAGTTGATATCCTCATCAACTTCTTTTTCCATACCTTCCATTGTGTCATCTTCTTCGTATTTAGAATCCATGGCCTCTTTCATGTCGTCTTCTTCATACTTGTTATCGTATTCTTCTTCAACGTCATCTTTATCCATTTCTTCTAACTTAGCAGATAACATAGATTTTAGGTGTGGAGTAAATGCTTCTTCTAAAGCAGCTTTTGCATTGGCTATAGCAGTTTCTTTTACAGCTTTAGCATCAGCAATTGCTTCTTTAAGCAAATCTCTGTTGTTTAACATAATCGCAAAATTTTTTTGTGAAATACGTTTATTAAAAAACGTAATAGGGTAAGTTATACTATAATAAATGTCATATAAGGATGACATATTGTCAATAATACGTATATGAGGAGTTTGTAAAACTTAAAAAATAGTACAAGAGCCTTTAGAGCAAAGTATTTCTCTCACAATACTATTTACTTTAATATAATCATGATTTAATACTTTTTTTCCTTCTTGTAAAGTATGCATAAACGAACCCGGGTTAGAAGGAGTAGAAACAAAATCCCAACATAATAATTCAAAGTCATCTTGTACTTCCATTACGTTACCATTTTGTTCTAAAGTTCCCATTCCACGAGATGAAACCCCACATGTTACTCCAGCAGTAATTAAGGCTTTTAAAATATTACCTGAAGGGGTAGGTAAAATTTCTATTTTACCCATTATATTATCTCCATCCCACCAATATCCTGAGATTAGATGAGATACGTTTTTTAAATTAATGACTTGGGATTCGGGATGGTCTAATTCTCCTGTGGATCTTCTTTGTTTAATGAGTTCATCATATTTACCCATCTCACGGTCCCACAAATCTTTAGAATAATATCTACCATTGCCATTTTTGACTTCAGCAGTAGCTAAAATACCCTCAACTATTAAGTTTCCATTTTCTTTATTAACATTTTCAGTTAAAGAAACAGGATTAGGTTTAAAAGTATGAGTTTCTATTAATAATGTTTTACTCATTTTCTAATTGAACTTCTTCAGTTTCTACATTACCAACAACTTCATCAACAATTTCTTCTTTTTGGTATCTTTTACCACACATTTTTTCATACATTTTCTCCATCTTAGCTTTTCTTTTTTCTAAGATTTTTACTTCTTTTTGCATGGTTTTAACTTTTGTTTTATCTATTAATTCAGATAAATTTTCGTCTTCAGAAACCATTTTAATGCGAGTCATTTTGCCCTCAATAACTTCATCTATTTTATTTAATTTAGCTTCTAAAGCCACAACCTGGGCTTGTTTATCAATTTCAGCTAGATCATTATCTAATGATTCTTTTTTAGGTTTTTTTGCTTTTTTAGGTTTATCTTCTTTTTTTTCTTCTTTTTCATCATCCATCATTTCCTTTACTACAGCGTTTTGTTGTGCAGCAATTGAATTAGGATTACCACTAGTTACAATTCCTCCCATTAAAGATTCTTTAACAATTTCTTTAATTTTATCAGAATACCCACTATAAGCATGTTTACCAGATACTTCTTCTGTTTTTTGTTCAGTATATCCTAAACCTTCTACACCAAAAGCAGCATTTTTTATATAATACTGGCAGTCTTTAGATAAATTTTTGGCTACAATTTCTTTAATTTCTTCAATTGATTTATCCGGGTTTTGTTTTGCTTCAAAATAAACACCGTTCATTACTTCTTGACCTCTTTGGTTATCTAAATTACTTTTATCAGTATAATCAAAATTATGCTCTTGAGTTTCTTCAACTTCTTTAGTTACTTTTTTTTCTTCAACTTTAGCTTCTTCAGCTAGAAATTTAGCAAATTTAATTTCAAAACCCTCTTTAGGAGAAGATTCCAAATTATTAATAGAAGGCATATCTACATACCCTAAATTTTCATTAATTAATTCTTTTTTTATTGAATTAAATATTTTTTCTGAATTTTTCATTCTTCTTCTGGTTTTAGTAATGTTTCAATATCATCCATAAGTTGCCCAACCATATCTGTTCCTAAAACAACTGACATTTTTGTAGGGTTATCTCTATAATATTTTATGGTTTCAATTTTTCCTTGTCTTAATAATTTTTTTATTTCTTCTAAACGAAACTCTAAAGTATCAAACGCCATAATTCTTTTATCATGGAATTCTTTTACTTTATTTTCTTCTTGTTCAGTTAATTTATACTTATACATATTAAAAATTTTTTACTTCCAAACCACTACCTTTTTGAACATAATTTCCATTTTTGTCTTTAGGTACTAGTTTATATTTAAATTTTTTAACATAATAGTTATCTTTAACTCCTTCTTCAGATGCTTTAGGGCCAGGTCCTAATGTAGCACCAACATTTTCAGGGACAATTTCTTTTTGTTTTTTAGGTAATTTAAAAGCATATTTGGTTAAATAAGAACCAGCACCTGCAGAAGTAGATATTTCATCTATTTCTTCTTCAGTTACTTTTATTTCCTTAAGCTTATACCTGTACGACATTTGCTACTTTGATTTCTTTTATTAATTCACAGTACTGCAATAAGTCAACTAAATTATCATTATTAACTTTAGCTGTTTTATCTAATTCAACTAAATATTTAACTACTTCTTGAATTTTAATTTGGGTAGCTTTATCCTGGATTTTTTCTACTTCTTTATTTAGTGTAGTTTTTAGTTCCTGGATTTTTTTATTGTAAAAACCTCTTAACTCGGGGGTTGAATCTACTGAATTAATAAATTCTTTTAAGATTTGTTTTTGTTCCTGGGATAGGTTTTGGTATTTTGAATTAAATTTTTCTAGAATTATTTTATATGTAAGAGTTCTTACATCCTTATCATAAGTAGAAAATTCTTCTAAAATATCTTCTTTAATATTTTGAGATGAAACTATTTGTTTAGTTAAATGTTCTAATAAAGTAATTTTACTATTAACTAATTGTGTAGTATTAGTAATTTCTTTTGAACTATACCCCTCAATTAAAGTATATAAAGCTGCTAATTCTTTATAATTTTTAACTTTAGAACCAAAAAAAACATTTAAATCATAATGTTTTTTAATTTCATTAATTAAATTATACTTTTGTTTTTTTAATGAGCTTTTATTATACTTTTGGGAAGATTCTAAAATTGTACTAATTACTATATTAGCTTTACTTTCATTAATAGTTTGAGACTTAAGTACTGATTCATATAATTTATATTCACGTCCTAGTTCAGTTTTAACAAAGTATTCTTTAAGGATATCTATTGCGGGAGAATCAGATCCTTTTAAAGTATCAGCAGTAATTTGACGTACTAACAATTCAAAAAGAATTCCCGTATTTTTGTACTTTGAATGTTTAATCTTCATCAAAAATATATTTATTTATAAATATGTAAAAAGTGTTATTCCTTCAATTGGGATTCATCTAACAACGTAGTATTATCTTTATCGTTTTCAAATACTAATTGTTTTTTATTTAGTTTTTTAAACATATTTTTATTTTTCATATAAGTAGTTTTAGCAGATTCTAAAGTCATTCCACTTTTATTTGTATCCGTTCTACTATCTAAAGAATCATTCTTATCAGTATCTTTCATTCTGCTAGTACCTAATGGATCTTTTCCAAAATTACTGTCCTGAGTTCCTGTTTTTGAAATAGAATCTTTAGGCCTTCCTAATTCTTGGTCTTTATTATATCCTGGAGGTACATTTCCTGGGTCGGAATATATTCTTCCTTTACCATATAAAGAGGCTAAGTCGTGGGGGGTTCCATATGATTTACCGGTTTCAACAGGATCATTTCCTTCTGCTTCAATTTGGGCTAATCTAAATTTACGTTTTGCATCTTCCCTCATTAAATCTCTATATTCATCATATTGATCTTCACTGAAGTTAAATATATGATCATATACCCAATCAGAGGGTAATAAATTTTGGTCTCGTAAAGATTGGGCTAATTCAGCTTTTGATTTCATTAATTCAATTCTTTCTTGTTCGAATATAATTGAAGGAGAATTAAGTGAAATTTCAAAATTAGTTAAAGATTCATTTGTGTATCCTTGGGTATATAGATGAACTAATGCAATTTTATTCAACTCCGATACCATTATTCTTTGTAATCTTTCAATAGTACGAGCAAATCTAATATCTTCAGCTGCTAATGTAGCTTTACCTTCTATATCTTTTTCATATCCTAAAAAAGCTTTTGGGATTTTAAGTGCGGCAAACAATTTTTCTCTTAAATATTCTACATCTTGAATGCCATCATATTGTAATCCGGGAGTAGTTTCTATTTTTGTTGTTGTATCATTTCCACGAACAGGGATGAAAAAGTCTTCCATCATATTCTGCATATTATATTTCAAATTATACTCACCAGTATTTTTATCTACATAAGGGGTACGTTTCATATTTGAAATAGTTTTTTGCATAAATGCATCTACTTCATTTGGAGGAATAGATCCAACATTCATATAAAAAATACGTTTTTCGGGGGCACGAGCAATTCGATGGATTAGCATTGCATCTTCCATTAACGTATATTGTTTAAATAATTTTCTAGCAGGCTCTATATATGAACGACCATAGGGTAAATAATTAACATCTGCAATTAATCTGAAATGAGCCATTTCATAGTTATCAAAATAAATTCCAGGGGTATTATCATTAGGTTTTTGACCAGGTACTCTATACATACCTGAGTTAGAATTTACAAGACCATCAGGGGAAAATCTAAATCTTACATCTGATGGGTTTTCAGGGTTAAATCCTTCTTCTCTACTTATATGGTAAGCTGTGTAAGGGATTACATTATAAACCCCAAATTTTTCAGCAATTTCTAATTTTAAAAAGAAATCTCCATACTTACACATTTGTCTAACCCAAGACCATAAATTAAATTCAATGTTTAAAACATCATAAAATAAATTGTATAGAATTTTTTGAATGTCCTCATTTGAAGATTTAATAGATAATACTTCTCCCATGTCATTTTTAAGAGTAGATTCATCAGAAATTATATCAAGGGCAGAAGCAATAATTGCATCTTGATCCATTACATCATACTCAGAATAAAGTTGGGGCCTTAAATATTGATAATTAAAATTAAATTGATCTCCATAGAGTGAAGTAGAACTATTAGTAAAAACTCTATTATATCTATCTATTAGGGAATTAGTCTCTATTCCACCTGTGGATTGAATAGTACTACTATCCATTACTTTGACTTGGTTACCTCCTACATTTCTTATGATAACATCAGTAGAAAATAATCTTTGTAATCTAGTAAAAATACTTTTATTTGCCATTTAAGTATATAATTATTGTTATAAATATTACTACAAAAGCCAACTAATATCCTCTTTACCATGTTCTGTGTCTACATGATAAGGGTTATCAGTTCCTTTTGAAAAATAAGCTCCTTGATATTGGTTTCTTTGGACCGTTATATTATTTAAAGCCTGTCTAGTTAAATCAATACCTCTTTGTCTATATTTTAAAGCTGTATCTCTAATGTACATAGCAATACCAAATGCCATTACTAAATCATCATTATATCCCGTTTGTGCTTCTGGTCTACCATTTTTCCAAATAAAGGTTTTCATTTCTTCTATTAATCTTTTAGATTGAAATGTTACACCCTTATCTGAAATGTATTCTTGAAATTTACCTACTACCATAGGTCTAGTTCTAGAAGACATCGTAAATCCAGCTGTCATTCTAGATGTGTCCATATATTTGTCAAAGTAGGAATCTACGGTAGATTCTGATTTGGGGGAATAGTACAAATTTGGGTAATTTCTATCAATAGCAGCTTGAATAGTTGCCCATCCAATATTTGCGTTTTCAATTACAAGTAGTGCTTCGTTATATTCTGAGGCTATTCCTACAAGTAAATGTCCATATTCTTTTGTTCCGATTTGTCCTTTATATTCGGCTACTTGAACATTATTTTCTACATCTATAACATGAAAAGCAGAATAGTCTTTTCCATCACCTCTTGCTACATCAGCTACAACTACATAACTTCTTGTATAATCGGGGGATTCCCAAACCCATAAATTTTGATCTGCTCCCCTTTTTTCTAATGGGTCCTTAACATAAGATTTTTCATAATATTCAATATATTCAGGATAAAATACTATATCACCAGAAGTACTAAAATCACAATCACATTCTTGGGCTGCCATCCTAGGATCACCTAATAATTCATCCTGTCTATCCCTCCATAATTGATCTCGTTCTGGGTGTACATACCAAGGTAATTTAATAGGTAAAAATTCATTTTCTGAAGATTCTGCTCTTACCCATGTTTGGTGAAACCAATTTCCAGTACCATAAGGTGTACTTAAAGCAATACACCCACCTCCAGTTGCTAATGTTTGTTGAGCTGAGGCCCAAATTTCTCCAATGTTATCAATAAAGGCTGCCTCATCAATTAATAGTAAAGATACTGCTTCGGATCTACCTGCATCTGAACTTGCTGAAGTGGCTTTTATTTGGGATCCGTTTTTTAACCTTAACGTTAACTTATTATTTTCGTCTGCATCTACTTTAAGCCATGATGGTAAATTTTCATACATGAATTTTACCTTTGTAACCATATTCTTAGCTGTTTCTTGTTTTGTAGCAATACAAAGAATATTTTTATCCTTAGCAAATAACATCATCCAAAGAGAATAACCAGCAGTTAAAGTAGAAATACCTAATTGTCTAGATTTTAAGATAATCGAATAAGGATTATCTCTCATTAACGTTAGTACTTTTTCTTGGAAAGGGAATAAATTAAATTGGATTCTACCCCTCTGTGGGTGTTGGATATAACAATACTTACGCATAAAATGAACAGGATCCTTTGCACACTTAAGGTATTCTTGGCGTATTACTTTTTTTAAATCTGGCATATTAGTTAGCTAATACTACAACTCCTACTAGTGCAACTAAGCTAACTCCTCCAAAAAATTTAGCTTTAAATTTTTGTTTTTTTAAATCTTTTTCTAATTTAGCAGTTAATTCTTTAGATAAGGCTACTTGGGTAGCTTGCTCATTAACTATCCTGCAAAAATTATCTATTTGAGCATTTAAATTTTTATTTAATTCATCTTGCACAGATAATTTACCATTAGTTTCATCTAGAATAGATTCTAAGGTGATAAATTCTTGGTTTAATCCATCGTATCTAATTAAATCCTTAACTACTAATTTAGCAATAGGTTTACTAATTTGAATGTTTGAAGGTTCAATTATCGATTTGGGATTGATAACGTTCTGTGAAAAACCTTTCAAGTTCATCATCACCAAAAGAATCAACAATATCCACTTGTTGTTGAGTTTTATTTTTAATAACATTTATAAGAATATTAAGTTCATCAATTTTAATATTGTAATCATCTATTTTTTCTCTTAATAGAACACTTTCTTCATCTAATTTTTCATTTACAGTATGTAAAGAATCTATTTTGATATTTAAAGCTTCTATTTTATCATTATATTCTTTTATATAATTTTCTTTATTTTGAAAAAAAGATACAGCTATGGCACCACCTCCTAGTATTAATATAATAAAAGAATTTCTTTGTAACCATTTAAACATAATACTATACTCTTTTTAATTTTTCGTATGCGTCTTTAGTCTTTAGATATTCTTCACCTTGGGAAAGCTTTTTCATTTTATCAAAAACTTTCTTTTTCTCCTCCTCATTTTTAGCTGTTTTATATGATTTAAGATAACTCTGCAGTTCTTTTTCATTTTCATTATACTGCCTTATAATTTTATCTTGTTTAGAAGCTTTCTTTTCTATTGCCTTATCACCAGCAGGAGCTTCTTCTTCCTCCGCTAATCCCGCTTCTTTTTTAGCATCAGCTAAATCATCTATTGCCTGGGTTAATTCTTTAGTATCTTCAATATCTTGTTGGGTTTGTTCATCCTCACCTAGTATTGATAAGATTTCTTCTTTAATAAAAGCTGTTAATTCAGATTTTTTCATTATAATAGAGTTTTTATTATAAATATGTTAGGAATTAATAACATTTAATATTTGTTCTATACGTTCCTCTGTACTACCTTTGATTGTTTTAATATTTTGTATTCTATGGCCATATTTTTCAATTAAATTTGTAATAGAAAAATCAATTATATCCCTATAATGCTCATTAGTTTCTCTAATACCATTATCTTCAATTGGAATCCCATCAGGAGATATGTAAAAAATATAATCATATTCTCCTAAAAATTCTATAGCGTATTTTTCAAATGAATCCTTTTCTAAATAATTAATTGATTTAGCTGAATTTGTAAAGGCTATAACATCTATAATAGTTCTATCTGTAATAATATTATCATGCATTAATTCAGCACATCTTTCAGCTAAAAATACTGTTTGTCCTTTTAATGTGGAATCTGTATTTAAAGGAATGCCTAAGTTGCTTAAATATTTACTACGTTCTGTAGCAAAATGATACATGTGAAATTCCGAAGTATGTTTTAACGCTTTTACTAGTGTAGTTTTACCTACACTCATTGTGCCACATAAACCTATTTTCATAATTAATTTCTATGATTGTCTAATTTGGATTTCATTGATTGGTTTTTATAATAAGGTAAACCTTCTCTTTGTTTTCTCATTTCTTTCCACTCTTCAATAGTTTTTTGATATCCATAAAGATAATATTCTGCTTTTCTTTCATTACCCTCAGGTATTAATGCAGGACCATCCCAATTATGTAGTTTATTATCCCATACATAAGCAATGGTACCATCTTTTTTCTTTAATTTTTTTGATTGGGGAAATTTTTGACCAGATTCAATATTCATAATATAATAATTTAGGTGTAAATATACGAAATTTTTTTTAGTTTTCCAAAATTTTCTCTGCTACTAAAGTACCTTGAGCTCCACTTACTGTAATTCCTCTGGCTGAAAGAGCATCACCAACAAAATGAATTTCAGGGTATTTAGTTAATGATAAATCATCATAATTAACAAGTGGTTCAGGTGATAGGTATTTTACTTCAGGTACATAAATACCCCAATCATTTTTAAGTGTTGGGAATACTTTTTTCATATCTTCAATAAAATCAAATACATAAGTAAAATATGGCTGCATTGCTTTAGCTATTTCATGTAATGTATCTACTTTAATAGCTGATACTTCTATGCCTTCAGATGTTTGTGATGGTTCTCTACTTGGGCTATAGTATAAACCAGTACCATTTTTCTGTAGTTTATTTACCACTTTTCTAGACCAATCAAATGGTTTTTCAATACCTCTAACTTCCATTAGGATACCAAAATTGGTCATATCATTTCTATATTTTTCATCTTTTTTAGCATGACCATTATAACTGTGATCTCCATATGTTTCCTCTACAGCAACATAAGCAGCATTATTATTAGTACAGAATGATCTTAATGATACACCTTTATCTTCATATTTTCTATATAATTTAAAATCATAAGAAACATCAATTAGCTTTTGAAAATGTTTTTGAGGTGCTTCAAAACGTACACCTATTTGTACTGGTTTAGGTTCAGTAGGTAAATCATATTTTTCAGCTAATTGTTTACCAAAATCAATACCTGATTTACCTACACCAAAAATAAGGGTATCATATTTGCTTCCAAATTCCCCACATATAACCATTTGATTATCAAAATCAATATCAGTTACTTTAGTTTCCCATATAAATTCTACACCTTTTTCAACTAAAAAGTCATACCAATTTTTACCTATTTCGTGTAAATAATCAGTACCAACGTGCCATACAGGGAATAAACGTAACCCAAAGTATGGTTTAATAAAGTCAGGTTCAGCTACAGGATTTGAACATTGTACTTCTTCTGGTTTGGGGTGGAATCGTTTAAAGTTTTCAATTACTTGATCCATTAATTCCATTGCTTTTTCATCACCTGTATACTTGGAAAGATGACCACCAATGGCCGTATGATAAGTTAATTTACCATCTGACCATCCTCCAGCACCTAAAAATCCTGTCATTACTTCAGAATAGGGCCTTTTATATGGGTTTTTACCCATATCAATAATGGTAATATCACCATCAAAATTATTATCAACTAATTTAGTAGCGGCATTTACACCTGCTACTCCTGCTCCTACAATTACTACTTTTTTAGACATTCAAATTTATTTTTACACATTAATATACGAAAAAAAAGCTGTGGCTCCAAATAAATTGGGCCACAGCTCCTATATTTTTTTATAAGCGGATAGGCTATGAATCTATCCTAATTTTTAAATCTGTTGAACCTTTTAATACTCTATGTATTCTAGATTCTGTTATAAATATACAATCTCCTTTTTTAAGATCAAAAGGTAATTCGTTATCAAATTGTAATTGCCATCCTTCTCCTTCTAATATTTCAATATTTCTATCTTCTTTATCTTGATGCCAAACCAATTCCATTGGATCCACATTTTTAGAAAAAACTCTTATATTAGAACTATCTTGGTAAGGTTTCATTTTTTCTTTTTGAAAGTGGCTTTTTTAGTATTTCTTACAAATTGTTTCCCCTTTTTACTCCCTCTTACTTTTTTAGCTACAGTAGCCTTTCTTTGTGCTTTTGAAAGTGCCTTAGCTTTTCTGCGAGGTAAACATCTGGTTGTGGGTTTACCTTTTTTCATCGTACCACATTTACCAGTTATGTTACCTGAAGTATTTATTCTAACCCAATCTTCTTTTTCAAACCAGTCTTTTAAAGATTCCCTAAGGACTTTTTCATAAGCGGAACCAAAACGACCTGATTTACCCGTATGTTTTTCTTGGGCTTTAGGGTCAATGTTTTCTTTGTAGGATTTTTTTCTTTTTCCCCCTGCCCCCTTAATAGAACCCTTACATACTTTTACTGCCCTACCTGACAAATAAGCTGAAGATTTTTCACCTGCTCTTTTTCTGGCAGCGATATAATCTCTACCCCTTTTACAAAGTTTTGATTTTTTCTTTTTTTCGTTTAAAACGTTACGTATAGCTTCTCTAACTCTTTCCATTACCAAAAAGTATTCATGTTAGCGCCTAAACCTAATGCCGAGGCATATCTAGGTAAATTACAAGACCAGTATCCTGCTTTGGTTCTATCTTTTTTATTTTTACAGTTATGTCTAGCTGCAAAAGCATTTCTAGCTTCTTTATTTTTAATTTTAGCTCTTAATCCACCTGAACCAAATGATACTTTTTTAATTCTTTTGGTTTTAGGGTCTCTTACATAAACATAATATGCTTTAGAGCCACCTCTTTTAGGTTTATTTAATGGTACATCTTTACCTCTAAATTCAGCTTCTTCAATCTCATCTTCATTTAGCATAGGTAAATCTAATGGTACAGATACACCTTCATACAGACCAAATTCACCTAAATGTGTCTTAATTAAATGTTCATCTTCTTCACATAGATCAATTATATTTCTAGAATACATTTTTCTAGCTTCTTTAATTAAAGATAAATGTTTATCTGAACCAATACGGTATACTGTTTCAAATAAAGGAATTTTTTTGTCTATATGATATTGTAAACCTTCAGATAATAAAGATTTTATTTTACCTTCAGTAAGTAAAGGTCCTCTAATTTTAGTTTCACAAGTATTACATCCACAGCTACACATCTTCTTGTATTTTAGTTGACCCAAATCCAATTCTAGGTCTTAAATTATTATAGGCTAGTTTTTCGAACTTAACTCCAGCTTGTTTTAATTGTTTAGCCATTTCCTCAGGAGAACCTTTTACATAGATATATTCACCAGTATTTGGCCCTTTTGTCCCAAAATCATGGGCTAAAAAATGGTTAAAACCTTCTTTTTCGGCATAACGAATAAAATTCATTAAAGCAATATTAGTTTGAATTGAAGAGGGGTCCGAGAAGTTTATATCATTAAACAAAGCAGCTACTCCTGCTCCTAATTTTACATCATCTGTTAAACTATCTTTTACTGTAGATTTAAATTCCTCTTTATCTTTTGTTTGGGAATAAGCTTTAGATAAAGCTAATGCAAATTGATTAGTTTGTTTAATTTGTTCATCTCCAACCATGTATCCTTTTGGTAATCTTTTAATACCATAAGGTTCAAGTCTCCCTACATTAAATGGAAATCCTGCTGGTTTTTCTCCCAATGTTGCTCCTTCACCTTTAATTTCAAATTCTTCCCCATCAATAGATAAATCACCTTTACCTGATGTTGAAGCTCCTACGTTTTTAAATAAAAGGGACATCCCTACTTCTCCCATACCAACACCACGTTTACCTTCATCTTGGGAGGTATGATAAATAATTTTATCTACTACTTCATTTGGTACCCCAGTTTTTGCTAAAGCTTTAAATAAATTCCCATTTAAATTTGTAGGGAAATTAATTTTTTTATCAGGATTATTTAGATAATTAATAAAATCGTCTACTTTATTTTTAGGAATATCTTCAATAAGATCTTGGATTTCTTTTGAGAACTTTTTTAAAATAAGGGGGTTATAATTTTTTCTATCTAAAGTAGATTTAATAGGCCGATATGTAGTAAAATTTTTAGTTCTATTATATAATTTACTAACTTGGTTATCATCCAAATCCAAATCTTGGATTAGTTTTATTAAATCATTTTTAGTTATTTTTCCTTTTTCCTCTTCTTCTTTAATTAAATTATTTACTATTGAAAATAACTTCTCTTTTTCTTCAGGATTATTCATATCAGGATAACCCTTTGGAAATTTCCAGCTATACTCTTTTAATATTTTATCAAAAATATCCATTACTTATTTCCTTTACGTTCTTGCCATTCATAAGATACTTTATTAGTATCTATAGGACCACCTGATGCCCAAGTATAACAAGTTCTTTCACTATGACATTTAAAGCTATGCATCCAACAATAACCCAAATACCCGTCTTTTTGAACCGAGCCAGGCATACATTCTAACATTCTTTCAGAGATATCAAAAGCAACACAATTTTTACATTTAGATTCTTTAGCCACGTCAACAGTTGTATTCCAATGATCCGCTGCCCTTTCCCAATACCCCTCATCATTTAAATTAAGGGGTCCGTATTGAATATAATCTGCCTCTATTGCAGAATTTCTATTTTTAGTATTTAATTCTAAATTTTGAGTAGGAAGGGGACAATCTATCATATTCTCAAATAGTTTCCCTTCTTGTATAAATTTTACTAAATCAAAATCCATTATAATTCTTCTGTTTCAGTTTCAGGTGATTCAGTTTCACCTCCTATATCAATATCTTCAGCCCCTTCAACATCAGCTCCAGTAGTTATTTTACCCCCATAAGATAAAATTCTAGCTATTGATTCTGCTGCTCTTTCTTCTTCATCTAAATTTAATAAGTAATATTTTTTACCTTGAACTTTAGCTACCCAACTTCTATCATGATATTCCAATAAAAAGTTTTCACCATTTAAAAGATTTATTCTAAAAGTGGAAGGACGAGGAGCAACCCAATCAATTGATTCTAAGAATTTATCAAAATCAACTGTAAGTAAATCAACAATAACTGACTTTAATTCAGGAAATTTTGTTAATTCATCATAAGCAATGGCAGCATCATTACTTTTTACTTTTTCTTTATAAACTTGTTTTGCAAGTCTTTTTATTTTTTCTTTTAATTCTGCTGCTGTCATTATTTTTTATCTTGTTTAGCTAAATAAGCGGCAACTGCCATTTTACGTTTTTTATCTGCTGATTTTCCTTTGAATTGTTTTGCTTTAGATTTTTTAAAGTCATCAACAAAATCACCTACATCAGATTTTTTAGTAAGTTTTTCCTCTAAAGCTTTTATTTCATTATCTTTATTATAGATATTTGTTGCTTTAGTTTTACCATTACCTTTATCATATGATACATTATAGTAAACTCTATCCATTATATCTTTATCAACTTTAGTAATTTCAGCAGGATGTCCTAGATATGTTACTTTATCTCCTACTTTAAATTCTTCAGTTATCTTTTTTTTACCTAATGCTTCTCTAACATGTTTTTTAATAAGTCCTTCATATTGATCACCTATTCCAGGTTTAATTCCTATTGATCTAACATAGTCCCCTTCATCTTTTCCTTGTCTTTCTACACCAGCCATTATATAATCAATTAAATCTTTTAAATCTTTAGTTGAAATAGGTATAGGATCAGAATTACCAGTTGTTATATATTTATCTACCCCTGCAAATCTTGTCCCACTTTTTACAAGAAATAATTTATATTTTTCCATTAATTTTGGGTCTATTTTTCCTTGACCTGCTACTTCTCTGATTTTGAATTGATCTTTATCTTTATCATAATCAAATATTACATAGTCATATTTAGAATCTTTTGTTCTTTTTACTAGAGTAGTATCTTCAGAATAACTATTTGGGTTAAAAGGATATTCTTTATAGTAGTTTGTATCTATATAATCGAATAATTGACCACCATCCATTTCTTCTTGTAATGATAATGATTCATCTTTTCGTCCTAATTTCTTTTTCCTTGGGTAAGGTTGGTCAGTTCCCATAGATTTTGAAAGTTGACCAAGCCAATCAAAATAATTCCTACTACCAGGTTTTAATTTGCTTAATATATCCCACCAACGGGCCGAATTAGGTTTTATTGCTTCTCCAAGGGTGCTTATAGAGAAAACCTTTTTTAATGAATCATGAAATTTTACTAATTCATCAGGATTAGTATTTTGTATTATCTGGCGCAGAGAAAATACTTTTTTGGTTTTTAGATCCACTACTGACCAATTTCCTGAATTTGGGTTATTCATAATAACTACAACATCTCTACCATTCAGTTTCCCTTTCATCCTCTGCGGAAGATGAGTTTTCTCCTCTAAAGAAGATTCATTCATATCATAATCACGAAGTTGTTTGTTTATTTTCTCTAAACGATCTTCTAGTTTATTTAATTCATCACCGTATCTATTTGCAATTGGCCCACCTTCTGGTTCAGCTTCTTGCTCCATATCTTTGTATAATTGAGCAATTTCAGCTTCGATTTCAGCTTTTATATCTCTTAAAGTTAAAGCTTCATCATAATCAATTGTTTCATCTAACATATTATCAATTTGAGATACTTTTTCTTCACCATCTAAATAATGCTTAGCTGAGGATAGTAGGTTTTTGGCTTCAATAATTTTAGATTGCCACCAATGTGGAAAATCTACTTCTCCACCTTGATCATATTTATCCATCATTTTAAATAATTCAGATGAATATTTAGTTATTCTATATAAGTCTTTTTTAAGAGCATGTGGTTCATTATCTTGATGTCCTACATCTAAATCTTCTCCAATTTCTTCCTGTAGGTATCTACTAACAATTTTTTTAGCTTTTTCAATATCCCCTTTATTCAATGCTTTTCTAGCTCTCTGGATTTGGAAAGTTTTAGATTCATCTCCCTCATGTTTGTTAAGTGCATTTTGGATGTCAGCCGCTATCTTATCTACTTCATTTGTATCATCATCATATTCAAAATCTTCTTCCTCAAATTCAATATCATTAGGATCTATTACTTCAGTTTTAAGATCTTGTTTAATAGTTACAGGATGCATTTTTCCACTACCTTTAGGAAATTCAAATTCTTTTTTACCAGCATCTCTTGCTGCATCAGCGGCTAAAACAAAAGGAGATGCTTCCTTAACAGTAAGAGCATCTTTAATCATTGATCTAAGGTTGTCTAAGTTCATATTTTCAACTTTTTTCTTTGCCTGGTTGGTGGCTGTTCCATACATAACTTTTTCTGCATTCCTTCCATATTTTCTAATGAAAGAACGTGTATTTTTTAGCATGCCTTTTATGCTAATTTTTCTTTGCTCTAATTCGTTTTCTGTAAGTTTACGCTCATTAAGCATCTTACTCACTCTTTCTTCCTTTTACTTGATTCAATATTAAAGAAATAGTTCTTCCATATTGATCAGCCAATGATTGATTACCACCATTTAAGGCATCCTGTTGGTAAGACTTTAGAGTATTAATTTGTTTCTGGTCTTCATCACTTAAAGCAATGGTTCCCTCATCTGTATCAAATTCCATTTCTGGGTCTTCTATATCATCTTCTGTGTCTTCTATTTCTACATCTTCTATTTCATCTTCATTTTCAACATCCTCATTTTCTTCATCTTGTTCAGATAATAAAGAAATAATATCTTCTTTAATTTTAGCTTTTAATTCAAGTACTGTCATTTTCATGATAATATATTTTTATTTATAAATATTAAAATTTTCTAGTAATGTTATTTTCTTATAATTCGGACAATTTCTCCCCTACCTTCTTTATCATCATGAAATCCTTTGTATTGCCCAAATCCTTTATTATGTATTTTTCCCCCAAAATCGGCTAAATCTTGTTGGTTATTAGTTGGACTACTAACTCTAATTTCATCCCTATTAATTCTAAAGTTTAAATGTGGATTTTTATCCTCTAAATCCTTTTTAATAGATTCAAGTTCTTCTTTACCCTCATTAAGATAGCGTTTTTTATTCCACTCGTACACATCAAAATTGTCCATTTACTTCTTTTTTTGGGTTTCGTATAAATATGTACTTAGTAATGTTCCAATAGTAATGGATTTATCACGTAAGTATTCAATTTGTTCATCATTTAAAGTTTTTGCCCTACCACAATATTCAATTCCTAAAGTACCTATAAATTCTTCCTGTAGGGAAAATAGAGCAAATAAATAAGAAGATTTTGCCTGAGTTCCTTCAGCAAAATTTAATAAACCATGATTATCTTTTTTGAAATAATTTGGAATCAAAATTTCTTTATTTTCATACATGTGCATAAAAGGTCTAGTAAATAAAGAAACGGGAATATTAGTGTAAATTTCTCTTATTGAAGATGCTCCAGGTTTTAATTTTTCATAAAAAATAGAAAATTTTTGGATTGATTTGCCCGTTGGGTAAAAATTACCCCCATTATGAAACTGGGATATCCATATACGACAGCAATCTATTTCATTTTTAATTTCATCTAGTTGATTCTCTACTAGATCATGATATTTAATAGAAGCTACTACAGGGTCTTCTTTTTTCTTTCTTCTAGATTCTAGGTAAAATTTATATTTAGTAACTAAAATTGGGCCTATAAGACCCGTAATTATAGCTATTAGGATTGCCATTTCCATTTGGATATTGTTTTATTAAGTTTTTAAATTTTCTAGATATTCTTTAACTTGTTTAACATACTCATCTACTAATTCTGTATTTATTTTACCATGCCAATTTTCAACAGTACCATCTTCGGTAATAAAAGAATTATTAGATTCAGATAGTTTTTCTTTTACCCAAACTTCAAATTCCTTAACACGATTATCTATTTCATTATTTTTTATATTACGTGAATACTCTTCAAATTCACCTTTCTTTTTCAACTCAGCTTCATAGTCTATAACACAATCAAAACACACTTTATGTATGTTATAAAACTGTTTATCAATTTTTTTATTCATTACCCTATTACATTTAGGGCAAAATAAAGGTAAAACATGTAATTTTTTAGCTTTATCTAATTTAGTAATATTTTGTTTAATACCATCTTTTATAGTCCAAGTTCTACCATCAGATTCCCAAATGTCTCCTTCTTTATGGAATTCTTTCTTTTTAGAAAAACCAACACTAGAACGTGTTTTTTCACCATACTTCCCTTGGACAAGGTTTCTTACTCGTTCTACATCTTGTTTTTGAAACTCTTTTTTTAAAACATTGTCTTTCATTACAAACCTAATTTTTTTAAATCAGAAATAACTTGATCTGATGATTTATATAAAATCCCAGTTCCTCCTGCATTATTCCAATTATTAATTATAAATGGTGTATCGTCTATAAGTATATCTTTTTTTGTTAAAGGTGTTTTAATTGTATGCTTATTCGATGAAAATCTAAAATTAATTTTAGGTTTAGAAGGAAATATATCTCCTATATATTTTTTAACCCATCCACTTTTACCTATCATTGCATTCTTATTAAATTTAAAAGAATCTTTTGATTCACGAGAAGGAGAAGTTAATATTTCATAATCATATTTAGAAACATAATCAACTAATTTTTTAGCACCTTCCATAGGGGGTATACCCACCCAAAATCTAATTTTATTTTTACCTGTGTTTATAAAGTTCCAAAAAGCATCTCTACCCTCTTTTTCTATATACTCATCTTTATCTCTTCCTGATATATTTTTAAATCTGGTTTTGAAATCAGCTATAACACCATCCATATCAAGATATATCATGTATTCGTTTTCTTCATCTTCTCTTAATCTAGCTAATTCTTGAGCATATGCTTTTAAACCAAATGGATCTCCTTTTTTATTTTCATTTAATTTATTACCAGTAAGAGAATCTGTCCAACTTCTAAACAATATATTACCAGTTTCATATGCTTCTCTTTCTAATTGTTCTAAATAATCATCCTCATTTACATCGGTTGTACTAATATTTTGTAACCTATTTTCCATATTTTGGTGGACATGGATTAATTCATGAGCATATGAACGTAAAATATCTTTAGGATGTCTGCCATAGGTAAAAAGAACTATTTCATTTTCAGAAGGAGAATAATAAGCAGTTTTACCAAATAAATCCTCCCCATTTTTATAATCATCATGAACCATATTAATTTGGGGTAGAGGTTCTAATTTTAACCCATTATCTATCATATGTTTCGTAAGAGAAGTAATATGAGGGGTAAAATTAAACTTACTTGGATCTATAGCTTCATTTACATTAGTAGTTGTTTTTAATGTTTTAGCTAATTGTAATGCTTTATAATATTTTTGATTTTTATCTCCTAATTGAGCACCTTTTTTATCTGGATCCTTATCCATTTTTCTTAAACGGGCTAATTCTTTATTAATTAAAGATAAAGGAATTTTTTTATCTTTTGGAATATTTAATCTTTTTCTAACTGTACCTTGTTTTAATTTGCCAGTAGCTTTTCCCTTAGCCGAATATTTTTCTATAGTGTCTCCTTCTTCTAAATTTTGATTTACTGGGGTTTGTCTAATATTTGTTGAGTTATTAAACTCAGGAGGATAGGGATTATTTATTCCACTTATTACTATATCTTCTTCTACTACGTCTATATTAAAAGTAGAAGGGGAAACATTAGTAAAATAATTTTGGTAAAATAAAACACGATTAAAATCGCTTTTTACAAACTCATTTAATTTTTGCTTTTTTAAGCGTTGTGTTTTCTTTTTAGATGCTTCCTTACGCTTAGTAATATAATCTAAACCAGCCTTTAAACGTTTTTTTACAGCAGGGTCTTTAGCTCTATTATAGGCAGCTCTAGTTCTTTGATGAATTAAATTAATAATTTGAGATTGTCTAGCATGTGACTTTGATTTAAAAGATGCTTTATTTAAAGTATCCACTATATCCTGTCTTGAACTAAACTTAACTCCTACTGTGTCTTTAGGATCTTCATCTGTGTATAATCTACGTCCTGATCCCTTGGGTTTTTTTCCAGTACCTTTTTTAGGGTCCTTTTTTTCTTCTAAATTAGATATTTTTCTAGGTAAAGTGATAATTATTTCCTCTCCATTTTCAGAAATTTTTGCTTGTGGTATTTGTTTTCTTACATAAGCTTTATACAATTCTCCCCTTTGGTTATCTATATTACCTATTTTAGAAAGTGAGGGTGTAAAAGAAAGTTTTCTACTATCTGGGAATTCTTTAATTAGGTTTTTGATAATGTCTGTTATAGTAGACATAACTCTATATATTTCTCCCTGATTAACTACTATAGATGAACTCCATACAGGCACATCATCTTCATCTTCCTCCTTTTCTGCACTTACATCAACATAAAAGTTGATTTCCCAATCAAATTCATCACCATCAATAACTTTAACATTTTTAACTAAATATTTTTCTCCACTATCGGTTTTAAATTCATAATTGATAAACCAATTTCCTCTTCTTGTTTCTTCCCATTCATAAGGAGGAAGATTTGCTTCTCCTACTTCTTGTATTTTATTAGATACTATATCATATATTTCTTTCCTTTCTTCATCCGTTAATTGGTTGGGTAGAAACTCTTTAAATTGGTCAAATGAATATTTAGACGCTTTTCTTGCAGCTGTACCTGATACTCCACCTTTAGTTATAATAGTACGAAGTTCTAAATTTGGGTATTTTGTAATACCTGTTGTTCTATTTTTAATATCTTCAAAATCTTCTTCGTTACCTTCTCTAGCTCCTATAACCCATAATACTTCTTGGTTTGGGTTTTCTTTTGCATAATTATATACCGCTTTAATAGGGGGGACAGAAGAAGGAACTATTTTAATTTTTTCGGAGTCTATAGTAAATGGAAGATATTTTTTATAAATTTCCCAAATTATTACAGAATCTACTTGACTAACACCATCTCTATCTTTTTTTCCTACAAAAAGAATAAGTTTATCTATTTCAGGATTTTGTTCAAGTGCTAATTTAGCTACTTCAAAATGACCAGAAGTAGGTGGTTTAAAACCACCTGCATATAATGCTACAGTTTGTTTTTTTTCTGCTTCAGGAAGCAAGTTTTTAATTAGTTCATTAACTAAACTCATCTAGATAAAAATTGTTTAATTTTAGATTGTGCTTCCTCTTTAGATACAGAACCATCTATAACATTTTGTATTTGGTTTGATTGTAAAATATCTTGTATATCTTGGTTTAGTTTTGCCTTTTGTGCTTCTGATCTAGCTAATTCTTTATCTGTTTTAGGCCTACCATCCTTAACTTTAAAGGGATCAACATAAGTTTTTAATATATTTTTTATATCCTTCATTGTTTCAGAATCACCAGTATTAGCTACAGATACAAAATTATCTCCAAATAAATCTTGGTAATCTTCAAAATTTTGTGTTACACTTTTCCAAGTACTAAGTACTGCACCAGGTTGTAAACTTCTATCTTTCCCACCTGATTTTTCAAATCGTTCTTGATTACGTTTTAAAGATGTTTCTAAATCAGTATAAACATATAACATCATTACTTCATATCCTGCTTCTTTTAACTTATTAACTAATTTAGTAGTTTGGTTTTTTGATGCTGATGTACCATCTAATATAAAAGATTCTCCATTTTCTATGGTTTGAGTTATATCTCCTTTTATATTTTTTTTAAGATTACCTTTTAATTTATCTGTGGCTTTAATCATAGCTGCCATAAATTTCTTTCTATCCCCAGCATCTGCTACTTTTTGGTCTAATGTAAATCCATCTGTTTTAGATAAAGCTGATATTGTATTATCTAAGTTTAGTATTTTTAAACCAGATAAATCTAAATCATCTAAAATATGTCCTTTACCTGCTCCTGGGGCTCCTGCTAATAGAATAGCTTTAGGTTGGCCTTGTGATTCTTTTAATAATTGTACTAAACTTATCATACATTTGGTTTTCCCATTAATATTTTTGTATAAACCTTATCACCAATTTTTCTTTGATAAGAACCATCATCATTTATTTCAACATCTTTTCCTTTTAAAACCTTACGGATGACTTCTTCATCCCTAACAATAGGAGATCTATATTTTGATCTTAAAATGTCTTTTAACTTTCCTGATACTTCTGCATAATACCCAGGATTTTTTAACAATAAAGCTGAAATACGGATAACGGCATTTTTGGCTGCTTGACTTCCGTCATGACCCATCCCAACAGATTTAGTACCTGCTTCCTTTTTTTTAGATATTTTTACAGCATCGATATCAGGGTCATCATCCAAATCAATTACTAAATATTCAGCATCTTTCTGTGAGCCTAAAACATCTTGAGAAGATTTAAAATTTGGATGACCTCCAATTGGTTTATAGGCACTATCAATTATTTTAAAAATTTCATCAGCAAATTCCTCTTTTTCTTCATCATTAAGGTAAACCCATTGATTTTGAGGAAGATCCGATTCTTTTAGGAGATTTATTAACTTTATCATTTAAAAATATTTATTATAAATATCGATAAATATATTAAGTGGTGTTTGATGGCCCATTTTCTCAATTATTTCTATTCTTTCTGTCCCATCTAACATTGCTTTTGTGGTAATAGGGTTAATAACCTCATCTTCTTCACCTAAAACCACTACTTTGTCAGCATAACTATAACCATACTTAATGTTGGGGTCTATTTTTAATGAACGGGAGTGAAGCGCAGGATTAAATAATAATGCGGTACATCTCTTATGTGAAGCAATAATATCTGCTAAATACCCTCCCATACTTGAACCTATTATAATACTATCAGAATCTACATGAAAAAGTAAATCATAAAAATCATTATAGGTAAAGTTTTTGTAATCAATAGAAGGAGCATAAACAAACCCTTTTGTAGCTAAGAAATCAACCTTAGGACCTCCCTGTTCACTTTCTAACCCATGTAAATAAATTATTTCTTTTCCTACCATCCTCTTTCTTGACGTTGAACATAAGCATCGTGACGTGCCTGAGATTGGGCTTCTATATCCCAAGCCTCATTAGCTGTTACACAAATTCTTGAACCATTACGAATAATGATTGCACATTCATCTCCTGTTAAACCGCAAGTAAAAAATCTTTCAACTGTATCAAACATAACCTTTATTTTTAATTTGTAACTCATTTACTTTGTAAATATACGAACAGTATCCTAGGTAGCCAAACCTTTACACGTTTCTCTTTACAGTTGTTTGAAAGGAAGTTGTAGCAGGTTTATGTTTTGGGTTTTCTAGATCAAATATTTTTTTAACTGAATTAAATATTTCTAAATTTTCTCCCTGGGTTCTAGGTGATTCATGTAATTCCCATCCCTTGCCTTTTATTTTTTTCCCAGCTTTATCTGGTCCTCTTGATTTGGATTTTAACCATAGTACACCTACCCTATTTATTTCTTTACCAAAACATTCTTCATAACATTTAGCATAAACTGCTCCTTGTAAGTCATAAACAGTTTGTAAATGATTTGATGTCTTAAAATCAATAACCCACAATTCATTGTCAATTTCACAAATACAATCTACGGTACCGGCTACTTTTAATTCATCTGAAAATAAGTGGGTTTCTGTTTCAACTAGAACAGGTTTGTATGTTTCCCAAAAATCAACAAAATTTAAAAACATTTTCCAAACATCAGGATTCATTTTAGGGTTACCATATTCATTTAAAAAATTTAATTCTTTGCCTTCAAAATATTCCTCTATTAATTCATGTACAGCAGTACCTTCCTCAGCACTTTTTTTAACAATCCAATCTGCACTATACCCTACTTTTTTAAGCCAATCTTCAAAGTATTTACCTTTAGGATATGAGTTTAAAACATAAGTTACAGATGGATAAAATTCTCCATTACGTCTGTAATAACGCGAATCTGGGAGGGTTATTTGCTTGTGATCATCAGATATTTCTAGAATCCGATCATAGGATTTTTTTATCATAATGCTAATTTTCTTTCCATTAAATCATAATAGGTTAAAGGAACAGTATTTTGGATTAGTTTGGTGAAATTTTTAAAACCCATTTCACTTGGATCCTTATCTTGTAAATCAACAAGATAGACTTCTTTACCTTCTGCTAATAACATTTCACAAAACCGTAAAGCTTGTTTCATAGCATCCCTATCTAATGCTATATAAATTTTATCTACTAATGAAGTAACTATTTTTTTCATTAAGCTACTTTGTATATTTTTTCCTAATAAAGGAATTGCATTTCTTTTTATGGCAATGGCATCAAATAATCCCTCACAAATAACAATAGGTAATTTCCAATTTATTAAATGTTCATTTGGGATTATATCCCTTGAGGATGAAGGGTTTCTATATTTTATATAAGGATCCTTTTCGAAAGAACGTGCTGTAAAATAATTTAACCTACCATATTCATCATAAGTGGGTATTATAATCATATTATTATATAAACCACTTTTACAATATCCAATATTATACTTAAGAATATCGTATTTACTTATATGTCTTTTTTTAAGGTACGCTAATGCGTGTTTGGCAGTAATTCCGTTTAATTCACCAGAAGAAAGGGAAATAAATTCATCAGGTAATGAAATACTAGATACAACTTGTGTTTCCTTTATAGATTTAGAAGTTTTTACTAATGATTTCAACTCAGTAAATTTACTACTATCTACTTTTAATTGTTTAAATAAATTATATATTGTAGTCCCTCTAACATTACAAGCCCAACAATGCCAAGGGTTTTTACCTTCTCTATTTTCGGTCAAATTGACCTCTAATTTAGGTTTATGATGATGGCAAAAAGGGCAATGGTAAGCATAATTATTTCTAGCTGTTGCCTTTCCAGATCCAAGTACGGAATTTACTAGTGTAACTAATAATTGATTTACCATAAATGGTAATATATAAAACTTTTTGTTATTTTCCAACAAATATTAAAAAAAGCCGGTAAAAAACCGGCTTTGTTCTTTCTATTAATTCAAGTTTTTATTTCTTGATACCAGCTTTAGCTGAAATACGACCCCAAATAGCTACTGCTTGGCCAATAACAAATGTTACTGATGCCCAGACGTTGTCGAGTTCACCTGCTAAAGTTTCAGCTCCTGAAAGAGTTTCATTTACTGCTCCTGAAACATCTACTGTTCCGTTTGATACAGCAAAAACAACTCCTGAAACTGAGGAAATTATAATACCAATGATAGTTTTAGATTGGTACCATGATTTAAATTCTTGAAATTTGTCAGTTACTTCTCCCATGATAAGTGTGTTTAAAAAAATTATTTGTTATAAATATATAAAATTTATTGAAATTCTTTAGGTTCTTCAAACTCAGTATTAATTAAATCCCTAGTGTAAAACTTACCTAAAATATTATCGTTAAAAAATTCATCTGGTTTTTCTAATACTTGATATATCATTTGGTATTTTACTTCAAAATAAGTTAATGATTTTTTATCATTACATATTTTTAAAATAGTACGTTCAAATTCATCTTTTTTACCTTCAAGTAACAATTGTTTTATTTCTTTTTGGGAACCATAATAGTTTAACCAATCAGATTCTTTAACAGCTAATTTATAAGAGGGACGACGACCTACTACACCTTGTAGTTTTTCTAATTCTCGTTTTCCAATTTTTACTTTACGTGTATAATATAAGACTTTTTTTCCGATATAAGATTTTCCAGAGGGATTATGGGAAACAATATAAATAAAACCAAATGTATTTTCTGGAAATTGAGTAATGTCCCCTATTTTTGTATTTTTATAGGTCCAACTCATGATAATTAAATTTATTATAAATATTAATTTTCTCTTCGTTCTTCAGGCTTATAATATTTTATTCTATCGTGCCATATTGGGGAAGCTAATAAAACAGCAGCTTTAATATTACCTTTTTTCTGTTCTTGGAAAACATATGACATCCAAGTTTGTTCATAAGGATTAGCCCACTTTGTATCTATAAATACTTTTTGGTTGCCTTTTTTAGACATAATCATAGGCCAGTTAGTATAAGTTACTTCTCCATCTATATAAGAAATACCATCTACGTTATTTACTATATTAAATTTAGTTCTAGGGGCATTAGGATCTGACCCATTGATGGGTAATTTATCATAATCAGGCCAAAATTCTGTTCTAATATTTTGAGGTACATTATACCAACTAGTTTGAATATTGTTGTCCCAATAAACTTCAGTAAATGACAATTTTAAGAAATCAAAATCTTCCTTTATAATAATTTTATGTAAAATTTCATATAAATTAGGTATATATTTTCTTAAACCATTTCTGCAAAAATTTCCTTCTTCTTCTTGATTATTAGATGTCATATCATCCTCAAAAAAGAAATAGTAATCAGCATCTGATTCGTGGAAGTGTTCTGCTGCTGCTTGTCTACCCCCACATATACCAGAATTTTTACCTAAGTGAATATATTCAAAATTATATTTTTTAGCTATTCTTTTATTTTTAGTTTTAGCCTTACTATTAGTAGAATTATCTAAAAGAACTAAATGGGGTTTTTCAAGCCATTCAGGAACTTTTTTCATTGATTCTATAGTGTGAAGTAATTGTTCTGGGAAGTTAAAGGTTAATATATATAAATTAGTTTTAAGATTACTAATGTGTTCCTGGTCTATAACTTTAGGGGTGGGTTTATAGTTTTTAGGAATTGGTTGCAATTTTACATTATCTTTAACTAATGCTTCTGTAAATTTTACTACTAAACCATTTCCATCTAGCATAAAATTTCTATAAATATGAGGCTCTTTATGAGCCATAATAGCAAAAATACTTTCTTCAGTTCCCATTAAACCCTTTTCTAAAGTAGAATTTAATAAAGAATAATAAGTACCATTTGCTTCTCTAATATAATCTTTATGTCCACCAAATAATCCTCCTCTACAAACATATTTTACTTTTTCCCCAGCGATTTCATTCATTTGTTCAAAGTTAAACCCATGAATCTCATCTGTAGCATCATATGGATAGCCCAAAAATAAAAATGAATCTACATATTTATTAAATTGTCTAAACATTTATTTTCAGCTAAATGGGTAAAAGGTACAGTATTTGTTAAACCAGCATCAACCCAATAATAATAATCAGTGTTAAAATGATTAAAAATAGATGCATCATGCAACATAAACATTTTAGATTGTACTATTGGATTATAGTATTCTAATTTAGCCTGGGGGCTATTAGTTAACCATCCTCCTTCTCCTGTGATTTTTAGCCAATCAGGATTGGCTCTTATTTTTTGGGTTTGGTCCCAATGAGGTTGATATAAACCATTTTTTATGTCCTCTAATTCCATTATGCGACAAAGTGTATTAGAGGTATTTCTATATTTCCATACAAATTCTTCTAATTCCAAGGGAATAAAAAGTATCATATATGCATCTATTTGGAGAAATTCTTTAAACCTAGGTAAATAATGGTCCTCAAATTTTCTACCATCATTTAGATGCTCCCCCCTGTTTAAATCCCATAAACCTGAAACTATAGTATAGTTTTTATCCATTGTTTTGTAAATTTTGGAGATATCTATGTCTTTCTGGGTCTATATATTTTATTAATAATTGGAGGGCTTTTTCCTTAATTTCAGGATTGTTTCTAAAATACCAACACCCTTCTTGACCTTCATGAGCAGTATGTCTTAAAACAGGGAATGTAGCTACACCACCACCATTTATCCATTCATCTAAAGTTTCAAATTTTGTATCTGAACTATGGTAAGTAGCAATTCTATCTATATTTTTAGTAGCTAAATATGCTGATATAATATAATCATCATTCCATTGATCAGAGTTAGTTCTAAAAAATTCATTAAAATCATCTTCAAAATATTTCCTTTTATAGGATATAGATTTATAATGTTGTAATACATCAACAACTGAGGATTTATAATTAGAAGTAAAATAATGATCTCTTTGATCATTAAAAAAATTATCTCTAGATCTCATTCCATCATATCCAACAGCACATCCTGGGAATTTTTCTTGGTTATTTATATGTTCACTAATTAAATCTTCATGGTACACTAA
>Ga0208767_1000193_pt1 | contig 45219 bp, 18 predicted proteins | sample VirMetDEL_Mar_21_FD_184514 | JGI IMG/M metagenome (GOLD analysis project Ga0208767, IMG submission 184514) | Aqueous microbial communities from the Delaware River and Bay under freshwater to marine salinity gradient to study organic matter... | ecosystem: Environmental > Aquatic > Marine >...
TAGTACCTCGCCCGCGACTCGTACGTTTACCTTTAATAATGTAACCGTTGTCGAAGGAACAAGGAAAGAACTCAAGTATCGAGTGGATAATGATATCGAGAATCAGAAGTTTCAGTTATCCGATGACGATGCCGATACATCGACGCTTCGTGTCTTAGTCCAGGCCAACGAACAATCGACTGCGTTCGATAATTATACAAAGTTCGAGAGTCTGCTCAATGTGGATTCCGATTCAAAGGTCTATTACCTTCAAGAGAATGCAAATGAATACTATGAGATATATTTCGGAGATGGTGTAACAGGTAATAAACCAACAAACAATAATATCGTAACACTCGATTATATCTTTACTGAAGGTTCAGAATCAAATGGTGCGAACGTGTTTACGATTGTCGATAACGTGGGTGGTTTCTCTAACGTTACGATTACAACTGTCGCTGCTGCATCTGGTGGGACAGAAAAAGAAACAAACGAATCAATTCGATTCAATGCTCCTCTGACATTTACATCTCAGAACAGAGCCGTTACCTCTGATGATTATAGAGCGATCATTCAAAAATCGTTCTCTAATATTTCTTCTATCTCATGTTGGGGTGGAGAAGATAATGATCCACCTGATTTTGGTAAAGTGTTCATCTCTATTAAGCCTTTGGTCGGAGATGCCCTTACACAATCAGAAAAAGATAATATCACAGGTACTATTCTCAAAGGTAAGAATGTGGTTTCGATTACACCTCAAATGGTGGATCCGACCTTTACCTTCTTAGAACTTGACGTTAATTTTAAATATAATCCTAACCTCACAGATCGTTCGGCTGTCGAACTCGAATCTGTTGTCAGAGATACTATTTCGGATTATAACTTTAACGAACTAGAAAAATTCGATGGTGTCTTTAGACATTCACAGTTATTAAGGGCAATTGATAATGCGGATCCTGCTATTCAGAATAGTTCCGTTCGTCCTTATATGTTTATGAACATTACACCTGCTAATAATGCAGATAATAACTTCGAATTAAAATTTGTCGAAGAATTCTATAGAGCAGGCGGAACAACACATACTATCTCCTCTACTTCTTTCCTTTTAAATGGTGAAACAGTTTATTTTGGAGATACAGAGATTACTAATGAAAATAATCGTAAGGTTATTATATACAAGATTGTGAATGGTGTAAATGTTACTGTGGTAAATAATGCAGGAACTGTTGATCATCAAAAAGGTATTATAACATTAAATAACTTTAGACCAGATACAACTGCCGCAATACGAATTACAGTTACACCTAATTCACTTGATCTTGCTCCTCTCAGAAATCAGTTAATTTCTATTGATCCTTTGAGAGTAACCGTAACACCAAGTGTAGATACAATTGCATTATCAGGTTCGTCAGGTACAATTAATTATACAACGACCTCAAGGCTTAGATAAGTATGGCACATAAAGACAATACATTGTTTTCTTCGGATAACGCATCACCTGGTTATATTGAATCAGTAGCGTCTTCAAAGAAAAAGACAAAAGAAGATTTAAGAACTCAGGAGTTAATTCCTTCTGAGATTCTTTCGAATGCTTCTGGTATTGAAACATTATTAAATGCATATTATGATTATATGAACTTAGAAGAGTTTATATATCAACAAAACGAAGTTTATACAGATATTGTTTTAGATAATAAAGCAGTCTTTAGAATATCAGATCCAAGAAGTGAGAATGATCATTTCTTTACTGACGAAGATGGAGCTAATTCAACATTAACTGTAACAGCAACAGATGGAACAATTACAACAATAACATTAAATGATGAAAACGTAGCAATCACTAATGGTAATAATCTTCCTGGTTCACTCGCTAATTCTCTTTCAGAGATTGGTAAGACATTTACTGTTACAGGATTATCTTCGTATAATACACAAACTGCCACACTTACAACGCCCATTAAATATTGGGCTGGCCCTGGTGCTTCATATGTCCTCAATACAATTGAGGAAGCAATGGATATTGATAGCGCAGCCGCAAACTATTTAGAATTAATTCAAAAAGAAATTGCGGCTGTAATCCCTCGTTCTATTCAAGTAAATAAAAGATCTCTCTATAAATCTATTATTGATTATTATAAAATAAGAGGTTCTTCAGATTCAATTGAAGTATTCTTTAGATTATTATTTAATGATACAGTTGAGATTGAATACCCATATAATAAAACATTAATTCCTTCATCAGGTAATTATGATACTGGTTTAGGACAATATCTTGATAATAAAGGATTTTTATCAGATGATATTAAAATACATGATTCAGATTTTTATCAAAAGTTCTCTTACTTAATTAGAACTGGTCAGAACCTTTCTTCATGGAATGATGTCTATGCACGATTGGTTCATCCAGCTGGATTTAAATATTTCGCTGAGATACTACTTCAATTATTTGCTACAAGAGAAGCTTTAGGAGATGATGAAAAAGAATCTTCATTCTTAGAAAATTATGCTGGTGGTACAGATCCATCAGGCGGAGATTTTAGACCAACTGGCAATTTAAGATATAGAGAATATCCTTCAGGTACAGCAGAAACGCCGAGGTTTACATTATCATCGATGCCAGGTAAACAACCTGGTGTAATTGGTATTGAAGACTTACCAATACTTGTAGAAATGTTTGGTTCTTTATTCTTACCATTTACATTTGCTGAAATCCATAAATCGGCTTCTATCGCTTTAACAGTTTCAGGTGGATCTGTAACAGGTGCCACAATTACAGATGCTGGATTTGGATATTCATCGGCTCCATCAATTACTGTAAATGGTGTAGCACTTAGTGGACAAACAATTAGTGCAGCAACTGTAACATGTACAATTGATAGTGAAGGTAAAGTAGATTCAGTAACTATTAGTGGAGCTGGATCTGGTTATCAGTCAGCATTCGCAAGTGTTGCAGGTAATCCGAATGTTGGTCAAGTGGCTTCTATTAGTGTAGTTGCGAATGAGAATAAATCATATAGTGAACCTCCTGCAATTCGAATAAGTGCTCCTACTTCGAAAGACGAATTCGGTGTTCCACTATCAAGTAACGTTACGGCTACGGCAAAATATCTTTTACAACCAACATCAGTATCACACATAGAATTATTGAGTGGAGGTAGTTCATATACAACACAACCTGATATATCATTTTCTAATCCATCATCACACTACACAGCAACTCCATTCTTCACAGAAGATTATACTGGAGCATCAGTAAGTACAACACAATATGGCGATGATATATGGAGAGTTATTGATACATTAAATCACACTGCTTCAATTCAAACTATTGATTCATCATCAGTTTTACAAGTACAGACAACAACACTAGATACAAGTGCTTCTGGCAGTATTGGTGGTGTGGTATATAGATTACGTAATGATAAACCTGAATTTGTATCAAGATTGGCCGGTAATACAATTAAAGTAAAGTGTAGAGCGAAAAAGCCAAGTAGCGGCGGAGCAGATACATTTAGAATGGCATATTCAACAAATCAACTTGGTAACTCTGGTTGGTTTACTAAAAACTTAACAACTGATTGGCAAGACTTTGAATTTGAATATAATATTTCTAGTTCAACTCCTATTAACGAAGATTATGTAGGATTTCAAAGTGATGGTAATAATGGTATTGTTTATATCGATGATGTAAGTATTACAGTTAAGTATGATTATCCAAGAGCTCATGCAGAAATTGAAAACGGTTCTATTAGCGGAATTACACTATCACATCTAGGTTCAGGTTATACTGAATTACCTACAGTATCAATTAGTGGTAATGCTACTGCGAAAGCTCAATTAACTCCATCTGAAATTGCATCAGTAAGTATTACAAATGCGGGTGCCAATTATATTTTAAATCCAGATATAACACTAGCATCAAGGGCTAAGCATGAAGATAGAGTAAAACATAAAGATCAAACAATGATTCTTGAATTGAATCATACATATGATGATCCACAATTTAATAGACAAACAAACCCAGTTCAAAGTTCAGGATCAGTAACTGGTAGAACATTATATAATGGTGGATTATTAACAATAGGTGAATTAGGTTCAGGTAATTGGACAATAACACAATCATCAACATCAACAAAAACAATGGGTGGCTATGAAGTATTAGTCAAAGCATCAGGTTATAGAACGCAACCTGGTAATGATTATTATAGCCAAAAAACTAACGTATTAAATAGTAATAGATTATATGAGTTTAATGAAACAATTGAAGTATTAGGTGATACTCAATTACAAAGTACTTCTATAACTGATATAAATAAATATAACGTGAATTCTTTTATTCACACAAATTAACGGGAAATAAAAAATGACGGCAATAGTAACATCTAAATTCAGAACGTTGAACGCAGAAAACTTTAAAGCAGATATTGCTGATGCTGGTACTAGTGTATATGTTGGTATTGGTAAATCAGATGTCTGGTCTTTAACAACTTCTGATACAACAGACACAACACCTTTTACACCAGCAGATACATTAGATCAATTAGGAGAAGCACATCAAAACGTATTTGCTTATAAACTACTTGGCGCTAATGATGTATCACATGTAGTTCCAAGACATACATGGCAATCAGGTGGACAATATTACGAATGGGATTCTAATGATCCAGATATTTTCGATAAAGCGTTTTATATTATTACTTCAGAGTTTAAAGTTTATAAGTGTATTAAACAAGGAAGCGGTAATTCAACACAAGAACCTGTACAAACATTAACAGTACCAACAGCAGAATCAGATGGTTACACTTGGAAATACATGTATACAGTTTCCGTTGCTGATGCAGAAAAATTCTTGACAACTTCATATATGCCCGTTAAAACAGTTGATCCAAGAGCAGGAGGTCAAGCATCAGATTATAACAATGATACAACCGCAGAGAATGCTTTATCAGAAGCAGACTATGCACAATACCTAAATCAAAAAGCTTCAGCTCAACACGCTAATGCTGGAGGTATTGAAAGAATCGAACTAGCTACTACATCAGGAAGTGGAGGAACAGGATATACTTCTGCTCCTACAGTGTATATAACAGGTGATGGATCTGGCGCTCAAGCGACAGCTACTGTTTCAGGTGGTGCTGTTACTGGATTTACTATTACAAATAAAGGAACTGGTTATACAATTGCTGATGTAAGAATTTCTGGTGGAGGTGGTAGTGATGCATCTGCGAGAGCAGTTATTTCTCCAGCTGGTGGTCATGGAACTGATCCAATAAAAGAACTAGGTGGATTCTTTGTAGCAGTTAATACTTTACTAGAAGGTACAGGCGGTGGAGATCTTACTGTTGGAAATGATTTCAGACAAGTAACACTTGTTAAAAATCCAACTAATTACGGGTTAACAACTATCGCTACAGCTACAACATTAAATGCAACAGGCGCTTTAGATTTTGCTTCTAAAACTGGAACATTCCAAGTTGATGAATTAATTACTCAAGGTTCTGGAGCATCATTAGTACAAGCATACGTAGTATCAATTGATTCAGGAACTGGAGAAATTTATTATAATCAAAATAGTAAAACTGGTTATGGAACATTTGCGCATGGTTCAGGTAACACAGTAACAGGACAAACTTCTGGTGCTACTGGTGTACCTAAAACTACGGCTAATGATTTCTTAACAAATCCTGAAGTTAATAAAGAAAGTGGTCAAATCATTTTTATGGAAAACAGAAATCCAATTAATAGAACAGCTACACAGATTGAAGATATTAAAGTTATTATTGAATTCTAATTAGAAGAGAGAAGATATGAGTACAACATCGATTAAAAATTATGGCATAGCGCCTTACTACGACGACTTTGATGAAACTAAAAATTATCAAAGAATACTGTTTAGGCCTGGAAGATCGGTTCAAGCTCGTGAGCTTACTCAAATGCAAACTGCTTTACAGGCACAGATCGATCGTCATGGTCAATATGCTTTTAAAGATGGATCACGCGTAGTTAATGGTGAAGCATCACTCAATATTTCTCACGAATATTTAAAAGTTGAAGGAACATTCCAACACAATTCAGTAGATTATACTACTGCGAATTATCTTTCAGAAATTGTTAAAGGTACTATTCTAACTGGTACTGCAAATACTACTCACCAAGTTACAGCTATTGTTGATAAAGTTGTAGCTGCAACTGGTTCTGATCCAGATACAATTTATATTAAATACTTAAACAAAGGTGGTCCTAATAGAACAGTAGAAAAATTTGGTGTTGGTGAAGTTGTTTCAACTGATACATCAACAACTCGATATCTTATGGTTGGTGGCGGATCTAATGTTGATGGTAGTAATTCAGTATCAACTATTGCTAATTCAACTGGACAAGGTTCAACATATAATGTAAGAGAAGGTGTATACTTTATTTCTGGTTGTTTTGTATATGTGCCTAATCAAACATTAGTATTAGACAAATATACAAATACACCAAACTATGTTGTAGGTTTGCAAGTATCTCAAACTATTCAAACTTCTGCAGGAGATACAAGCTTATTAGATAATGCTCAAGGTGTTCCTAATACAGCAGCACCAGGTGCAGATAGATATAAAATTTCAACAACACTTATTAAAGAAGATTTAGATACAGATACGAATAGAACAATTGATGAATATGTTCCTTTAGCTACTATAGAAAATGGTGTTGTTCGATTAGATGTCACAGATAAAACGTCTGATACAGAATTAACAAAGAGATTAGCTAATAGAACACATGAAGAATCTGGCGATTATATTGTAGGTTTATTCGAATTAGATATTAAAGAACACTTAGATGATACAACTAATTTTGGATATAAGCTAGCAGCTAATGGAGGTGATGCCGATAAATTAGCTATTGGTGTTGAAAAATCTATCGCATATATCCAAGGATTTAGAGTAGAAAAAACATCAAAAGAATTTGTTGAGGTTGATAAGCCTCGAGGTAATGATGCTACTGAAACAGAAACAAATACTAATACACAAATTACGGTAGGTAACTATGTTAAGTTAACTACAAATACAGTTGAAGGTATACCAGATTTAGAAACATATACAACATTAGATTTAAATATTAGTAGTACAGCAAGAGGTACAGCAAGAGCTCGTGGTCTTGAAATATTTAGTGATCATATTAGATTATATTTATTTGATATTGTTATGGATGCTGGATATTCATTTAATAATGTTACAACTATAACACAATCATCTACATCATTTAGTGCCACATTAGCTACAGCAGGAACAAGATTTGCCACTGGATTTAATAGCGGCTTACATAAATTACCGTATGATGCTATTAAAAATTTAACAAATACTGAATATAAAGTAAGACATATCTTAACAGGTTCTGTTTCAACTGGATCATTACAAGTAAGTTTACCTGCATCTTCAGGAGTTATTTCAGATCAAGTTGATATTATTATTGCTCCAGCTTCAGGCGCAGTTAAAACTGGTGTAGCTGGTAATATTACAGCAGGAGGAAATGGTTCAACCTCCGTTACATTTAATGCTACTGCACTAGGTATTTCTGGTACATGTAAAGTTCTAGTTACTGCTAAAAAGAATTTAGCTAGGAAAAATAAGTCAAGAGTAAATAGTGAAACTTTAACAATTTCTAGTTCTAATATTACTACTGGTCAAGAATCATTTGATTTAGATCATGCAGATATAATTAGAATTGTTTCAATTGTAGAAGATGGTGGAAATACTGTAACAAATAGATTTACATTAGATAATGGACAAAGAGATAACTTCTATGAAAATGGTAGAATTATCAAAAATCAATCAACTCCTGCTATTGATGTTGGAAAAGATTTAATTGTTACATTCGATTTTTATAACCATGGAGATGGAGATTATTTCTCAGTTGATTCTTATCCTACTGCAGATTATGCAACCATAGGTTCTTTCAATAGTTCAAAGGGTGTTTTACAATTAAGAGATTGTGTAGACTTTAGACCTCGTAAAGCCGAGTCAGGTGCAACAACTGGTTCTGAATTTAGTACAGGTTCAGGATTTAAAATTTCGAGATCACCTAAGCCTGCACATATTTTCGAAAGTGATATATCATATTACTTACCAAGAATTGATAAACTAATTTTAAAAAGAGATGGTACATATGAAATTGTAAAAGGCGTAGCATCAGATATTCCTCAACCTCCAGAAGATAGAGAAGATTCTATTTCATTATATCAATTAAAGTTAAAGCCTTATGTGTTTAATACTAATGATATTATACCTCAGTTAGTTGAAAATAAAAGATATACAATGAAAGATATTGCTAAGCTTGATAAAAGAATTAAGAACTTAGAATACTATACATCATTATCTTTATTAGAACAATCTGCTTCAGATACATTTATGGTTGATTCGAATAATAATACTAGATTTAAAAATGGTATTTTAGTAGATTCATTTAGAGGACATAATGTAATTAATAATCAACATCCTGATACATTAGGTGGTAAGTGTGCTATTGATAAAGTACAAGGAACATTAAGAGCTAAGTGTAATTCAAAGAATGTTAATATGGTTACATCAGCTACAGCTACAAATACTGCGGTTAAGAATAGTTCTATTTGGACATTGCCATATTCACAAGTAAATCATACAGTTCAACCTTATGCTAGTGTCGCGATTAATGTTAATCCATATAATATCTTTGAATGGGGTGGTTCACTTAAGCTTTCACCAGAATCTGATGAATGGAAAGAAACTGATGTAAGACCTGATGTTATTATAGATGAGACAGGAGCTTACGATCAGTTTGTAGAATTAGCAGAAGAATCAGGAATTCTTGGTACAGTATGGAATGAATGGGAAACAAATTGGTTTGGTGTAGATGAAGATATAAGGGTTGAACCACAAAGAGATGTTTGGTGGTTCGGTCGTGGTGGAAGAAATAATAGAAATAACCAAAGTATAACAACTACTACTACATCTAATCAATCAAGAACTGGTATCAGAACAGATGTTGGATTTGATATTATAGAGAGAAATGCTGGAAGTAGAGTTGTTGAAGTTAACTTTGTTCCATTCATGAGATCAAGAAAAATTTATTTTGAAGCCAAGCAAATGAAGCCTAACACAAAGGTATATGCTTTCTTTGATGGTATCGGTATAACTGATTATGTAAAACAAGAATCATTCCAAGAATGGACAAATACTAGTGATCAATCAGAAGTTTATAATGGTGTTACATCACATCCAGCTTCAAGTTCTGGTTCATTAACTACTGATGCAAATGGTCAAGTTACAGGATCATTTATTATACCAAGAAACTCATCACTTAAATTTAAAACTGGCCAAAAAGAATTTAGATTGTCAGATAGCACAACAAATAATAGAAGCGATGAATCAACTTTCTCTGAAGCAACATTTCACGCACAAGGTTTAATTGAATCCGTACAAAATACAATTATTAGTACAAAGGTTCCTAAGCTTGTTCAATCTGAAGTAAGTGATAATAGAGTTGTAAGAGAATCATTCGTTAGAGAAACTACAAGATGGGAAGATCCATTAGCACAAACAATTCTTATTGAAAAAGAAGGCGGTATCTTTGTAACATCACTTGATTTATTCTTTAAAACGAAAGCAGTTAAATCACCAGCTGGTGTTGAAGTAAGTATTAGAACAACATCTAATGGAATACCTACTCAAACAGTAGTGCCAGGAACTGAAGTAACATTATTACCTAGTTCAGTTAATGTTTCTACTAATGCATCAAGTGCTACAAATTTCCCATTCGATTTTCCTGTATACTTACAACAAGATGTTGAATATGCTATTGTTATTAAATCACCATGTGATGAGTACGAAGCATGGGTTGCAGAAATGGGTGGATTCGATGTAACTAATGTTGATTATAGAATTACAAAACAACCACACGGTGGTTCATTCTTTACATCACAGAATGCATCAACATGGACACCAGATCAAACTAAAGATCTTAAGTTTACTTTAAAGAGAGCTCAGTTTAGTTCATTAAGTGCTGAAGTTACTTTTGATAATGATGCATTACCAGCAGTGAGTTTAGTTGGTAATCCATTAACAACAACTTCTGGTTCAACAGTTGTAAGAGTACAACATAGAAATCATGGTATGCATAATAGTGGTTCAAGCGTAACAATAGCAGGAGCTACTGCATTAAATGGAATTGCTGCTAATGATATTAATGGAACAAAAACAATCGCTAACATAGAACAAGATTCGTATACAATAACATGTGGATCAAGTAATGCAACTGCTACAGGAACTGGAGGTGGAACATCAGTTACTGCTACAGAAAATAAACACATAGATGCTTTACATACTAAGCTAGAACATTTTACAGTGCCTAATACAGATTTAAGATGTTTCTTAACAGCAACATCACAACAATCAGTTGATGGAACCGAAACTGCATATCAAGCACAAAGTGAATTTGAGTTTTTACCTAATCAGAATCTTTATTTCCATTCGCCTAAGGTTGTATGTTCACCTGGTAATGAAGCAGCAGGTAAGAGTTTAAAAATTAGAGCAGTATTATCTTCCACAAAAAATCATTTAACTCCAGTTATTGATCAAAATAGATTATCAGCTGTTGCAATTCAAAATAGAATTGGTGATGCAGGAAATAATACAAGTGCTTACAGTAATTACGTAGCAGAAACAAATGGTATAGGTGGATCTGAGTTAGCTAAATATATAACTAAGAAAATTGATCTTGAAGAAGAAGCAGATGTAATTGATGTTTATTTAGGAGCTAACGTTCCAACAGGTGCTACTGTAGATTTATATTGGAAAACAACTGGTGCGGGAGAAGATGGTGACTTTGATGCTTTAGCTTGGACTTTAGCAACACCTGCAGAACCAATTGTTATCAATAATGATAGATCTGTTTATGATGAAGTTAAATACTCCATTGATCCAACAGGAAGTTTTGGTTCAATGGCATTTAAGATTGTTATGAGATCAAGTAACTCAGCAGCAGTACCAACAATAAAGGATTTTAGAGCGATAGCAGCAACATAGGATAGAGAATGCCAAGAAAGAAAAAAGTACAAGTAGAAAATAATCCTGATTTAGTTAGAGATACTTCTACCAATGCTATTATAAATACTAATAGCGGTGCTTATGAAGCACGTAGATCTCAAATTGTTGCAGCAAAAGCTCAACAAGAAATTGATGAACAACAAAGGCAAGACATCGATCAATTAAAAAAAGATATGGTCGAAATTAAAAAAATGTTAGAAAAATTACTTGGTGGTAAATAATGGCAAATAAAGAAACTAGAGTTTTAAAACAAGATACGTTAGAGATCTTAAGACAGAAGACAAATGAAATATCGTTACACGTTGGTGATAACGAACAGCTTGATGCTTTATTAGCAGATAAAACTTATAGTTATACTGCTTCAGCTGGACAAGTTTTATTTGATGGAGCTGATAATAACTCTAAAGTTACAAGGTTTGAATTAAGCCCACAACATACTATTGATAATACTGGTGGATCTATTATTCTTGAAGGTGTATCATCACTTGATGCATCATATGTTGCGAATGCAATTATTTATCAAGGCTCATCTGGTTCTGAAAGTTGGTCAGCTACTATTGTTTCTGCATCTGTAAATAAAATTATTGTAAGAGATTCAACAGGAACATTTAGTTCAAGTGCTGATTTAAAAGTAGGCACAGGTTCACCTGATACAATTGCAAATGCTAATATTGCTAGGATTATTATTGAATCATATCCAGTAGCAATCGCTAGAGTTTACAATAATAACACAGAATTAACTCAAGGTATGGCAGCAAATGGATTCTTTGCACCAAAAATTGCTGGTGTTTCTGCGATTAGTAATTCACCATCTGTAGGTAATTCATTTAGTGAAGGTGTAACAGTTTATCAGAATGGAAGTTCATTAAGTACACAAGGAGATATTGAATCTGATTCAAATTGGTATGGTGTTCTTCACTCAGTAGATTCAAGTGAAATTAGATTTAAAACATCTCAAGGATCTTTTAGTGCTACAGCAAAATTAAGAGTATTAGGTTCAGCCGATGAAATTGCAGCTGCAGATCATGGAGCATTAACAGCGGTTGATAGTACTTATGGTAGTTATATTGAACTTACAACTCCTGCAGCAAATACAAATACAATTAAAGTTTTCTCTCTCGATTTAGTAGCAGCTATTAATGAATTACAAGATGATATTGGTACAGTAGAAAATTTAACTACATCTGCTAATGATGTTGTATTAGCAATTAACGAACACGATGCAGAATTAGGAACAATTACTGCTTTAGCAATGGGAACAACTGCTTCAACAGTAAGTAGCGCAATCGCTGAACATGAAACACAAATTGGTAATGTTGATATTACTGATATTTCTAGTTCTAATGATACTATCACTGGTGCACTCGAGCAAATTCACGATGAAATTGGTGATGTCACAGCAAGTAACTTAGGAACATCAGCATCAAACTTAACTGCTGCAGTAAGAGAACATGAAGATCAAATCGGTAGTGAAAGTATTAGTACTATCGATTCAGGAGATAGTAACAATACAATCACAGGTGCATTAAATCAATTACATACAGAAGTTGGTTCATTAAGTTTAAATACAACAGCTACTGATTTAACAGCGGCAATTAACGAACATGAAGGTGATATCGGTAATATGTCACTTACAGGTTTAACTGCTACAGATTTATCAGCAGCTATAAGAGAATTACGAGTTGAACTTGGTAATCATTTAGAAATTGATGATGCTACAGGTTATTCTGCTACAACTGCTGTTGGTGGTATTAAAGAAATTCAAGGTGATATCGGAGATGTAGATGATTTAGATACAAATGCAGTATCTGATCTTGTTGCAGCAATTAATGAATTAGAAAATGTTCTAAGAGATGATACAACTCAAAGAACTGGCTATGTGATGGGTACAGATGCTAATAATGTAGTTGCAGCTATTAATGAAATCGAAACGTTCTTAAGAGGTACAAATTCAGATTACACAATAACAACTGCAGCTGCTAACGTTAGAGATGCATTAAGAGAACACGAATCACAAATAGGTAATATGGTATTTGGTGCAAGTGGTCCTGTTGATGCTGTTAATTCAACAACATTAACTGGAGCTATTAATGTATTAGATGCTGAAATCGGTAATACTAATTATAATAGTATGGGTACTGATATTAGTACTGCTTTATTAAATGTATATAACGATATTAATACAACTAATTCATTAACAACACTTCAAACAACAAACAAATTTATTGTTGGTGCTATCAATGAAATAGACGCAGATCTATTTAACGCAGTTGGTTCTGAAAGAAGAACAATGAGTGATTTATCAACAACAGATAAAACATCTATTGTTGATGCTATTAATGAAATCTATGCAGATATTCATACATCAGGTTCAGTTACATTAGATACAGATGCTTCGCATTTAGTCGGTGCTATTAACGAAATCGAAGCAGTTTTCGATGCATCTGCAAAAAATATTACTGCAGGAACAAATGCATTTCTTATTACATCGGGTGCATTTACTGTAAATTCTGATGGTAATATTAAATTAGATAATGGATCAAATCATACAATACTTCAAGCTGATGGCGTTGAATATGGTAGATTCACAAAGAGCGGCACAGATTTTCAATTAAAAGCTGGACATTTAGGTGCTTTATTCTTAACAGCATCAGGCCAAAACGCGACATTTGCTAATAACTTAACTGTTTCGAATGATTTAATTGTAACTAATAATGTTGATATTGAAGGTAATGTCGATGTTAATGGTTCAATCGAAACTGACGGATTATCAATTAACGGAACAACAGTTACTGCTACTGCTGCAGAATTAAATATAATGGACGGTAATACAGCAGCATCATCAACAACTATAGCTGATGCTGATAGAGTTGTTGTTAATGATAACGGCACAATGAAGCAAGTTGCTGTTACAGATTTAGCTGCATACTTTGATGATGAAATTACAAACATGCCAAATCTTGTACAATCAGGTGCATTAAATTCTGGTAGTATTACATCAGGGTTTGGAAGTATTAATATTGGAACATCAACACTTAATGCTGGAATTATTACAGGTACACAATTTAGAATTGGTAATGCACAAATAGTAGAAGCTGAATTAGAAACTATTGATGGTGTAGTTGCTGGTACAGTAGGTGCTTCAAAAGTAGTAGTTGTTGATGCAAATAAAGATATTACAGGATTTAGAAATATTACACTTTCTGGTGAATTAGATGCTGGATCACTTGATATTTCTGGTAACGTTGATACAGATGGAACATTAGATGTAGCTTTAGGTTCTACATTAAGAGGCGCTGTAAGTATTACTAATAATACAGCTTCATCATCTTCAGCTACTGGAGCTTTAACTGTAGCTGGTGGTGTAGGTATTGGTGAAGATCTATACGTTGCTGGTGATCTATACGTTGAAGGAACAAGAACAGAATTAAACGTAACAACTTTAGAAGTTGAAGATACATTAGTATTAGCAGGAAACGATTTAAGTTCAGAACCAACATCAGGAGGATTTGGTTTAGAAGTTGGTCCAATTACAAGCCCAAGTGGTGTAGCTTCTGGTGTTACAGGTGCTCACTCAATTGTATATAACTATGCAACTGATAGATGGGAAGCAGATGGTTCATTAATTCTTTCACAAGCAACATTAGGATCACCGAATATCGAAGGACAAGCTTTTGAATCAGGCGATAATTTAGATTTTACTGCTAGTAATGGTGTAAGTGTAACTACATCAAAAAGTGGTACAACACATACTGTTTTATATCAAAACACTGATAGAGGTTCTTCACAATCTATCTTTAAAAATATAGTTGCTGGTGGGGTTACCATTAGCGCAGAATCTAATAATGATACACTTACGTTTACAGATGATGGAGTAATTAATGCATTAGCTAGCGGCACAACAGATGATGCAATTGCTCTTTCACACGCTGATGTATTTACAGGCACTGCTGGTAATTTTGGTCAAGTAAATGCTCAAGACGGTCAATATATTAAATCACTTACACTTACAGCTGAAGGTCACGTTAGTGCTATTACAACTGGTGACTTTGATACAAGATACGAAGCATCTGATCCAGCGTGGAATCTAAAAGTTTCAGGTACACAAATCGATCCAGTTAATAATGGTGATAGTGTAGATTTTGCTGTAAGTTCAGTTGATGGAGTAGCTGGTTTAACAATTACATCATCTACAGATAATACAGATTCAGTAATAACATTAGCTCACGCTAATACATCAAGTATCGGTAACTTAGCATCAAATAATAGTGATGGTACTGTAATTCAAGATCTTACATTAACATATGATACTTATGGCCATGCGTTAACACGCTCAGTTGGAACTGTTAACTTAGATAACAGATATATTAGATCCTTCGCAGTCGAAGATGGTGACGGTTCAAAAGTTACAATTAATCAAGCAAATGAATGGAAGTTCGTAGAAGGTTCTGGTACTGGTGCTACAATTGATATTAATTGGACTGATATAACACCTGGTTCAGATGCTGATCCTTACGACTTAACATTTACTGTAAATAATACAGATAGAGGTTCATCACAAAATATCTTTAAAAATATTGCAGTTACTGACACAGATAGCGGATATAGCTATGCAGAAACAGGTACAGTAGTAGCAGATTCTAATAACGATACAGTAACATTCGTATCAGGCGGTGCAATTGATATCGATGTTGATGCAACAAACGATGCAATTAGAATATCACATTCAGATACATCATCTGCATCATCAAGCAATAATAGTGGTAGAACATATATTCAAGATATTACAATTGATACTTATGGTCACGTAACTGGAATTGGTACAGCAACTGAAACATATTCTTATACTCACCCAACATATAATGGTGATGATTTCAGTATTGATACTGGACCACTTACGGGTGCAACAGTTATTTCAGATTTAGATATTAATGTTACAACAGATTCAATTGGTTCTGTTGTTGATGCTAATGGTACAGTAGCTACAAGAAACTTAACACTCGGTGATTTAGGATTTGCAGGTTGGGATGTTGAAGTAAATGGTACACACGTTGCTGATATTGGTAATAATGGTGATGTTGACTTTAAAAACGGTAATCACACAACTGCAGTATGGACAGCATCAGGTAATAGAATCCAATGGAATCACAACACATTCACATCAGGCGGAACAACATACGGAAATAATGGAACTACTGTATTAAGTCAAGTTATAGTAGATGGTTATGGTCACACAAGAGCGTGGCAAACAACTGATCTTACATCACATTTCGATGATTATAGTTCATGGTCATTAACAGCAGATTCTGGTGGAACAGCTACAATTGGTTCAGGAAACACAGTTGATATTGAAGGTGGTACATCAATTAGTACAGTAAGAAGTGGAAATAAAGTTACTGTAAACTTTGTTGATCCTGGTTATCTCACATCTCAAAGAACTGCTACATTAACAGCCGTAAATTCAGGAGCTGATGGTAATGATCCAATTCTGAGATTAAGCGATGGATCTAATTCTGATATAAGAATTACTGATTCAGGTAGTGTTACAGTAACATATACAAATAGTGGCGCAATAAACATTCACGGTACAGATAATAATACTGACGTTGATGTAAGTGTTGCTAACTTAACATCGAGATTAGCACAAACTTCTGGTACAATTAATATTGGTGATACAAGCGTATCTGATAATACAATTGTGATTAGAGGTAACTTAACTGTACAAGGCACACAAACAACAGCTAATGCAGAAGTATTGCAAATTTCTGATAATAAGATTCTTCTTAACTACGATTATCCAAATCAGGCACCAACAGAAGATGCTTTCTTTGAAGTAGAAAGGGGTTCATATGTAAATTCGTATATTCAATGGAATGAAAATACGAATAGATGGCAATTCGCAGAAGGTGATACATCTATGACTTTGAGAAATTTCTCAAGAGCTCCTGATGATGCAAACTTAACAAGATTTTATATTAGGCCAGATGATAATAGTAATATAGAAATTACTAAAGACGAAGTATTAGCAATTGATGGTGGTACTGCAATTTCTACTGACTTTGTTACTGTTAATAGTGGAGAATCTCATAGATTACAAATTAATCATGAAAACGTAACAAGAGATGATCCACCTGCAGGTTCAGCAACGTTATCTTACGGTAATAATTTCTCTGCAGTAACAGGTGTAACATCTAACGCTCAAGGTCATATTACTGCTGTTAATACATCTCAGTTTACAATGCCTTCAGCATATAGTTTACCGCTTGCTTCATCTGCAACAAGAGGTGGTATTAAGGTTGGATATAGTGAAAATGGTAAAAACTATCCAGTAGAATTAGCTTCTGAAAAAGCATACGTCAATGTTCCATGGACAGATACAAATACATTTAGAACTGTTAGTGTTGATACTAATGGTGATGGTTCAGTTAATAATACATTAGGTGCTAGTGAAACATTAGTACTTAAGAAAGGTTCTAATATTTCATTATCAGAATCTGGAGGTATTGTAACAATATCATCAACTGATACTAATACAGTTACGAGAGTTAAAGCTTCTAATGGAACATTACAATCTGGTGATATTACAATTGCTGCTTCAGGTTCAGCATCAGTATCGCAAAGTGGCAATACAATTACAATTAATGCTACTGATACTAATACAACTTATGGTGTAGCTGCAGCTAATACATTAGGTCTTATTGAGGTAGGTTATACAACAAATTCAGGTGCTAGAAATTATGCTGTTCAATTAAGTGGTAATGATGCATATGTAAATGTTCCATGGACAGATACAAATACTAATACATTTAGAACGGTCAGCGTTGATACTAATGGAGATGGAAGTGTTAATAATACACTAGGTGCTACTGAAACATTAACGTTTAAGAAGGGTAGTAATATTACATTATCAGAATCTGGTGGTGTTATAACAATATCATCAACAGATACAAATACTGACACATTCTTAAATGATGTATCAGTTGTAGATAACGGTGCTAATATTATCTTACGTCATACAATGTCGAATAGTACATCACACGATATTGGTATTACTGCCGGAACTGGAATTACATTAACAGAAGGTACAGATACTTTTGCTATTGCTTCAACAACAAATCTCTCGTTTTCTAGAACATCGAGTGCATTAACAGTAACATCTTCTAATGGTAATAATGTTACTTTACCAGCTGCAGATGCAAATGGCCCTGGGCTTTTAACTGTAGGTGGTCATACACTTTTATCAACTATTGATACAAATGCTAATCAAAATATTGCAGGTAATGGTATTAGTTTAACAAATTCTGATAAAACAATTAATTTAGATTATGATCAAAGATTACCATATAGTAGTGGAACTCATGTTAAAGTAGGACATAGTGGAACTAATGGAAAATCATATTTAGATTTTAATGTTGCTACAGCATCTGGAGATTCTGGATATATAGATGTATATACTTCAGCTGATGGACTTAGTGGTGAGTTACTTAATTTTAAATTTGAAGGTGATGGTGATTTCCATGCTGCGGGCGATGTAATTGCATTTTCTGCAACAACCGCTTCTGATGTTAAACTCAAAGAGAATATTGAAAGGGTTGAAGGAGCATTGGAGAAAGTATCACAATTAGATGGTGTAAAATTTACTTGGAAGAAAGACGGTAAAGAATCTGCTGGTGTTATCGCTCAGAATGTTGAAAAAGTATTACCATCTGCAGTAAAAGAAGTTGAGACATTAGATGGTGAAGAGATTAATAAACATGTTGATTATAACCAATTATCAGCATTGTTTATCGAAGCAATTAAAGAATTAAAAGAAGAAAATAAACTTTTAAGAGATGAGATTGAGAATCTTAAAAGTATAAATAGTTAAGGAAATGGTTAATGGCTATATATTCTAATTTAGTAATAGATCAAGGTTCCACATTTAGTGCAGACATTGACGTGACTGATTCTAATGGTGATCCTTTATTATTAACAGGCTATACTGTAGCAGGTCAGATTAGAAAATCATATGCATCAACAACTGCAGTTGATTTTTCTGGTTCGGTATATAGTGAATCTAATGGAACAGTTAGAATATCATTAACTGCTACGCAAACTAATAATATGAAAGCTGGTAGATATGTTTATGATGTTGAAATAACAAAAACAGCTACTAGTGAAATTACTAGAATTGTAGAAGGACAAGTAGAAGTACGACCAGGAGTGACAAGGGCAAGCTAATGGCAATTAAAGCTAAAATTAGACAAGCAAACAGATTAAAAGGTAAAGTTGGTGCACAAGGTGAAATTGTTGCACAAACTGTTAAAGTTCAAGCTGGTGGATTATCACTAGGTGATTTGATTGATGTGAATACATCAGGCCAAGCAGATGGCGTTATGATGATCTATGATGGTACTTCAGGAGAATATAAAGTAACTAGGCAAATTGAGAATGAGAACTTAACCATAAGCGGAGGATTATACTAGAAATGGCGGCTAAAACAAGAATAAAACACCTAACGAGTAGTACCACTAATGCGCCTACTATTCTAAAAACAGGTGAGATAGGTTACTCCTATGGTACAGGTTTACAAAATAACGGCGGTGATAGATTATATATTGGTATTCAGGGAGAAGATTCAAACGGAATAGCAACTGAAATCGTACAAATTGGTGGTCAATATTATACTGATCTACTTGACCATGTTCACGGTACACTGCAAGCAAGTAGCGCATTAATTACAGATAGCAGTTCTAAATTACAACAATTAAAAGTAGATAATTTAGATTTTAATGGAAACGCTATTACATCAACTGATACAAATGGAAATATTGTATTAGATCCAAATGGAGCAGGTAAAACTATTCTCCATAATCCTTATGTTAATACAACTGCAACAGGTGGTAGTGATGTAGCTTTAGATGAATTTATTTACGATACAGTTGGTGGTGCAGTAACAGGCGGAACTGGAATTACTGTAACTAACTCTGATGTTGGTAATACTTCAACTGTTTCTATTACAAACCAAATTACTGCAGGAAGCGCAGGTAGTGCAACACAAATTCCTGTAATTACATTTAATGCTCAAGGTCAATTAACTGCAGTTACAACGGCCTCCGTAGCTACTGCTTTAACTGTTGACGGTGATACAGGTACAGGTGATGTTGATCTCTTAACAGATACTTTAGAAATTACAGGTACTTCAAACGAAATCGTTACAGTTGCTTCTAAATCAGGTAATGATGTTACTGTTCAAGTAGGTTTACCAGATGACGTAACAATTGGAAATGATTTAACAGTTACGACAGACTTAGATGTAGGTAGTGGTAACTTTACAGTTGCAGGTGCCACTGGTAATACTACGATTGCTGGTAATTTAACAGTTCAAGGTTCTACAATTAATCTTGGTAATGATACTGGAGATACTGTTACTGTTGCTGGTAATCTTGTAGTTCAGGGTACTACAACTACAGTTGAATCTACAACAATTACTTTAGATGATCCAGTTATTGCTCTTGCTGATAATACTACTGATACAGCCTCAGACGGAGTTGATCGTGGTGTTAATTTTAAATGGGGTAATGGTTCAGCTGTTGTTGATGGATTCTTTGGTTTCGATATTCAATCAGAAAGATTTGTATTTAAATCAGATGATTCAGGAGAAACAGATTCTTCAGATGAAAATTTTGTAGCACCATGGGGTGATGCACAATTTGGTGGTTTATATGCAGGTAATGTTGAAATTGGTACATCAAACGATAATACAATTACAACATCATCAGGCAATTTAACAATTTCAGCAGCTGGCACTAGTGTTATTATTAATGATACAGTCGATTTAAATGGTAGTTTAGATGTATCAGGTGCATTAACTTTAGGCACTGATTTAGCAGTTGCACATGGTGGTACTGGTTTAAGTTCATTTACTGCAAATGCGGTATTTATTTCAAATGGTGCTGGAACAGCTTTAAGTTTTATTACTGGATCAGAAGGTGAAATTATTCAGTTTAATGCATCAGGTGTACCAGTTGCATCAGACGTAATTGACGGCGGAACATATTAATCTAGCATTTCTCCTATTATAAATAGAATAAAGGTTTATATAAACCAATATAATTAAACACTCTATATAGAGATTGAACATAGGAGAAGCCAAAATTGGCCAGAAAAACAGATATTAGACTTAGGCGTTCTAATGTAGCGAACGCAATTCCAGGAGCAGCAAATCTTAGTGATGGCGAATTAGCCATGAACACCATGGATGGTGCGCTCTATTTCAAAAAATCAGACGGCACAATCATTACAGCACATGATAATACTATCATGCATATCGATAGTGCCAATGATCGTGTCGGTATTAACACAACAAATCCAACATATAAATTGCATGTAGGTGGAAGTGGAGCTTCATATCTTGCTGGTGGTATTCAATTAAATAGTACAGATAAAATTACTATAGGAAATCCTAATCAATTTATTACTGCAGTTAACGATACATCACTTACATTAGCTACTGATGGAAGTGCATCATTAACAATACTCGATAATGGTAATGTTGGTATCGGAACCACATCCCCAGCAACAGCTCTTGAAGTAGCAGGTGATATAACATTACCTTCAAACGGCCAATTAAAATTTAAAGGAACAAACCATTATCCAAGAATATATGCAGCAAGTAATGACCTTTTAATAAATTTAGATAATGGCTCAGGCTCTAATTATACTGCTTTAAAAATAGATAATGTTACGGGCAATGTTGGTATCGGTGCAGCAACTCCTGATAAAAAACTTACTGTAGATGGTGATGTTAAAATAGGAAATGGCGATGCCTTTATGTCTGCAAATGTAGCAGGTTCAACTAGGTCACTTATTTCTTTAGGCACAGATAATATTTTAAGAATTAAAGGTAACGATGCTGAAGGTTCTAGTAATGTAATATCAATGATTGCTGGTGGAAATGTTGGTATTGGAACCACCGCGCCAGAGGAAGACCTTCATGTTGTTGGAGATGTAAAACTTACTGGAACTCTCTTTAATGGAACAAGAGATGAATATACAAATTCAAACTTAATTAGATTAAATCAAAGATATACTGGTGGTGCAGTATCTGGTACTTCTTACTTTGAACAAAACGAATACCAAAAAGTAGTAACAATTACACCAAACGGAAGCTCAGAAAACTATCAAGTATCAGGTACGTATTATGTTCAGAGTGCAGGATCAATTCAAGAAGTTCATTTTGTTGCAGGTCTAAGATCAGGAGTATTACCCGATTTAACTTGGTCGATTTATTATGATCAATCAAATAATGGTACAGCATATATTGAACCTTTCTTATGGACAAAAGAAACAACAACTGCAGGATTTATTTTAGGATTCAAAGTTTTAACTGGTAGTATTTTTGGATCTGTTACTGCAGACATTGATATTATTCCAAGAAATGCAGATGATAAAGATAATGTAAGTATTAACACCACAGTACAAAGTGAACAAACAACAATAGATACTGGATTTACAAATCAAAGCTTTACATTAAGAAAGAGTGTTATAAATGCAAATACTGGATTAGGTGCTAATCCTGGGTCATATAGATTAGATGTTGCTGGTAATTCAAGAATAAGTGGATCAGTAAGTTTAGTTGGTACATTACAAAGTTATTCAGGTGCATTTAATATAAAAAATATCGCGCAAGATCAAAATTTAAATTTACAAGTAAATGATGGTGGTACTAATACTACTGCTCTTACAGTACAAGGTACTACAGCTAATGTTGGAATTGGCACAACTTCGCCATCAGATAAATTGCATTTAAATGGTGCTGCTAATGCTGCTACTGGTGTTATAATTGGAAATAATAATTCCACAAGATTAAGATTATATCATGATGATAATGCAGGTGCTTCACTTTTATCTACAGATGCAGTAGGAACGGAACAACAATTAAGAATCCGAAGTGGTTCTTTCTTGGCATTAGATACTGGAGGAACAAGCGAAAGAGTTAGAATTACTGCAGACGGTGATGTTGGTATCGGAACTACTTCACCAAGTTCAGTGCTAAATGTACATTCAAGCACAGATCCAAAAATAACTATATCTAATGGCGGTGGTACTTCTCCAAGTCCTGAATTATTATTTTTTAGACAAAACGGTGTATCTGCTAAAATTAATTATAATGTAGCCAATAAAAATCTCATTCTTCAAAACGATTATGCAACTGCAGATACTAGTGGTAATATGTACTTCAATACAAGAGGTGCAAATACTCGTATGACAATTACTGGAGATGGTAATGTCGGAATTGGAGATACAAATCCTAGTTTTCCATTAGATGTAAATAATACAAGTACTAGAGTTAGATTTAAAGCTACAACTGGACATTCTAATTTAGAATTATCTTCTATAGCTGGTAGAGATTATTTATTACAAAGTTTATCTAATGGCGAATTTACTATACATGATGAAGATTCAAATGCAAATAGATTAAATATTAGTACTGCTGGTGCAATTACATTTAATAATGCATTCACATTCCCAACATCAATTGGTAACTCTGGTCAAATATTAAAAGTTCCAAGTACAGGTACAACTTTAGTATGGGCAGATGACGCAGGTGGTGGATCTGCAACTGTTCTTACAGATACTGATGGTGATACAAAAATTCAAGTAGAAGAAAGTGCTGATGAAGATGTAATTAGATTTGATGTTGCTGGTTCAGAAATAGCAACTATGACTGATGATGGAGTTATATTAAATGATGGATATAATTTTGAAGGTGGTGTACTAGGCGCAATTAAATTTAAAGCACAAGCTGGTGAAGCTTTAACAAAAGGTAATGTTGTTTATATATCTGGCATATCAGGTAATACGGTTATTGTTTCGAAAGCTGATGCTAATGATTCTGCTAAAATGCCAGCTTTTGGTTTAGCTGGAAGCACAGTATCACTTAATGGTGCAGTTGAAATTGTAACCTTTGGTACATTACTTGGAGTAGATACATCAACTCCATCATTTGCTTTAGGTGAACAACTTTATGTTTCAACTACTGCAGGTGAATTAACAAATTCTGTTCCTACTGGTTCATCTTCACTTATTCAAAAAATGGGTAAAGTTACAAGAGTCGATGCAAGTGCTGGTTCAATAAAAGTTATGGGTGCTGGTAGAACGAATGCTACTCCTAACCTTGATGAAGGTAGATTATTTGTAGGTAATTCTTCTAACCAATCAGTACAAGGTGATGATACACTTTATGTTGATATGGCAAATAGCCGTGTTGGAATTAATACAACTTCACCTCTTTATGCATTACAAACTGTTGGATCAATATATGCTAATGCGGGTTCGTTATTTCTTGATTCAGGTCAAAGATTAAAATGGGGTAACTCACAACAGTTTATAGAAGCTACAAATAGTGGCCCAATGGAATTTGGCACAGGTAATGCTATAAGAATGACAATAGATTCATCTGGTAATGTTTCCATGAGTCAAAATTTAACTGTTACAGGTAATTTAATAGTTAATGGAACAGCTACTACAATTAATACAGCAACACTTGATGTTGAAGATAAAAATATTACACTTAACTATTCTTCGGGTGATAGTTCTGGAAGTGCAGATGGTGCAGGTATTACTATTCAAGATGCAGTCGATGCTTCTACTGATGCAACATTTAATTGGAATGCGACCAATGATAGATGGGAACTTTCTCATAGTTTAAATTTCCAAGACGGTGATCCTATTCTTTGGGGTGGAAATTCAATAGTTCAACATACTGGAACATACACATATATTGGTGATAACGCAGCTAGTAATTCACTAAGACTTACAGGCGGTAACTTAGGTATTGGTAAAAATCCATCTTATAAGTTAGATGTTTCAGGTTCTATTAATGCTGCATATAGTGCTACAAATGCAAATATTATTGGAATGCATAATGGAGCTTCTGGAGAAGGTTGGATTAGGCCATTTTCAAATGGTGGAGATTTTGAATTTAATGTAAAATATCCTGGTGGTGATTCGGATTATATTTTCTATGTAAATGATTCTACAGAATTACTGCGTATTAAAGAAAGCGGTAATGTTGGTATTGGTACTAACGATCCTCAAAGAAAACTTGAAGTAGTTGATAACATACTTATTGATGGTTCATCAGGCGCAAATTTATATTTTAGACCAAATACATCTTATAGTACGGCAGGTAATTTTGGTATATTTACTACAGGCTTATCATCAGGTACATACGAATCTACTATGACTATTAAGGGTTATGGTAGTGGTGTAAATGATGTGATGACTATTAAAGGTCTTGGCAATGTTGGTATAGGAGATACGTCGCCGTCATATAAGTTAGATGTAAATGGTACTGGTAGATTTACTGGTGCTGTAACAATGGATTCAACATTAACATTTAGTAATAATACTGCCACTAATATGCTTAATATGGGTAATAATAATATTATTGGTGTTAATGCGATTCAAATGGCAGATCCTGGTCCAAATGAAGGAATTAGTTTTTCAAACATTAAGATTTATGAATCTCCCGATGATTTAACAACAAACTCTGCTGGTAATTTCCAAGTTGTTTATGGTAGTACAAGAAGATTAACTGTTAATAATACTGGTATTGATGTAAATGGTACAATCACTGGTGCCACAAATATTTCAAAACTAGCTGCATCAACTGCAACTGGTAATATTAATACTGAAGATGGTGCAAATACATGGGCTAAATTAGCTACATATTCTAGAAGTGGTAATTATAACGATGGCTCATTTGTTTATGCTGTTGTTACAGAAGAACAAACAACTAATAACTCTGGTCTTATTTCAGTAAAAGTTAGATGGCACGATGCTACAGGTTCTAGTTCTCCTACTATAGATGTTCAATGGATTAGTCTACAATCAGACGGTGTAAGTAATGGTATTGTTAGAACTGATTCGTTTAAACTAATTGGTGATAGCGTAGGCGGAGATATAGAATTATGGGTACAAAAGAAAACTAATTATGGTCATGTAGAACTATGGGAATTAGCATATAATAAAGAAACTAGTAACGCAGTAACTGTATCATACGAAACAAATTCTGCATGGCAATCATCAACTCCAACAGGAACATTAGTTAATAAAACATCTAGTACACTTAAGTTTGATGGTCGACCAGTTATAATTGGTGATAATTTTGCAAATGATACTGATGTAAAAATAGCAGGTGATCTTTTATTAGAAGTTGCAGCATCACCATCACTCACACTTAAAGATACAACAAATAATGTTACATTTAAATCTTATGCACAAGATTCAAATGCATTTACAGGTACAACATCTTCACATAATTTATTAATTGGTACTAATAATACAGAAGCAATTAGAATTAATAATTCACAACAAGTTGGTATTAATCAAGGTTCTCCTACAAAAAGACTTCATGTTAAAAATTCTTCTAATGATGATAATAATATTTTATTAGTAGAAGCATCAGGAGCAACTACTTATGGTGTTTATATAAAATCAGCATACTCTGGTCAGATGGGTAGAGTTGGAGCTTTATCTCAATCAGATGGAGATTTAGACGGAGCAAGTATTGCCTTTGAAGATTTTGGTAGAGATATAGCTTTCCGTACAAATGAAGGTTCGAATAATAGTGAAAAGGCTAGAATTTTAGCTAATGGCAATGTAGGTATTGGAGATTCATCACCATCTGCTAAATTGCATGTAGTAGGCTCAGTATTAAATAACAGTATTCAAGATTATGGTATTGCCGCATTTGAAAATTCTAATTTAGAAGGATTAAGTATAGGTTATGATGCTGATGGTGGATATACTTATCTATATAGTAGAGAAGTTGGAGTTTCAAGTAGAGGACTTCATTTAAATGGTTCTATATATGTAAATAATTATGGCGGTAATGTTGGTATTGGAACCACTTCTCCAGATACTAAGTTAGATATTACAACTACTGGTGTTGAAGGTTTAATAATAAACCAAGATACATCAAGTGCTAGTGTTTCTAGTAGATTATTCTTCAAAGATTCTACAAGAACAAACTTAATAATGAATGTAAGTGGTAGACTAGAATTTAGAACTGATGGTATAATAGGTTCTACATCAGGCACGTATAGAGTTGGTGTAACACCTACATTATTTGATGTTACAACTCCAATTAAAATTGAAGAATATCAAATTGATACAACAGAAACTTCTACAACTGCAACAACTCAAGTTGCTATTCATACATTTGCAGGTGCTACCTTTAGAAGTGCAAGATATACTGTACAGGTAACTAATTCAACTGATTCAGCTTATCATACAACTGAACTATTATTAGTACATGACGGAACAACAGCAAATATAACAGAGTTTGGTACTATCTTTACAGGTACTGCAGCAGAAGCTACATTCGATGCAGATATTAATTCAGGCAATGTAAGATTACTTGCAACTCCTGCTTCCACAGATAGTATGGAATTTAAAGTTATTGCCCATTCAGTTACAGTTTAAAGAATTCTATTGTATAAATAGTATTATAATTTAACCGTGGAGAGTGAAACGGAACTATGGCAACAGATCACAATTTTAAAGTCAAAAATGGCCTCAACGTAGAAGGTGCAGGTCTCACTATTGTAGGGGATGGATCCGAATCTAGGGTTACATCAGGTGGCGAAATCAGATTTAGGCCTGAAGGCTCATCATCAAATAAAGTCAGAATAACACTAAATACACTTCAAGTTCAAGGTAATGTTAATACAACTACTGGATATCAGGTAAATGGTTCAAATGTTATTGACGGGTCTGGAAATTGGGCTGGTGGTTCATTAACTAGTACATCACTAGATATTAATGGTAATGCAACAGTATCAGGATATCTAAACTTTGATGGTGGTGACCAAAACGGACTTTTACGAATAGGTGGATTAAATGTAATTGGTAAATCTAATAACTTTTTATATATTGATCCTAGTAACTCTTTTAGTTCAGGAATTTATATTAATAACCAACTAAAAGTTAATGGTGGTTTAATTAGTTCTTATGATGAAGATTTACAATTAAGAGCAGCTGGTACTACTGTACTTACATTATCAAATACTGATTCAAGCGCGTCATTTGTAGGTGATGTAGATGTTGCTGGAGATTTAGATGTAACTGGTGATTTAAATATTACTGGCGATATTAATTCGGTATCAGTAACAGATTTAGATGTTGTCGATAAAACAATCACCCTGGGAGTTGGACAATCTGCTGCTAACTCTACTGGTTCAGGTATAGTTATTTCAGGTGCTAATGCTAATATTTTATGGCATAACACAAATGATCGTTGGGAATTTAATAAAGACATTCATACATCTGGTAATATTGATCTAGGTAATGCTAGAATATACGCAAGTGGTGATAGTAATTCTATTCACATACATGCACCTACAGCGATTATAGGACCATCAACTACTACAGCAAGTAACCCATCATTAGGATTATCAACTTATAGATGGAATGGTTTATTTAGTAGTACAGGTAGTTTCTCAGGCACATTAGCTGTCGCAGGACAATCAACATTAGCACGACCAGTATTGGTAAATGGTGCTCACGATAATAGCGGTAAAGCAGATTTTGCCGTAGATGGTGGAGAACAGATATCACTTTATGATGGCCAAGTTCAAATGGGTGGCACTGATATGAACTGGTCTGCAAGATTTTTCTATAATAGTAGTGGTGGTCATGTTGCAGTTTGGGATAATAATTTAGAATTCTTTACACAAGGTAGTAATACTGGATCTGCTACTGCAAGAGATATAATTTTCTCTCCACAAATAAGTGGTACTGCTGTTCCAACAGAAAGAATGAGAATCAAAGGCAGCGGTAATGTTGGTATAGGAACGAATGCTCCAGCAGCTTTATTACACGTTTCATCAGGCACAAGTGGAGATGCCACTGTCATCATAGAATCTGATACAGATAATAATGACGAAAACGATAATCCACAACTACAGTTTAAACAAGATGGTGGTATTACGATTGCAAAAGCAGGACTTACAGGAGATGCTGGTCAAATATTTGGCAATTCATTAGGTAATGCTGCTTATTTTGGTAATGATGAAGCGGCGGCTGTGCAATTTTATACAAATGCAACAGCTAGACTAACTATTGATAGCTCAGGTAACGTTGGTATTGGAACCACTTCCCTCACAAATAAATTCCATGTAAGTGGTAATGCTAGAATTGAAGGCAACCTTATGGTTGGTGGTGCAGCTGCAAATAATGTTCCTGTTAGACCAATTCACATTAAATCTGCAGGTGATGCAGCAGCAATTCGTATTGAAGATACAACAAATTCTAATCAAGTATTTGATATAAGAAGTACACACGGTACAGGTTTATTATTCATCGATGATACAGCCGGTGCCACTCGAATGACTATAGACAGTGCAGGAAGAGTTGGTATTGGTACTGCTCCATCATCTGCAACAAACTTGCACGTACAAGGTAATAATTCTGCTGTTTTCAGAGTAGATGCACAAGATGGTGGTTCAGCACCTGCTATGACTGCAAGAATACAGATTCATGGTTATGAAGGCAGAGGTGCAGGAATAAAAATAAAAGATTCTGTTAATAGTGCTAGTGGTGCAAGTGATAGAGAATGGTTTATTGGAAGTGGTTATAACCAAAGTGGATTTAATATTGGATATGCCGCTAATGGATCTCAATCATCATATGCCGCACAAAATAAATTTGCATTAGATACTTCTGGTAATGCTACATTTTATGGTGAAATATACGCTAAAGATAGTAATTCATCTACTGATCCTACTATAACATTTACTGGTCATACAAATACTGGATTAGCAGTAACTCAACCAGGTGGGTTTGATCATTTATGGTTAGTCACAGATGGCACTGCTAGAGCATATGCAAATAATTCAGGGTTCTTTTCGGAAGGAAATTTATACTCAGGAAATAGTGCTGATTTTAGAAACTTTGGCGGTGAATGGCATGCAACAACTGGAACTACAGGTAATGGATTTAGATTTACAAACACTGCTGATAGTGTAGATGCATTAGTGCTCACGGCGGCAGGTAATGCAACCTTTGCAGGAACTATTAATAGTGGTGCAATAACTTCTACAGGAAGTATTAGTGGTACTCAAATTGGTGTAACAAATATTGTTACAAATAAAGTTGTTAAGTTTAACGGATCTATTTTAGATGATTCAAATATTACAGATTCTGGTACATTAATTACTTTAGGTACTTCTTCAGAAGTTACAGGAACATTAACAGTAGATTCTGGCACAGCAATGGGCCTTAGAATTGAACACGACACCTTTGGTAATTGTTTAGAACTACATAGAGAAGATGCCACTAATGCAGCTTCAATTACGTTTTCAAATAATTCTGGAACTTCTGGAATTCTATTTGCAATACATTCAGAAACAGATTTATATTGGAGAAAAGGAACAGGCACAACAAACTATAGAATATGGACAGAAGAAAATGATGGTGCTTCTTCGGGTTTAAATGCGGATTTACTTGACGATCAACATGGTTCATACTATACAAATGCAAGTAATCTATCAAGTGGAACAATACCATCTGCTAGATTCCCAGATAATATCTTTGACTCATATCGAAGAGATACAATTGATTCATCTTCTGAAGACTTTAATAACTATTTAACAACTGGCACATATGCAGTAAATAACTGGTCAGAAAGTGGAGATACAGTAGCAAACGGGCCAACAAACACTACTGCAGGTGGTGCTTATCCTTGGGGAATATTAAGAGTTACAAACTGGCAAGCTGCATCAGGTTCAAGTTCTGGTACAGGAACTTATGTCTTACAAGAATATTGGCCACATCAAACCGATGTTGTATATTCTCGTATTATGTGGAATGGAACATTTACTGGTTGGAGAGCAGCATGGGGTAATGAAAACGATGGATCAGGCTCTGGTCTTGATGCAGATAAACTAGACGGTGTAGAAGGTGCTTCATTCCTAAGAAGCGATGCCACAGATACTGCAAGTGGTGTTATAACATTTAGTGATAGAATTAATTTACATGAAATTAGAAGTAATACGAGCCAAGAAGTTATTATTAATGCAGGTGAATCTTCATCTTATGCTGCTTCACAAACTGATGAGTATTTATATGTAAATGCTGATACTGGTTTCCAAGTAAATGTAAGTCCAGATAACTGGTCAAGTGCTTGGGCAGGTAGAAAAACTTTAACATACGATGGCACAAATGGTCTTGTTACTTCTGGTGGATTTAGCGTTGATACTGGTGGTAATTTAAGTGCAACAACAAAATCATTTGATATCGAGCACCCTACAAAAGAGGGAATGAGATTAAGATATGGAGTTTTAGAGGGCCCAGAAAATGGTGTATATGTACGAGGTAGAACAAAGGGCTCTGTAATTCAGTTGCCCGATCATTGGACTGGATTGGTACATGAAGATACTATTACAGTACAACTAACTCCGATTGGAAAATCGTCAGAGTTATATGTAAAAGACATTGCTGATAATAAAGTATTGGTGTCAAATGATACAGAATATTTCTATTATATTATGGCAGAAAGAAAAGACGTTGAGAGATTTGAGGTAGAATATGAGAGCTAAATTAGTTTATAATAAAACAGATGGTACAGTAACTCTGGATTCTTTAGATGGAAATCCTGTTTCACTTTGGAATGAAGTTGTATCTGATACTTCTTCACAAGTAATTATTAACCTTGAAATCGAAGGTGATGATTCAGAAGACCATGAAAATATGGAAATGGGAGAAGTAGATGGCGACTAGAACATCATCACAGTCAGGTAATTTTAATTCAACTTCAACTTGGGGTGGTAGTGCTGTTCCTGTTGATGGTGATGCTTTTGTAGTATCTGCTGGTCATATAGTTACAGTCAATGATGATAGAAGAACTACAAATGGCTATGATAATTCTACAATAAATGGTAAATTACATATTACTGGTTCAGGTTTAATTAGAATGAATGGTCAGTTAGATGTTACATCAACTGGAACATCTGATTACTTTACTGAAAATGATTCAAGTACAGGTGCTTATTTTAGAATGGACAATGGAGCCATTTTAGAAATAAAAGGAGATAATTCAGCAAATCATTCACTAAGAGTTAATAATCAAAAATATAATTGGGTAGAAATTGAAGGAACAAACCCAAATACTACTACCACTACTTCAGCAAATGTAACTATTGGTTCATCATCGTTCACAGTAACTTCAGCAACTGGACTTGCTGTTGGTGATTGGATTAATGTTTTTAGACCACTTGAAGATGTTGATGATTGGGAATATGATAGGTACCAAGATGAAGGTATGATTATTCATGATATATCTGGATCAACGATTTATCCCAGATGGTTTGTAAGTCCTACTGCAACTATTTCTAGAGTTGCAGGAACAAAACTTTTTGTTGATGATGCAGTTGTATTTAGAAAAGGGCAACAAATTATTTTTGGAACGGGATCAAATAGAAATGTTAGAACAATTTCAGAAATAAAAAGAAATTCAAATACTCTTGTGTTAAATAGTGCACCAACTGGAACAGTTACTGGTGAAAAAATATATAGATGTGGCACAGAAAAATATCATGTATCTGGTCATACTGTACAAAAAATTGCAACTCCTTTAACTGCAGATTCAAATTCAGGTACAAATACAATTACAGTTGCTTCAACTGCAGGAATGTCCGTAGGAGATAGAATTCTTATTGAAGCAAATAACAATTCAGATACAAACTGGGATTATGAAATGCGATATGAAATTTCTGCAATCTCAGGAAATACAATTACACTTACATCAAATTTAGGTAATAATAGATACACTGGTGGCTGGGTAACTATATTTGATAGAGATACACAGATTAGAGCTGCTACTATTGAAGCAGACGGAGAAGCTTCTACTTCAGAAGATAGACCTTATATTTACTTTTTAAGATGGACATCGGGCGATGCATATTATAGAAGATATCGTATTAGAAACTGTTTATTTGAAGGTATAGGTTCTAACACAGTAAATACTACTTGGTATAGAGGCCTTGGTTGGAATGGATATTGTAGCTTCGAAAATACATCTTATGGTCAATATGCTTCAGGCTATGAAGGCAATGTTTGGGTACCTAATAATAGTGGTAATAATGCATGTATGTATACAAGAGAATGCCATCAATGTACAGTAAGAAATAATATTTTTTATAATGGAGGTTTAAATTTATGGAGATATTCAAGTGGCAATAATTATGCAATAAACAATAATATTTCTTGGAGAAGTCATTACACAACATTTTTACAAGATGGTGCATATGAACCAAGAATGACGGTTGATTATAATCACTTTTCAAGATCTGATGACCATGGATCATTATGGTACCATCATAGACAATCTGCTGGACAAGTAAGACATAATTATTTTACACATCACGAACAAAGACCATTATATGTGTTTTATCATTCACATAATATTATTTGGGAAAATAACTATTTTAATTGGTATAGATCATGGCCATATATTGGAGCAGGAGGAGATATTATACACTTAAATAGTTATTTCGGTAATGATTGGGATGCTACTACAGGTAATACATCTCCAGTTAATGGTGTACAGATTCAACAATTAGGTGATTTAAGAGCTGATAGACAACTCGCAGGTCAATCTATGTATTCAGTAAATCACAATTGGAGAGATGGAGATACTGTGGAGTGGGGCTCATATATTTGGAGAGAATGGGATTTTGATGAAAATGCCTGGAAAGTCTTTAGAGATACTGCAACAGATGGACCTGCAGGTATGACAGAATCAATTTATGTTCCTGCAGGAGCTACTTGTTATCTTGCGGCAGAAATTAAATTAAGTGATGGATTTAGTGGTACATATCCTTATATTTTGTGTAGACAAGCAAATAGTTATCACGATGGAAGACATTATGATAATAGTACAACAAGCACTCAGGCAGCTGAAACTGCAAATAGTTATTACTATGGGTTTAGAGAATCAGCTCAGTTTACTTCTGCTGCAATAGGTGCATATGAAAGAAAAACAGTTACGGTAAATCCAGTCGATTACGATTATTACTTAACCGTAACACTTTATACAAGTAGTGTTAATGCAGGAGATGGATTAGAACATTGGCATCAAAAACCAATTGAAATATACTTAGATGGTGGAACAAGATTAAAAGAAAAGAAATTCATAGTTCGTCATCAAAGCAAAAGAGGATTTAATAATTCTACAACGCGAAGAAAGAAAAGATTAGGTGGAAGATTAGTATAATGGTTATAAATAGAATATATTTGGAGAATAATTAATGTCAGATGATTTACTGATTACCCCCGGCTCCAGGAAACTGGAGATAAAAGATACATCGGGGAATGTCGATGCAAAAATAGAAACTGATGCGAGTGGTAATTTACTTATCACAAACGCAGGTGGTGATATATCTATTGGTGATACTTCATCAGATGTATTTATTGGAGACGGAACAAATAGTGTAGATATCGTCTTTGAACAAGATGGAGAAATTCGTGGTACATCGGGCGTTACATTAACCTTAGGTGCTTCAGGCAGTAGTGTTGCTATGGCAAGTGATTTATCACTTGGTGGTAATGATTTAACCAATGTCGGCAATTTAACTGTTACAGGTAATTTAACAATTACTGGAGATATTAATTCTTATAACGTAACAGATTTAGATGTAAGTGATAAAACGATTACATTAGGTGTCGGACAAACAGAAGCAAACTCTGGTAACTCGGGTATTATTATTGATGGGTCAAGTGCTTCTATACTTTGGGACGAAACTAATGATAGATGGAGCTTTAATAAAGGAATATCAACATCAGGGCCAATTAGTTCAAGTGCAACTTCTGGTAGTTCATTTTATGCGGCAAGTTTTACAAGAAGTAGTAGTACATTAACAACTCCTGATATTTGGGGTAGCAGTAGTACACTTGTATTTGGAACATCATCATCTGATGAAAGACTTGCATTAAGCACAGACGGTGCATTAATATATGGTAGAGCATTAGTAAGAAATGCTTCATCAGATCAAAATACTAGCCAAGATTCTGCATCAATTCCAGATACTACTGGCCCAGAAATAATGCGATTCGAAGGTAGTTATACTAATGGAACATACACAACAGAATTTGCAAAAGTAGATAGAAGTGGAAACTTACCACTTTATGTAAGACAATCAAAAGGTACTGCAAACTCATTTAGTAATATCGCAAGATTTGGAGATCATGGTCAAACAAATGGTACTGATGTATTTGCTGTATTTGGTGGTGCACGAGTTGGTGGTAGAGTTACTGCTGATAATTTAACTCTTAATAGTATTTCAACTCAGAGTTCAGAAGCAACAGTATTAACAATTAATGGAAGTAATGTTATTGGTAAGAGAGAACTTGGTTCAAATGCATTTAATTCTACAGCTTTCCTTACATCTAGTTCTTCACTTAATGCAAGTAATATTTCAAGTGGAACATTAGCAAGTGCAAGATTACCTGATTTAACAGTTTCAGATTTTGCAGGGTCTGCTATACAAACTGGGTCAGAATCTTTTGCGGATTCAGATACAGCATTAATGACTGCTGCTGCAGTACAAGATAAAATTTTAAGTTATGGTTACACAACAAATGTTGGAGATGTAACTTCAGTAAGTGCAAGTAGCCCACTTAGTGTAGGAGGTGGTGGTGGTCCATCTCCCAGTATTAGTTTTGTAAGTGCTGCAATTAATACTTCGACAAGTGATGCCGATGGTGACTTTTTCTTAGTTCACAGCGGTACTACTAGTAGTGGAGGTTTATTTAAACTTACAAAGGCGAATATTAATTTATCTGGATTTAATAATGATTCTGGATTCTTAACTAATATAACCACTCAAACAGATCCTAAGTATTTAAGAAGTGATACTTCCGATACATTTAGTGGTGGAACAATAACATTCGAAGCACCAACAGATGGCACTGCAGTCTTTATGACAAAGGCAACGGATTCTCCTGATGAACCTGCAATACTTGTTCTTGCAGGAGATGCAGACTCTGAAGACGATCTAGCTTTTGAAATCAGAGGAAATACAACAGGAAGTTCTGTAGACTTAAGTACTACTATGAGTTCTGCAGATACAAAGTTTGCAATTTTTCAAAGTGGTCACACAACAATTGGTTATAATAGTTTAGGCACAGGATATACTCCAGTAAATGCTTACGGATTAAATGTAAATGGAACAATCTCAGCTGTAAATGGATATTATGCTGGTTCAACTCAAGTTATTAATTCAAGTGGTAACTGGGTAGGTGGCGGAAACATTTCCGAATTTACAAACAATAGTGGGTATCTAACAAGCTCATCTGGACTAAATGCAAGTAATTTAACAAGTGGAACTGTACCAGATGCACGAATTGCAGCAAGTAGTATTACACAACATACAGATTCAAAATATCTCAGAAGCGATGTTTCCGATGTTTATGCTGGAAGAACATTATCTTTTGGAATCGTAGGAAATGGTACAAATACTAATGGATCATTCTTTAGTATTGAAGGGAACACCGATAGCAGTGGAGAGGGTTCAGGCAGAATATTCTTTAGAGAACATAATAGCTCAACAGCAGCAGAGGATAATTTTGGAATGTCTCTCGGCTATCGTGGTGGAGCTACAACTATTACAACTGCTGGAGGCAACAGTAATACTACGGCAGCATTAGTAAGTAATGGTCAATGGTTTATGGTTGGTCATGATGCGAACAACCAAGGAGCTCTTATCATGTATGGTGATAGAGCTGCTACATTTGTAGACTTTTCAAGTAATAATGTTAGAGGAATTGGTACACTTACCGCTGCAAGTGCAACTATAACAGGCTTATCAACTCAGAGTTCAGAAGCAACAGTATTAACAATTAATGGAAGTAATGTTGTTGGTAAGAGAGACCTGGGCTCAAATGCATTTAATTCCACTACAATTCCAACAAACAATAATCAGTTAACAAATGGAGCTGGTTATATTACTGCATCAAATAGTGCCATTACTAACAAACTACCTTTAGCTGGTGGAACATTAACTGGTAAGCTTACCATGGATGAAAATGGATTTTCAGTTTCAGATGCTTATCATTCATGGAAAAGAAACTATGTTGTAAGTTCATCTTCACCTCAAGAAATATTATACCACGACGGAACTTCTTTAGATAATGGAGGAGTTTATAGATTTACGGCTCATATATCAGGAACTGGAACTGATCAAAATGCTACTGCAGTTTTTTGGAATCAGAATGGAACCTGGAAAGTTAATGTAACAGGACAAAGTGGAACAAGTAGTAATCACCCAGAATTTATAATTAGTTCTTCAACAAATAAACCGACAATTCACATTGATCATGCTAGTGCTTATACTATTATTATATATCACGAATGGTTACAATTAAATGAGGAATTAACAGGTACAGACAATGCTGGATATGCATTTGGAACCGATGCATTTTTAGGAAGTGTTGGAGATAAATTATACTTTAATCCTGGTGGAACAGCTGCTACAGGGGCCAATCCTTATGATGATGGTGATGAAGTATATCACGAAGGTCACAAGCCAACATATTCCGAACTTGGAACAATGGCATATTCCAATCTTACTGGTACACCAACAATTCCATCACTATCAGGATATGCAACAGAATCATATGTAGGAACACAGATTAGCAATTTAGTTGATTCTGCTCCAAGTACTTTAGATACACTGAATGAATTAGCTGCTGCACTTGGTGATGATGCAAACTTTAGTACAACCGTTACAAATAGTATTGCTACTAAACTACCACTAGCTGGTGGAACCTTAACTGGTACTCTGGACTTAAATGCTGCAGATTCTCTTTCTTTCGAATCAGGAAAACATTGGATTACATGGAATGATGGAGAAGGAAACTTTAATATTAGAGTTGGACATAAATCAGATTCATCTACGAATGAAGTATCTACTGAAACTGGATATGTATTCCACGATGAGTGGTCACAGAGTTCTGGTTGGAGAGAGTTCAATATTTCAGCGAGCAGTATAACCGCTGGGGCTGATGTAGGCACTTGGCGAAAACAGATGTACTATGACACTAACTCCGTATATATTGCATATCAAGGAAGTACTAAATTTAATACTACATCTGCAGGGGTATCGATTGCTGGAAACATAGCAGTATCAGGAACAGTCGATGGAGTAGATATTGCCGCAAGAGACGCAGTCTTAACAAGTACAACTACAACTGCTAATGCCGCATTACCAAAAGCAGGTGGAACAATGACTGGAGACCTTCAGGCTCCTGGTTTATATGTCGGTTCTACAAACACTAGTTACGATTTTTATAATAATGGAACAACTTATTTAAATGGTAATGTAAGAGTAAATGCTACTTTAACTGTAGATGCAGGTAATATTGAAATTGCTAAAGATAATCCTGTTCTAATACTTAATGAAACGACTTCTTCATCTAATGCTAACCAAGTGGCTTATATTAGTTTCCAAGATAATGGCACAGAAGAAGCATGGATAGGCTGGGGAAGTAGTGGTAATACAGATTTCACTATTACTAATAATATAGGTTCTGTTGTTTTAAATGGAAATGGAACAACACAAATAAATGACAACTTAGATCTTAACGGAAATGCTGATATATCAGGAAATATAACAGTTACAGGAGAAGCTGCTTTTAATGGTACAAAACTAGAAGGTGATAGTAAAGAGATGCTTCGATTCTCTGACACATGGTTAAGAATAAATCCTGATAATGACTTTACCAGCGGTATTTATTGTGGAACTGGATTATTAAGAACAGATGGAACTTTTCAAGTTGGTGCTAGTGGTACTAAATTTGCAGTAAATGGAGCAAATGGTAATGTTACTCTTGCAGGAACAGTCGATGGTCGTGATGTTGCTACTGACGGAACAAAACTCGATACAATAGCTACAAATGCTGACGTAACTCCTTCATGGGTGCCATCAAGCAATCCAAACTATTTAACAAGTTCATCTGGACTAAATGCAAGTAATTTAACAAGTGGAACTGTACCAGATGCAAGAATTGCTGCAAGTAGTATTACACAACATACAGATTCAAAATATTTAAGAAGTAATGCTAATGATACTCTATCTTCTACTTTAAAAGTAACTGGAAGTATTATTCACGAATTCAATACTGCAGGTGGTTATATAGCAAGACCGAAGGGCGCGCAATATGTAACAAGTACAAATGCCCATACAGGTGCAATTAAGATTAAACTACCGACTCATGGTACAGATGATATGATGTCCTTCTGGGTAGATATTTATGACTATAGTACTGGAGAGTCAGTAACTTTATGGATTGGCGGTTATCTTTACCAAACAACAGGAAACAATGAGTGGGTAAATACAACTGCTTTAATTTTTACAGAACAAACAGGTAAAGCTCCCGAAAATGTTAGATTTGGAGCAGACGGAAGTAATAACTGTGTATGGATTGGTGAAACTACAGACACCTGGAGTTACCCTCAGATTATAGTAAGAGATTTTCAATGCGGATATAGTGCAGATATAGATGCATACGATGATAACTGGTCAATAACTTTTGTTACATCATTTGATACTGTTGATGAAACTCATGTAGCAAAAGGCCCCGTAACAGAATGGGATAGAGTTGAAGGCAAACCAACAATACCAACAAACAATAACCAGTTAACAAATGGTGCTGGTTATATCACTGATGGTAATACAAACTGGAACAATACTTATGGATTTATAACTTCTACAGACTCAAGTATCACTAATAAAATGCCACTTGCTGGTGGAACATTTACAGGTGCTGTAACAATAGAACAATCAGGAACCCCAACACTTAGTTTAAGCGATAGTGGAAATGCTGGAGGCGGAGGAGCTTCTGGTAAAATACTTTTCTCAAATACTGGCGGTAATGCTATGGGTATTGGGTATACTGGAGATAGTACAGCTGACTCAGACTTTATTATATCATCTAATGCAGGTGGAACTTATGGTGGTTATCTTGGATTAGATGCTGGTGCTATTACAGATGCTCAATCAGATATTATATTAGAACCAAAAACAAATGTCAGAATTGCTACAGGTTCTATTGAAATGGGTAGTACAGTATTTATTGACCAAAGTAGAAACATGACAGTCGGAACTATCTCTAGTGGTCAAATAACAGCAACAAAAATTCATGCTGGTGGTGATAGTACTTCCTTTACTGATGGAACTGATCCTGATATTTCTACTGATAATATTTATGCAACAGAAAAAGTTGTTTCACCAAAAATCGTTTGGTTAAATGATGCTAGTGGAGATGATAACTATGTAACTTGTGATGATAATAATAGCGCATATACTGTTAAAGGTCAATCAGCTGGTGCATGGTGGCAATGGTATGGTGATAAAACATTAGGTTATGCAGGTCATAAATTTGATTATTGGAAAGGTAATGGTGCAGAATTAACTGGATTTATTCAATTTACTGGGACAGGAACAGATACTAATACTGGAGGATATATCTATTTTGGTAATGCAACCACATATAAAATAAATCCTAATCAGCAATCTGTATTTGCTCCAGGCTCTACAACAAGTAGTACTACAAGAAAGGGAATTAAATTTTATCATGGCCAGGGCCCTGAGCCAGTGATATGGTATCATGCAACTGGTACAGGCACTGGAATGTTAAAAATATATTCAAATAATGTTGGTGTTGGTGATATGTTTGCATTAGATGCAACTAATGGTGATGGTCACTTTAAAGGAGATGTTACTGCTTATTCAACTACTACTACTTCTGATATTAAATTAAAAGAAAATGTAAGAGATTTAGAAGGTGCATTAGATACAACACTTAAATTAAGAGGTGTTAAGTTTGATTGGAAAGATGAAAATAAAGATAATGATCAATTAGGATTTATTGCACAAGAAGTAGAAGAAGTATTACCAGAAATTGTAAAAGAAGTAACAAGTTTAAGTGATGATAATACTGAAACACATAAATCAGTTAATTATAGTGCAGTAGTTCCTGTATTGGTAGAAGCAATAAAGGAATTGAAACAAGAGATTGATGATCTTAAAGAACAACTAAAGAATAAAGAGTTATAAATAGTATAATAGAGGATTAATTATGGCAATTACAAAAACAACAACGGTTCAACACATTAGAGTTTTTCCTGCAACTTCTCCAGAAGGTGGAGCCGAGGCAGGTAATCTTGCTTATCCAGCTATACACGTAATGTATAGTGACTCATTTGATGATCCAGACGATGATTTACTACCAGTTACAAACGCTAGAGAAAAAAGCATTTATAAGTTTGAATCAGACGGTAGTACCGCTACAGATGTTAGTGGAGAAGATCAACTGGTACAAGATATTTGTGCGGCAGTTTGGAGTTAAAAAATGGCAAAGCCTAATAGCAGAGATACATTAATAGATTATTGTCTAAGAGCATTAGGCGCGCCCGTTATTGAAATAAATTTAGATGATGATCAAATTGGCGATCGTATTGATGAAGCTTTACAATTTTATCAACATTATCATGCTGATGCAATAGAAAAGGTTTATTTAAAGCATCAAATTACTCAAGTAGATATCGATAATCAGTATATTCCATTAAACGATTTAGTAACAGATGTTGTACAGATATTTCCATTAAGAGATAATAGAAATACAGCAGATTCGATGTTTGATGTTAGATATCAAATGCATTTGAATGATGTTTATAATCTTGGATTTATGGGATCATTAGTTGAATATGAAATGACACAACAGTGGTTATCATTATTAGATATGGTTATTGATAATGATCAAAAACACGTTAATTTTGAAAGACATAAAAATCAACTACAAATTTATATGGATTGGTCAGATGAAGTAAGTGTAGATGATTATGTTATTATTGAGTGTTATAGAATATTAAACCCTGATACACATACTGATGTTTATAATGATTACTTCTTAAAAAAATATGCTACAGCGCTTTTAAAAATGCAATGGGGCATGAACTTATTAAAATTCGAAGGTATGCAAATGCCTGGTGGTGTAACATTTAATGGAAGACAATTATTTGACGACGCGCGAGAAGAAATCGCTAAATTAGAAGAAGAAGTTAGATTGAATTGGGAACAACCAGTCGACTTTTATACGGGGTAATCAATGCCACGTAATGTATATTTTTCACAAGCAGTAAAGTCAGAGCAAAATCTATATGAAGATTTAATTATAGAATCTTTAAAGATTTTTGGTCAAGACGTTTACTATATTCCTAGAACCCTAGTCAATAGGGATAACATTATGGGCGAAGATATTGGATCTAAGTTCGATGATGCTTATCTAATTGAAGCCTATATTGAAAATGTAGATGGATTCGAAGGTGCTGGTGATTTATATAATAAATTTGGTTTAGAAATTAGAGATGAAGCAACATTTATTATTTCTAGAAGGCAGTGGAATAGTTTAGTAGGATTTTGGAATAATGAATTAGAAGATCCTAAACCTCAAGAAGGTGATCTTTTATTTATGCCAATGTCAAATACTTTTTTCGAAATTATGTTTGTTGAAGATGAACAACCATTCTATCAGCTATCTAATTTACCAGTATTTAAATTACAATGTTCATTATTTGAATATAACGATGAGCAATTTGAAACTGGTGTTAGTGAAATTGATGCAAAAGAAATTACTAATGCACAACAAACACAAATCGATCTTACAGTAACTGGAGGTAATCACTTTACTCAAGGGGAAATAGTAACACAGGTAATTTCTACTGATCCTGCAATTAGTGTATATGGTGAAGTTCAAACAGTTACAAAGACATCTGATGCCGCCGCATCTATTAGTGTATCTAATATTGGTGTAACAGGTAGTACCGAAGCAAAAGATTTCTTTGTTTCACCCACAGTAGGTTTAACAGGTAGTGAATCGAGTAATACTTGCTTTATTACTAAAGTTTATGACATAACCGATAGCGAATCATTCCCAGCAGATGATCAAGCCAAGAATTATGAGTTTGAAGTTGCTGCAGATAACTTTATAGACTTTACGGAATCAAATCCGTTTGGTGATCCATCGGAGACATACTAATGTTTGGAGGTCATTTCTATCATGCAACAACTCGTAAAGCAGTAGCTATTTTTGGTACATTATTTAATAATTTAAAAGTTATTAGAAAAGATGGTAGTGGTAACGTATTAAATCAAATTAAAGTTCCATTAGCTTATGGACCTAAACAAAAGTTTTTATCTAGAATTGATGCTACAACTGGAAGTGATGCATCAATGGCCATTAAATTACCAAGAGTTGCTTTCGAAATAACAAATTTAGCTATTGATTCGACACAAAAATTACAAAAAAGAAATCAGGTTATAGAAAATCACGCGACTGATTCTACCAAAAAGAAAACATTAAATCATATAGTTGCATACGATATTGGTATGTCGTTATATGTTTTAGCTAAAAATCAAGATGATGGATTACAAATTATGGAACAAATACTTCCATATTTTCAACCAGAATATACTGTAACAATTACACCAGTAGATGGATTTGCATATAAGCAAGATGTTCCTATTGTATTACAATCAGTGGCTATACAAGACGATTATGAAGGTGATTATATTACAAGAAGAGCATTAATATATCAGTTTGATTTTAATATGAAAATGAAATACTTTGGACCAACTAAAGATCAAGGTGTAATTAAAGAAATTAATATAGATTTTAACAACGATGCGGGTGGTGCAGAAATATTGGAAAATATGGATTTAACAATTACGCCTGCTAATGCGGATGAAGATGATAATTATACTGTAAATGTAAGTATAACGTAGGTATGTTATGAGTGATAAATTAGAAAAGATTAATAAGAATCTAAGCAAAAACTTGCCAGCAAAGAAAACTATTACTAAAGATGATCTTGAAATTAAAGATGATTATGAGTTTTCTAGAAAGACGTATAAAGATTTAATTAGAACAGGCACATTATCTCTTGATGTGCTTGCTGAGTTAGCTCGTGAATCAGAACATCCACGAGCGTTTGAAGTATTATCAAGATCGATAAAAGATATTGCCGATACAACTGAAAAATTGATGGCTCTCCAAAAAAATAAAAAAGATTTAACGGGTGAAGCTATAAAACGTGAAGTGACAAATAATAATCTTTTTGTTGGAAGTACGACAGATTTACAAAGATTGTTAATAAAAGCAAATAATGATACAAAGGATGTAATAATAGATGACGAAGGCAACAACTGAGCAAGGATATCTAGGGAATCCTAATGTAAAAAGAGATGGAGTAGAATCTTCATTTTCCAAGCATGAGGTTCTAGAGTATAAAAAGTGCATGAGTGATCCTGCATATTTTGCTCGTACGTATGTAAAAGTTATTTCGCTTGATAAAGGTTTAGTTCCATTTGATTTATGGCCTTATCAAGAAGAAATGTTCCATCACTTTAATGAAAACAGATTTAATATTGTTTTAGCATGTAGGCAAAGCGGTAAATCAATATCATCAGTTGTATTTTTATTATGGTATGCGTGTTTCCACCCAGAAAAAACAATTGCTATTTTAGCTAACAAAGGTGCAGTGGCTAGGGAAATGCTAGGTAGAATTACATTAGCATTAGAAAACTTACCATTCTTTTTGCAGCCAGGTTGTAAAGCATTAAATAAAGGTTCAATTGAATTTAGCAATAATTCAAAAATTATTGCTGCAGCTACATCAGGTAGTTCAATCAGGGGTTTATCTATTAACTTACTATTTCTTGATGAGTTTGCGTTTATTGATAATGACGCACAGTTTTATACATCGACATATCCTGTTGTCTCATCAGGTAAAGATACAAAAATTATTATAGCTTCTACGGCAAATGGTGTTGGTAATATATACCATAAATTATGGGAAGGTGCTACAACAAATACAAATGAGTTTAAGCCATTTAGAGTAGATTGGTGGGACGTACCAGGAAGAGATGAAAAATGGAAAGAAGAAACAGTTGCTAATACATCAGAATTACAGTTCGATCAAGAATTTGGTAATAATTTCCATGGTAGAGGTAATACATTAATTGAGGCAAATGATTTATTAGCACAAAAGGCTATTAATCCTATTAGATGGTCAGAAAATTTATTTCAATATGAAGAACCAAAAGAAGGTCATCATTATGTTATGACTGTT
>Ga0208767_1000194_pt1 | contig 45214 bp, 74 predicted proteins | sample VirMetDEL_Mar_21_FD_184514 | JGI IMG/M metagenome (GOLD analysis project Ga0208767, IMG submission 184514) | Aqueous microbial communities from the Delaware River and Bay under freshwater to marine salinity gradient to study organic matter... | ecosystem: Environmental > Aquatic > Marine >...
TAGAAATTTAATTGCTGAACAAATTCAAGGTTTAGAACAACAAATAAAATTAGGAATTATTGAAGAAGCTGATGCTTCTTTTGAATATTTTTATAATGGAGGTTCTGTTGAAATTTCTTTAGTTCAACTTAGAGCTCTTTATATTTTTATGATAAATACTGTAAATACTAATTTCGGAGTTTATAAAGCTCATATTCACGCAATAAATGCTTTAACAACTATTGATGCTGTTAATGATTATGATTTTACAGCTAATTATTTAAAAAATCAAAATTTAGATATAGAATAAAGTGGCTAAAGATTTAAATATAATATATTTAAAAGAACAAATACAAGATGAAATTGATTCTTTAGATAAAGATAAAATTCATATCTTGTATTTTTCTTATTATTTTAATTTCCATAATGTTTGGCAAAACCCTTTGTTATTACTTACAAAGTTGTTAAATCTATTTAATGGTGATAAATCAATTGATCATGTTAATCATATTGCTCGTTTTAAGTTTGATGAAGAAGATGGGAAATGGATTGCTAAAGTATTTGAAGCAACGATGGAAAGAGGTATGGAACAAAATGATTTATTTGATAAATTAAAATCTTTTCAAGGTATTTGTTATATTGAAACTATTGACAAAAAAGTTGATAAAATTAAAGCTAAAGTTTTTGAAAATAAATATTATGGAGTTCCTTATTCTAAAGATTTAGCTGCATTATCTGGAATTGATATTGATTCTTTAGATAAAGTTTTAAAACAACCTAAAACTGATGGTGGTTTTTGTTCTTGGTTAGAAGCTTTATTTTTAATAGATCAAGGAATAGATATTAAGCATATTGAGAATGGAAATCCTTTAGAAATTACCCCTGTTGATTTGTTTAATGGTAATTTAGGAAACAAAAGAATTTTATTTAAGAGATAGTTATGATGAAAATTGTTAGAAAAACAAAAGATAAATTAATGTGCCCTTTAGTTAGTGCATTAATTCAAATAACTTTTTTGTATATTGCTTTCTTTCAATTTTTTGAAGTTAAAGATCATTATTATTCCTCTATTTCTAATGCTTCAATAAAAACTAAAATAGAGAATAAAATAAATGTTTGCGGTCCAGATACCTGGATTAGCTGGATTGTTCTTGATGGAAATAAAAGTAAAAATAAATATTATTTTCAAGATGTTATTGGTTGTAATGTTGAATCTAAAATAAAAAATAATTGTGCTTATTCAGTTAAAGAAACTCGTTTAAATCCTTTTTATAATGAAACTTATCATAAATTAGATACTGATACTTATCATTTTTTAGAAAAGATGGACACTGGAATGGTTGCATATTTTGATGATTTAAAATACTTAAATGAGTTTAAATCTATAAATAAAGCTTTACAATCTTCTAATAAAGATATTAAGTCAATAGGCTTAACCGTTACTAAGAATGTTAAGAAAAATATTGTATATGTCTTTGCAATGACAAATACTAAAAAAGAAACCAAATGTGGAAAGGATAAAACCATTTCTATACTTGAAGAATTATCATTATATGCAAAAGAAAAATTATAAAAAATGTCAGCAGTATTTTTGGAAAAAGCCTTTTGGGGGTTCTTAGCGTTGGTTGCAGCATTAATTGCCGTAATTTATAGACTCTTTAACGGAAGTTTAAATAAGGACTTGGACTTAAGAGAAAGTAAATTAGAAAAGAGATTAGAAAAACAATTTGAAAACAAATTAGCAGAACAATACAAGAAATTTAATGAAAAGTGTAGCCATTTAGAAAGTCAAATGAAATCACTAAAAAATCATGAAAATAATAATGCTAAAATGCAAATTAAAATATTAAGACAAGTATTAGCAAAGCTAGATAAGCAAGCTCCTACAATATTTGAGAATTTAGATAATGACTAAAAAGAATAACTTAAAAATATTAGATCACATTGATTTATGGTTAAAATTAATATTAAAACATTTTGATATTCATAGAAACCAGGGTAAGATCTTCTTTTTTAATGTAACTATTGCTGTTTGCTTATGGTCAATTATTATTGGCTTTTATATGGGCGAGGCACTTAAAGAAATATTAATAAATTTATATATTTGCAAATGAAAAGTTTTTTATTAGGCTTATTACAGTTTTTACAAGAACAAGATGGCGGTAATTCGTCAAGACGTTTAATTTTTATTTATGGTGGTGTTTTAGCTATTCCATTTAGCTATTATTTTGCTGCTAGACATAAGGAACTATTTGATGTTATACATAGTTCAAACCTTTGGTTTTTAGGAGCCTTAGGTGGCTTAACAACTGCAAGTAGTATTATAAATAAGTTTAAAAAGTAATTATGAAGAGTTTAATATTTAAAATAGTTTCTGTTGTAGGCGCAATTTTAACAATATTTATTGCCGGTTCTAGATCAGGAAAAAGTAAAGAACAAACTAAACAATTAAAAAAATCTGTAGAAAATGTTAAAAAAGCTAAAAATATTGAAAATAGTATTACTAAACTTAGTCGTGATGATAAGCTTAACCGCTTGTAATACAACTAAATCTTTAACTGATGATTTTCATTTGTGGGGCCAACCTATTTGTTTAAATGATGAAACAAAAAAGGTAATTGATGATAAAAATATTGATTATATCTTAAAGCATAATGAAATGTTAGGTGTAAAAAACTGTAAAGATTTAAAATAAATTATGATTAAATTATTAGCTCTCAGTATTATATGTTTAGTATCAACTTGTAGTGTTGTATTAGCAGGAGATATTAAATATAATGTAGGTTTATCTTATCTTTATGCTAATGTAAATGATTCAAAATTTGATTATGTTGATAAATATGAAACTATTACAAATCCAAAAGATCAAATAAAATCTATTTCTGTTGGTATATCAAAATTTTATGACAATAATTTTAACTGGTCATTAAACACAAATCGTTTATATAATCAAGAAATAAAAAGAACTGTTAAAAGAAAATCAGATGGTATATTATTTCAAAATGAAACTAAAACTACTATAGATTCTTTAATTTTAGCTTATAGAATAAAAAGATTTAATCCAGGTTTGCTTTTGGCAAATGTAGAAATGAGTAAATTTTTATATTATCAAGGTTCTTTAGTTGGTTATGAAAATAAGCACGCAATTTTAGGTGGTTTAAATTTAGCTTATTTTGCAACAAAAAATTTAATTCCCTCTGTAAGTTATATTTTACCTAATAAAGAATTAGATTTAGAAGGTGCCGTTTCATTAAATATTAATTATTTATTCTAATGACAAATTTATATAGTTGCCAAGTTGTAACAAAAGAAAATTTAGATCGACCTAATTTTAATCATAAAGAATTTTTTGTATCTGATACTGCTAAAAGATTAGGAATAAAAAATTACCCTCCTTTATCACAAGAATTAGCTGTTTTACCTTGCTTGATGTCAACTGCTGATATGATGCAAGAAATAAGAGATTTATTAGGTAAGCCTATAAAAATTAATTCAGCTTATCGTTGTTTAGAATTAAATAGAGCAGTTGGTTCATCAGACTCAAGCCAACATCTTCAAGGGTTAGCCTGTGATTTTGTTTGCCCTGGCTTTGGAACTCCTGAAGAAATAGTTAAATTTTTACATTCAAAAGGTTTTATTGTTGATCAATGTTTTAACGAGGGTTCTTGGGTTCATATTAGTAAACTTCTTCATAAAGACGCAAAAAATAGAATGATGTATGGTTATTATTTACCGGACCCTATAACTAAAAAAAGAAAATTTAAACCATTATGATTATTTTAAATAACTTAGATTATATTTTATATTGTGGCCTTTTAACTATAACCGGAGCTTTCTTAAATAGATGGCGAGGTGGTTGGCAAATAGATTGGCTTAAAATTGATAATCATGGTATTAAAAGATTAATTGTTTGTTTTATTCCTACAATATCTTTATTACTTCCTTTTAAAGACATGATCGAATGGTGGTTATGGATTGTAAGTTATTTATCTTTTCTAATTATTGGTATTTTACCAGGTTGGGGTTCATGGTTTTTTGTTGGTCGTGCAAAAGATTCCTGGAAGCACAATAAAGATGCTATTTGGGTTGAATATATTACATATTGGGTTTATGGGCCTAAATGGATTCCTAAAACTCATAACTTAACTATTCCGGAATATTTTAATTTAAAAGCTAGATTTAATTTAATTGATTCTCCTACTGGAAAAGTTAGGCCTTTAGATTGGCGAATTAAAATGGAAAAGTTTGGAATGTCAATAAGAGGTTTAGGTATTTCAATTCCTCCAGTAATAATTTTAATAAGTTATTTTTATTATTTTTATGATGTCATTTTTTATCAATCTATTTTATTATTACCTATAGGGTATTTAATGGGGTGGTGCTACAATATAGGCCATGAAATAAATACTAAGAAATTTCCTAATTGGTTAAGTTCATCAACAAATATTGGTGAGTTTTTAACCGGAGGATTAATATTTGGGTTTTTAATAAACTCAATATCTGTATTAACATATTATTTAATTAAATAAAAATTATGCCAGGATTAGACGCAATAAACGCAAACGATGATGTTATAAAAGATCCATTGATCGAACAAGCATTAAGAGAAATTTATTCAACTTACGGAGAACTAGCTTCAGTAAAAAATAAAGCTAAAAGTCTTTTAAAATTTGGAAGAAATGATGCAGTTTCAAATGCTGCAACAGGTTCAACTATTATGACTTTAGCAGGCAGTGAAGATCATGAAACTTTTGTTTCTGATAATTTAATTGATACTGTTTCATCTTCAAGTGGTGATGATGATCAAGATTTAATTATTGAAGGTCATACTATTGATTCTAATGGTGATTTTACTTTTGTTATTCAAACAGCTACATTAGATGGACAAAATAAGGTAGTTTTGTCAACTCCTTTGGCAAGAGTGACTAAAATGTATAATAATGATAATTCTGATTTGGTTGGAAATATTTATGCTTATCAAGATGGAGATATTACTGATGGAGTTCCAGATACAGCTGCTGAAGTTCATTGTATAATTGCAGCAGGGAAAAATCAAAGTGAAAAATGTGCTACAACTATTTCTAAAGATGATTATTGGATAATCACAATGTTTTCAGCTACAGTTCTTGAAAAATCAGCTTTATTTGCTGATGTAGAAATACAAGTAAGAAATAAAGGTAAAACTTTTAGGGCTAAAGATATTATAGGAGTTCAAGCAGGAAATAATGAAGAGCAATATTCAATTCCTTATATGATTGTTCCACCTAATTCTGATGTAAGGCTTGTTGGAATTGCTTCAGCTGATAATAAATCTTTAGCTGGATCAATACATGGATTTTTAGCTTCTAAGCTTTAAAATAATTTTCTAAAACATCTTAAAAACTTAGTGATATTTTTTATTAAAAAAGTGTCATTAAGTTTTGTTAAAAAAGCTTCAAAACCATTAGAGCAATTATTAACTAAATGAAATCTTTTAGGATTGAAAGATTTATTATCATTACTAATAAAGATTTTATAAGAATAAATTTCTCCTTTATGAATAATACCGTTGCAATACTCGCATTTATAATTTTTTTTCGCTTTAGGCTGTTTTGTGTCAATAAGTCTTTCAGTCATTTTTATAATAATTAATTGAAGGGTTAATAATTTGAAAAGCTTTTTTATTGCTTTTATTTTTAACTGCATTTTCTACAGAAGATAATTGAGCTTTAAGTTGTGCAATATCACATAAAATAGGCTCAATATCTTTATAATCATTAGCAATTAAAAATTCTATATCGGACAATACACGGTGCATTGAGCGAGGCTTTGTTTGTTTAAAGTCTTTACAAATTGTCATTTTACTTCAATTAAATATTCATACAAAATCTATAATCTTCAATAGTTGAATTAGCAGCTTTACAACGAGTATGCGAAGCCATTCCACATTTATATAATATAAATGCTGCTACAAATATAGCTAAAGAAAATAAAGTAATTTCAATAATTTTTTTATATAATTTTTTCATATTATTTTTCAAATTGTGTTACGTTAGGATAATTCTTTCTTTTAAAACCATTATTAAAATCAGCTTTTATCATTTTGTTTAGTCTGATTCTTTCATATCTTCTAGCTATTCTTCTTAATAACATTTGAGATATTTTAATGAATTTTTCATTAAAAGGAAAATCAGGTGCACAAATTTTATCGGCAATTTGTTGTTCTAATTTTGTTGATCTTACACTCATTAAATTTGTCATAATAACCTCCTTTATATGTTTCTAGAAATTATATCTACCTGTTGTTCAAGAGGTAGTTTTTCAATAGATTTAATAAGCTTTTGAGCTCTTAATCTTGATTGTTTTTCAAGATTATCTAACCAATTTGATATTATAAATATTCTCATGCGTTCCTCACGATTAAATTAATAAAAATGAATTAATTCCTTAACTCATATATTAATTATAAAACATAATATTTAATATGTAAACTATATTTTGCATATTTTTAAATTTATTTTAAATAGGTTAAATACTGTATCATTTTGATACAATCTCTTTGTATTTAAGATAGTCTAAAAGATCTTGTTGAGTCTTTGCTTTACTGCCTAGAGCTAACATTACTCTTTCATCTAAACAACCTTTAGCCACAATATGAATAATTCTTACAGGTTTTGTTTGCCCTGGACGATGTAGCCTTTTATTAAATTGTTGGTAATGCTCTAAATTCCAGGTTAATCCAAACCAAATTAAAATAGAACCTCCATATTGTAAGTTTAAACCGTGTCCGGCCGAAGCAGGGTGGGCTAATAACATCTTTATTTTTCCTTCATTCCATTTATCTTCATCTTCTGTAGTTTTTAATTCTACAGCTTTAGGAAAAGCTTTTTTAATTCTTTTTAGATCAGATTTAAAATTATAACCTATTAAAAAGTTTTCATTAGGATTATCTTCTATTATTTCTTTTAAGGTTTTTATCTTCTCATCATGAATTTCATGAGTATTCTTTTCTTCATCATAAATAGCCCCATTACACATTTGCAATAGTTTATTAGATAAAACAGCAGCTGAAGCTGAAGTAATTTCAGCTTTTTCTAATTGTAATAAAAAGGTTTTTTCTAATTCTTTATATTGTTTTTTAACATCTTCAGGAAGTTCAATATATTCTGTTAAAGGTATTACTTCGGGTAAATCAAGGTAATCCTCGCTTGACATAGTAACACAAATATCTTTTATAAGATTATCAATTTGTTCTTTTGCTCCCGGTTTTAATGTATAATTATAACCCATATAATCAACATCAAAAAATCTTTGACGAAAACCGGTAATTGTTTTTCCTAACCTTTCACCTTGATCAATTAAAAATATCTGGCTCCACAAATCCATATAACCATTTGGAGAAGGCGTTCCAGTTAATAAAATAATACTTTTTAGATTTTTTAATATTTTTCTTAAAGCTCTAACTCTTTTACTTGAATGAGTTTTAAACATTGATGATTCATCACCAATAACCATATCCCATTTCCATTTGCAGTTTTTAACAAGCCAAGGAATAACATCTTTATTGATCACATAAATATCAGCCTCAGAATTTAAAGCAGCAAGCCTTTCTTTTTCTGAACCTACACAAATTTTAATATTTAAATCTTTTAAGTGTTCCCATTGCTTAGCTTCTTTGTGCCAAACACTTTTAGCAACTCTTTTCGGTGCAATAATTAAAGTTTTATCAATAAACAAATCATCATAAAAAAAACTAGAAATAGTTAAACTTGTTGCAGTTTTTCCCATTCCCATATCTAAAAATAAAGCACATTTTTTTAGATCTTTAGCTATTTCAATAGTTGTTTTTTGATGATTATAAAGTTGTGATTTTTTACGCATTATATTCTAAATTTCAAAACCATTAATAATTGTAAAACCATCTTTAATATCATCACAAACAAAAACTTCAAAGCCTTCTTTCTTAATATCACTAATTACTTTTTCTTGTAATTTTGTAGGCTTTTTTCCTTTTTGTTTAAATTCAATAAAAAAGCAGATAGTTCTTCTTAAAAAAATACGATCAGGAACCGCTTTATTCCCCGGACTTACAAATTTATAAGTTTTCCAACCTCTACTTTTTGCATAATCACAAACAGTAGTTTCAATAATAGACTCTTTCATTTATTTTAATTTCCAATGTTTAACAATAATTCCATCAATAGTTATTGTTTGAGCAAGATTAAATTTTTCAGCAATAATATTATCAAGATTAAATTTAATTCCTTCTTTTAACTCAATTGGTGTATAAGTCAAAAATATATCAGTAATATAATTTTTATTAATTGCCTCTAAAGCTAAAGTTTGCCCGCCTAATAAATTTGATTTTTTATTTAACATATAAGCCATATCAAGATTTAAACTTTTACGACTTAATTTAATTATTTTTCTACCGGGTAAAATTTCCGGCATAAATCGGCCGCTTTTCATAGAAATATAATTAATACCTCCGTTTGTAGCTGATAAAAGACGAAATACATTTTTATCAGCTTTTAACCACTCCATATTGTCATTTTCAGACTTTGCTATAAAATTATTTTTACTTAGCCCTAAAATTAGTTGCATATCATACCTCAGAAATGATTATTTTTGATTCTTTTATAAGATCATAAGCCAACTGTTGAGAATCTGCCCAGGAGCTCTCTAAACGTCGTTTAACCACAATTCGCTTAAAATGGCTTTGAATTATAGCCTTTGCACACTCAATACATGGAAATTTTGTGCAATATAGCGTCCAACCGGTTAAATTTACTTTAGCATTCAAAATTGCATTAATTTCTGCATGAATTATTAACTGATTTTTATTTTCAGCTGTTATTCTTTCATCATCTTTTATTCCACGAGGAAAACCATTATATCCATAAGAAACTTGAGTTCGATCTGGAGAAATTAAAGCACAACCTACTTTTGTTTTATCTTTAGACCAACTAGCAACAGTTTCTGCTAGTTGATAAAATCTTTCGTCCCATTTATTTTGCATGATTATTTGATATTTTTAATTAATTGATCAACTAACTCATGAATTAATAAATTTACTTGATCTGTTTCTTTATCTGAAAAGTTTGAATCGGTAAACACTTTGTCTAAAGTGTTTTCTATTATATCTACCGACATTTCTTGAATGGAAGCTTGAAGAGCTTGTTTGATTTGGTTTTTAATTTTATCAGTCATAATTTTATCATTTTAAAGTTTATATTTATCTAATTGATTGCTCAATTGATATTAATATTATAGATCTTAAGATTTATAATGTAAACAATTATTTTACTTATTTTAAAATATATTTTACTTATTCAATTACTTCCGGTTTAGGATTCCAAAAGTTTTCAATTTTTTCTTCTTTATAAACCTTAACAAAAACATCAGGATAAGTTTGAACCTGGCTATATGTAGCTTGCTTAAATTCAATATTAATATCTTTAAATTCTGTTTGATCACCTCTTAAATTTTCTTCAACAGCTTTAAAATGAGGCTGATAAATATGGGCATGAGATAAAGTAAAAGAAATATTTCCTTTTGATATACCTAAAGTTTTAGCAATTAAGTCTAAAGTTAAACTATAAGCTAAAACATCATAAGGAAGCCCTACATAAACATCCGATGATCTTATCATTACTGACATATTTAATTTATTATCAATAATATTTAGTGTAAAACCAAGCGGGCAAGGAATATTTTTAGGCTGATTAGGCTCACCTAATCCATCTGTTGACGGATCCCAGTTTGAAATATAGACCTGGCGATTAGTTGGATCTTCTATTAATGCTTCAATAGCTAATTTTATTTGATCGCGATTAAAATTTTTATGCCAGCGGTAACCATAAGCAGATTTTAATTCACCATCTTCAATAAATTTACTCCATAATTTTGGTGCATATTTAAGAATAAATTCTGGATCTTTAGTTCCTTGAGTTTGCCATGCTACTTCTGCAGCTGCAATATGTGGCCAAATAGTTCTATTTCCGGCAATCGGTAATAGGTTATTGCTTAAATCTATATTAAAAAATATAGGCTCTCTAGCAACCTTGATCAAGGTATTTGTGCGTTTATTAGTTTCACAAACACCTTGATCATAAACTTTTATTAGAATATCTTTGTAAATATCTTTAAAGTTCGCCATTTTTTAAAGCTTGTTTTTCAATTAAAAAATCTTCAAGAAGTTTAGCGTAGCCAACTATATCATGAATATTATCAATATAATCAGGATCACCACAAACAGCTCTTGAAATTTTGTGGAAAATCATGTGGAAAGCTTCTAAATGTTGTTTACTCAATTTTGAGTAACTCGGAGCATTTTCAATAACTTTGATTAACTCTTGAGTTATATCGGCATTATCTTCAAACTCACCATAAACTGATTCTCTTTCTTTTAATGTTTTTTCTATTTTATCTGGCATAATTATTTTTGTTTAGGTTCAGGGATATAATCAAATAAAGTCATCTGGCGAGGTTTTTCCTCAACCAAATCTTTTAAATCTGGAGCAGTCCAACCCTTTGGTTTTACTAAATCCAGTTGAAACAAACCTCTTTTTTGATTCGTTCCGATCTCTTTTTTACAATTTGCAATCATAACTCTATAGAAAGCTTCATCAAAAACTTCAAGCATACCTTGCCTTTCAGCAGTTCCTAAAGCAAAAACAACAAGATCAACTAAAGCATCTAGCTCATCTTCTTTTGAGGTAGCTTCTTTATATTCGTCCAATTCTTCTTGCATTGCACAAATTCGAAATTTCTTTTCTTCATCAGAAAATTTTACTTTATCAGAAGTTATTCCAAATTTTTGGTGCATTTGTTTTACTAAATTTAGCATTTTATTATATGTTTAAATTGAATTATTTTATAAATTTCATCTAAATTTTCTAATATTTCATCAAACTTTTTAGAAATAGATTTTTCTTTTTCATCTAATTCATCAGCTTGCGAAAGTTCAAAAACTTCAGATTTACCTTCGTTAGCATTTTTATTTGTTAACTCAATTAAATCCATTATATTTTCAATATCTTTAGTTTCCATACTTATCCTTAAATTTCAATTAATAAATCTTTGTAAAGTTCTCTCATATCTTCTTCACTAATAGCTTTTTGTGGATCTTTTTTGCGAAGTTTAATTACCTCTTTCATAGCTTTAACATCAAATCCTTTATTTGCTGCTGCTTCAAAAGTTTCTCTAATTTCACTTGTAATTTGATCTTTTTGAGAAGTCAATCTTTCAACCTCTTCAACCATATTTTTAAGCTCTAATTTTGTTTCATTTGTAATTGTATTATTTATCATTTTAGTTTTTATTTAAATTATTAAGGGTAGTAAGTTTCTATATTTTAAAATATATTTTCTTATTTGTAAACTACTTTTTACAAATTTTTATTTATTATTTAGCGATTGGTAATACCAAGACTGCATGAAGCCAAGCGGTGCAAAGTTCTTCTTGAGTTTTAGCATTTGCCACAACCAAATAATTCTTCCTGTTCTTCCATTACAATCAGTAAATGGATGTAAAGACTCAAATTTCTTATGAGCTAAGAAAGGATCTTTACCTTTATTAGTTGATTTATCATTAATTGAATTAATAAAACTAACTAAATTTAACTTAATTTCAGGACCGCCTTTTGGTGGACTATAATTTCCTACAGTAACATTTAAGCCTATTTGATCACGTAATTTTGCATCAGGTTGATAAACTAAAACAAAATTTTCTAAATCTGCTAAAGTTAATTGCTTGAGATCAAGAAACTTAAGAGCAGTTTCAATTTCAGCTTCGCTAGCAGGCCTATAAATACCTTCAATAGCCTTACTTTCATTAATGAATTTAAGAATAAATTCTGGAATATCTTGAGCTGGTTTAAACATAATTTTTATTATTTTAAGTTAATATTAAGGGCAAATTAAAGCTTGAACAGTATCACCTGATACTAAAACTTTAAGTTCTTGTTTTGCTGATTCTAAAATAGATTCTAATAATTTTTCATCAGTTTCTTTTTTAGCTTCAAAGTCTCTTCCCCACATATAAATCTGAATTTTTACTTCTCTTGCACTTAAGCAATTTGAAACAAATTTATCATCTGGATATTTATGGATAGCGCGACCTATATTTTTTAATTGTAATATTTTATTTTTCATTTTTACCTCTTAATTTTATTTGTTGTTCATAAAATCTATCCATATCTTGTCCTGCAAATTTTAGAGTCAAATATAAACTTCTTAATATCATTAATATGAAATTTAAAGGTATAATAGCAGTTATAACTTTATTTTTTACCATACTGAAAGTAACAAAACCGTGATAACAAGGCGTAATTTCACAAGGTTTAGTTTCTTTTATAAATATTTCTTTTAGTTTTTTCATTTCATTCCTAAGTTTGTTAATATTTCTAAAGCTTCCCCGATATATCTATTGTAATCAATATCATCAGGAAATTCATTTAACTCCATAATAGGCCTAGAATATTCAGATTTAGGCACTTTAGGATTTGTTATTTTATTTACAAAAAATCTACTATATTCAAAATAAACTTCTTTTAATTGCTTTTTTGAAGCTTTAATTATAATATCAAATTTTTCAGGTTTAATTTGATCTTTATTTTCTTTTAAGATTTTTCTAGTAGCTGTTAAATCAATATCTTCTCTTATTTTATAAGTAATCGTATTTCCTTTTGTTGAATAAATCCATCTAACAACTCTTCCTAAATATTTATCTTTAAAAACAGCTCCACCTGTAACACTTCTAACTAATAAAAATTGAGTTATATCTTTACATTCTTTTATTGTTTTTTCTATTGGAGTTTTGTTTACTAAATATTCAACTATAGCATTAACACAAATAGCGCCACCTGGATTTTTACTTAACTCATCTACAACAAAAATTCCTTTTCTTTTTATTCCATATTCAGTAATAGCAAAGTAATTATTAACATCTCTTGAAAATAAACCTTTATATTTATTTTCTTCTAAATCAAAACCTGTTATTAATTCCCAGTCAAAACAAACTATTGAATATAACTCATATTGATCTTTTTTTAGTAATGAAACAAAACCATCAGTATTTGCTGAAACAACAGAAATTCCTTTTAATTCAAGCTTCTCGATCAACATTAACAAAGATAATTGGCCGGTAAGTGTTACAGTAACCAATAAATCTGGCGAATAAATAACTGAATATTTACTACCTAATTTACCATAAGTTCCATTTAAAACAATCTTTAATGATTCATTAATAACTTTATTTCCTTCTTTTTTAGCTTTAAGCCTTGTGGCCATAATATCTTTATAAACATCTAAAAAATCAGTTCCTAAATGTTTAGGATATAGATCATTATTAACAATAATTGCAGGATAATATGAAGCTACGTCTTTATCAATTAATAGCTCATCAGCTTTAGGAACCATTGCTTGATTACTTTCTGTAGAATGTAAACCACCGATTCCGATTTGATAAATAGAATTTCCTATTTCTATTTTAGCTTTTTTTAATTCAGGTGGTAATTTAACAGAACCTTTTGCATCTAATTTGAAATGATGATTCTTTATAATATCTAAAATATCTTGAAGTTGTTTTGTTTCAAATTTAATAAATTCTGGAATATCAGGTTTAAAACTTAAATTATCTGGTAATTTAGGCGCTTTTATGTTTTTATGTGGATTTTTCTTAGATAATTCTGATTTAATTAAAGCTTCTGCAATTTGAGCATCCGATTTACTCATTAAATCTTGATCATATTGCTTTGACATATCAACACGTAAATCAATTCTATCTTTAATTGAATTATAAAGATCAATTGTAGTATCAAGATCATTTATACAATAAAGTAATGTATCTTGCATTTCTTTATCTGTTAGCATTGAATTAGGCTCGATAGGAAGATCTTGCAATCTTTTTGAGTGCATTCTTCCACCGTAAAGCTTAAGGCTTACTTTAACGCCTGGAGCCGGTTCTTGAACATCAAAATGTTTAATTTTATTTTTATCCCAATTTAAACCGAATTTTTGCATGGTTTGCCAACCGTAAGCATTATTTTCAATAATGAATGATGATAATTGATGAATTTGAGAGGCTGATTTTCTTCTTAGAGCAAAGAGTATAACGGGGATGTCATAATTTCGGCTATTGAAACCAAAAGTATGTCTTGTTTGCATAATAGTATTAAGCTTTCTATGGGATTCATTGTCCAATACATTATTTTCGCCTTTTATTTCTATTGTAATTATTTTACCTAAATCTAAGCTTTTAAAAGCTACTAGAAAATAGTTAGGATAAACCTCACAATCTAATACTACTAAATTTTCCATTATATTCGTTTTATGATTTTATATCAGCATAAATTAACAAAGTCAGGCCTGATCTGACGTCTCTTAATTTATTATGTGTCTTAACTGTCACTAGATGATTTGCTAATTTATGCTTAAAAGTGCCGCCATAAATAATTTGGAACGTTTAACTATAAATGACGACACATTTAAACATAAAAAGAATGCTCGTCTTTCCGAGCTGTCAATTATTTTTTATACCAAGTTATTCACCTTTAAGCTACTACACCGTTTAAAATAATAAACACCGCCATTCTTTATTGATGATTTATAGATCAATATCATCAAATTCATCAGTAACATCTACAGGGCCAGTTCCAAAAGGTTCACCATCTTCAGAAAATTGAACTCCATATAAGTTAGATAAAATAAATTTACCATATTGCTTATCGTAATAATAAAAATCTATAATTACATTTACATAGCAACCTGCATAGATTTTTTCATCACTTTCAGCTAATGGAGATTTATCTCTATCAATAATAGTAGGGCGTTTAGAATTACCTACTTTAATTAACCAAGAATTTTCAAAATCTGCCGATTCTTCTTTAACACAAAATTTGTCTTCTTTGAAGTCAATTCTTTCTGTCTTAGTTTCTTTATAGATAGTTTCAATTTGCTCGTCAATAAGCTTTTTAGCGGCAATATGCTTAGGATTAGATTTATCTAAAACTAATGTTGCTGTATATTTCTTATTTTCTTTACCTTCATAAAATCCTTTTTGAAAAAGATTTGGATAAGATAATCTTGCATTTTCGATTTTAATTTTTTTAGACATTTTATTTAAATTTTAAGTTAATAATTATATTGGCAAAAAGTAATTGCTCAAATCGCCACACTTGAACAATATTTATTATAAATACATAGATTTTAAATGTAAATTAAAATTTAATATTTATAAAATAAATTTCTATTTAATATCCTCAAATTGATCAATAACACATTGAACAGCTTCTCTTTTATCTTTTTCAGGAGCCATTTCAATACCGCCTTCAGGTTTGTAAGTAAGTTCTTCCATTTGTTTTTTATCAAGAAGTTTTTCAGCTGCTGTAATTCCAATTAGTTTTTGAGTATAAGCTTTTTCTCCTAACTCTTCAACTAATACTGCTTCAGCTTCATTTATCCAAGTTCTATTAGATTTCTTTTGAACTAATTTGTAACCTGGTATTTTTTCACCTTTTTGCATTCTTTCTAAAGTATGCTCTTCGATATTTTTAAGAAATTTCTCTATTAATTTCTTATTATCTAATAACTCTTTGATTCTTTCATCAGAAATTGAATTAATTTTTTTCATAGCTTCTTCAGGTAATTTATTAAGATTTTTAGCCCCTAAATCTTCAAAATCATCAGATATAAGCTCAAAAGTAAATTCTTCTAAGGCTTTACAAGTAAATCTTGCATCACACCAAGTACATTGTTTTTCACCTGGAGTTCTTTTAGGATTTTTTGCTAAAGCTAGTTTAGCTCTAAGTTTAGCTCTTTCACCAAATTTAGTTAAATCTTTAACTGATATTTCCCAAGAAGTAATTGAGTATTTTCTAGGCTGAACAATATGGATTTTAAAAGATTTAATAATATCTAAAAATTTTAATTCATTATATAAACCTAAAGCATATAATTGGCCTTGAGTATTTTCTTCAGCTTCAACTAAAACACCTTCGCCATATTTTAAATCAAAAATATGACAAATTCCGGTGCTATAATCTAAAACAGCACTATCTAAAGTTCCAAAACCTTCTGGCACAAGATGAGAAAAATCAACTCTATCCTCAGTATATAATTGAGAATTATTAGTTTCATGAGCTCTAACATAATCAAGATATTCTTGAACAAATTTAGCCATTTCTTTATCTACAACTATTTTTAATAGTTTACCATCAGACTCACAAGAAATTTCTCGATCAACCCACTCAATAGCATCTTGTTCTTTTTTTAAACAAATATCAGCTAATTCATGGGCTAAAGTTCCAAGTTCAGCAAAAGTATTAACTTTTATTTTAGGATTTTCACCTCTTGCAACAGCTTCATCATACTTTTGTTTTTCTAATAAAGCTGTTTGCTCTTCAGCTAAAACAGAACCTGCACAATTTAACCATTTTGCAGATCCTGAAGCTGAAAGCTTTGCGTGATCTTTTTGTTTTGTATCAGACATTTTTAATTATTAATTTCTTTTAATATATTTATTATTTTTTGAATAGCTTGTATTGAAACTTTTAGAATATCTGTTTCATTTAAAACTCGTTTTTCATTTAATAATTTATCTAATTCTTCTAATTGATTATTTATTTTTTCTTTAGACATTTTTAAAGGGCGTTAATTTGATTATAAGCAGTAACTAATTCTTCATCATTTAAATCTGATATTTGAGCATCAGTTTTAATATCAGTAATGATTTTTTTAACCACTTTTCTATCAATACCTTTTCCTTTCATTTTGCTTGTTGCAATTTGTTGAACATCTTCAAAAGTTATTTTCTTAACTTCATCAACTTCTTTTTTTAGTTCAACTTTTGTAATAGATTTAGATTGTTTTTCAACCGGAGCAATTTCTTCAGCAGGTTTATAACCTATAGATATTTCTTCTTTTTTAGTTTTTGTTGATTTTTTCTTTTCTTTAAACTTAACTTCATTTTTTTCATTATCTACTTCATATTCTAAAGCTTCAGTAGGATTTTTAATTTCAACATTAAGATCAACCGGAGTTTTTATAGGTTTTTCAAAACCTTCAATAATGGGTTTATTTGATTCTCTTATTGCTTCAGCATTGTTATTCATTGCTTCGGCTAATTTTAGGATTGCATTTTCTAAAGACATTTTATTTTATATTTTAATTGTTAATAATTATATTACTCGTCTTTCCGAGCCGTCATTTACTATTTTTTGTTTTGTTCAATTGCTTTTTAATTATTTATCTATTGTCAATTAACTAAATTTGTTGTAAATTCAAACTTTTATTCTTATTAAATAGTTTTAGAAATTAATTCTTCTCTTTTATCTTTAAGAAGATTTTGTTTAGCTTCTAAATCTTCAATTCTGATTTGATTTTTTTTAAATCCTTCATCATATAATTTAGTAAGTTTTTCATCAATGTTTTTAATTTCTTGTCTTACTAAAGTAATTTTTTCATTTATATTTTTTATTGTTTTTATCATTTTATCATTTTAAAGTTTATATTTATCTAATTGATTGCTCAATTGATATTAATATTATAGATCTTAAGATTTATAATGTAAACAATTATTTTACTTATTTTAAAATTTATTTTAATTATTGTTAATTCTTTGATGATCATGAAGTTTTCTAATTTGTTTAAAACACTTCATACATTCATAAATTTCAACGTCTCTTGTAGCTGTTATTAATTGAACTCTTTTTAATTTATAAGAACAAATATGAATTTCTGATAAATATCTAAATAATTTATTGATCATAAGGCTGATAATTAGTTAAAAAATAATCTTTACTTATTCTAAACAAAGCAAAAGATTCTAAAACAACTATATCTTTATTGATAGAAATTAATCTTATCGGTAAATCGCGACCTATAAAATTATAATAATTGTTTATGATTATTTGATCTTCTTTCATAATTAATAAGCTATTGATTCTAATTTATTAACTTTACTATTTGCAATATCATAAAAACATTCGTTCATTGAATATTCAGTTTGGCTTTTAGCAAATCTCATTGCAGACTTATATTTTTCAGCTTCTTTAGTAAACTTTACAATTATATCTAACATTTGATCAATTGTAAATTTAGTTTTTATTTCTTTTAAAGTCATTAAATTTATAGATTTTTTCATTGTTTTTATCATTTTAAGTTTATATTTGTCTAACTGACTTTTATATTATAGAACCTTAAATCTTTAATGTAAACAGTTATTTTACATATTTTAAAATTTATTTTACTTATTTTAAGATTCATCAAAAACATTACAATCAGCAATTACTTTATAACAACCTAAACAACTCTTCCACATATAAGCTTCATGAGCTGATTCTGCTACAAATTGATTAATATATTGATCACCTTTTTTAATACCTTTACAATTATCAATTTGATTTTCTAATAACTCATTATCTATTGATGAATGAGTTATTAGTTGTTCTCGACCATCACAAAAATGATTCTTTCTTGCTTTTGGCTTAGTTTCTTTGATTAATTTACACATGGTTTATTTTCTTAAATAACAGATTAATAAATATATAAAAGGATAGCTACAAAACCATATTCCAAAAACTAATTTATTTTCAAATATAATCTGAATTATTTCTCTTTTTAATTTTCTACAATTAACATTAACTTCGTCAATTGATCTTTTTAATGATTTAGTCATTGTTTATTTGAATCATTGATATTGAAAGATTACCGTAAGGCATACCTGTTTCACTTGATATTTGATCAACAAATATTTCTTTAGATTCTATTAATTTAGATAATTCTTTTGGATTAATTCTAGGTATACCGTCTTTATTTCTAAATAATAGTTTATCAGCTTGTTCTTTAGTAACAAGAGAACTTATATTTAAATTTATATTAATCATATTATTTCTAGGTTTCATAATTTTATTATTTTAAATGTTCAAATTCAATATTACCTTTATCGTCGACATAATTATAAGCTTCACAATTATTACAATCAACTCTTCTTGTATAATAAGTTCCACACATAGATTTTAAATTTTCTCCGTAAGGTTTACCAAAAATATGTGTTCCTTTATCACATTTAGGTCTTAAAGGAAGATCTTCAGAATATTCTTGATGTTCACAATTTTTACAACTTTTTATTATTTTTTTATGAGGTTCCCATTTAGGTCTTCTTTCGCTTATTAAAAATTTTTCTCTATTATATCTATCGCAAGTTTCTTGATCATATATTCTTATTTCAATATTTTCTTCATCTATATCATGATTATCATCTTCACAATCAGATTTATTAGTAGAAAAAGTTATTGAAGTATTTACTCCTAAAATAAATTTCTTACCACAATCGTCGCATTCTAATTCTTCTCCGTCTGAATCATAATATTCATAAGGCTCAGATGAATAAGTAGAATCGCAATGTGGGCAAATTATATTATCTTCATGATCGTGTGACATAATTTTTATCATTTTAAGTTTATATTTGTCTAATTGACTTTTCTATTATAAATCCCCTTATTCTTAATGTAAACCTTTATTTTACATATTTTAAAATATATTTTAAAATCTACAATTTAAGGTTTACAAATAAATAATTACATTTTATAATAATTTCTTTATTAACCTATAATTGATTAAATTATGTCAAACAACAATTTGTTGTCTCTACAAGAAATACAAGACTTATTGCAAGATAAGAAGCTTTATGTGATAACTAAGGCAACTGGTTTATCTTATCCTACTCTTAAAAAATTAGCTGATGGTAAGCCTGAAAATTATACTTCTCGAACTCTTTCTAAAGTGTCAGATTATCTAAAGCCTAAGAAAAACACGGAAAACTCAGCTGTTTAATTTAAATAGCCAGTTTTGATTGGAACGTGAATATTATTAATACTAAAAAATATTTGATATGGTTAAAAATTCTATAATTAACCAATATCTTTCATCTGGTAAAAATTTAATGCCGTTAGATCGTGTTAAATATCCTCGAGAGAATTGGAGAACTACTTTATTTTCAGAAGAACAACTTTATAATCACAAAGGTAATATAGGTTGGCAATTGTCAACTAAAGATCTTGTTATTGATATTGATCCTAGAAATGGTGGTGATGTTAATTTCAAGAAGCTTCAAGAAAAGCTTAAGTTTCCTGATATGGAACCTACAGTTATAACTCCCGGAGGTGGTTATCATATTTATTTAAAGATTCCTGAAAAGTATAAAGATTATTCTTTCAAGAAAACATTTAAAGAATATAAAGGCGTCGATTTTTTAACTGATGGAGCTTATTGTTTAATAGCTTCTTGTAAAAGGCCGGATGGCGAATATGTATGGGGTGATGATCTTTTTGGTAAGTTTGAACAAAATGAAACTCCTGAAAGTATTCTTAATTTCATTACATTTAAAGTTGATTCTAATGAGAGTGATCTTGGTGATTTTGAAGGTTTAATTGGTGGTAAGTCCGCTAATTGGTCCGAAGAAAAAGTTCTTGAAATGCTTGAAAGGCTTGATTCGTCAATGGGAAATGATGATTGGGTTAAGGTTGGAATGGCTTTACATGATTGGGACCCGGTAAAAGGTTTAGAATTATGGGAAAACTGGTCGCAAGACGGTGATAATTATGAAGAAGGACAAACTGAAACAAGGTGGAAAAGCTTTGATTTAAATGGTGGTGTTACTCTTGGAACTATATCTTATATGGTTAAAGAGGTTAATTATGATGAAGTTAATATTCAGTTAAATCACTATTTAGAAAAAGTTAAATTTGCTGATGAAAAGCAATTAGAATTTGATCTAATTCCTAAAATTAAAAAGCATAACTTTTCTAAGATTAATTTAGAAAAGATTGCAAAAGCTGTTCAAGATCGTTATAAAGATATTTCAAATGTAAGGCTTCCTATAAATGATATTAGAAATTTATTACATGGATATGAGCTTGTTAATGGTCATTTTGTTGAAGAAGGTGAAAAACCTGATTGGTGTAAAGATTGGGTTTATATTAATAGCCACACTGCTTTTGCCAACTTAACTAATTTAAAAATATTAAAGACAGAAGCCTTTAATATTAAGAATGGTAAGTGGGTTCCTGAATCGGTTAATGGTTCAAAACAATCAGCGGCTAAATATGTTGCTGATAAAGGTTTTGTTGAAACTGTAGACGCAATGGCTTATCTTCCTAATACAAATGAACCTATTTGTATTATTGATGAATATAAAGTATTGAATAGTTTTAATTCAAAAACAGTTCCTATTGCTGCTGAAGAATATTCTGAAGAAGGATTAGCTGCAATTGAATTAGTTAAAAAACATATTAAATTCATTTGTTCAAGTGATCAAAATTCTGATATATTTACTCAATGGCTTGCTCACCAGGTTCAATTTCCAGGTAAACAAATCTTATGGAGTCCTGTAATTCAATCAATTCAAGGCGTTGGTAAGTCTTTTTTTGGTGAATTACTTAGAATGTGTTTAGGTGATAGAAATGTTGGAACCGTTAGCCCTACACAAGTTGTTTCTGATTTTAATGGTTGGGCAACAAATGTTATGGTTAATGTTTTAGAAGAATTAAGAGTAAAAGGTCATAATAGATATGATGCGGTTAATTCTTTAAAGCCTTTGGTAACTGATCGGATGATTCAGATTAATGATAAAGGCGTGAAACAATATATGACTTACAACACAACAAATTATATTTGTTTTACTAACTATAAAGACTCTTTGCCGCTTGGTGAAGATGATCGAAGATGGTGGGTAATATTTGTTCCTATTGAAAAATTAGATGATATGGCTGAATTTGTTGGTGAATCGGCTGTAACCTATTTTCCTAAATTATTTAATGCTGTTAGAACTCATGGTAGCGAGATTCGAAAGTGGTTGTTAGATTATAAATTATCTGATGAGTTCCTTAGTATTAAACAAGCTCCTATGACTGATTATAAATTATCGATGATTGCAACTGAAGAGGGCTCATTCGAAGGCTATTCAGAATTGAAAGATTTGATTGAAAAAGGGGGTAAATATTATAATAAAGATGTTGTTTCTTCAACTGATTTATTTGAAATTTTAGCTTTTGAACATCCTGAATTAGACATTCAAACTAGTAAAAGGCACTTGTTGATGAAAAAATTAGGCTATAGTATGTTATCAAAACAAATTAAAATCGATGGAAAATTGAAAAAGGTTTGGAGTAAGAAATTAATAAGTAATGAAGAGGCGAGGGCTTTATTGAGTGATAAGGTTTCGAATAATGAAAAAGTTTTAAGTTAGGTTTTAAGTTTTTGACGACTTGAAACTTTTTTGATTTTCTCCGAAAGCCTTGTATTCATTGCTTTTATTAAGTATCTATTTTATATAAGGTTTTAAGTTTTAAGTTAAATTAATAAATAGATATATAGTAAATATAAAAAATATAAAAAATATAAAAAATATAAATAATAATATGTATATAAGGGATCTACTTGCTAAAAACCTCAAAACTTAAAACTTTTAGCCTCCCGGAGATATATAAACATTGGCTTGGTGGAGGTTTCAAGGCTTAAAACCTGTTGAAACTTTCTTAAAACCTTTATAAATATCATGTACTTTTTTGATTTATAAAATATAATTTATGAATATTAAGATAATGTAAGTTCAATTATATTATCTTAACATTTAATATTAACCAAACTTATTTATTATCATGAATAAATTATTTGAAAGTTTTCCAATAACTAAAGAAGGAATTGATAGAATTAAACAATCTAAACAAATTTTTAGCACTTTAATGAATGATATAGCAGCTTTAGATTCTGAAGGAGGAAGAGAGTTTGATATAATGAAGCAGAAACTTGAAGAAGCTAATTTTTATTTAAATAAATCAATATCTTTAAACAATAAAGAATAAAAACTTAAAAAATGGCTAAAAAAGATTTAATTTCTTTAGCTGATCGAACAACAGAAGAACAACAGCAGATAGCTAGGGCTGGAGGAAAAAAATCTGGTGAGGTTAGAAGAAAGAAAAAAGACTTAAAAGAAAGGTTTAAAATTGCTCTTGAATTTATGGCAAAAGAAAAGGCTGCTGCTCTTAAAAAAGCAGGTCAGACTGATAAAGCTCAATTAGTAGAAGAAATAGGATTAGAAGTTTATTCTATGCTTGAAATTGCTAATGGAGCTTTAACTGATGAAAAAACAGCTTTATCTGCCTGGAATGATATTATGGACAGAACAGAAGGCAAACCTGTTCAGAAAAATATTCTTGATGCAACAGTTACAGATACAACTGAATTGTCAGAAAAAGAAAGAGAGTTGATTAATCGCCAAATAGAAAAACATGCTAAAAAACTAAATGATGAATAATGATATTTACAATACAGATACATTAGATCATTTAGTTCAAACTAAATTAAGTTGCTTCTACGAACAAGCTTTTTCTAAATTTGATGCTGGAGAAACTTATTTAGATAATTGGTATATTGAATTGCTTTGTGAATATTTAGAAGCTTTTGGAAGAGGTGAAATTCAAAATTTAAATATAAATATTCCTCCTAGATTTGGTAAATCAGCTTTATGTAATGTTGCTTTTTCAATGTGGCTTTTAGGTCAAGATCCTAAAATGAAGCTTATCAGTATTTCTTACGGTGCAACTTTATCACAAAAACTTCATGGTTATGGCCGAGCTATTTCAAATACAAAATGGTATAAAAGGGCTTTTCCACATTTCAAAATTGATAATTCAGCAAAGTTTTTAAAAACAGACGAAACAGAAACTAAAAATACTCAAAGTCAGTTTATTACAACAGAGGGAGGTTTTAGGATAGCTGCGTCAACAAATGGTGCTATTACAGGTGAAGGTGCTAAAATATTGATATTTGATGATTTAATGAACCCTGAAGAGGCTTTATCTTTAACTCAAAGAACTTCCGCTTTAGATTGGACTAAAGGAACTGCTTTTTCTAGGTTTAATAATAGAAAAACAGGCCAAAAGCTTAATATTCAGCAAAGATTATGTGATGAAGATTTTACAGGAAGCTTTGTTGATGATAAATGGGAAAATGTTATTATTCCAATTAAAGCAAGACAAACAAAGATTTATAGCTTTGGTAATTTTACAAAAGTTTATAAGAAAGGTGAGTTTTTAGAACCTAGAAGATATGGTGAAAAAGAATTAGAAGAAGATATTAGATTAATGGGAACAAAAACGGTAGAGGCTCAATTCTTTCAAGCTACTCAGCCAGATGATGGCGAAGTATTTAAAAGGAAATGGTTCAAATATTATACTTATCTTCCTAAAATGGATTATAAATGTTTGTATGCTGATACTGCTCAAGAAGAAGGAAGACAACATGATTATACCGTTTTTATGTGCTTCGGAGTTAGATTTATCAATGGTAGAAAATATATTTATTTGATTGATATAATGCGTGATAAACTAAGCAGCCCTAAGCTTTTAGTAGCTGCTCAAGAGTTTTGGGATAAGCATTCTAAAGATTTAAGCCACCCTTACAAATATGTTAGTGATTGGATTCCTAATATGTATACTTTGAATGAAGATAGTAATTTGATCAAGTTTGCAATTGAAAAGAAAAATTCAGGTTCAGGATTAATTCAAAGTTTAGAAGAAACAACAAATATTCCAGTAACAAAATTATTACCAGATAAAGACAAAGTGGCAAGAGCTAATGATATTTTACCTAGAATGGAATCAGGTCAAGTATTATTTCCTAAAGATGCTCCTTTCTTAACTCAATTAGAAAAAGAATTACTTCTTTTTTCATCAAAAAAGAATAATAATAAAAAAGATCAGGTCGATACTTTAACTTATGCTATTAAAGATTTACTTTTTGATATAGAAGATGATAAACTTAGACCACCTGATTATTCTAGTTTAATAAATGAAATGAATACATTATGACAAACAAAAAACAAACAACTAAAAGAATAGATTCTTTTAATGAAGATGGTTATGTTGATATAGCCAAAAAGATAGGAACTAAAACGGCGGGTAATACAGGCTTTTCATTAACTTTAGCTGATGATGCTTTATTTGCTGCTTTATATACCGGAAATGGTTTAACTAAAAGATATATCGATCTTTTAAGTGATGATATGGTGCGCCAGTGGTTTACAATTCCAGAAGATACTGAAGGAAAAATGTTAAACTATCTTAAAAATTTAAAAGCTAAATCAGAATTTAAAAAAGCTATTAGAGCAGCTAAGCTTTTTGGTGGTGCTGTTATTTTTATGGTTATTGATGATGGAAGAGAACCAAATGAGCCTGTTGATATTAAAAATATTAAATCAATCAAGAAGCTTAAGTTTTTCAGTAGAAAAAATGTTGTGATCAATGATACTAATTATTATTCTGATCCAACTACTGAAATGTTTGGTGAACCAGAATATTTTGAGTTATATCCAGAAGGTGGTATTCCAACAACTGTTCATGAATCAAGATGTTTAGTTTTTCAAGGTGAATATTATCCATCAGAAGAATTAGGAATGCAACCAAACTATGAAAAATATTGGGGTTTGTCTATTCTTCAAGCTATTTATGAAGATTTAGAAGAATATGGGATTGCCCATCAATCATTAATGAGATTGCTTTCTAAATCTAATATTGATGTTTTGAAGATTGAAAATTTAATGCAGCTTTTGAAAAACCCTGATGGACAAAAACAATTAGCAGCTAGAGCCTCTAGCTTTGACTTAGCTAAATCAGTTTCAACAACTTTATTATTAGATTCTAAAGAATCATTTGAAGCCGTTTCTCAAACATTAACAGGGGTTGCTGAAGTCTTTACTAAAACTCAAGAAGCGCTAACTGGAATAACAGGCGTTCCTGTAAGTATTTTCTGGGGTAAATCTGCCGGTGGATTAAATGCAACAGGTGATAATGAAGTTAGAGTTTATTATGATAAAATTAAATCTGATCAAGAAGAAGAGTTATTACCTAATGCTGAAAAACTAACAGAATATATTTCTTATGCTAAAGATGCGGGTTTGAGTTTTGATCAAGAATATAATATTGAATTAGGTTCTTTATGGCAACAAACAGATTCTGAAAAAGTTAATATGAGAAAAGTCCAAGCTGAAACTGATCAGATTTATATTGGAAATGGTGTTTATAGTCCTGAAGAAGTAAGAGAATCAAGATTTGCCAACGGTAAATATTCAATTGAAACTGATGTTGAAGGTGAAGTTGATTTAGGTAGTTTTGAAGATGATACTAAAAAGATTAACTCAAATAAAAAAGAAAATGAAAAATAAAACATTAGGCGAACAACGTGTAAGAACTGATTTTAATCCCTCTCATGTTGAAACTATTGATACTGTTAAACAAAATACAGCTAAATTAATTAATTTAATAGATTATGTTGGTGAAGAATTACCAGAAGATAAAGAAAAAATTAGATTAATAAAATTAGCTCAAACTGCTTATGAAGAAGCAGCAATGTGGGCAGTTAAAGCTTTAACTACTAATAAATAATTTTAAATATGGCTTTAAATCCAATATTTAAACAACAAGTTCTTATTGCCCATGGTGGTAAGGTAAAAGTTAAGAAGAGAATTAAAAAGTGGTTATATCCACATAATGCTCAAAGAACTTATGAAAAAGAATTAGTTGCTTTAAATAGAAAACTCAGTTTTGCTATTAGAGATAAACTCTATCCTGAATTAGATTTTTTAGTTAGTCAGGCTAAACAAGATAGGCCCGACAATGTTAATAGAAAATTAGATTTAGGTTGGGTTGATACTATAAATGAATTAGTTAAAGCAACAACAATAGATTTAAATTCTATTATTGTTTCTGCAAATGTTAATAATTTAACAGCTGATCAAGCTGAAAGAATATCAACTTACAATAAAGAGCAGCTTGTTAAGGTAGTTCATTCGGCCGTTCAAGTAAATCCAATTATTGCTGAACCTTATCTTGGCCCACAAATTAAAGCTTTTCAAGCTGAAAATTCAGCATTAATAACTAAATTATCAGTAGAACAAGCTGATAGAATGCAAAATACTCTTTATAGAAATCTTGCTGCAGGTAATGGTGCAAAGGTTATAAGAGAAGAAATTGCTAAAAACTTTGGTATTAGTGAAAGGCGTGCAAGATTAATTGCTAGAGATCAAACCAATAAATTTAACGGTAATTTAGCTCAATTAAGACAACAAGAATTAGGAATTGGTGAATATTGGTGGTCAGGTTCATTAGATGAAAGAGAACGTGCAACCCATTTAGCTAATGAAGGAAAAATATTTAATTGGAATAATCCATCATCAATAACTGGTCACCCTGGTTCTCAAATTAGATGTAGATGCACAGCTCAACCTATAATTACTGATGAAATGTTTGAGTAAAATAAATCTTATGTATTTTTAAATAGAAACGTGTTATAATTAAATTGTGTACTTTAAAAACTTAAAAGGATAAAATCATGAAAATATTTACAATTGTAATTTTACTATTTACTGTTTCTTGTGCTTCAATGAACAACTTTGCTAACAAAGTTGATTTTGAGCAAAGATTAAAAGAAAATACTTTTGATTCAGATCTTTCTTTGAGAAAGACTAATGAAAAAGTAACAGAAGTAAAAGTTATTAAATTAGAAGAGATAAAAGATATACCTTCAACTTTAGTAGCTTTATCAGTTGATTTAGAAGGATATGCAGTTACACATATTACTAAATTTTCTACTGATGAATTATTTGTTGTGAATGAAGAAAGCTTAAAGGATTTTGCAAGATCAAAGAATTGTAATTTAATAGTTTACATTTCAGCAAAAGATGTATTAAGGTATAATTTATATAATGATAATAAAACGCTAAAAGTAATAGAAAGAAAAGGAACGACATTATTTAACGCCTTTCTATTTTCAAAGGTTGAATTAGATAGGAAAATTAAAATTGATATTAATTAGATTGTGTCAAAAAATATAAACGAGCAAATTAAAACTGATAGCGTTGAAACTGTAGCAGCTACAAGATATGATAATATCCATTTAGATGATACAAAATTAACTAAAACCGATGAAGGTTACCTAGAGGGCTTTGCTATTGCTACTCGAACCGGAGTTTTCAAATATATGAGAGCTGATGGCTCAATTCAAAGAGAGTTAAGACTTCCAGAAGAAGTATTTAAAGAAGATGCAATTAACTCATTCAAATTACTACCAATAACAAACGATCATCCTTTACAAGAAGTTAACTCAGATAATGCTAAAGAATTAGCTGTTGGTTATACTGGTGAAGAAATAAAAAAGCTTGACAGTTATTTAATGACTAAATTAAAAATAACTGATAAAGCTACTATTGATCAAATAAATTCTGGTAAGCGCGGACTAAGTTATGGATATAAAGTTAACTTAGTTAAAAAAGAAGGTGTTTACAAAGGAGAAAGATATGATTATATTCAAACGGATATAAAAGGGAATCATCTGGCCATTGTTTATCAAGGACGAGCTGGCGACAAAGCTAAACTTAGACTTGATGGACAAGAAGCTATTTGTGTTTTTAATAACTTCAATAACAATAACGAAAATCTAATTATGAAAAAATATAAAATAGATGGAAAGGAAGTTGAAGTTTCAGAGGAAGTCTTTTCAAGACTTGATACTCTTGAAACAGAAATTTCTAATCTAAAAAACACTGAAAAAGAATTAAAAAGTAAAGCAGATTCTTTGGAAGGCGAAAAATTAGCTCTTACTTCTAAAGTTGAAGAATTATCAAATAAAAAAGATAATTCTGATGAAATAGCAGAAAAAGTTAAAGCTCGTATTTCTTTAGAAAAAAGAGCTTCTGAAGTTTTAAAAGAAGATGAAGATTTATCTTCTCTTTCTGATTCAGAAATCAAGACTAAAGTAATTCAAACTGTTTCTCCAGAATTTAAAGCTGATGAAAAAAGTGAAGAATATGTTTCAGCTTGCTTTGATACTATTTTGAATTTAAGAAAAGATTCAAAATTAGCTGCTAATATTAAAGTAGCAAGTAACAAAAAAGATTCTGGTGATTCTGAAGTTACAATTAGCAACCAAGACTTACAAAGAGACTTAATTAAAAAATCTACTAACAATCAATAAGTAAATAATTATGCCTATTACAAAATATCAAAATTACTACGACGTTGGCCAAGCTGGTCAAGTTGCAACTTTGGAAGATAGCAATATCAAAACAAGAAATGCTGAACAAGCTCTTGCTTTTGGTGTAGCTGCTGTTCAAGGTATTACTCCTGGAACTGATGTTAAAGCAATCTATAAAGATACTGCTGCAATCACTTATGATGGAGACTTTGTAGCCTCTAACTCAATTCCAATGTCAGTTAATGGCGTTGCAATTACTCCTGTTGTTTATGCAACTTCTCATGCTGCAACTTTTGCTGCTTTAATTGCTGCAATTGATGCTCTTGATGGTGTAAGTGCTGTTGCTGGTACTGGCCGTGAAATTATAATCACAATTGATAATGCTGTTTCAAACATTACTCTTTCTGATTATACTGTAACTGGTGGAGCTGGACAAGCTGCAGGAACTGTTGTTTATACTTCATCAGATGTATTTGATGGAATTACTGCTCTAAGACATGGCCAACCAGCTTCTATTGGTGGAAATGATCAATATGCAATTAATGATGCAGTTAACGTTCTTACAAAAGGCGTTATTTATGTATGGGTTGTTGCTACAGTTGCTGTTAATGATTCTGTTTATGTTTATAATGACAAATCAGATTCTGCTAACCAAGGTAAATTTACAAACTCTTCTTCTGGAAACTTAGCTGTTTCTTCTGCTAGATTTGTAAGTGCTGCTGCGGGAACAACTGGAACTCCTGCTTTAGCAAAAGTAGAAATTAACCAACCGTAATTAATAACTTAAAAATATAGTAAAAATATGCCTATTCAAACATTTAAACTAGATAATGGTGAAGAGTTCAAAATTGATACTCAATCACCAGAATTTCAATCTTATGAGCATGCTGCTAAACTTATCGGCGTGAACAAAAAAGATGAGAGCTTTTTCTTCGCAAGAAACTTAGAGTTCATTCGTCAAAAGATTTTCAGACCTACTTATGCTGAATTGAAATTATTAAACGGTGGTTTAATCCCGCTTAATACTTCAATTCCAGAAGGAGCCGAAGAAGATACTTATGATGTTCTTGATTCTACTGGCGAAGCTAAAATCATTTCTGATTTTGGTGACGACATTCCAACAGTTGAAGTTTTTGGTGATCAATACACTAACAAAATTAAATCTGTTGCTGATTCTTATATCTATTCAGTTCAAGATATGAGACGCGATAGAATGTTAGGAAATATTGGTCATTCAGTTGTAACTAATAAAGCTTTAGCTGCTAGACGTTCTGTTGATCAAAAACTAGAGAAACTTTTAGGTTTTGGTGATTCTGCTTTTGGAATTACTGGAATGTTCAATAACTCTAACGTTCCTTCAACAGCTGCTGCTGCAACTGGTTCTGGTTCAACCACAACTTGGTCAACCAAAACTGCTGCAAATATTCTTGCGGATATTGAAGAAGCAATTAATGATATGATGGATATTAGTAATGGTGTTGAAGAACCAACTCACATGCTTGTTGATCATACCAACTATTCTTTGATTAGAAACAAAGCTCTTGACACTACCAATTATTCTGGAATGACTATTTTAAAATACGTCGAAAAAGAATTTGGTTTGAAAGTTGAGAAAATGTCTCAATTGAAAAATAGTTTTGTTGGAAACACTAAATCAGGTTTTGTTCTTTATAACAAATCTGAAGAAAAATTAGAAGGTGTTCTTCCAATTAGATTAATGCCTCATGCTCCTCAAGTTAAAAATCTTGCTACAAAAAATATTATTGAAGCAAGATGTGGTGGAACTAGAGTTTTCATGCCTTATTCATTATCATATACAACTGGTATATAATAATTAGACTTAGCTAGGAGGATATTATTCTCCTAGCTATTTTATATTTATTAATTAAAAAAAGTATTCCAATGAAAATATTGAAAAGAACTAAAGGTTTATTGAGATTTAGAACTACTGAAGGCACTATTGCTTTAAAAGATGGTGTTAATGAATTATCTGATAAAGAATTTAAATTAATAAAAGCTCATCCTATGTATGAAGCTATGGTTAAAACTTCAGGTTTAGTTTTAGTTGCTGAAAATACTGCAAAAACTCCTTCTCAAATTAAAAATGAAGAAAGAGAAGCTAAAAAAGCTGCTAAAAAAGCTGAAGAAGATGCTAAACTTGCTGCTCAAGCAGAAAAAGCTAAAATTGAAGCTGATTCTAAAGCAGGTGAAGCTGATTCTAAAGCAGGTGAAGCTGATATTGATGAAGATTCTAATGAAGATGATTCAGAAAAAGTTTCTGAAGATGATTCAGAAAAAGATTCTGGTGAAGATGGAATTGATCTTTCAAATATCGATCTTGTGGCTCAAGATAAAAAAACTTTAGTAGAAATTGCTGAAGCTTTAGAAATTGAGACTAAAGGTAAAAATAAAGAACAAATTATTGAATTAATTGAAGCTAAAAAATAATGACAACTGCTCTTGAGTGGTTGGCAGACATTGCTCCGACAATTGATGCTAATAATACCACGGATAAAAAAAATAGATTTATAAGTATGGCTCAAGATGAAGTAGATTCTACTTTATTTGATAATACCAGTAAATATAATATGGCCGTGGCTTATTATGCCGCTCATTTGTTGGAGCTTAGCGATCGAGATGGTAATTCTCGCGGAGTTCTAACTTCTGAAAAAGAAGGTGATTTAAGTAGAGGTTATGGTGGAGGAAATAATCCAAATGTTGAAATGAACACGACTCAATATTTAGATTCCTTCAACAGATTAATAAAAGCGCGTGTTCCTAATTTCTATATGCAAAGTGGCAGTTAAAATTGTTGACAAAGGATTTAAGAATTACAAAGAAGCTTTTATAGGCCTAGATGCTGAAAAAGTTGTTGTAGGATTATTTGCTAGTGTTGGCGATCAAGTTTTAACTAAAGGAATTGTAAACGAATTTGGAACAAATAGGGCCGGTAAAAATCATAATATTGTTATACCGGAAAGATCTTTTTTAAGATCTACTTACAATAAAAACTACAAAAAAGTAGCCGGGAGATTTACTAAAATAGCTAAATCTATTTCTAATGGCGATTATCAAGTTAAAAAGAAATTAAAATTAATAGGTTTAGAGCAAGAAGCAGCTGTTAAAAAAACAATAGTTGAAATAAAAACTCCTGCTAATGCTGAATCAACTATAAGAAAAAAGAAATCTAGCAATCCTTTGATTGATACTGGAGAATTAAGAACAAAAATTTCAAGTGAATTAAGGTCAAAATGAGCAGCTTTAGGAAACATACATTGACAGTAAAAAGAAGAGCCTCAGGAAGTTATAATGCCTCAGGTTTTTTTGAAGTATCTGGTCCAGATACTGAATTTACTATAACCGCAAGCGTTCAACCTTTAACAGGTAGTGAAATGTTGTTGCTACCAGAAAATAGAAGAGAACAAGAAACAATAAAATTATTTACAGATACTGAATTATATGGTATTGAAAAAGGAAATGGTGTAAATGCTGATTTGGTAACTATTGATGGTTCAGATTATGAAGTTATTAAAGTTTATCCATGGCGTAACCAAGTTATTAATCACTATAAAGTTTTTGTTGCTAAAAGAACAACAAATAATAGTGTTCCACCTGAATCAAGTTAGATTATGAGTATAAATACTTTAGGATTAAAAACAGCTTTAGCAACAATTATAAATACTTTAACAACAAAGGCTGTTATTTGGGGTGATCAGAATGCTCCTACTCCAAATGGTGATTATATTGTATTAAAAATATCATCAATAAGAGTCTTAGGTGCTACCGACTATGAGTCTAAGCCTGATGGTGATGAAGTTGCAACAACTCAAGGAGATCGTGAAGTTCTTTTATCTTTAATTGCTGTTAGTGAAACGTCACTAGAAATTTTACTTAATTTAGTAGATAAGTTAAATTTATATTCCAATTTAGAATTATTGTGTCAAAATAAAGTAGCATACGTTGGATTAGAAAGTGAACCAGTTGATATTACAACTATTATTAATAATAGTTTTGAATCAAGGTCAAGTGCTGAAATGGTTTTTAGAATTTCTAAAAATTATTCTTCTGCTACAGAAGATGCTGTTGCAGCAGTTACAAGTATTGGGATTGCAGGCGAGGTCGATGGTGATCAAGTCGAAGATCCTTTTGCCATTAATATAACGGTGGCAGAATAATTTTTAATAATTTTTAAATAAAAACAAAATATGTCAAATAAATTAGATCAGATAATTGATATTTCAATTAGTCTTTCAACAAAAACAATTACTCAAGCCGGATTCGGAACTCCTATGTTTTTAGGTGAGTCAATGAAATTAGGTGCAAATACAAGAGTTAAAAGTTATGCTAATATGACAGAAGTTGCAGTTGATTTTGCTTCTACTGATCCAGAATATAAAATGGCTACAGCAGCCTTCTCACAAGAAAAAACTCCGGCTGCAATAATGATTGGTAAAAAAGTTGTTAAAGCTTCTACTGCAATCACTGAAGCAACTAATCCATCAGGTGATATTGTTAATATAGAATTAGCCGGTATTGGTATTGAAGCTGAAGTTGGTGCGTCAATAACTACTTTAGGATTTGATCAAGCTGAATATAATGGAACATTTACAATTACTGATGTTATTGATGATGATAATATTAGATTTACAGCTGCTTCTACCCCTTCAGCAACTCCTGCAACCGGTTCAGGAACTTATGTTTTAAGTGAAACTTGGGCAAATGCAATTCAATATTGCTACAATTTCAATTCTACTTGGTATGCTTTAGCAATTACTTCTGCTGTTGAAGCCGATATTTTAAGTGCTGCAGGAAAAATTGAATCATTAAAAAGATTCTTTCTTGCAAGATCTTCTGATGCTGATAACTTAGATTCAGCTGATACCGGAAGTATTTTATATCAATTAAATGCTTTGTCTTATGACAGAACAGCCACCATTTATAATGGTGATACTGCAAATTATTTTGCTGATGCTGCTTGGCTTGGAAGAATGTTACCAACTGTTCCAGGTTCATCTAACTGGGCCTTTAAAAACTTAGTTGGAATTTTACCAGATGATTTAATATCTTCTCAATCTTCAGCTGTATTTATAAACAAAGGAAACACTTATGAAAATTTTGCTAGTCAAAGTATTACAAGATTAGGTTATGTTGCTTCTGGTGAGTATATCGATGTTATTCGCGGAGCTGATTGGTTACAAGCAAGACTTCAAGAAAATTTATATTCAACATTAATTAATGTTGAAAAAATTCCTTATACTGATGCTGGTGGTGATATTATCGAAAATAAAATTAGAGAAATATTAGATCAAGGTGTTGAAAATGGTTTAATTGCTGCTGATGCTGATGGCGTTGGTCAATATACTATTACTGTTCCTGATGTTTCTTCAATTGCTTCAGCTGATAGATTAGCTAGACTATTTTCTGGTGTTAATTTTACAGCTACTCTTGCTGGTGCAGTTAACAAAATTTCAATAACAGGTAACCTTTCTGTATAATAACTTTAAATAAAATAATATCATGGCAAATAATATAGGAACATTCGATTTTAAAAAACTAAACGTTATTTTCGGCGTGGCTCAAATTTCAGGTTTTTCTGAAGGTGATGCTGTTGAAATTACAGAAGAAAATGACGCTTTTAATTCTGTTGGCGGTGCTGATGGTGGTGTTGATAGAGTTAAAAATAATGCTAATTTTTTAAATATTACTTTAAGAATCAGACAAACTTCTCCTACTAATCAAGTTTTATCTGGCTTACATAATGCTGATAGAGTTGCAAGTGCTGTTCTTCCTATTCTAATTAAAGATAGATCAGGAAATACTTTAGTTGCTGCAAAAGCTGCTTGGATTGTTAAAAATCCAACTATTGCTTTTGGAACTGAAGCAAAACAAAGGGAATGGATGATTAAAACTGGTTCTGATTATGTAGTTAACTTAGCAGGAAACGAATAATAATTAATAAAAAAATATTATGGCTCTTAAAACAAAATCAGTAAAAATTGGTGAATACGAAGTTAATATAATCCAATTTAATGCGTTCGAAGCTTTAAAATTAAGAAAAGAATTAATTGAAAGTGTTAAAAAACAGGTAGGTGATGATATTTCATTTGGTGAAAATTCAGCTAATATTTTAAAAGCTGTTGCCGGATTGGTTTATGAAATTCCTTCAGAAATGTTTTTAAAATTATTTAAAAATTGTTCTGCAATTGATATTGGCGGTTTAGATAATCAAAAAGCTTTTAATGAAGTTTTTGAGAATAATTTAGATGGTCCAATTGAACTTGCAATGGAGGTTTTAGATCACAATGGTTTTTTTTCTCTAAATATAGTTTCGATCCTGGTAAAGAAGATTCCGATGTTAGCTCCGATGGAGACTGCAATTATGGAAGCTTTGAAAGACGTAAAAAAGAGTTAATAAAATTATTAGATTCTGAAATTTTAGATGAAATATTAGTATGGAGACTTGTATTAGATAAAGCTATAACATATTCTGAAATAGAGAATCTAAATTTTATTGACACTTTAAAAATGAATGCAATCTTAGATTTTAGAGCGCGTTTAGAAAAAGAGCAACAAGAATTAGAAACTAATAGAGAAAAAAATGGCGACAAGTCTTAAAGAATTAATAGTAACATTTCAAGCTAATGCTAGGCCTGTAGTCGTTGCTTTAAATCAAATCGATGCTAAATTACAACATACAGCCAAATCTTTAAGATCAACAGGTGATTCTTTTACAAGATTAGGAAGAGAAATTGGATTAACCCTTTCTCTTCCTTTAGCCGCTTTAGGTGGTGCTTCAATTAAAGCCGCTGCCGATATTCAATCCTTAGAAGCCTCATTAACCTCAGTATTAGCTAAATTTGATACCGGCCTTCCTATTGAACAAGCTGTATCAACAGAAATAGAATATTTAAAAAAGGTAACTGATGAATTAGGTGTATCTTTTAGCGCCTCAGTTAAGCCTTATACAAGATATTTAGCAGCCTCAAAAGATAGTTTAGAAACCAATAGAAAAGTAATAAAATCATTCTTAGGATTGTCAGCCGGTTTAGGTTTGACAACAACAGATGTTGATAGAGTTATTAGAGCTCTTGAACAAATGCAGTCAAAAGGCAAAGTAATGGCTGAAGAATTGAAATTACAATTAGGTGATGCAGTTCCAGGTGCTGTTGGTTTGTTCGCTGAAGCAATGGGTGTAAGTACCGAGCAATTACTTAAAATGATGGAACAAGGAGAAGTTACTTCTGATGTATTATCAAAAGTTGCTGATACTATTGATAAAAAATATGGTGCAGCTATTGATAAAGGTTCTAAAACAATTAGAGCAAATGCTAATAGAATTGCTAATGCTTTTTATATGTTAAGAGTAAATGTTGGTCGAGGAATGGACGAAACATTTAAGATTAATGATAAAATGGCAGCTTTTGCTGAATGGTTAATCAAAGTTAGTAATAATTTTGCGCGTTTAGATGAGAGTGGAAAGAAAGTGATACTATCAATAGGCTTATTTTTAGCCGTGGTAGGTCCTTTATTAATTGCTTTAGGTGCAATAGCTAGAATATTGAGCTTTGCAGTCTTAGGATTTAATCTTTTAGTAAAACCTATAGTTTTATTAGTCAATTTTTTACCAAAAATAATTGCAGGGTTTAGATTATTAGGAATTGTAATGGCTGCAAATCCCTTAGGCGCTTTTATTGCTGCAACAGCCACTGTAATAATTTATTGGAAAGAAATAATAGAATTATTTAAAAAAGCGGGAAAGTTTGTAGGTAAGTTTATTCCTAGTTTTTCAGAGATTAAAGAAAGTCAAAAAAATATAGATTATAGTCCTACGGATTATAAACCTTTATTTTCTGCTGTAGGTTCTGGAATAAATAATATGGTTGGTAGTTTTAATAATTTTTTAGCTCAAAGAGATTTGTTACCAGATAGCTTTTTATCAGGTGGAGTAAACAGTTCCCCTCTTACTAATCAAAGAACAGTAAATAATAGTTTAACAGTTAATATTCCTTCTGGAATGGGTGCCGGTGATGCTACAAGTATTAAATCGGCTATTAAACAAGCCCTGCAAGAAGAAAATAGACAAACATATATTGAATTAGGAGCACAATGAGTTTTTTTACAAATGCAGCAGCAATAATATTTAAAGAACCTTTTAGCCAAAAAATTGGCAAGTTAGAGGTTGATATTACTAGTTCAAGAAGTATATCTGAAAAAGTATCTTTAACTAATAATCCAATTGAAGGCGGGTTTAATACAGATAATGCTAAAGATGAACCAACTGAAATTACCATTAGTGGAATTATTAGTAAATTTTCATTAAAAAATTCTAAAATATCACAACTTACAACTTTAGCTAAAGGTAATATTCCTAATAGATTAAAAGAAGCTCATGATGAATTATATAGAATATTTATGGCTAAAGAGCCTATAAGGTTGCTAATGAAGTTTAAATATTATGACAGTATGGTTATGACTAATTTAGACATGCCAAATGATGCTACAGATGGGGAAAGTTTTAGATTTACTGCAATATTTAAAGAAGCTAGAATAGTAGAAAGTCAGTTAGTTAGTCTTGATAATTCAAGAATAAAAACTGATAGCGCTAAAAAGGCAAGTAGTTTTGGAAGACAAGTAGGAGAACAAAAATCTTTTACTCCTAAACCTAAAATTACTTTAGTACAATTTGTAAGATCATTATTTTAAAAATTATGGCTGTAATAATACCGATAAAAAATAATCCTAATCATACTTTGGTTATTGAATTAGAATCAATAATTTATAAATTAGGTTTTCAATATAACGTACAAGGTGCTTTTTGGGCAATGACTATATGGGATGAAAATGATTCTGTTATAATTGCAGGAATAAAAATTGTTGCAAATTATCCTTTATTATTTTCTCATAAAAAAAGTTCATTACCAGATGGTGATTTTTATTGCGAAATATCAGATAAAAGTGCTTCAATAAATAGAACTGCTTTTTCATCAGGTGAAGCTAAATTATTATATTTAACTCAAAGTGAAATTGAAACTATTTAATTATGAGTAGATTATTTAAAAGAAAAGCACAAGTTTTAATAGGAAAGCTAGGTTCAGTAGGTCGTTTGCTTGATGGTGTGCGTATTTCTTTTGATATTGATATGGAAGATAATAAGGAAACTAATACAGGTAAGATTAATATTTATAATCTTTCGGAAGAAACAGTAGGTTTATTAGAAGAAAAAGATACTTCATTAATATTAAAAGTAGGATATGATGGTGAAGAATTAAGCACATTATTTATTGGAAATGTGGTTGAATATGAGCATGATTTTAATGGCTTTGATGTTATTACTAAAATTACAGTTAAAGATGGATATATTGCTTTAACTAGCAAAAAATTAGCTTTATCTTTTGCCCCTGATTCAAACACAAAACAAATACTTGAAAAGATCGTAGGTGAATTAAATTTAGCTAAAGGTGATTATTCATTATTACCTAATTATGTTTATAAACAAGGTTTTTCTTTTATAGGAGCCCCCGGAAATGCTTTAGATATTATTTTAGCAAGAATAGGCTATCAATGGACAATCGCAAACAATGTTTTAATAATAACTAAGCCAAACGAGTTAGATAAACAAACAATAGCTCAATATTTATCACCTGAAACAGGTTTAATTGATAAACCTAAAAGATTTAAAGAAAAAGCTGTTAAAACTAAAACTAAAAGTAATAAATTAATCGATGGTTGGAAAATTAATTGTTTAATAATTCCTTCTATTCAACCTAAAAATTTAATAAGGGTTAAAAGTTCAACTATAGAAGGAACTTTTTTAGTTAAGAAAGTTAAATTTAATGGTGATACTGAAGATAATAACTGGCTTTGCCAAATTGATGCTATACAGAAATGAATAAAACAGAATTATTAAATATAATTATTGCTAATAAAATTGCTGATATGCACATTTGTATGCCTGCAAAAATATTAGAATATGACTATACAAAACAAAAAGCAAAGGTTCAACCCGCTCTAAATCAAAAATATAATGATGGTGAAGTTGTAAAATTACCGGCTATTTTTAATGTTCCAGTTATTCATCCTGCTTCTGGTGGTGCTTCTATTACATTTCCTGTTAATGTTGGTGATAAGGTTTTATTAGTATTTTCTGAAAAAAGTTTAGAAGAATGGTTACAAAATGGAAATCAAGTTACCCCCGATGATCCTAGACAAAATAGTTTAACAGATGCTGTAGCTCATTTAGGTTTTAGAGATTTTGGAACCCCTTCTCCTGCTGCAAATAATACAGATTTATTAGTAAAATATGATGGTTCAGAAATTAAATTAAAACCTTCTGGAGTTATTGATATTAATGCTACAGAGGCAAATATAACTACCCCTAATTTAAATATTACAGGTGATGTTGATATTACCGGAAATGTTACAATATCAGGAGATTTAACAGCTGCAAATGTAGAAGCAACATCAGAATTAAAAGGAGCTACGGCTTTAATTGGTGGAAAAGACTTTGCAACTCATACTCATACAGGAGTTACGCCAGGTGGTGGAACTTCAGGGCCAGTAACTTAATTAAAAATATATTATGAGCACTTTAGCATTAAATTCAGAAAATGATCTATATTTTACAAATAATAGAATAACTATTTTATCAGGTTCTAATACTGATGAAGAAATTTTACAAAGAATGAAGGTCAGACTTAAATTCTTTAAAAATGAGTGGTATTTAAATTCAGAACATGGATTGCCTTACTTTGAGAATATATTAGGAACTAAAAATATTGATCTAAATATTCTTGAAAGTATATTTAGAGAGCAATTATTAGCTATTGAAGGTGTTAAAGAAATAACTGAAAGCTCAGTTGATTACAATGAAAATGAGCGCCAGGTTATTTATTCTTTTAGTGCTACTTCTATTAACAACACGGTTATAACTGATAATTTGATTGTACTTTAACAAAATTATTTATTAAAATTAAATCTGTTATAATTTAAAATATTATTTAAAATATGTCATACGGCGTAACTAGCAACGGGTTTGTTAGAAAGACAAATGAACAAATTATAGATGACTTAGAAACTGCTTGGAAAAATGAGTTCGGACAAGATTCAGATCTAAGTAAAGATTCTCCTAATTCTATTATAATTGGGCTTATTGGTAGTATGTCAGACTCATTATGGCAAACTGCAGAAGATACTTATAATTCATTAAATAGAAATGCTGCTTCAGGAGTTCCTTTAGAAAATGCAGTTTCATTAGTTGGAATTAATAAAAAAGATGCTTCTGCTTCTACAGCAAATGTAAGTTTTAAAGGTGATAATGCAACTTTAATTCCTCTTAATACTCAAGTAAAACAATCCTCAACCGAATTAGTATTTAAAACTCTTGTTGAAGCCTTTATAACTCAAGGCGCTTGTAATTATATTCAATTTACAGTTTCAACTGTAACTGATAATGCTACTTATCATTTTTATATTGATGGTAATACTTATTCTTATGTTTCAGACGGAACAGCAACTGCTGATGAAATTGTTGCAGGATTAAAAGCTGTTGTTGAAGGTGCTGTTATTGGTTTAACTATAACTGATGAAGGTAGCGGTTTAATGACTATTGAAGCTACTGATAAAAATGATATTTATGATATTACAGGTGATTCAAAATTAACTGTAGGTAAAGTTCAAACAGTAATCGAAGTTCAAGCTTTAGAAACAGGAGTTAATGAAGTTGCTGCTGAAACAATAAATGAAATTTCTGAAGCTTTAGCCGGTTTAGATTCTGTTTTAAATTATTATGCAGGAGAAACAGGAAGAGCAATTGAAAATACACAAGAATTAAGATTAAGAACTCAACAAGATATAGCAGTTGCAGGATTTAATTTTGTTGATGCTATTAGAGCAAAATTATTAAATGAAGTTCCTGGAACTAGTTATTGTAGAGTTTATGAAAATGATGAATTAACAGAAGATGCAAATGGAATAGCTGCTAAATCTTTTGAAACAGTTATTGAAGGTGGTTCTAATACAAATATTGCTGCAAAGTTATTCCAGATGAAAGTTGCAGGAATGAAATCAGATGGAGATGTAACAGTTGAAGTAACTGATGCACAAAATACGCCTCATAATATTAAATTCTCAAGACCTACTAATTTATATTTTTGGGTTAAGGTTGTTATTGATTCTTATAATACTGAAGAAACTTTTCCGGCAGATGGCGAAGCAGCAATTAAAGCTGCTTTATTAAAATTTGCTGAAGATTATTTTAATATTGGTGATGTTATTGTTTTACAAAAATTTTATAAACCTGTTTATGAAATTCCAGGTATTGGTTCAGCAACAATAACTATTGCTTCAACTTCAACAGCTGGTGGAACCCCGACTTATGGTTCTAGTAATATTAATTGCACAATTAGGGAAAAACCTAATTTTGATTTAAGTAGAATGGTTGTAACATTATAATGAGCATTTACGATACTATAAAACAGTTAAATATTGAACAATTTAAATCATCTAGCAACTTTAATAAAGTTTTAGAGGTTGCAGCAACAACTTTTGATGAATTAGATACTGTTTTTGCTGATCTTAAAGCTATTTTAAATATTGCTAATGCCTCAGGAAAGCAATTAGATTTAATTGGGGCTATTGTTGTAGAAAAAAGAGAAGGAAGAAGTGATGCTGATTATCGTTCAGCTATTACCCTTAAAATTTTTAAAAATACTTCTCGAGGATTTGTAGAAGATGTTGTTGAGATTTTAACAGTTATAACTGAAGCAACTAAAGTTGTTTATTCTGATAATCCACCAGCAGCTTATACTATTTATACTAATGGGCCAACTTTACCTTTAAATATTCATTCAGTAATGGATAAATTATCAGCAGCAGGTGTTGCTGTTTTAATTTATGCTTCTGTAGGTGAAGTTCCTTTTATTGCAACAGAAGTTGCTACAACAGAAGCTAATTTACAAACTGATACAGGAGATGATTTAGTTGATGATGCAGGTTCTCAGTTTGTTGCTAATTATGAAGGAACAGCTTTAGATGATCGTTTACAAGAAATTTTTGAAGGTCGAGAATTTGGAGTTGTAGAAAATTTAGATTTAATAACTGATACCGGAGATACTATTGTTACAGATACAGGCGCCATAATGGGTTGTTATGATGCTGATCAAGATATTATCGATGGTGGAAAAGCAAATTTAGCTTACCAATAATTTAATAAATAAAATATTATGTCAATAAAACCAGAAAATATAATTGAGTGGGCGACAGATGACGCTACAGAAACAAGACAAGGAGGCTCTAATAAACTAGAACCAACTGATGAACTTAAACAAAATGGAAGTTTAGATGGAAATTATTCATTAAATCATTTAAATTTTATGTTTAATATATTAGGATTGTGGAGTAGTTTTACTAATGATTTAGTTGAAGCTACAACTGGACTTGGAACAGGATTGACAAAAGATGGCCATTTTTCATTTATTGTTGCTTTTGATAGCACGAATTTAGATGATTATGTTTTAGGTTTTGCTGATAAGCCAGGTGCTTCTGCAGGAACTACAAAGATAATTAGTAATAATACTTTGACTTTTGGAACGCCAGATGCAAATGGGGATATTCCTATTTCTGGTGCAACAGCAGCAAATGTTAAGGCTTTTAGTATGAATTTTAAAATTAGTTAAAAATTATGGCAAATATTACAATACCGGGCTTACCAGCCAAAACAGGAACAATTAGTGACGCTGCTTATTTACATTTGAATGAATCAAGTGTAGATAAAAAAGTTACAATAGCACAATTGCTTTCTAAAATATCAGCTCAATATTCAGCAAATATTGTTACTTTTTTAGGTTCTGCAGATAATGCTGAAGCAAGAGCAAATCTAGGAATTGATAGAAGAACAACTGTTTCTGATGCAATTTATACAATTTTAGCTACAGATAAAGTTGTTGCTCAAGTTGGAACTATGTCAGCAGCAAGAATTTGGTCATTACCTGCTGCTTCTACATTTCCTGCAGGCGGCGAATTACTTATTATTGATGAATCAGGAACTGTTACCTCTACAAATAAAATTACTGTTCAAAGAAACGGAGCTGATACTATTGATGGATTAACAGAAAAAGTTATAAATAATGCTTATGGTATATTGAAATTAATATGTGATGGCTCTAATAGTTGGAAAGTATTAGAAAATTATGCTACTAATAAATCTAAAGGTCTAACGTTATTAGATCAAATGGTAATACTATCTAATAACGGTTCAGATCCTGATCATGATATAGATTTTTCAGAAGGGGTTATTAGTTTTTCAGATAATTCTGGTAAAGCTTATATGCCGGCTATTACAAAAAGAGCTGATGCTGCTTGGGCTAGTGGAACAGGAAATGGAGGAATGGCTGATTCAGAATCTTTACCTGCTACAGGAACTTTACATTGTTTTGAGCTTACTAATGATGATGGAACTTTAACAGATGCAGGGTTTAGTTCAACAGATTCTACCGGAGCAACATTGCTTGCTTCAACTGCAGTTGTTGCTGCCGGGTTGACAAAAGTAAAAAGAGTAGGTAGCCTTAGAACAAATGGAAGCAATAATATTCTCGGATTTAATATGAAAAAAACTGCTGAAAGTCAAGCGAGTTTTACATTTGATTCTTCTATTGTTGCATTTTCAGGAGCTACTCCTTCAACAACTCCAGTTGATTTAACTTTACAAATTCCGTCAGGTTTACAAATGGGAGCTATTTTGAGCGGAGTAATGGGTCACTCCGGGGCCGCTTGTTGGTATAAAATGAATTCAAAAGTTGAAGGTGGACAGCTTTATGTTGGTGCGATTGGTAATGTGGCAAGTTCGAGAAGTCACATTTGCCCACCAAAACCAATTTTAACTGATACTTCTAACACTATTCAACACTCCCACGATGTCTCGCTTGGCTCATCTTCGGTTGTTGTTTATTTAGACAGTTATCTTGATTATGATTTATAAATAAAAATATTATGTTACAGAAAATAAATAACAGTATATTTGAAAGCCCTATTTTACAACCTGGGGCAGAATTAGCTAATGAAAATGAAATATTACAATTTAATATTGAAAATAAGTTAAAAGAATTAGAAAATTATCATTTTAATTCATTAGAATTAAGGCAAATGACAATTAATGATTATTTTATTTTGTCATTATCTTCTGAAGGTAGAAATTTAATTGCTGAACAAATTCAAGGTTTAGAACAACAAATAAAATTAGGAATTATTGAAGAAGCTGATGCTTCTTTTGAATATTTTTATAATGGTGGTTCTGTTGAAATAAGTCTTGCGCAATTAAGAGGGCTTTATATCTTTATGATAAATACTGTAAATACTAATCATGGTGTTTATAAAGCTCATGTTCATGCTATTAATGCTTTAACAACTATTGATGCTGTAGAAAATTATGATTTTACAGCTAATTATTTAAAAAACAAAAATTTAGATATAGAATAAAGTGGCTAAAGATTTAAACATAATTTATATAAAAGAACAAATACAAGATAAGATTAATCTTTTAGACAAAGATAAAATCCATACTATGTATTTTTCATACTATTGTAATTTTCATAATATTTGGCAAAATCCTTTGTTATTATTAACTAAGTTGTTAAATTTAATAAATGGTAATAAATCAATTGATCATGTTAATCATATTGCTCGTTTTAGGTTTGATGAAGAAGATAATAAATGGGTTGCGAAAGTTTTCGAAGCAACAATGGAAAGAGGTATGGAACAAAATGATTTATTTGATAAATTAAAATCTTTTCAAGGTATTTGCTATATTGAAACTATTGACAAAAAAGTTGATAAAGTTAAAGCTAAAGCTTTTGAAAATAAATATTATGGAGTTCCATATTCTAAAGAATTGGCTGCTATGTCAGGAATTGATATTGATTCTTTAGATAAAAAAATAAAGCAACCTAAAACTGATGGGGGTTTTTGTTCATGGCTTGAAGCTTTATTTTTAATAGATCAAGGAATTGATATTAGCCATATTGAGCAAGGAAATCCATTAGAAATAACTCCTGTTGATTTATTTAATGGTAATTTAGGAAACAAAAGAATTTTATTTAAGAGATAATTATGATGAAAATTGTTAGAAAAACAAAAGATAAATTAATGTGCCCTTTAGTTAGTGCATTAATTCAAATAACTTTTTTGTATATTGCTTTCTTTCAATTTTTTGAAGTTAAAGATCATTATTATTC
>Ga0208767_1000195_pt1 | contig 45134 bp, 51 predicted proteins | sample VirMetDEL_Mar_21_FD_184514 | JGI IMG/M metagenome (GOLD analysis project Ga0208767, IMG submission 184514) | Aqueous microbial communities from the Delaware River and Bay under freshwater to marine salinity gradient to study organic matter... | ecosystem: Environmental > Aquatic > Marine >...
TTGCAAGAACGCTGCGCGTCTACCGCTGCTACCTGTTCTTTCTGGTGATCTGCTCATGCCTTACCTGCTCATCATGGACTTAGGTTTTTTCTTTGCAGTTTTGGCTGCGTCTTTAAAGTTCTGTGCAGTAGGCGCACCAGCTTCACCTGGGCTTCTCATCTTTTCATTAGATCCCCCAGCAATTCTGGCTTTCTTTAACCTGATATTTTCATAGAGGCCGTGCTTCTTACCATGTGGCATAACTATCTCCTAATCTGTTAACTCATAATGTAACTTTAACTAAGCCACTCGTAAATCTTTTTAGTTTGTTCTATACGATCTTTCAAACCATGCGTACCACCATTAACACGCTTGGTCACAGCTTTGATTGTATCATCATCAACGCCCTTGTCACATATAGTAAATAGGTTGTTAGACCTAAAGAACCACAGAGCCGACTCAAAGGCATACTCAGTTTCAACAAACGCTGGATGATCTACGACTTCTGGTATACGCATATCACTAGCAAATGATCTGTAATTAGAACGCCCAGTAAGTTGGATGAAACCTTTTCCAGAAAATTTCCACCCGTCATTAGAGCCTTCTTCATTACCCATACGTCCGTTATAAACTTTGTTAGCTAATGCTTCTGGGTTTTTTGCGTAAGGCATTGCGTCCTCTACAGATTTAAATCTACTAGGCCACACAGCCATTAATCTTTCTGGAGTACTGTAGTATAAGCCCTCTTTGGTGCGCTTAAAACCACCACTCTCATGGTGCGCTTGGCCCAAGAGATGCGCTCCACGCTTGTCAGATAGCTCATAATGCTTTGCTATAGCTCTAGCTGTGTTAGGGCCAAACGATCCATCGTCTTTTACACCGCACTTAGCTTGTAATATTTTTAATGCGTCACTCATTTTTTACTATCCGTTTTGTTGAGCTTATCGAACGATCTCATTCCACCCATACCAAGCATACCTAACAACAATGGCATCATCACTGACATATCTGCTTGAGGTATACTAAAACCAAAGCCCATTGCGATGGGAGCTACCATGTAGTTTATGCCCAAAGATATGCCACCGATCCAGCCGATAAGTGGACGCCAGGACGATTGAAACCAGTTGCCTTGAGCATCCATCTTTAATATTTCCAACTGCGCCATGACTTGTTCCTGGGCGTGTTTCTCACCCATTGTTGCAATCTCATGTGCTAACTGTGCAGCCTGGTCTTTGTCTTTTATAACCTTGCCAAGTAAACCACTTACTGGCCCTATAAGTTTATCTATCATTTCTCACCCTCTATACTCATAGATGTTTTCTTATCCGACTTTGCAGAGTAAGCATTGAAACCCATGAATGCAGCAACGACACCTGATGCAGCGATAACATAAACAGATGCAATGTCCGTTATTAAACTAGCTGCTTTGTCAAAACCTAAGACACTAGCCAGCAATATAATAAACGGATAGATCAGCATTCCTGCTAATGCAAAACCAGTATAGCGGCGCTCCGCATCTCTCTTTAAATCACGGTCATTAATCTCCAAGCGTCTTTCTTCCAGGCGTAGCTTCTCCCATTCGTTAGGCTGTATAACGCCATCTCCGTTAGTGTCAGCTTTTTTAAACTCTGTCATTAGCGTATTCCTCAACTATGCGGCGATTATAACCTAATATAATTAATTTGCCAAACTTATCGTATGCCGCCCATTTTTTACCATGCTCTACTATTGTTGGCTGTTTACTTCCAGGCAAGCTACCTTCATGCTGTTGTGCGTTACCATTATCTTTGCCTTTTCTGCTTGTTCTAGGCATTGCTCTTTATCCGAATATGTGCCGATCTGATAATACTTTAGATTGTCTGTATTAATAAAATGCAAGAAAACCAAAACATAAATCATGGCAAGTAATCCATTACATCAATCCACCCCATATAATGCAAATAACCTGTTGCTCCTATAAACGTCATAATAAGTAAAACAATTATACCTACTATCGTAATCATTAGTTCCTGTTGTTGAATAGCGTCACGCCTTGCCTGGGCTTCAGCTTCTCTTTTTTCTGCAAGCACTTCCCTGCGAATTTTTAAAAGCTCCAGGTATTTGCTTCTGCCATACGTCTGCGTTATCCACTCTTTGAGTTCTTCTTCAGCCTCTGCTGCTTGGCGAACTTTAGCCCAACGATCCAACGCCGTAGCATTTGTACTTTTGCTTGATACACCTTTTTTCTGTAAAGTTTTCTTTGCCTGGTCAGTCGCGTCAAAGAATTGTCCAATCTGTTTAGACAAACCAGCTACGGTTTTACCAGCAGCTAAACCTGTCTTGATGCCAGCGAGGATTGTAATAGGGTCCATCGTTACATCCCATCGTTACGCGTAAACTCTACTGTCTTTTCTAGTATGGCAATGCGAGACTGAAGCTTAATGATCTCCATCATATGACTAGCCATGCCACCCATATCCTCATTGATCATGTCAATATCTTGCCAGATGTCATTGTCACTATCTTCCATGTCTTCATAAAACTCAGCAATAATCTCAACCATTTCTTCTATATTCATTTTGTTCTGTTCAATATCTCTGACCATATTAACCTTGTCAGTCGTATTGCTTTCAGCATTAAGCACAGACACAGTTGCTTCTAAGTTAGATATTATAGAGGCTTGCTCACTAGCGTACCAAACCATGCCACCCAAGCTAGAGCATATTACCCCAATGACTGCTATGTTTACCTTGGGAAGTTTATCCACATCATCACCCCATAAACGTCATGCGTAGAAGCAAGATTAAACTTGCACCACCAATGCCAATCATAAGAGCTTCCAGCCGTTTCATCCTGTTATACAGATCCTTGAACTGGATCTTCATCTCAGTCTTGATCTCAACCACTTGTAGCTGTAGCTGATCAATCCTTTCATGCGCTGATGATACTGTTCGTTTGTCCATCAGTCAGCAGCGGCTATCTCGTTAGAATCTTCTTTTGCCCACTCAAGTATGGCTGCGTAGTCAGTATTGTCTGGGTCAAGGGGTACTGACATTAACTTATCGTCACCTAAAACAATATTGATACAAGAATTTTCGCCTGTTCTTAAATCCGCTATGTATTTTGCACTAATAATATTCATACCTATAACTCCGCTACAACTAAACTTCTTATTCCAGTACTTGCTGCGTATACACCAACCGCTTGAGCAGTCCCCATGCTACTAGTAACAGAAAAGTTAACACCACCACCAACAGGACTCATTCCATTTATTCCAATCGCAGTAACAGTATGTGTACTACCATTGTAAATTCTATAATCACCTGCTGAAGAAAAACTAAGTGATGGTGTCGCTCTCATTTGCACTGGAAACGCCATATGAGTAACGGCAACAGTGGTATTAGCACAAGCACCAGTGCCTGGAAAATAGGGTGAAGTTCCAGAATCTGGGGTCAGGTCAATACAATACCTTTGACACCGTAAAAGCTCATCCCCATAGCTTCTATGCTCGAAGTCCGTGGCGGCTCCACTTCCAGTTTCTAGTTGTATTCCAGTAATTTCCCAATCGTTAGATGTGCTATCTGCAAAGTTTACCTGACCAGTTGCGCTTCCTGCATCCACAGATGCTTGCCAAGTAGTGTATAAAGTTCCAGTATTTGTGTCTGACCCTGCCACTAAATTAAAGAATATTTCTAAAGAACTAGCATTATCATCATCAAATTTACCTGTTGTATCCGCAGGAAAATTAATAGTGTATCTGTTCCAGTTTGTATCAGCTACAGTATAAGAACCATTAACTTTTCTAGTATTGTCTCTGTCAAACATTGATACAGTATAAAGACCAGTTTTATTTGTTTTGACATAGAAAGATAATGTAAAACCTAAAGCTGTAGCGTGTCCTTTTTGGAACCTTTGCAAGTCTTGACCTTCAGCTTTATAAGAAACGTAAACTTGTTCATTAGATGCAAGAGAAGTATCTGCCGTTGTACAATCCATTTTTAACGAGTTATTAAAACCTGCTAAGTCTGTTACAGAGTTTTGTGAGCAAGTATATGTGCTTCCAGTGTTTTGCTTATATACCGCAAACCTGTCCAAAACATATTGATTGCCAACATTAGATGATGAGGTCTGGCGTTGAGATAACATCATTGCACCGTTAATTATGACACTCCTGTTACTCAGCGCACCTTCACTACCACCAAGCGTATCGAGCCTAGCTGATACTGATGATAGGTCTGCTATGTCTCTAGCTAAACTCATTGTCTAATCCTTACTCTGGTGCGTTAGCTGCAAGGTGTGCAGCATAAGCTGTCTTGATTGCATCAGTATGTACTTGTGCAGCAATAGCTTTTACATCATCGCTTTCGCCTGACGTATCTGCATCTGGTGCTACGACATGACGGTGAAATGAACGGCTAATCTCAACACCATCTTTCTTAATAACGGTAGCTGTTCGCACTTGTACGTGCTTAAACTCACCGACTACCTCGATTTTGTCTTGTACTGTTTCTTCACTTAGTGCCACTTTTATCTCCTTTTGGCTTTGGACTGACTACCCATCCTCCAGATGGGGTATTAGTTTACTGTATAAATTAAAGTGCCTTGTATAAAAAAGTTACTATTTATTTCAGAGGGAGCTAAGTAACCATCAGCAGTTCCGCTTGTACCAGTTACTCTAGTAAACCATGCTGCAGAAGCTATTCCACCACCTATTTCTAATGCTATACTACTAGCAGCAGTAGACAAATTAGCGTATCTGTTAATAATTCCCGTTCCTGCATTTGAACCAGTATGATTATAAGGTATACCAGAAATAAAGACATAAGAACCTGTCATACTTCCTTTGCTTGAAATGGTGCATCCAAAATTAGCAATAACTTGAGAACCAATCTTAGTATATTTTCCATTTGCAGTTGCCATAGTTGCCGCATTACCACCTAAATCAACAATAGCAGGACTCCATGAGCCACGCTCATAGTCGTCAAACAGTTCACTAGCAGCCGTTCCATTTGCATCACTGGTAGCGGCAAAGTCGATACCAAGGCCACTAGTTGCAGCTTTTAAATTTCCTGTACTTGTAATTCTCCACCGTTCTGTTGGACCTGAACCCGGACCTGTACCTGAAGGTTTAGTATAAAAAGCCAAATCTGTTCCTGCTGTACTACCAGAATGGTTTTCAGATGCTATAGCTTCAATAGATGCTTCAGCAGCCGCCATTGAGTTTGACCCATCCATAATCCCTTTAAAACCAAAACTGCCAAACCCTTGACCACTTGTTGGGTTTCCTGAAGCATCATTTCTGGTAAGCATTACACCTTTTGCTCCACCACCTGTTACTATTGCAAGTCCTGTTGGACTGGGTGCTGCTGTACCAATGCCTACAGTTTGTGCTGAGTCAATTCTCAAAGCCTCAGTAGGACTCGTACCATCTGACCCATCGTTAGTTCTAAAAATCAAATCGCCTTTTTGGTCGTCTGCCGCCAAATCATGGCTGGCTTGTATCTCAGCCAGTGTGCTAATCTCACCACCCGATTGCTCACCCTGATAAATAATTTTAGAAGCTCGACCACCGTCTGAATCTTCGTGTGTGTCATTCTTAAGCGTGACATTACTCTTTAGTGTGGCATCATTTATTGTTGGAGTTGTTAATTCTTGACCAACTAAAGTAAACTCATTGAATGCTTGAAAATGTAAAATGTCGCCAGCAGTTGCTCCAGCCGTAAGCACAATGTCGCTACCATTTGTGGCTGTGTAGTCAACGCCAGCCCCTTCGAGTAGAACACCATTGAGAGTTACAGATATAGATCCACCATGTGTATAGCCGCTCGTGTTTACGGTTGTCTGATTAGCCGTAAGCGTTTTAGATTCTTTTTTAAGTATACTTTGCGGAACAGGTGAAGCTCCTAAATATCCAGCCATTACTCTGCCTCCAGTGCCGTTACTCTCGTAATGAGGTCAGCTATTTGTGTTGCTTGTGTTGTGTTCTGTGCTTCTAGTGTTTCAATCTTTGCTATCGCTTCTTGCAGTGCAGCAGTGAGCAATGGTACTAGTTTGGATAAATCTATCTGTTGGTAGTGCGGAATAGTTGTTCCATCTTTACCTTCTCTTGTACCATCTTTTGCACCAACAACAACTTTTGGAACAACCTCTTGAATTTCGTGAGCAATAAAACCTTCATTATCAGCAGTGTCTATTTCATCTTCAATCCAACTAAATTTTTTAGGTTGAAGTTGTTTTAGTCTTTCTGTCGCACCTGTTATGTTTGAAACATTTTCTTTTAATCTATAGTCTGAAGAAGTATTAAATGATGTTGAACCTGAACTAACTGTTATTGACCCAACAGCACTACCAGCACGATAAAACTGTATAGTTTCACCATTACTTACAGCAGCTTTCCTATGGATAATCATAGTTTCATCTGTTGCAGTAGTAGACTCATTTGTTAATGAAGCCCATTGTGATGTAGCTCCATTTCCGTGAATACGAAAACCTGAGTCAGTTGTCCAAGCATTACCTGCGTGTGCACCTGCTAAAACAGTTGTGTTATCTGCGCCTCTATGCCAATACTGAACATTACCATCCCCATCAGAAAGTATAATATTACTATCTACAGTTCTTATATCAACACTATCTTGGTTGCCATCAAATCCACCTAAAATAGTATTCTTAGAACCTGTTGTCATGGTTTGACCACAACCATGTGAGCCATTTCTAGCTCCAACAAATGTATTTTTTTCACCTGTTGAAAGATACCCTGCTGCAAAACCTAAGTAGGTATTATTTGATGATGTTGTGTTAGTATATCCTGCGGCACCTCCGCATCCTGTGTTGTAGCTTGATGTTGTGACATTAACTAATGCCTCTTGACCTATACCAGTATTACTACCACCAGTAGTATTGCTTGCTAAAGCACCTTTACCTACCCCAGTATTTGGACCGCCAGTAGTATTAGCTTGTAATGTACTGGCTCCAACTGCAACGTTATCTGCTGCTGTGGTATTAGCACCTAGCGCACTAGTTCCGATGGCTGTATTGTTGTCTGCTGTAGTGTTAGCATCTAAAGACTGATACCCAACAGCAACGTTATTATCACCTGTAGTGTTTGCACCTAAAGCATCACGACCCGTAGCAATGTTATTGCTACCTGAAGTAAGAGCATTTAAAGATACACTCCCGATACCAATGTTATAAGAACCTGTTGAAGTGCCATCACGACCTGCACCGTTTCCAATAAAGACACTTTCTGTTCCTGATGTTAAACCTTTTCCTGTTTGTCTACCCAAGAAAGTATTCTGCGCTCCAGTGCTATTTGTGCCAGCTTCAAAACCAACGGCTGTACTATTATCTGCTGTTGTATTAGAGGCTAAAGCATCCTTACCAATAGCAACATTATTATTACCACCAGAAACTATAGCTGCTCCTGCACCTTCACCTAAGTGTACGTTATCTGTGCCAAGTGTTGATGTAAGAATAGAACCGTTTGAGTCAATCCTGACACGCTCAGTAGGACTAGCACCATCAGAGCCGTCATTAGTTTTGAATATCAAATCGCCTTTTTCATCGTCTGATGTACCGTCATGGCTAGATTGTATTTGCGCTAATACGCTTTCTTCTCCACCAGACTGCTCGCCTTTAAAAGTAATCTTACCATCACGACTACCATCTGCGTCTGTTTCAGTAGTATTCTTTAGAATAACTTCTGGTGTAGTGTCAGTGCTTGTGATGTCACCTTGAACATCAGCTGCTGTTGTTACTAAACCTACTGCGGTTGCGCCAATATATCCACCCATCTCTATGTCTGCTCCATATAACTCATTGTAGCGCTTATCTTATCTGCTACCGAACAATCGATCTTAACGATGTCACCCACGTTCAAAACAATTTTTCCATCTAGCACAGATAGCGTTGACCCAGCTGGTATCGCTGCATCCTTAATAATATGCGCCGTTGTGTTTTGCGTTTGTGATGTTTGCGTTGTTGTACTGACTATCGTGACAGATGCAGTGACTTGGGCGTTATGAACATTACTTAATGTCAAACCTAGAACGACCAGCGTTGATCCAGTTTGCACTGTGTACAGCGTTTCGGGCGTTCCACTCGAAGCTGGACAAACATCCCTGGTGATTACTTTAAATGCATTTGGCATGTTATATTACCCTCCTAGAGCAATGGCTAAACTTGTCGCAGCGGTTTCTCCAGCAGCCGCCGCTGATGATGCAGATGACGCGGCAGCAGTTGCTGAAGTTGCCGCAGCATTCTGACTTGTTAATGCAGCCGCAGCCGATGCAGCCGATTCCGAAGCTTTTGTGCTACTTGTTGCCGCTGATGCAGCTGACTCTGATGCTTTTGTAGTTGAAGTTGACGCACTGGACGCCGATGCAGTTGCACTATTTGCGCTTGCAGTTGCACTTGAGGCCGCAGCATTTGCTGATGTCGTTGCCGCCGCAGCGTCTACTATAACTGCCCACTTAGCGCTATCTGTGTTTGTTGTAAGTGGCTGAGATCCGCTAGATGTATGAGCGGTTATAGCGATAAAGATGTTATTAGTGCTTGTATCCTTTACCAGGTCACGCACAGCGTAAGTTGTACCAGCTGCCCAGTTACCTTTATAAACGCCGATCTCTTGCGTAATATCAATGTTACCTGATGCATCAAAAGCAAAGACTTTGTTTGCCCTGGCTGTAGCATCCTCAGTAAATGTAGGATCTGTAATTGTGGTTGTCTTAGAACCTTTAACAGACCTGTTTAATTCTTCCTGATGCTGTTGCACCATAAACGTCAGTTTATCTAATTGATCTTCAAAACTTGCAGCAGGGAATGGATCGTTAGCAACAAGGTCTAAGCCTTGCGTTAAAGGCTGCTCACGAATAATTGTTAAACTTTCACCACTAGCTGGCGCAGTACCCATAGTAACATTACCACCACTAGCACTACCTACACCGCTTACAGTGTAGTTTGTAGAAATGCTTTGCGTAGTCTCACCACCACTTGCATTACGTAAAATAACAGTAAGATCATCCTGATCAAAAATCTTAAAGCCATAAGCAAAAACTGTTGTTGAGCCATTGCCGTTATAGCTTACTTTGTTTGTTGCGCTACTAACTGTCATCTTGGTAACATACCTTTTTCTTTAATTTTGTTGCTAGCTGCCTCTCTATCATCAAAAGCTTGCCGTAGTTTAGCATAGTATGGAATAGATTGATAGCTTGGATCTGTCATTAAAACTCGCCATGCTTTATCGTAAAATTTCTTTTCTAAATCTTTAATTAAATAAAACCGTTTAGCATCCATGCTTAAATCACTTTCGCCAGCTTTTCTCATATCATCTGAATACAACCGGCCTTGGCGTGTGTTTGTTCTAGTTGTTAAATTTTCTAATGCTTCTTGAAAAGTAACCATACCACCTAAACCAGGAATGTTATCTCTTTGTATATTCTTAGCTTCATTAACTAAATCCATTTGCGCTCGAAAACTTAACTTCATCCCATTGTAACTTTTAGGATTTGATAGAGCCCAAGCATTATTGCTTCCATGTAATCGCATCAATTCAATTTCAACATTTGTTGGTTTTTCCGCTGGACGCATACGGATGCCAGTAAAATTATTCCATAGAGCCATATATGGATTCGTTGCAAAACTAACATCTTCTGAACCATAAGCCCTACCAAGTGTGTCACGCTTAACAGCATTGTAATCTTCTTCCTCTTGAAAAAAACTATCTTTTGCTCGCATAGATTTTATTTTGTCAAGCAACATAGACATTTCTTCTGCTATATGAGGTTGACCACCTCTCACAGCAATACCAAGTTTTGCTCTGCCTACAAGCCTATAATCTGGATCTGTACCGTTTGGATGCAGATATTTAAATGTACCGTCAGGGTTTGTTTGCGTAACATCTTCCATAGTATAATAATCAAAATCACCATATGGATTGCGTACTGTTGGATCTCCAACTCTGAAACCCATACGTTGCGCTGCTGCCCAAACATTTGGAAAACCACCAATAGTTGATCCTTCTATTGGCCCTCTAAACAAATGAGGTGCATCACGAAACATATCAGCAAAGCTGTCATTATCTAATATTGTGCTTATGTCTGATAGTCCTTGAAGCATTGGCAACTCAGCATAGTATTTTGCAATAGATCCAACAGCAGCCAATGCTCTTGCGCCTGTACCCTGTACATCGTTGCCGTATACTGCCTCATTAGCTGTTGTCATAAAAGCTAATACACCGCCAACAGGTTCCCACCCAGAATAAGATACATACATCAATGGGCCATTAGGTATGCCCATATCATTATACAATTTATCTACACCTTCGGGCCATCCTTCGCCCTTAAAAACAAAACTGTACGGTTGCCATCCTGGTGGTAATGCTTCTCTAGCAACTTTGTCCATAGGCATTGCACCTGTCATTCTACCTTCAGCAACTTTGTTTTGAACATAAAAGAAAGAAGCCCCAGCCATTGAAACTTTTGCCATAGCTTTTTGTTGTTGCGCTGGAGTTCCTGTAAGCATATCTTTGTAAACTTGTGGGTTTATACCTGACATTTCCAATGACTTTATAACAGCACTTGTTGGTGTTTTTACAAATGGCATTAACCATTGACCAAATGGTATTGGTCCTAAACTTAATTTTTGAATAGCCATACCAGGAGCGCTAATATCTAAACCAAAAATTTCTGTATCATCTTGCAATGTATTATATTTAGCTGTTTGGTCTAATTCTTTTGCTACTGAGTCTGGATCAAGCAAAACCATACCTGCTTCATCCATCGCTTCTGTAACATCTTTACCTTCATACAACGCTTTTCTGTACGCTCTATTCGATTGCACATACAATTCACCACGTTGTGAAATTGTTTTAAAAAACTCATCGCCAAATAGTAACGCTCTAAATGGCAACCTTACGCCTTTAAATATAAAATTTATTGGCCCTGACAATGGTGTTTCATCTGCAAGTCTAAAACCTGTTGAGTAATCTTCTATTTCTGCTCTTGCTTTTATAGACGGTTTCTCTGATTTAAATGCTATAGACGCTACTTTTAAAGCATCACCAAAACTATCAAGCCAACCCTTAACACGTAACGCTGTATCTTCTATATACACTTGCTCTGGGTCTATTGGCAAACCTCTTGCCTGGCGAACACTTCTAATACCTGTACCGTAAATACCTGCAAGTGTTTCTGTTGGTAATTGATACGTCATCCACAAAGCGTTAGAAATTATGTTTTTAAAATTTGTAGCCGGTGACGTTAACAAACCTGCCATATAAGCTTCTGCTATAGCAGCGCGTGTTTTTGCAAAAACAACTTTATTGATAAATCTGTTAAGACCCTTAAAACCTTTTTCTTGCACAACACTAGCTGCTGCTTTTGCTATGTCATCAGTAATTCCTTCACCACCACCTAGCTGCTCTAATGCTTCTCGCGCTCTACCGGCTAAAGCTAAAGCCCCATCTTCACCACCTACTTCTATTCCAAATGATTGTAATGCCCTAGCAGTTTCTGTTTGAAACCCTTTAAGATGCATATGAAAACCATGATAGATTGCTAACTGTCTACGAAATTCTAATTTTTCACTAGATGTAGAAACACCGGTATTTATTTTGTCTGCAAGGTTCATAATTTTTTCACCCTGCACAACAAAAATTTCACGCGCAGCAACAAGCTCTTCACCTAACAATAAACCGTCTTCAATACGTCTATTTAAAAATCTTTCAGTAAATCCAAGCTCGTCAGCTAAAAGTGCAGCCGCATTTTCTTTTGTAACATTGTTTGGTATTTTAAATCGTTTAGCTTGACTTATCTCTAACTTACTAACCTCAGAAACAGCAGTAATAAGTTTACCAACATCGTCTGATGTTTTCATATTTTCTAAATTAAAATCGCCACCTTCTGCTATAGATTTTGCTTCTACTTCAATATTAGGAAGCACAACTTCTTCTAATGGAGAAACTTCAGGCACTTCTCCTTCTATTGCCTTGTTAGCGTTTTCAATTACTTTATTATATTCCGGTTTATCAGTTTGTTTATTTATTTCATTAACAGGATCTAAATCTGCTGCCCTAACTTCATCAATAGCTTCTTTAGCAACACGAACTGCTTCTGCTGTTTCAGTTGGCTTTGCAGTAAAACCACGTTTTTCAAATTCTTCAAAACCCTCTGGAGATAAAGTTTCAGCAGCTTTGTCTTTTTTTAATTGCTCTGGGTCAACAGTCTCATCAAGCAATGGTGCTTCTTGCGGCGTTTTTATTATATTTTCTACTGGCGGCGGCGGTTTATTAAATTCTGACATAATGCTTTTCATTAAGTCTCTACCAAACCCTGCAATTTCTACATCACCTTCTCGCTCTGGGCCTTTAGCAAATTCAGTCGGGGCTCCAACAGCAGTAATGCGTTCTTGCTGCTCTTGTTGTTCTGCTATTTGTGTTGGATCAATCGCCATACTAAATCACTTTAATTGAAATTGCTCTGGAAGACTTGCTTCTTCTTCTGCGCCAAGCTTGGGTTTATCTCCAAGAAATGCTAGCTCTATGTATTGTTCTCGTGTAATAGGCAAATTAAATCTTTTCATAAGAGTTAACACACCGTCATTATTCCCAAGTTGGGGGGTTAATTCCACCGGCTCTTTCATCTACCAATCTCCTTGTTTCATTTAAATCTATTTCACCGCTTTTATATCTTTGCCATATAGCGTCAATATCTGCCACATTTTTTGCACTTTGTTTAAACTTATCAGTAAATAAACCTCGAACCGCTTCCCATGTAATTGATTGCATTTGTCTAGGTAGTATACCACGTTCAGCAGCAGCGCGTCTATACGCCTCTGCATATAAACCATAATTGCCTGATATGCCTGATACAGTAGAACCTTTGGTAGTGCCTCTGCCTTTAACACTCATATTTTTAAAATTATGATCTACCTCTAAAGAGTTACCTGATAACGGACGTAACAAAGCACCAGCAACAGCGTGAGTATCTATAGTTACATCACCGAATAAAGCATTAGGACTGTATATATTATTATAGAAATTTCTAACTTTATGACGTTCACCCATTAATTTAGAAATAGTTTTAACATCTCCGTTTGCATCAATAGACGCAACGGCTTTGCCAATTTCATTTAACGAACCCCAAGCTGTTTTACTTGGCGAACCATCTGCATTTGTAGCAACGTCTAGAAAATCACCTTCTGGGCCTACAATACGATAATCTGGTTTATTATAAGTCTGATCGTATAACCTTACAAACAAACCTCTTAATGTTGCTTGCACTGCTGGATCTTCATCAACTATTTCTGAATAAGATTTACCTTTTATAAGATTTAATAATGGTTCGTACTTAGGTTTATTTAATGACGGTAAAGATCTAAACGTTTGTTCCATTTCATTAGCAAATTTAAAATCTTTTTGTTTTATAGCTACGTCAAGAACACGTTGCGCTAAACTTACATTTTGATACCAATCTTTTTGCGGAGATAAAGCAGCTAAAGCACCGGCAATAGATGTATCTGAAATTCCGTATTCTTGTGACCAAGAGTCTGTTATAGCTCTTGCACCATCATACCATTTTTGGCTGCGAGCCCTTGTTGTCTCAGGTACTTTATCATGTAAATAAAGTAAATTATCTTTAGCGTGTTCTATAAATCGCTCTGCTGTTTCATCAACAGTTTCATTAGGAACACTTAGCATATTTGGATAATCTTTAGTTATGTTAACATTAAACTCATAAAGTGCTGGGTCTGATTTCATTTCATCTAAACCAACAATTAAATCGCCTGTCATTGCATCTTCAGTCGATGCTTTAGCTGTTGGAAGTCTTGTTGATATTCTGCCTGGGAAACCATCGTCTGCACTTGTTTTATTAGTTACAAACATATTACCACCAAGACTACCTACTGGTGGCATTTCTCCAGGTTGATTTAATCTGTCTTTTACAACACCAAATTTTCCACGGAGATACTCAACTAAACTTTTGTCTCCTTTTACTTTTTTAAGACCAAAACCTAATGTTTTTATAAGACCATCAATAACACCACCAGCTAAAATACCCTCAAAAGTGTTAGTAACTCTAGCGCCTAATCGTTCTAAAGCCGATGCCTCTTCGTCTACCTTACTATCTAAAAACTCCAGTATTGCATTATCAAAACCATATTCTCTAGCTAGTGTTGAAATATTACCTTCTTCTGGATCTAACAGCGCATCGGCAAACCCACCTCTTAACATCATGCTTAGAAAATTTACGCCTTTAACCGGAGCGATTGACATACCAGCAGCAAATTGCATTAAGCCTCTTGCTAAAGATTCTATAGGACCATCACCTTCTGGAACTTTAACACCAAGATTTGCCAACCCATTTTCAAAAGCTTTATCCGCTCGCAAATGCCCTTCTTTTTTTTCACGAGAATATTCTAAACCGTCTGGCCCCATGTAAAAATAACCAAGACTTGGTAACGCTTCACCTATATCATCAGCAGTTCCAGCAAGACCTGCCACTGTGTCTTGAATACCACCGGCAACAACTCTGCCTGTAGATGCAGCTAAGTCAGCAGCTTTTTGACCAAATGTTATTTCTGGTGGGTCATAAACTTCACCACCTTGTCTTTCAACAAACATTTTTTCATATTCACTTAGGGGCTCTGTACGTCCACCACTTGTACTTTCTATATCTAAAAAACCAGCAGATTTTATTTGCTCATCGTCAAAACCAGCAGCATAGAAATCATCTGCTGTAGGTGTAATACCTTGCTCACGCAACGCAGCGTTGTACCGCATAATCTTTGCTTCCGGTGTTATTTCACGCTCCGCAATTTTAACGTGACCACCATTAGGCATCTTTGTAAAAACTTCTTCTACGTTTTTAGATGCATTGAATGATGTACCGTCAACCATTGATGGCGTGTCGGGAAAATTTGCGCCTTTAAATCTTGCAGCTTCTTCGTACTTATCAAGCTCCTCATCAATGCTATAGTATTCTAAGTTCATCTTGCTAGACCCTCATATCTTTTCTTTAAATCTAACATTTGTAAACGTAACGACTTAGACGCATTTTTTTTATTTTCGGCAACATTTTCTTGCTCATTCATTTTATCAATAAGTTTTATTATTTCTGCTGGACGCTGTTCTTGTGGAAAAGTTTCGGCTTGCGTTATAATATCTGAAAATAAATTTTGAAACGTAGCATCTGTAATTGAATTTTCGTATTGTTCATCAAGTATATCTTTAATACCTGGAGCTTCAGAAATTAATTTATTACCTAAATTAATAACTTCTTGTTGTGTCATAGGTTCACCAGCAGCCCTACGTGTGTCAACCTCAGTATCAAGTTGCCTATATATGTTACTTATTTCATTAGTTATTTTTGCAGCAGCGTCTTTATCCATATTTTGTAATAAGTTAGCATCGTATCTCATTGCATTTTTTATGTTATTTTTAGCTTTATTTACGCCAATATCTTGATTATTTCTAACTGCTGAGAAAAAACGCAATTGATCGTTAGTTGTTAAAACAGCGCTAGCATTATCAACATCATTAAATGTTAAAGTTCCTAGTATTTCTTTTTTTGCTAATATTTCCATTGTCATTGGATTTGATATTGTAGGACGTAAATCTGCACCATTTATTCTTGCTAAATAAAATTTGTTTTTTTGTTCTGTTACATCAAGATTTCCAAAAGCCCATTGTCTTAATTGAGTAAGTATTTCAGCACCACTTACTCTGCCTGTATCTGTTGTATTAAATTCAAAACCTGCTCCAAGAATTGCTTCAGTTCCTGTTTGCGCGTCTTCTAAAGAAAATATTTTTAAAGGATCGATTGTAAGCATTAACTCATCAAGATCTGCACTTTGTGATTTTAACAATTCTTCATTTGCTTTTTCGTTTTTTTCTTGCGCGTCATCACGTACTTTTTGAAAAGCAGCAGCCTCAGTTAATGAATCTTTAATTATATTAAGCGCTTCATCTCTTGGTATGTTTTGCAGTGTGTGTAACGCATAAGATCCACCAGGAACATTTGGCCTGTCCTCAACATCAACTTCCATTCCAGCATTTAATAAATCTTGAACTTCTAAAGCTTCTAGTAAACCTAAAGCAAAACTTGGCGTTGTAGACACGTAAGCACTTACAACATTTTTAGCTATATCAATTTTCATTTTTGATGTAGCTATTGTTGCACCAGTTTCGCTATATCTTTGTTGTTTAACACCTGTAGATATATCACTTTGAATGCCGCTAACTAATTGATTGTATGAATCAATCATTGCACCTGAGTTATTAAAACCAACTTGCGAAAGCTCTGTTACTATATTTTCTTGTCTACGTGCAAGACTAGCTTGCGCCGCTGCTTCTATCTTAGTGTCAATAACGTCTTTTAATTGAAACCTACTAGTAAGTTCCATTTGATCAAAACGATCCATAAACTTTTGGCGTGTGAACCTGTTAGTTCCAATTTTATCTAACACTTGTGTACGCAAATCTTCTGTTTGCGATTTCCACATATTGTCACCACCAAAAACATTACTTAATTTTTTTTCACGCTCTAGATCATACGCTGCCTGGCGTATACCTTCTTCTGCTTCTAGAAGTCCTTCATTTAACAACAACTCTTGTTCAGCATTGTAACGCATCTTAGCGTATGCACCGACTGATTGAATAAGCGCTGAAGCTGGTGCGCTTTTAGCTAGCTCTGCTTGAGCAACAGCGCTAGGAGACATTCTTGCACTTATAGATCTACCAGGGGCATCTGAAGTAGGAGCAAGCTGCGATGTGTATTTTGGTATTCGTAATGCCATTATTAATCCCCACCTATAAGACCAGCTTCATAACCAAACTTAGCTGCGTCACCTAATCCACTTATCAATGAGGCTGTGCCTTGAGCGCGAGCAGATGCAGCAGCCATACCACCTTCCATACGCGACAACTCTGCATTTAACTCTGCTTCTTCTTGAGCATCTGTAATCTGCATGTTTGTTATTTTATTATTGAACTCACGGATTTTTGTTTCGTAATCAAACTCACGAGCATTTTGCCTTAGAACTGACATAGGTGTACCTTGGCTCATATCAAATCCAGCATAACCAAAACCTGCTTTTGCTGAACCTTGAACATCTCTTTCAAATGCTATTGCTGTTCTTTCTTGTTCAACAAGATAATTTGAATTTACAATTCCTCTTTGTCGTTCAAGTAAATCAATGTCACGTTCAATAATTTTTGCGTTAAATTCACCAGCACGTAGTGCAGCAGCGGCTGCTCTATCACCTGCTTTTTTACTTTGAATACCGCCAACAACTTGCATTCCGGTTGATATAAGCGTTAAAGGATTACACATTACTTAACTCACTTATCAAATGTATTCATGCGTGGGTAGAACGCAAGAACGGTCATTGGTAAAGGCTGACCTTGTTTTATAAATACACGATCATCGTCATCAAATCCACCTGGAAACTCTATATCCTTGTCACCAGTAAACATAGGAACAGCGGTATCCATATCCATAGAACTATCTCTAAAAAATATTCTGTCTACTTCGCCACTGTCATTGCCAACTTCTGCACCAACAGTTTCAAAAAATCTTACTGTTATGCCGTGGACACGCTTAGGCTTACCCTGGCTAATACCGTCTACAGACCCTGATTCAATGCGTAATGTTTGCATATTGCTATCAAATCCATATCCAACAGCGGCTGATGTTGATGCGTAGTCTAAAGCAACAGTACCAGCACTAACAGTTTTGCTTGGATGCGATGCACCATTTCCTAATACTTGTAATGTTTCACCTTCTAAATGATACAAACCAGAAAGACTATTTACTGAACCGCCACTATAAGACAATCCACTATCTACAAAAAATGCACCTGTTGTACTATCGCCAAAATCAAATAACTTTAGTTTTTCTACATATCGTTTTGTAACACTATTAATTGTTCTTTTAACAATCATATATAATTCATCTTCACCGGTGTCTGTAGGTAAAGTAGCAATGCTTTCTACAACTGCCTGACCGCTACTAAAAGCACCACCAATAATGTGTTTGTGCCAGGCAACAACCTCTTCTTCACGGCGATACGTTAAACCTAAAAGCGTACCATCAGCCCTAATACACCACACAACGCTGTCAGGCTCTTGCTGAAAAGCCATTTGCACTAGACCGCCCTCTGTCACATGCTCTGCTAAGATAGTCATGTCAGGCGCTGAATAGCCGCCAGTATTAACGTCACCAACAAATTTAAACTCTCGTATTTTTCTTTTGCCGCGTTGGGCAAACAAAGTAACGTCAGCAACCTGTACCGGTTCTATTTCTGCTGTACCGTAATTAGAGTATTTACGAATAAGTGTTGTTGTAGGTGTAACCGGTCCATCATTCGTTGATGTTAAAACATATTCACCACCAGAAGTGCCAACAGTTAAAACTCTAGTAGCTGATAAAAAACGTATCGCGTTTACCTGGTTTGAAGCAATGGTATAGATAAGAGCATCATTGTCTCCAGTACCTGTAGCAAAGTTGTCGTAGTCTCCGTTTTTACTAAACCACAATGTTTGCGGATTATTGTTTGTATTACCAAAAACTAAACGCTGTTCAAAAAAAGAAACAACGCTAGGATAATTATTTGTACTTGTAAGTGTTGGAGTGCTATTTTCATTTATGCTTAGAGATGCAAACGTCCAAGCATTATGATCTGTTCGCGTTAGCGTTTTAACTGGATGGCTTGGATGAACTATAAACATAGTATCAGCCGATTGTGCAAAACGAACATCAAACAACTGCGCTTCTGTGTATGGCGTTGCAACCTCAAAAATTTCTGTTGCAGTTCCCCCAGATGTAAATGTTGTAAAACTTGTTGTGTTAATTGCGCTGCCAAATAAATCTACAAGCGTAAACGTGTTTGTTGTTGAGTTTGCTACCCGATAGTTACGTCCATTTAGCTCTGTCATACCACCAACGCTATCGATAAAGATCTCATCGCCATTGCTAAATCCGTGGCTGTTACTAGTTAAAACGCCTGGATTAGCTTTAGTAATAGCGGTAATTGTTTTTGCAGAGCTAGTAAGAACTTGCAGATCATTACGAAACACACGCATAATCTGTTCACCAAACTCTAAAATGTAAGTATCAGCCGTTTTAAATTGAAACGGTATCAACCTTGTTTTAACAGAACTGCTTTTTATTTCTCCAAGGTATTCTGTGCCTGGTCTACGTGTTACACCGCCATGAGGCATAACAACCATGTTTGTAAGGTCTGATAATCCTTCACGATACTTTTCTATATTGGTACGGCCCTCTAACTTTGGGCTTATTTCACCTGCTGTAAAAGAACTAAACGCTGGTGCAGAACGTGCCATTAGAACCTGCTTTCAATAAAATCACTTGCCTCTAGGCGTTGCGTTGCACCCTCTGTTGCATCGTTAAATCGTGCTTCAGTAATTTTACCTTCATACAATGATGTTTGTATCTGAACCATACTAGTAGAACCTGTAATAGCGTAGCATATCTCAGCAGATAACCTAGCAGCTAACGCTTCTATTAAACTAGCATCGTAAAGTTGTGTGTCTGTTACACGCCCAATATATTTAATTTGAGCGCTACCTTCATCAGTAAGAAGCTTGCGGCCCTCTATTACAAACACTGGGCCACCAGAATTATTTGTTATGTTGTCTTGCGGATATGAAAGAGAGCCGTTGCTAAATTCTAACACACGCAAGCAAAAAGGATCTGTTGGTAATGAATATTGAAATGCATAACCATATGCTGGTGCTGTTGTCTCTTGAGCTAGACTTGCCCTATTTGTTAGACAGTTCCAAGGGTGAGCCCTAAAAACAGTATCCCTAACCGATTCGTATCTTTGATTAACAACACGCGCCGCTTTACTGTTTTCATCTAATGAGGTGATGTTAGAAGCGCCTAGATTGTTAAGCGCAAAGTTTGCAATATCAACTGTACTCGCCATTTTAACCTATCCTGTAAAAGAAGGGGCGGCGAACCGCCCCAACCTAATTAGTCAACTACATACTTGATAGTTACTTCGATAGTACCTGTACCAGCAGCACCGCCCATAGTTGCGGTAACAGCAACACCGTCTTCATTAGTGTCTGTCTCTGTACCTGATCCAAGAGCCAAGGTAGCAAGGATGTCCACTTTCTGAGCAGATGTTGATGCAGCAGCAGCTTTGTATGCAGCAGCAGCAGCGACAACAGCGGTTCCAGCAGCATTAGTGTGCGCTGCGTAACCAACTGACAAGGTTGTTGATGAACCCATAGCATCATGTGCTAGTGACCCTTCAAGCAATCTTGCGCCATCTGGTAAAATAAACATCTCAATAACATCACCAGATGCTAAAGAAGATGCTTCGTAAGTACCATGAGCAACACGGACCCTGCCGCCTAGCTCATTCGCCTTGTTCATCACGGCTGGAGTAGCGCGTGTGTTAGTGCGTTGTGTTGAATAAACAGTAGCCATTAGTCAATCTCCTTATTCGTTACAAGCTATTTCTACCACTTTAGATTCTTCCATACGGGTAGAACCAATAGTCTGGCAGTAATAGACTTGAGTTGAGTATGACTTGTCAGCACGTTCATCAATACGTGCGGCTGGCTCTTTGCCAACAGCAAGCTTCAGACCGTCTTGGGCAAACGCGATAACCTGGCGGCTTGTGCCGTCATCGGTCAAACGATTACTTACGATGAAGTTAAATCCAACAAATGAATTAATTTCACCTTGAGCCAAAGCCTTAACAGTATTGAAGTCGGCTGAAGTCACGGTTGTATTGTTCAACAGATCAGAAATCTGCTTTGGTGAAACAATAATGTGCCGTGGAATAGATGGATCAACACTTGCTGAATCTAGTAACTCTTTAGCAGATACTAGTTTAGCAATAGTCAAACCAGCAGAACCATGAGCAATCTTTTGTCCAGCAGGTAACGCTGTTGTTGTTGAACCGTCTTTACCTGTTTGCGATGAACCTAAAGCAGCAGTGATGATAACATCATCCATTGCTCGACCCATAGCAGCAGCGGCTGCACGGCTATAAGTAGATGTTGGATCTACTAGCAAACGTACTTTATCGCTATCATCGATCAAGTCAGCGTACTCATAGTCCGACATTGTCACCATTCGCCTGGTATGTGGGGTTTCAACTAAAGGCGTATCCTGATGCCTACTTGTGCGTAGAACAGCAGCAGCTTGTCCTACTTGGTCAAAGAAAGCTTTCTCACCATTAACGCTTTCTGTATCTACTGCATTACGCAGCAAAGAACCCATCTGCTGCGATAGCATTTGGACATTAGCGCTAAACTGGTTGACAAAAGCTGTAGTAATTTGGGTAGACATGTTGTCTCTCCTACTTTTGTTTCAGTTAAAGATTTATGCGCTTGGTTGTCTCTTGCGAGGCCTTGCTGCTACTTAGGGTAGCTACTCCGCTTGACTACAAGCTTACTAGTGGGCCTTTCGGTTATCCACTATAAGAAATCACGAAGTCGTAACGCTGTTTGCACGTACTCATCGTGTTGTGGGTGCATTCTATCACCATATGGGCCATCAAGTCTAGTGATGTCAGCAAGTTGTCTGTTTGCTTCCTCTGGTGTCATAATCATTTCCGTAGGTGTACCCTCAATATTATCCTCTCCAATTTGCGTAGCAAGGTTAGAAAACATCCGTATTATATCTGGATGATCGCCCAACATTCGCCCATCTGCAAGTTTTATTTCATCAAAAATTTCCGTGCCGCCTAATAACTGATTTGCAGCTAATTGTGCAACCTGTAATCTTTGCTCAAAAGCTTGACCGTATTCTTGTCTTAATTCTTGTTCAGCAGAATACTGCGCTTCCTCTGTGCCTTGAGAAAAATTGTCATTCATATTTGTTACAGCAGATTTAACAAAATCCATCATTACATTTGCTTGTTGACCATTAAGACCAGCATTTAAAGCATGCTCTCTAAACGAGTTAACGTATGAATCTTCTAACGGAATATCCTTACCAAGATCATACTGATTAGCTTCTGTCGGAGCCCCAAGCCGTGTATATACTTCTCGCCAATCGTCAGCAGTTGCCGAACTACCAGGTATAGCAACTTTGTTTGCACCTATCATACGTTGCGCACTCACGTAACCTTTTGCCATATCGTTTGCGCTTGTTATGTGTCTAAACATTGGTTCGTTTCGGTATTGCTCGTCTAGTGTTTCTAAAAAACTAACCGGTGCTGCATCTGCTACTGCACCTTCTTGAGATCCTGTATCTTGGATTGCCTCTTCGCTCATTGCGGTTCCTTCCCTTCAGCCAGCATTCGGACAATTAACAACACTGTTGCTCGCTGGCCCTCGTTAAATGCACTTTCATGTGGGTTGCCCGAAAATGTCGTTGTCTCATAACCAAACCTTGATTTGAGATCTTTTAATACTTTTTCACCGTCATCTGTATTAAACGTGCGGCGATAAGATAATTTTAATTCTTCTAATTGCTTCACTGCTCTAAACCACCTACTGCCTTAACTAATGGCGCAACTTGATTAGCCTGTTCTGCTTGCATCATTTGTTGCTGCATTGCGGCTTGTTGTTCAGCAACTTGCGCTTGCTGTCTACGCATTTTCGCTACTTCTTCATCACTTCTAATAACACGCGCAGGTAAACCTGTTACCTCAACTAAGTACTGAACAAGCTTATCACTATCTAAATAATCCATAACTGGAGCTATTTCTGCTACCTGCATCATAACCTCAAACCCTCTGAGCATAGACTGAAGGTCTGTAAGTTTTTGCGCTTTTGCCAATGGTGACACATACTCAATGTCGATGTCTTGACCTTGTAGTTGCTCCGGAGCAGCAGGGAGGAGGCCATTCCGGAGCAGCAACGCAAAAGACCGAGAGATTAGAGGCTGCAACAGTTCTGATTGCAACCTGCCTAAGACAGGTCCGAGAAGCCTCATTTTTTCCTCATTACGTTGCAACACCTCAGTCGCAGTCATGGCTGGGCCTTGTGACATAAGCAACTGATCAACATAAAAAGCCTGGCGTATTGCATTGCGCCTTTGCTCTTCCATGTTTAAACCTAACGGATTGTTAGCGCCGATTTGCAACGGCTCTAGCCTGTCTCTTGTGCCTGTACGAAAAAAGTTTAGTGCGCCTGGCGTTGTTCTTACCGGTAATACAAAACCATCATCCGGAACCATTAGCGGTGGGTCAATCTGTTTTTGAGCAGCACGTATTGTTGTCTCAGACATTTTGTTAACCATCTTAACATCAGGCAGCGCATTCATAGCTGGAGATCTACCGTAAGTACTTACACTGTCTTTAACAAAACGTGGAACCATAAACGGAAAATCATCAAAACCACTTTCTGACAACATAGACTTTGAATCAGCGTGGTAATAAACAGATGCAATAGGTTTACCTTTAGCTAGTTTTGTTTTTGACTCACCTCTTGGAAATACAACGTGTACAATCTCATGTTCTTTGTGGGGATCATTTTTTATGTCTTTAGACATTTGTTGCGGTAATTTATCTTCGCCAAACCTTTGTGCTGCTGCACGAGCGCTCATTTTAAATTTTCTATACACTGTATCAACAAGGCCATTCGCGTCTTCAGCTACAGTTATCTCTGCAATGTGACGCGCAGAAAACCTAATGCCATCCTTGTCACCTTCAACCATTAAAGCAGCCGTACCAAAAACAACTAGGTCATAATATAACTCGTGTATTTCTTGTTGAAAATTTGATCTGTTAAAAGCTTTATACATTTGATCCATGCATAGCTCTAACCACTCATTAGCCATGTCATCATTTTGTAATCCTGGATCACGGTATCGCATCGAGAACCAAGGGGAGCTAGGAGAAGTGAGCATACCATGCAAAGAGGACGAAAGTAATTCTACAGCGTGTACGGCTGTACCGTCATAAATTAACTCAGTTCGCTTATCCCCTTGGGTTCTCTTCTTTGTGATGTCTGCTTTTCGCGGTAACATATAATCCGCAAGCTCTTGCCAATGCTTTTCCCAATTAGATCTTTGCGTCTGTAACGTCTTAAACCTACGGTCTAACTGTGCAATAAGCGGATTTACTTGTACCATTACATCATTCCAATACTATTCATTAAAGAAGGATTTTTCTTTTTTTTATCTTTACCCATAGCTAAACCACCATGTGTGCGCCCAGCCATTTTTTGGTTTAATCTTTCTAATGGATCAACAGTCATGTCAGCGCGGCGCTTTGCTGGTTGAGATGCGCGAGCCCCCATTTCACCGGCGATATTCTTTTTGCCGTACATCATGCAATCATTTTACCCATAAGAGATCTTCTTTTACGTGTGGGTGCTTCTGCTAACAATCCTTGAGCCGTTGTTTTTACTGTACTGCGCCTACTTGTTTTTGCTGTACCTGCAACTTTCTTTTCAGCTTCTCCACCTGCTTCTGCTTCAATTTGTGCAGCTTCAGCTTCCCCACTAGCAGCAGTGCCAACACCGGTTTCTTCATCTTCTTTAATAGGAGCTTGCACTTCACCAGTTACCATTCCTGGCGCTTCCGGAACTTCTGGTGCTTCAGCTACAGGCGGTATTTCTGGTGTTGGCGTAGCCGCTGGAGCCGGACTATCATCAGAAGCAGGTCTGCCAAAAATATCTTTTCCAAGATTATCCATAGCTTCTTGAGATCTTTTTTGCCGATCTTCTAAATCACGAAAGTATGCTTGGTTTTTAGGTTTCATACCTAAATCCATTTGTATATCATCAAGCGCTGAATTTTTTGGCGCTGAAGAACCAGAAAATTTTCCAGTGTCTATGTCTTGTTGCTGACTTGGCGTTGGCCCACTACAAAAACCACCCATTATATTAAATCCTTCTGCATAGAAAGTCCTACCGGACTATAACCCAGGCGCTGCAATAGTAACGCGCCCCTTTCACTATTTATGCCAGATGTTGCCCCAGTACAAATATTAACCGCACCAACGCCTCGCGCCCATTCTTCAAACATCTTCATCAACCGCACCCCTACCATGCCGCCTCGATACTCAGGGATAACATACCAGATATAATCACCGGCGACTAGTGTTTTTGAATATGGGTAGTAATAGGCCATTCCTACAAGACATCCAACTAATAAATCATTATCCCATGCAGTAAAAATATCACTGTCATCTGTATCAATTCTTTCTTCTATCCATTGTTGCATTCTATCAAAATCAAATGTTGCAAATTTTTGCCAGCTTTCCGCCTGAAACATTGCACAAACTTCTGTTACCTCAGCAGCGTCAGTATACCTGGCAATCTTATATTTAAGCTGCGAACGGATCATAGTCTGACATTGCTTGCATCTGTGGAGCCCTCATTGTTGGCCCACTTTCCCTAAGACCTACAGCAAAATACCTAAACGCATCAGCCGCATGAGAAGACCAATCATGCACCGGATTAGCCCTAAATGATCTTGTCCTATCATTATAAGACCTATGATACTGGCGCAAACACTCTAAACCCTGCTTGCACTTCTCACGATCAAACCACAACCTAGGTATCAACATTTGCGCGGCATGTATCCCATCCTCTATAGGAAGCTTGGGAACCACCCTAAAATTTAACCCTAGATCCCAGGCTACTTCCCTTCGGCTCTTACCACTACCCAATTCACGCACCTCTATATCGTGCGGCGCGTTATGCGTACCATATAAATAATTCTTTGAGTTAAGAATCTGACAGTAATGCGGCAACCCCTGATTTCTATTTTCATAATAATCTATAACATGCACAGCCCTGCCAACCGTCTGGGTATACCAAATCGATGTCGAGTCACCAATCCCAAGATCCCACCAGGTGTCTACCTTGTGCGCTGGATCATAAGGAACATTAGATACCCTGCCCCCAGTCGTGGCCTCTTCTAACTCCTTGCCATAAATAGCACCTGGCACATTTGCATTCCAACTACACTCAAACTCCTGTTGATACTGATCATGGGTCATCATACCCCTGGCAGCTTCCAACTCTTCGTTATCCAACAAACCAGTCTCACTAGCCTTATACACCGCACTCAACCAATCCTCACTTGAAGAAGCTTGCTCATAATAATCATAGAAAGCATTGTGACCTTTAGGCGTACCCACAAATATACAAAACCCTTTACGATCAGATAATGCAGGGCGTAACACTTCTGGAAATACATTCTCAGGCATGTCAGCAACCTCATCCATGACACATCCATCCAAATATATACCACGTAAACTATCAGGGTTTTCTGCACCGAGTAAGCTAATCCTAGCCCCAGTAGGTAAGTCACACCGCAATTCAGTTTCGTGAAACTTTACATTCGGTATACCACCAGCAAAATGTTTTATATAATCCCAAGCTACATTCTTCGCCTGGCGATAGGTGGGGGCCATATAAGCATATCGGGGGGTAGTCTTACCAGAAACTAATGCATCCCTTAATAAATGATTAATAGCCCATACAGTCTTGCCAAACCTACGATGACATACAACAACACCCCACCGCTTTAACTGCATCTCATTGTGCAAAGACATCTGTAACGGCCTAGGCTCATACGGTATCTCAATATGCGTCAATGCTGCAATACCTCATCCTGATCCTCGTATATCAATATACCGTTCTTCTCCAAGATAGCCTCGTACAAGTCCAAAAGCAATACCGCACACTCTAACTGCTCAGATGCACTCTCGCTACTCACAACGCCCCTACGTAGCTCTGTAAGGTGTCCAAGCATAGCATGCTGGTTAGGTGTTAAGTCAGAGTGGGTCACACTCCCTGCTCCGCAGGTATATTACGTGTATAGAAACGGCGGCAAAAATGTCGGGGGGTGGGGGGGGTGGTATGCTTAAAACGCATAGCAAATCCTATTTCGCATAATAAGTATTATGTTAACTATGCAATATTGTTTAATCATTACAACGACTTAGCATTTGTGGGAGCTATGCAGTTTTTGCAAACCACAAGATGTAGTGGTTGCCTTGTTTCAAACCTGCTTGGTTTACTGTACATATTCAAACATATGAATGTATGCATTTCACGCGCGTAGATCGGACGCTCAGGATGTCTCTTACACACACATCTCACCATGCCTAATGCTTGACCACAACGTCTTGTTCATCCTCTTCCAATGCACTGACTGCCACATCTCCACCTTGCCAGCTAATGGTAAACGCTTGTGATTGTGGCTGGTCTTCTTTCTTGTCACGTATACCGAACGGCTGGTTCCTGGCTGTTGTCCACTTCAGCGTATCTATCTCTAGTCTACGTCTATTGACCTCTGCATTGAGATGCCTGACATCACCATCTTCTGGTAAGGGCTCCATTGCTAGCTTGTTTATTCTATCGCTGTAAAACTCTGCCTGTAGTATGCGTCCACGCCTGTACAACTCAAACATGTCATCATCACCTGCGACTGCTCTTGTTACTGCTCTGTATGTAGGCATGTTGTTATCGCTTGTAATATCTACAAGTGTTTCGCCTTGAGCTAATCGGTCAACAATCTTTTCCATTATTTGTGTAGTAATTGTTCTGCTTTTGCCCATGTGTCTTCCTTTAAAAAAACGCCCTCGCCGTTGCAGTGCGTGACCTAACCAGGCAAGGGCCAGTTAACCGGACAGACTGAGAACTACGGCCCATCAGGAGAAGTATGTGAGCAGTTTACAAGCGATGAAACTCATACTTCTAGTTTGTTATAACTTGATCCCATGCACCTTGTCTAGCCAGATTTCTAATCGATGTATAATCTCTACCTGCTCCATTGGGCTAGCCACTGCGATACTTTTAGAAACTTCTAAAAATTTATCTACAGACATCATTGGCCTCATCTTGCTACTGACTTTCTGTATTCGCCAGGACAACGGATCTTCTTGCCTACGTTTCTTACCCATCTTGTACGCCGGTGACATCCGAGTCAGTGTCTCCTGTAAGATCTTGTAGTTATTACTAGTTATATAGTTATTGTTAGTTTCTTTACAGTAACTACTGTAGTTACTGGTAGTAGTAACTTGTAAGTTACTATCTCGCCCTGGTGGGCTCGCGTTAGCGTACTTCTTTAGTGGCATTTGTCAATCCCCTTTTTTATTGCTTAGAATATGCTTCATTCTAAACGCTACCCTGCGTAGTTCTTTTTCCATTTCGGGTTCTATCATGCCAGAGAACAATGGGCGTCTATCTTTTGACTGCACTGCGTTGCCAGCTATTAATGCAAACGTTGCATTTGTCGGACACAACTCAAAAGTAATATGCCCGACTTCTATGCGTTCTCGCGGCGCAGTTGGATGCCTACGCTTTGACTTTAGGCTATGCTTACTCATCACTGTCATCGACAACAAAACCTAAACCTTCACACTCCAGGCATGTTGCTACAACTTCAACAAGTGAGCCACCATTGACATAGTCTACGGTAGCTTTCTCGCCTAGCACCTGACCGCTTGCATCGCAATCAGGGCATTTCTTTGCAGGTTCATAAAACCTTTGTCCGTCTGGGCTGTAAAACACAAAGTTTGCTTCATTGCCTTTGACTTCTAAACCACCGTACCTCATTTAAATATCTCCGAAACTTCTTTCTTTTTTTCCAAATTGTCTAAACGATCAATAAAACTTTGTAATTTAAGTTTCATATTTCTGTGATGCAAATCTAATTCCTCAGATTTTAACTCAAACCTTTCACTTGTCTCTTGAATGTCTTCAATCTTTAAAAGAGCCCAAACAAAAGCTAATCTTATAATAATCAAATCTGAATCATCAAAGCTTATTCTACTCATGCAGATCTCCACTTGATACACTTCTTGCCCCAGGGCGTTTGTCCACGCTGACCACTGTCAACAATCTTGTCATCGTTACGCAACTCCGACAGCCTTGGACGCACCGTAACCTCCGGTATTTGCAGTACGTCAGCAATCTCATGTGACGTTAAAGACAACTGCATTTTCTGCAACAACTGCAACACACGGTCACGCGCACTTAGCTTGCCTGGGTAATTGCTACGTGCTGCTGCACGACTAGTATCTGTTTTCTGGTATCCAACACCTTCTTGTGTATATGGCATATTAGTTCTCCTTATCTTTTTTGTTAATTTCTTTGAAACGTTTTTCTAATTCTTTTGAATCATTTGTAAGCCACATAAGTCGCAACGCATGGTAAGTAAGATCTTTCTCAAACTTATCAAAGTCAGGCTCAATACCTGCATCGCGCAATTTTTGTTTGGTTCCTTCATCCAAATCACGCAATGCCTGTTTCATTTCTTCATCCATCCAATCCACTCCAAAAATGCTTCATATGTTTCTAATGGTAACACAACCAACGTGCGCTCCCTGTCTTTTCTGATAAACAACATATCGCTGCCATCCTGGTCCAGGGCATCATACAAATCTTGCCACGCCCTGGCCCTTCTCTTACATTCTGCAAGCAACGCTTTCTCTGGTCCTATAATTAAGTCACCTGCAAACGAACCCTTGACACTTCCTGACAAAGGTATGCGTTCTGCCTCTACATTTCTTTCTTGATGCCAGTTAACTACTTCGCGTTCAAACACTGCACCCTTATCTCTACTCGCTTTACCACCCATAAATCACCTATAGAAATCGTTAGGTGTTACAGCGCCCATCGTAGTTTCTTGTATAATTAACATATACTTAGTTGATGGTATCTTGTAATCTTTATGATCTTTACTTAAACACCAACGCCGCACAACAGTGCCATGCTTGGCATCTAATCTTTGCGCTAGCTGAGGGTAGCTGTAACCCTTTTCTTTGCGCCATTCTTCAAGTTTCATAAAATTTCTCCTTGCAAAAAATTATCGTTAGCATATGTTCGTGACACAATATGTCAAGGGTATAGATATGGGATTGAAGAAAACAGGATGGGCCGACAGGTTCAATTATAAGCATCACAGTAATCCATCAACGCCAGATGCATGGACGTTTTTTGATAAGGCTTACTTGCGTGTGCAGCACAATAAAGCGTGGCAAATACTTAATGGATGGGAACACCCTCTTTACGATGAACAAGAAGCTAGAAAGATATTGCGTGATTCTGGGCATTACAAAGACTGCCTGGGATTATCGCAGTACAAAGATAATCCAAACATGGTATCTGGACGCGCTGCACAAGTGTATGCTGACCGGTTACTAGTGGATGATGCGTCACCTAATGAAGCTATGGGTGATGCAATAAACCTTTTGCAAGGTTACCAGGGTGGTCACTGGCGTGACGCTGACAAAGATAATCTTATCATCGCACACCGAGAGAGGATCTATTATGATGCTGAGGGTAAGCGTAGTAAGAAGGGTGACCTTGTACAGTCAGAGTTCTCTTTGGTGTGTGACAACGCAGCACAAGGCGTGAGAGAGGCCATGCAGGGCTCTAACAGGATAATAGGTGAGATAGATCTGTTTGGTCACATACCGCACTGTCAGCTACCTTACTTTGGTAAGCCAGACTATGGTGAGGGCCGTGTAGAACTAAAGACACAATGGGATCAGGCTGCTGATACAGATAGCCCTAGAGCAAACTCTTTGCCTAAGAAAATAAAAGCACCGCATCTTATGCAGATTGCCGGTTACTGGCACTTGTCTAAAATCATACCTAAAATTGTGTATGCAAATCGACTTGGCTATGTAATACTGGAACCTACGCTTGATGAGCTTCAGTTTGCTTTAGATAACATTGTGCAAGCCTGTAAACGTAGAGAAAAACTAATGCAGGTTGCAGATGATTTGCCAGAGCTACTATCGTTAACAGACCCACAGTTTGCCGAGAGTTTTGTATGGCGAGATCTCAACCCAGATATATTGATAAAAGCTAAACAACTATTTGGGAGTAAGAAATGAAAGAATTAATTAATGCAATGTCTGAGGTTAATAACCTTAACAGATCACACGGTGTTACGCAGCGTGGCGGTAAAAAATATACAGAAGTTTTTGTACGTGTAGAAGCTTTTCGTAAAGCATTTGGTACTGACTTAGGCATCGATACAAGTATTGTTGTTGATGATGGGCAGCGTGTGGTTGTCCAGGCTAAGGTAATAGATAAGACCGGCGCTGTTATAGGCTCTGGATTAGCTGAAGAAATTAGGGGCTCATCAAATGTTAACCGCACCTCTGCAATAGAAAATGGAGAAACAAGTGCAATTGGTAGGGCTTTAAGTTCACTAGGCTTACATGGTGGCAGCTACGCATCAAGCTTTGAGATAGATGTAGCGCAGCACAATGACCAGGTGATTACCCAACGAGAACAAGAGCAGCCAGTACAACAACAAAACGTAGTTGATATACACAAGCAATGGCGAGAGTATGTTAACGGCTGTAAGGCTATGATAGACACAGCCGCAAGTATGCGTGAGTTATATAAGGTTAATGATAACTTGCCTGACGAAGCGATGGATACACTGAAGCATCAGTTTCCTGACTTATTTAAAGAATTAACCGAGTACTATGAAAACAAGGAGAAGCAAGTACAATGAGCAATTCACCTACATTTGGTAACAACAATTTTACCCTAGACGGATTTATGGATCAGGGTAGACCGGTCAACATGAGGATTACTGGCTGGTTAAGCACACGCAAAGAGGATAACGATAACCCTCAAAAGCTTGCAGTTATGGAACAGATCAAACAATTAGTATTAGATAATGATATATCTATCTATTGTTTATATGAAGTAAAGGTAGGCGATGACTACAAGAACTTTCCTAAAATAGGTAGGGCTCCGCTGTTTCCCAACAAACCTAAACAGGAAACGCAACAGTATGCACCTGCACCTCAGCAGCAGTATGCTCCACCGCCAATGCCGCAACAGTCTTATGCGCCGCAATCAACTCCACCTTTTCCACCGGTTCCACCTGGCTATGACAAACGATAATACAAACAAGCGTTACTTAAAATTGTACGCAGAAATGCGGCGTAGGCATAACAACGAGCTTAAGCAGTTGTTGCTAGATCATAAGCATATGACAATAGCAGAAGCTAGTAACGTAATTGGCATAGAAAAAAGAAGCTTACGAAAAATGGCGTATGACTTTGGTGTTGGTTTCCAAAGAACAAAAAGCGAGGGATTAACAAGAGTAAACAAAAATCCTGTTAAGTATAAAAACTACAGGACAGATGTTTCGTTATCTACTGCACCTTGGGAACGCACGTACAATACGTGCAGTAACTAATTGGTGAGGCAGGGTCTACAGGTATAGATCGGCTAGACTGGGATAGAATGCCGCCCTGCCCCACGACAACTAATAATAAAATAAAAAGTATATCAATAGGAGAACTAAGAAATGGAAGAAATAATTGAGGCACTGAAACACATAACAGCTAGAGATCTTTTCGATATGTTTGTGTTTGTTATCTGGACTATTGTAATCCTGTACTGGGTTGCAATGCCATTTATATAGGTGGCGGCATGGAGTTCTTTACCATGCTCACTATCGTGTACGTCATAGGCGGTCAGCCGTTAGAAGCAAAGATATTGTTTGCTAGTGAAGATGATTGCTGGAACGTATTGCTAGACACTGACACAATCTATGACCGGATAAATGGAGAAGCTGGTTACTGTGAAGTGTCACACATACCTAGCAAAATTGTAAAACCAAAAACTAGACCTTGGTAACTAGGGATTTTGTATCTTACCAAGAATATCAGTGTACCGGTTTATTAAAGAGTTAAGTCTTTTATATTCCGGATCTTTTTTTGTGCGTTCGTCACGTATCTCATTGCGTGTGTTGATAGCTGTTCTAACTAACTTAGATGCTGTCTTAGACAAACCATACTGGTCTTGCATTTGTCCGTCAGTAACGCGCTCCCCAAACCTAGGAAACTTCTCGTCAAACTCATCGTTAGCTTTATCGAACCGTTTCATCAACAGGCTCATTTGCTCAGGCATTACTTACCGTACCCACCATTCATTATGGATTTCTTTTTACCTTTTTTCTTGTGCATAAAACTATCCTTGTTTTTTGTTTTTGTTAATCATTGATATGCGTTTACCTTTACGCACGGCTTCTTGCTTAGAAGATGCACCCCAATCTTTAAGAGCTTTTAACAACGGCGTATCTCTACCTTTCTTATCTTTAGTTGGCCCAGGCATGTTACCCATGCGTTGCAAGAACGCTGCGCGTCTACCGCTGCTACCTGTTCTTTCTGGTGATCTGCTCATGCCTTACCTGCTCATCATGGACTTAGGTTTTTTCTTTGCAGTCTTTGCAGCGTCTTTAAAATTCTTTGCAGTAGGCGCACCAGGTGATCCTACCTTACGCATCTTTTCTCCAGAGCCCCCTGCTATTCTCTGTTTCTTTAACCGGATATTCTCATAAAGGCCGTGCTTCTTACCATGTGGCATAACTATCTCCTAATCTGTTAACTCATAATGTAGCTTTAACTAAGCCACTCGTAAATCTTTTTAGTTTGTTCTATACGATCTTTCAAACCATGCGTACCACCATTAACACGCTTGGTTACAGCTTTGATTGTATCATCATCAACGCCCTTGTCACATATGCTGAACAAGTTGTTAGACCTAAAAAACCACAGAGCCGACTCAAAAGCATACTCAGTTTCAACAAAAGCTGGGTGCTTCATTACATCAGGTAAACGCATATCACTACTAAATGATCTATAGTTAGAGCGCCCTGTTAGCTGGATGAACCCCTTACCTGCAAATGCAAAACCATCTCCAGAAGCCTCGTCACCATTACCCATGCGATCGGAATAAACATTGTTAGCTAATGCCTCTGGGTTTTTTGCGTAAGGCATTGCATCCTCTACAGATTTAAACCGGCTAGGCCACACAGCCATTAATCTTTCTGGAGTACTGTAGTATAAGCCCTCTTTCGTGCGCTTAAAACCACCACTCTCATGGTGCGCTTGGCCCAGGAGATGCGCCCCACGCTTGTCAGATAGCTCATAATGCTTCGCTATAGCTCTAGCTGTGTTAGGGCCAAACGATCCATCATCTTTTACACCACACTTAGCTTGTAATATTTTTAATGCGTCACTCATTTTTTACTATCCGTTTTGTTGAGCTTATCGAACGATCTCATTCCACCCATACCAAGCATACCTAACAGTAATGGCATCATCACTGACATATCAGCTTGAGGTATACTGAAACCAAAACCCATTGCGATGGGAGCTACCATGTAGTTTATGCCCAGGGATATGCCCCCGATCCAGCCGATAAGTGGACGCCAGGACGATTGAAACCAGTTGCCTTGAGCATCCATCTTTAATATTTCCAGCTGCGCCATGACTTGTTCCTGGGCGTGTTTCTCACCCATCGTTGCAATCTCATGTGCTAACTGTGCAGCCTGGTCTTTATCTTTTATAACCTTGCCAAGTAAACCACTTACTGGCCCTATAAGTTTATCTATCATTTCTCACCCTCCATGCTTATGGATGTTTTCTTATCTGATTTTGCAGAGTAAGCATTGAAGCCCATAAATGCGGCCACGACCCCACTAGCTGCAATAACATAAACTGATGCTATGTCTGTGATTAAAGTAGCTGCTTTATCAAATCCAAGAACACTGGCTAACAAAATTATAAATGGATAGATCAACATCCCTGCTAATGCGAAGCCTGTGTATCTACGTTCCGCATCGCGCTTTAAATCTCTGTCGTTTATCTCCAAGCGCCTTTCTTCCAGGCGTAGCTTCTCCCACTCGTCAGGCTGTATGACCCCATCTCCGTTTGTGTCAGCTTTGTCGAACTCTGTCATTTGCGTATTCCTCAACTATCTTTCGATCGTATCCTAATATTATAAGTCTACCATTTTTATCATATGCTGCAAACTTCTTTCCGTGATCTACTATTGTTGGGCGTTGATCGTCAGGCAGCTTACCTTCATCGAGTGATGGGTTACCATTATTTTTGCCTTTTCTGCTTCTTGTAGGCATTGATTTTTATCCGAATAAGTTCCGATCTGATAATAATATAATCGATCTGTACTGATAAAATGTAGAAAAACCAAAACATAAATCATTTAAAATAATCCCAGAAATCTATCCATCCCATGTGATGAAGGTAAGCAGTTGCACCAATAGCAGAGGCTGTGAGTAAGAAAAAGATACCAGCTAGGGTAATGGCTAACTCTTGACGTTCTATAGCCTCACGCCTCGCCTGAGCCTCTGCCTCACGCTTTTCTAATAAAACTTCTTTCCTTATGCGAAGGAGTTCGAGCCATTTTGATCTGCCATAGGTTTGGGTTATCCATTCTTGGAGTTCTGCTTCAGCTTCCGCTGCTTGGCGAACTTTAGCCCAGCGATCCAGCGCCGTAGCATTGGTGCTTTTGCCTGATATACCTTTTTTCTGTAGCGTTTTCTTAGCGTGGTCAGTTGCGTCAAAGAATTTTCCTATCTCTTTGCTTAATGCAGCTACGCTTCGGCCTGTGCTGAGACCTAACTTTATTCCAGATAATATTGTGATGGGATCGACCATGACTACATCCCATCGTTACGCGTAAACTCTACTGTCTTTTCTAGTATGGCAATGCGAGACTGAAGCTTAATGATCTCCATCATATGACTAGCCATGCCACCCATATCCTCATTGATCATGTCAATATCTTGCCAGATGTCATTGTCACTATCTTCCATGTCTTCATAAAACTCAGCAATAATCTCAACCATTTCTTCTATATTCATTTTGTTCTGTTCAATATCTCTGACCATATTAACCTTGTCAGTCGTATTGCTTTCAGCATTAAGCACAGACACAGTTGCTTCTAAGTTAGATATTATAGAGGCTTGCTCACTAGCGTACCAAACCATGCCACCCAAGCTAGAGCATATTACCCCAATGACTGCTATGTTTACCTTGGGAAGTTTATCCACATCATCACCCCATAAACGTCATGCGTAGAAGCAAGATTAAACTTGCACCACCAATGCCAATCATAAGAGCTTCCAGCCGTTTCATCCTGTTATACAGATCCTTGAACTGGATCTTCATCTCAGTCTTGATCTCAACCACTTGTAGCTGTAGCTGATCAATCCTTTCATGCGCTGATGATACTGTTCGTTTGTCCATCAGTCAGCAGCGGCTATCTCGTTAGAATCTTCTTTTGCCCACTCAAGTATGGCTGCGTAGTCAGTATTGTCTGGGTCAAGGGGTACTGACATTAACTTATCGTCACCTAAAACAATATTGATACAAGAATTTTCGCCTGTTCTTAAATCCGCTATGTATTTTGCACTAATAATATTCATACCTATAACTCCGCTACAACTAAACTTCTTATTCCAGTACTTGCTGCGTATACACCAACCGCTTGAGCAGTCCCCATGCTACTAGTAACAGAAAAGTTAACACCACCACCAACAGGACTCATTCCATTTATTCCAATCGCAGTAACAGTATGTGTACTACCATTGTAAATTCTATAATCACCTGCTGAAGAAAAACTAAGTGATGGTGTCGCTCTCATTTGCACTGGAAACGCCATATGAGTAACGGCAACAGTGGTATTAGCACAAGCACCAGTGCCTGGAAAATAGGGTGAAGTTCCAGAATCTGGGGTCAGGTCAATACAATACCTTTGACACCGTAAAAGCTCATCCCCATAGCTTCTATGCTCGAAGTCCGTGGCGGCTCCACTTCCAGTTTCTAGTTGTATTCCAGTAATTTCCCAATCGTTAGATGTGCTATCTGCAAAGTTTACCTGACCAGTTGCGCTTCCTGCATCCACAGATGCTTGCCAAGTAGTGTATAAAGTTCCAGTATTTGTGTCTGACCCTGCCACTAAATTAAAGAATATTTCTAAAGAACTAGCATTATCATCATCAAATTTACCTGTTGTATCCGCAGGAAAATTAATAGTGTATCTGTTCCAGTTTGTATCAGCTACAGTATAAGAACCATTAACTTTTCTAGTATTGTCTCTGTCAAACATTGATACAGTATAAAGACCAGTTTTATTTGTTTTGACATAGAAAGATAATGTAAAACCTAAAGCTGTAGCGTGTCCTTTTTGGAACCTTTGCAAGTCTTGACCTTCAGCTTTATAAGAAACGTAAACTTGTTCATTAGATGCAAGAGAAGTATCTGCCGTTGTACAATCCATTTTTAACGAGTTATTAAAACCTGCTAAGTCTGTTACAGAGTTTTGTGAGCAAGTATATGTGCTTCCAGTGTTTTGCTTATATACCGCAAACCTGTCCAAAACATATTGATTGCCAACATTAGATGATGAGGTCTGGCGTTGAGATAACATCATTGCACCGTTAATTATGACACTCCTGTTACTCAGCGCACCTTCACTACCACCAAGCGTATCGAGCCTAGCTGATACTGATGATAGGTCTGCTATGTCTCTAGCTAAACTCATTGTCTAATCCTTACTCTGGTGCGTTAGCTGCAAGGTGTGCAGCATAAGCTGTCTTGATTGCATCAGTATGTACTTGTGCAGCAATAGCTTTTACATCATCGCTTTCGCCTGACGTATCTGCATCTGGTGCTACGACATGACGGTGAAATGAACGGCTAATCTCAACACCATCTTTCTTAATAACGGTAGCTGTTCGCACTTGTACGTGCTTAAACTCACCGACTACCTCGATTTTGTCTTGTACTGTTTCTTCACTTAGTGCCACTTTTATCTCCTTTTGGCTTTGGACTGACTACCCATCCTCCAGATGGGGTATTAGTTTACTGTATAAATTAAAGTGCCTTGTATAAAAAAGTTACTATTTATTTCAGAGGGAGCTAAGTAACCATCAGCAGTTCCGCTTGTACCAGTTACTCTAGTAAACCATGCTGCAGAAGCTATTCCACCACCTATTTCTAATGCTATACTACTAGCAGCAGTAGACAAATTAGCGTATCTGTTAATAATTCCCGTTCCTGCATTTGAACCAGTATGATTATAAGGTATACCAGAAATAAAGACATAAGAACCTGTCATACTTCCTTTGCTTGAAATGGTGCATCCAAAATTAGCAATAACTTGAGAACCAATCTTAGTATATTTTCCATTTGCAGTTGCCATAGTTGCCGCATTACCACCTAAATCAACAATAGCAGGACTCCATGAGCCACGCTCATAGTCGTCAAACAGTTCACTAGCAGCCGTTCCATTTGCATCACTGGTAGCGGCAAAGTCGATACCAAGGCCACTAGTTGCAGCTTTTAAATTTCCTGTACTTGTAATTCTCCACCGTTCTGTTGGACCTGAACCCGGACCTGTACCTGAAGGTTTAGTATAAAAAGCCAAATCTGTTCCTGCTGTACTACCAGAATGGTTTTCAGATGCTATAGCTTCAATAGATGCTTCAGCAGCCGCCATTGAGTTTGACCCATCCATAATCCCTTTAAAACCAAAACTGCCAAACCCTTGACCACTTGTTGGGTTTCCTGAAGCATCATTTCTGGTAAGCATTACACCTTTTGCTCCACCACCTGTTACTATTGCAAGTCCTGTTGGACTGGGTGCTGCTGTACCAATGCCTACAGTTTGTGCTGAGTCAATTCTCAAAGCCTCAGTAGGACTCGTACCATCTGACCCATCGTTAGTTCTAAAAATCAAATCGCCTTTTTGGTCGTCTGCCGCCAAATCATGGCTGGCTTGTATCTCAGCCAGTGTGCTAATCTCACCACCCGATTGCTCACCCTGATAAATAATTTTAGAAGCTCGACCACCGTCTGAATCTTCGTGTGTGTCATTCTTAAGCGTGACATTACTCTTTAGTGTGGCATCATTTATTGTTGGAGTTGTTAATTCTTGACCAACTAAAGTAAACTCATTGAATGCTTGAAAATGTAAAATGTCGCCAGCAGTTGCTCCAGCCGTAAGCACAATGTCGCTACCATTTGTGGCTGTGTAGTCAACGCCAGCCCCTTCGAGTAGAACACCATTGAGAGTTACAGATATAGATCCACCATGTGTATAGCCGCTCGTGTTTACGGTTGTCTGATTAGCCGTAAGCGTTTTAGATTCTTTTTTAAGTATACTTTGCGGAACAGGTGAAGCTCCTAAATATCCAGCCATTACTCTGCCTCCAGTGCCGTTACTCTCGTAATGAGGTCAGCTATTTGTGTTGCTTGTGTTGTGTTCTGTGCTTCTAGTGTTTCAATCTTTGCTATCGCTTCTTGCAGTGCAGCAGTGAGCAATGGTACTAGTTTGGATAAATCTATCTGTTGGTAGTGCGGAATAGTTGTTCCATCTTTACCTTCTCTTGTACCATCTTTTGCACCAACAACAACTTTTGGAACAACCTCTTGAATTTCGTGAGCAATAAAACCTTCATTATCAGCAGTGTCTATTTCATCTTCAATCCAACTAAATTTTTTAGGTTGAAGTTGTTTTAGTCTTTCTGTCGCACCTGTTATGTTTGAAACATTTTCTTTTAATCTATAGTCTGAAGAAGTATTAAATGATGTTGAACCTGAACTAACTGTTATTGACCCAACAGCACTACCAGCACGATAAAACTGTATAGTTTCACCATTACTTACAGCAGCTTTCCTATGGATAATCATAGTTTCATCTGTTGCAGTAGTAGACTCATTTGTTAATGAAGCCCATTGTGATGTAGCTCCATTTCCGTGAATACGAAAACCTGAGTCAGTTGTCCAAGCATTACCTGCGTGTGCACCTGCTAAAACAGTTGTGTTATCTGCGCCTCTATGCCAATACTGAACATTACCATCCCCATCAGAAAGTATAATATTACTATCTACAGTTCTTATATCAACACTATCTTGGTTGCCATCAAATCCACCTAAAATAGTATTCTTAGAACCTGTTGTCATGGTTTGACCACAACCATGTGAGCCATTTCTAGCTCCAACAAATGTATTTTTTTCACCTGTTGAAAGATACCCTGCTGCAAAACCTAAGTAGGTATTATTTGATGATGTTGTGTTAGTATATCCTGCGGCACCTCCGCATCCTGTGTTGTAGCTTGATGTTGTGACATTAACTAATGCCTCTTGACCTATACCAGTATTACTACCACCAGTAGTATTGCTTGCTAAAGCACCTTTACCTACCCCAGTATTTGGACCGCCAGTAGTATTAGCTTGTAATGTACTGGCTCCAACTGCAACGTTATCTGCTGCTGTGGTATTAGCACCTAGCGCACTAGTTCCGATGGCTGTATTGTTGTCTGCTGTAGTGTTAGCATCTAAAGACTGATACCCAACAGCAACGTTATTATCACCTGTAGTGTTTGCACCTAAAGCATCACGACCCGTAGCAATGTTATTGCTACCTGAAGTAAGAGCATTTAAAGATACACTCCCGATACCAATGTTATAAGAACCTGTTGAAGTGCCATCACGACCTGCACCGTTTCCAATAAAGACACTTTCTGTTCCTGATGTTAAACCTTTTCCTGTTTGTCTACCCAAGAAAGTATTCTGCGCTCCAGTGCTATTTGTGCCAGCTTCAAAACCAACGGCTGTACTATTATCTGCTGTTGTATTAGAGGCTAAAGCATCCTTACCAATAGCAACATTATTATTACCACCAGAAACTATAGCTGCTCCTGCACCTTCACCTAAGTGTACGTTATCTGTGCCAAGTGTTGATGTAAGAATAGAACCGTTTGAGTCAATCCTGACACGCTCAGTAGGACTAGCACCATCAGAGCCGTCATTAGTTTTGAATATCAAATCGCCTTTTTCATCGTCTGATGTACCGTCATGGCTAGATTGTATTTGCGCTAATACGCTTTCTTCTCCACCAGACTGCTCGCCTTTAAAAGTAATCTTACCATCACGACTACCATCTGCGTCTGTTTCAGTAGTATTCTTTAGAATAACTTCTGGTGTAGTGTCAGTGCTTGTGATGTCACCTTGAACATCAGCTGCTGTTGTTACTAAACCTACTGCGGTTGCGCCAATATATCCACCCATCTCTATGTCTGCTCCATATAACTCATTGTAGCGCTTATCTTATCTGCTACCGAACAATCGATCTTAACGATGTCACCCACGTTCAAAACAATTTTTCCATCTAGCACAGATAGCGTTGACCCAGCTGGTATCGCTGCATCCTTAATAATATGCGCCGTTGTGTTTTGCGTTTGTGATGTTTGCGTTGTTGTACTGACTATCGTGACAGATGCAGTGACTTGGGCGTTATGAACATTACTTAATGTCAAACCTAGAACGACCAGCGTTGATCCAGTTTGCACTGTGTACAGCGTTTCGGGCGTTCCACTCGAAGCTGGACAAACATCCCTGGTGATTACTTTAAATGCATTTGGCATGTTATATTACCCTCCTAGAGCAATGGCTAAACTTGTCGCAGCGGTTTCTCCAGCAGCCGCCGCTGATGATGCAGATGACGCGGCAGCAGTTGCTGAAGTTGCCGCAGCATTCTGACTTGTTAATGCAGCCGCAGCCGATGCAGCCGATTCCGAAGCTTTTGTGCTACTTGTTGCCGCTGATGCAGCTGACTCTGATGCTTTTGTAGTTGAAGTTGACGCACTGGACGCCGATGCAGTTGCACTATTTGCGCTTGCAGTTGCACTTGAGGCCGCAGCATTTGCTGATGTCGTTGCCGCCGCAGCGTCTACTATAACTGCCCACTTAGCGCTATCTGTGTTTGTTGTAAGTGGCTGAGATCCGCTAGATGTATGAGCGGTTATAGCGATAAAGATGTTATTAGTGCTTGTATCCTTTACCAGGTCACGCACAGCGTAAGTTGTACCAGCTGCCCAGTTACCTTTATAAACGCCGATCTCTTGCGTAATATCAATGTTACCTGATGCATCAAAAGCAAAGACTTTGTTTGCCCTGGCTGTAGCATCCTCAGTAAATGTAGGATCTGTAATTGTGGTTGTCTTAGAACCTTTAACAGACCTGTTTAATTCTTCCTGATGCTGTTGCACCATAAACGTCAGTTTATCTAATTGATCTTCAAAACTTGCAGCAGGGAATGGATCGTTAGCAACAAGGTCTAAGCCTTGCGTTAAAGGCTGCTCACGAATAATTGTTAAACTTTCACCACTAGCTGGCGCAGTACCCATAGTAACATTACCACCACTAGCACTACCTACACCGCTTACAGTGTAGTTTGTAGAAATGCTTTGCGTAGTCTCACCACCACTTGCATTACGTAAAATAACAGTAAGATCATCCTGATCAAAAATCTTAAAGCCATAAGCAAAAACTGTTGTTGAGCCATTGCCGTTATAGCTTACTTTGTTTGTTGCGCTACTAACTGTCATCTTGGTAACATACCTTTTTCTTTAATTTTGTTGCTAGCTGCCTCTCTATCATCAAAAGCTTGCCGTAGTTTAGCATAGTATGGAATAGATTGATAGCTTGGATCTGTCATTAAAACTCGCCATGCTTTATCGTAAAATTTCTTTTCTAAATCTTTAATTAAATAAAACCGTTTAGCATCCATGCTTAAATCACTTTCGCCAGCTTTTCTCATATCATCTGAATACAACCGGCCTTGGCGTGTGTTTGTTCTAGTTGTTAAATTTTCTAATGCTTCTTGAAAAGTAACCATACCACCTAAACCAGGAATGTTATCTCTTTGTATATTCTTAGCTTCATTAACTAAATCCATTTGCGCTCGAAAACTTAACTTCATCCCATTGTAACTTTTAGGATTTGATAGAGCCCAAGCATTATTGCTTCCATGTAATCGCATCAATTCAATTTCAACATTTGTTGGTTTTTCCGCTGGACGCATACGGATGCCAGTAAAATTATTCCATAGAGCCATATATGGATTCGTTGCAAAACTAACATCTTCTGAACCATAAGCCCTACCAAGTGTGTCACGCTTAACAGCATTGTAATCTTCTTCCTCTTGAAAAAAACTATCTTTTGCTCGCATAGATTTTATTTTGTCAAGCAACATAGACATTTCTTCTGCTATATGAGGTTGACCACCTCTCACAGCAATACCAAGTTTTGCTCTGCCTACAAGCCTATAATCTGGATCTGTACCGTTTGGATGCAGATATTTAAATGTACCGTCAGGGTTTGTTTGCGTAACATCTTCCATAGTATAATAATCAAAATCACCATATGGATTGCGTACTGTTGGATCTCCAACTCTGAAACCCATACGTTGCGCTGCTGCCCAAACATTTGGAAAACCACCAATAGTTGATCCTTCTATTGGCCCTCTAAACAAATGAGGTGCATCACGAAACATATCAGCAAAGCTGTCATTATCTAATATTGTGCTTATGTCTGATAGTCCTTGAAGCATTGGCAACTCAGCATAGTATTTTGCAATAGATCCAACAGCAGCCAATGCTCTTGCGCCTGTACCCTGTACATCGTTGCCGTATACTGCCTCATTAGCTGTTGTCATAAAAGCTAATACACCGCCAACAGGTTCCCACCCAGAATAAGATACATACATCAATGGGCCATTAGGTATGCCCATATCATTATACAATTTATCTACACCTTCGGGCCATCCTTCGCCCTTAAAAACAAAACTGTACGGTTGCCATCCTGGTGGTAATGCTTCTCTAGCAACTTTGTCCATAGGCATTGCACCTGTCATTCTACCTTCAGCAACTTTGTTTTGAACATAAAAGAAAGAAGCCCCAGCCATTGAAACTTTTGCCATAGCTTTTTGTTGTTGCGCTGGAGTTCCTGTAAGCATATCTTTGTAAACTTGTGGGTTTATACCTGACATTTCCAATGACTTTATAACAGCACTTGTTGGTGTTTTTACAAATGGCATTAACCATTGACCAAATGGTATTGGTCCTAAACTTAATTTTTGAATAGCCATACCAGGAGCGCTAATATCTAAACCAAAAATTTCTGTATCATCTTGCAATGTATTATATTTAGCTGTTTGGTCTAATTCTTTTGCTACTGAGTCTGGATCAAGCAAAACCATACCTGCTTCATCCATCGCTTCTGTAACATCTTTACCTTCATACAACGCTTTTCTGTACGCTCTATTCGATTGCACATACAATTCACCACGTTGTGAAATTGTTTTAAAAAACTCATCGCCAAATAGTAACGCTCTAAATGGCAACCTTACGCCTTTAAATATAAAATTTATTGGCCCTGACAATGGTGTTTCATCTGCAAGTCTAAAACCTGTTGAGTAATCTTCTATTTCTGCTCTTGCTTTTATAGACGGTTTCTCTGATTTAAATGCTATAGACGCTACTTTTAAAGCATCACCAAAACTATCAAGCCAACCCTTAACACGTAACGCTGTATCTTCTATATACACTTGCTCTGGGTCTATTGGCAAACCTCTTGCCTGGCGAACACTTCTAATACCTGTACCGTAAATACCTGCAAGTGTTTCTGTTGGTAATTGATACGTCATCCACAAAGCGTTAGAAATTATGTTTTTAAAATTTGTAGCCGGTGACGTTAACAAACCTGCCATATAAGCTTCTGCTATAGCAGCGCGTGTTTTTGCAAAAACAACTTTATTGATAAATCTGTTAAGACCCTTAAAACCTTTTTCTTGCACAACACTAGCTGCTGCTTTTGCTATGTCATCAGTAATTCCTTCACCACCACCTAGCTGCTCTAATGCTTCTCGCGCTCTACCGGCTAAAGCTAAAGCCCCATCTTCACCACCTACTTCTATTCCAAATGATTGTAATGCCCTAGCAGTTTCTGTTTGAAACCCTTTAAGATGCATATGAAAACCATGATAGATTGCTAACTGTCTACGAAATTCTAATTTTTCACTAGATGTAGAAACACCGGTATTTATTTTGTCTGCAAGGTTCATAATTTTTTCACCTTGCACAACAAAAATTTCACGCGCAGCAACAAGCTCTTCACCTAACAATAAACCGTCTTCAATACGTCTATTTAAAAATCTTTCAGTAAATCCAAGCTCGTCAGCTAAAAGCGCAGCCGCATTTTCTTTTGTAACATTGTTTGGTATTTTAAATCTTTTAGCTTGGCTTATTTCTAATTTACTAACCTCAGAAACAGCAGTAATAAGTTTACCAACATCGTCTGATGTTTTCATATTTTCTAAATTAAAATCGCCACCTTCTGCTATAGATTTTGCTTCTACTTCTATATCGGGAAGCACAACTTCTTCTAACGGAGAAACGTCAGGCACTTCTCCTTCTATTGCTTTGTTAGCGTTTTCAATTACTTGATTATATTCTGGTTTATCAACCTGTTTATTTATTTCGTTAACAGGATCTAAATCTGCTGCTCTAACTTCATCAATAGCTTCTTTAGCAACACGAACTGCTTCTGCTGTTTCAGTTGGCTTTGCAGTAAAACCACGTTTTTCAAATTCTTCAAAACCCTCT
>Ga0208767_1000196_pt1 | contig 44853 bp, 57 predicted proteins | sample VirMetDEL_Mar_21_FD_184514 | JGI IMG/M metagenome (GOLD analysis project Ga0208767, IMG submission 184514) | Aqueous microbial communities from the Delaware River and Bay under freshwater to marine salinity gradient to study organic matter... | ecosystem: Environmental > Aquatic > Marine >...
GGCTGTTTTTGTTCCTCCAGGCTGTCAAGCACCTTGCCGTCGGAATCAATCAGCTCGGTGCGGACAGTGAGAAACGAGCTCTGCATTGTCGTCGCTTCGCTGACCTGGACTCGCAATTGAGCAAGACCAGGGGAGCAAAGGGCCACCGACAACAACGCCGCAAAGATCATTTTTTTCATTGGTCTTTCCCTGGTTTAACGTCGCCAAAAAAACAACCGAGAAAACAAGCCAAGCCGACCGGAGGCTGCCCTGGCTTGTCGCCGGGCTTGTCTTTTTTGGTAATTGCAATTGATAAACGCTTGAACGCCGGCAGCTACGCAGCCCCAATTTACCGCTTTCCTGGGCTGAGCTGGCGCGGCATAGGTGATTTCCCTGGTTTCATACGTTCGCACAACTGGGATTTCAACTTCGACTTCCACCGTCCTTAACTGCTTCGTTTTGACCATTTCGGTTTCCGTCCAGGTCTTTACAACCGGCGAGCTCCGCCAGGGAATCACGTAGCTAGTTCGGCAATCAACGCAGTCCTGGGCGGAAGCATTGCCGGCGAGTGCGGTAATGACCGCAAAAACGAGTAAACTAATCGTTCGCATTTTCTAATCCTTCGGTTTCATTTGAGTCTCTGCCATTCTCTGGCCAGTACAGCACAACCTGGGGCGCGGCGTCCTGCGTTACTTCCAGCTTTTCGCTGAACATACCATAATGCTTTCCTAAAAGCTCCAAAGCTTTGTTTTTATCCGAAAACTTGCAGGTTGTCACGCCAGAATCCGGATCCTTCTTTGCTACCTTAACGAGCTCGTCAAAGACTTTGGTTTGGTCAAATTTAAGCTTTTCAGCTATGCTGTCAGTAATGTCTGCAATTTTTTTTGAAATGTCAACTTTTGATAACAGGCGGCTGGCTTGAATCCTGGCTGTTTTAACGGAGTAACCAGCCCGGATTGCTGCCTGGGTCGCATTGTGATCTACAACAAATTCCTCGCAAAATCGCACTTGTTTGGGCGTCATTATGCAAAACTCCAAAAAAATTACTGTAAGCCCCAACCCAGGCCCGCAAACGGTCGCTGCGGGATCCCGAGCCGATATTCTAATCTATGGCGGCGGTGCTGGCGGTGGCAAAAGTTTTTACCTGGTCAACGAACCGCTTCGCCATATTGGCAACCCCAATTTCCGAGCTGGGATTTTTAGGCGAACCTACCCGCAAATTCGCGGCCAGGGTGGAATCTGGGACGAAGCCAGGCAGACCTACCCTCATTTTGGCGCAAAAATGCGGGAAGGTACACAACTAGACGCCGTATTTCCTTCTCAGGCTAGCATCGCTTTCCTTCATTGCCAGCACGAAAAAACAAAATACGATTACCAGGGACACCAATTTGGCTACCTGGCATTTGACGAGCTTACCCACTTTACCGAATCGCAGTTTTTTTACCTTCTTTCCAGGAATCGGACAACTTGCGGGATCCGCCCGTATTGCCGGGCATCCTGCAACCCCGACGCTGGATCCTGGGTCGCTTCGTTCATTTCCTGGTGGATCGACCAGGACAGCGGTTTTCCGATTCCGGAGCGGTGCGGTCAGTTACGTTATTTCGTTCGTGAAAACGACGAGCTCGTTTGGGCGACGGATCCGAACGACCTGGTTGAGCAATTTCCCGACTACCAGGTTGACGATTTGCTTAGCGTTACATTTGTCCCGGCATCGCTCGACGATAACCCGGTTCTCCTGGAAAAAGACAAGGGCTACCGTTCCAGGTTAAGAGCTCAGCCTAAAATTGAGCGGGAACGCCTGGAAAAAGGAAACTGGAAAGCCGCCGAAGGGGCGATAATTTGCAAAACATGGTTAAATCGTTACGAACAAGCCGGCGATATTACACAATTGTACTACCACAGCGAGCTTTTGGAATTAAATGTTACACAGCTACGTCGTTTTGCAACAATTGATACAGCAGGTACGAGCAAAGAAAAGGCCGCTGAAATGCGGGGCGATCCTCCAAGTTTTTCGGTTTGTGCCGTTTGGGATCATTTCCGGCACCGGGACAACATTCACAACTACGATGTTCTAATTCTTCGCCACGTATGGCGTGACCAGGTAGACTGGAACGACCTTAAACGCCGTATTCCGGAAGTCCTCCGCAATTGGAACGTTCCTGTTGCCGTGATCGAAAACGCGCACTACGGCCAACCGCTAAGCATGGAAATGAAGGGCCAAAACACTAAACTTGTCGGGCCAAAGATTCCTGGCATGGATGACACGTCCAGGGGCGCTAAGCTTGAGCGGGCGATTGCCAGCGGTTTTCTTAGTCGCCTGGAGGACATTGGAATCTGGATTCCCGAGCGGGAGGCGGCTCCCTGGGTGAACAATTACGTCAGCGAGCTAACGTCTTGGACGGGTCTGCCAAAAGAAACTGCCGACCAGATTGACGTTTCGAGTTACGCAGCTTTCCACGTCCGCCAAATGAGCCAGGGCTGGGGCGGCCCAATCAGCATTTAGCACTGTTCCACCGTTCCACCGTTCCACTTTCGTTCCACCTGGAATAATAGCGTTTTGCTCGGTAAAAACCGGCGTTTTTGACTGTTCCACTTTCGTTCCACCTGGAACAGCCTCTTTGAGCTCATAAAAAGAGCCCCCCAAAGGTTCACTGGCGAGCAAGGCGAAAATGCCAGTGTCGGTTCCGAACCCGCACTTTGGGGGGCTGTTTCAATACAATTAGTGGCGAAAAACAATTTTCTTTTTTGCCACTAATTTTGTGAGCGTGCTTTTTACTCGGTTTTTACCGTGTTTGCAAGTTTAAATTAGTGGCGAAAAATACCTGGTATTTAATTGGCCTTAATTTGTGCTAGCCGGCGGCACTGGCTCAAATTTGTCGGTTTCCTGGTTAAAATCGTCGTCAAGTTCCTCGGTAATATCAAACACCAGCAACGGAGAATCCTCAGAAGAATCGTATTCGACAGACCGAACGATGTTGTAGCCGAAGTATTCATAGGCTTCGTCGCGATCCATTTGTTCCGACAGCACGTTGATAATTTGACTAACTGAATACACAGCACATAGGTGCTCGTCAAATGGAACCACACCAAGCAGGCAACTGTCAAAACCAGTCATCAGTTTAATTGTTACTTCTCGGTCGTCGGCCATATATTTAGCCATCCTTAAATTAGCTTCGCCGTTTGAAAGCCAACTTCGTTCGCCTGGTTCTCTAGTCATTTTTTACTCCTAATTTTTCCATTGGTAATAAAGCCCATTGAGGCACCCAATAACATTTCCGCCCATCTTCTTTGGCTGTCCTCCACCATTCATCCCGCTGACCGTCGAGCCCAACCAGCCAGCCAGGGACGTTCAAAACAACTTTATTGTCTGGCGTTCGTTCTTTTAGGTCACCCGTGACCAAAACAAAACGCCTGTTTATGTCTTTTTCTTTTTTTTGAATTAGTAGATGGCCAGTTCGACAATCCGTCCATCGAACTTCAATTTCTTGACTGCCCCCCAAATCGCCACCACAAACGTCTGGCGTATGCGGTTCCCAATGCAGATTAAGAAATTTTGCCACCGCATACTCAGCAAGAGCTCCCATTGCGTGCCGATCAAACGCCGTCCACTTTTCGCTTTCTGGGTTTGACTGGTTTTTTTTGTCGCGGCTATTTACCAGGTGACGCATAACGCCGGCCTGGCAAGCAAAAGTAACTTCTGCCCAGGATAATTTTATTTTTAACATTAGCGCTCCTAAAAAAGCTTTGCCTGGCGCTTGTCCGGTTTTGCTTTTATCCAACCGCACTCGGGCCGACCGTAAACGCCCGGCAACTGGTCTTTTGTCTTTTCGACATGCCCCTGGCTTGCCAACGTGTTAAGAGCTCGCCGAACGCTGGTAAGCGGCACGTTTTCGCCAGGCTCAAATACAGTTTGCCATATTGAGCTAGCCCCCTGCAATTCATCATCAATAACATGATTAACAAACCAGGAAAGAATCCTGGCATCCTGCCGAGCTGCTTTGTCCTGGTAGGCCGGAAGCTTGCTGTCGGCCTGTACTGTGTCGTAATACATTTTTTTCCCTTTCTACCAGTCGGCAAACTCGCTAAAAAACTTTGCCGGCTTGTAATCGTTCTTTAAAAACAAATAGAGCTCCGCCTGTTGATCCTCCAAACCAATCGCCGACACTGGCAGCATCGTATTTTCGTTAAATTCCAGCATCGGCAGCGAGCGGTTCATATCTTTATGGGGATCGACCGGGCGGCGATGAGACTCGCCAGCCTGGCACTCGCAAGACACCATCACCGTCTTAATTCGCAGGTCGGTCGGCTGGTAGGTGTCCCCGTCAACTCCCAGGTAGCTTTTCGGGCTGTAAACTTCAATCGCCCCTCTGTCCTCGCACTTGTGGCACCTGGCGGCGTAGGTCGATCCGTCATCCCAGCCAGGGCGGATCAAATCTTTTAGCAGATCCATGCGAAGCTTGGCTTTTACCTGGCCCATTATCACAACAGCGATTGCTGCCGCGTTGTAGCCCCTGGCTTCCATGAGCTCCTTAATTTCCTGGTCGGTCATGTTCTGGGCAGCCTTAGTAAGATTGTCCTGGTCAACTTCCGGGTTGGCAATCCTGGGAACGCTCGACTCAATGACCTGGACGGCGTTGCTGTGAGCGCACGATACAAACCGCTCTTTGATCTGGGCCACCGTCGGAAAACGGCTGAGCTCGTTCCGGCAGCGTTGCAGCGCCGCAAGAAACTGGTCATCCGTCCAGTTTTGAAACTCATCCCAGTAAACAGATAAAATCATATCGGTGACTTCGCCGCCCGTTGCGATTGCAGTTTTCGCCAGGTTAACTTTGAATTTTTCGTGATCCATCGCTTTCTTTCCTTTCAAACGAATTTTTATGATGCCATTCGCCGTCCGTGACCTGAACGACTTCTTTTAAAATACTAACGCCCAGTTGCCTTTGTAAAGCTTGAAACAGTGCTGGCATGTTTACAGCTTTCACAACTAACGCTGAGTCAGCTCCCCGGAGTCGAACTAAAAAATCTTTCATTCAACACCCTCCGGCTTCCAAGCCATTACAGCCTCCGCTGTCGTCTGTTCTTTCGCACCCTGGAACGTCTTTGGGCTTGATGCGTTTCGCCGGCTTGATCTAGCCCAATTCCTGGCAGCAGCTTTCCAGTCCTTCATTTTGTTTTTGCCAACCATCCAACCCTTCGATTCGTAAAAATCAAAAAATGCCTGGGCGTCAATTCCCAGCTCCGCCTCATCCGAATACAGCCTGATTAAATCAACACCAGGGCGAACGAACGTTTGCCCCTTTCTCTTTTTTTCTCCTTTCTTTTCCTCTCCTTTCCTTTCCTCTCCTCTAGGGAGCTCTTTTCGCGGATTCGCAGCTTTTTTCGCAGTTTTGATCAATTCGCCGCAATTCTTCGCAATTTCCCGCTCGTTAGTTCCGAGCACTGTTTTTTCCTGGTCGTTCAGAATCCAACCGCACTCTATCAATAGTTCGATGGAGCTCGTAAAAACTGTTAGGTCAACCATTAAAATTTGAGCCAAATCTTCAAATGTCATCGGCTCGCCAGAGCTCCGGCTGAGCTCCCCACGGCGTTCTACTGGAAGGGTGGCCGAGTACATTACCAGCATTTGAAAAACGCCATAGGCAACGATTCCAGCAATCCCCTGCCTCATTAGCTTCATTCTGCCGGTGCTGTGCAACTCGACCGGGCTAAAATAGTAATCCATTCGTTTCTTCGGGCGCTTCGCAACTTGCGGGCACTCGAAAACTTCCCACTTGTAAATCCTTAACATCGCTGCTCCTTTGTTGTGTCCAAAAAAAAAGCGAGCTCCAATCCTTTAGAGCTCGCCCAGGTTGGGCGAAAGCTTACCCAACCTTTTGATTAAAACGGTATGTCGTCCGCTTTGTATTCCGCTTTCTCCACGGGGGCTGGCTTGCTAGGTGGCTTTGCAGTCCCCGCCTTTTCCCGGTCATCGTAAACGTTAATCCAAGCGTTTTGGTTGCTTATTTCGCGACCGTCCTTAAAAACAATGTGGCTAACTTCGCCGTCCAGTTGCCCTCCTAGGCGTCCCTGGTTGTCCCAAAATGCAGCAATCGAGGCATAATTGTCGGTCGTTTTGCTTTTGGCCACAATGCGTAAAACTGGCTTGTTTCCTGCCATTTCATCACCTTAAACTTTCTGGCCAGTCGGCCTTAGATTTGTAACTCTCAAAAAAATCAATCATTTTTTCCAGGCTCGTCCGGTCAAGCTCTCGCAGCTCCTTGCCCTTTATTCGGTGAACCCAGCTTTCTAATGCGGCGACAGTCCGAAATGCGTAGCTCGCATGTTGTAGAAGCTCAAACCCGGTAGGCTTGTTTTCGCCCGTCGCCAGCGTGTCAACCTTTTTTGGCAAATCCTCGCCGTAATACAAATAAAATCCAAGCCCAAATAAGCCCAGGCACTTTACCAAGCAACGCATTTTGGCGTCAGCTACGTCCCTGGCTGTTGGATCTGCTTTTGCAACGTTTTTATATCCAGTCATTACTGGCAAAAACATTGTTCGCTCGCATCCCAGGATTCGGACGGTACAGCTCACTTCTGCCGTCTTATCTGGGTACACCAGGTAGCTCTCCCCGTTGTACTTCTCAAACCAAAATTCCGCCGTTGGGTAGTGCTCCATCAAAATCCGCCAGGCGTGGCCCCAGGACAGATAGGTAGCGTTATTCTTGACTTCGGTGCAAGCTCCAACGTCAATGGAGCTCAACTTTTCCCAAATCGTTTTAAAATTTGCTTTGACGGTTGCCTCCGGGACAACCAAATTGTCGGTAGCGTTCATGCTTTCCCTTTCTGAAACGCCAGGGCTTGGGTAGACACAATTGGGGTGAAAGGAGGAAGCCCCCCCCAAGCCCTGGCTCTGTTTGAAATTTTGTGTCGCCTCAAAATCTAGCAACTGCGGGCTCGCAGTCAAGCCCAGAAATTTTTTTATTTATTTTTGACTTTTTTTTCATTTTGTTTCCAATATTTTAGCTGCGTCGACGAACAGTATGATAGAAAGAGGGAAGTTTAAAACACGACACCTAACGAAAGGAAAGAAGGATGAGAGTCAAAAACCCAAAACGACACCACTGGGTAGTAGAGACTAGACCGGCGGACAGAGTGGACGCCAGTTTTCGACCTGCTGTTACAGAGCTAACTTACACGAAAGCTGAACGGGTTGCCGAGGAGCTTGCAAAAGAGGACGACAACCTGGAAATACGAATTATCGAAAAAAGGCTGCTCTGGCGAAACTACTAACGACCTGGAAACCTGGAGCTCCAGGAAACTGGAGCTCACTTTTAAAACTCTACGAAAGGAAAGCAAAATGTATAAACTCAGCTCAACAAACAAATGGTATCACAACGCAAGGTTTGACAGCTTTGCCGCTGCGAAAGCGGAGTCGGACAAAGCTGCCGCCCAGGGGGTGACGGCAGATGTCATTGCCTTAACTGACCGAGACAAATTTAGGATCGCATACACGCCCAGCTCGGCCCCGGGTGGCAAGGCGATTCGAGCTACCTACCTAAAGCGGGAAAAGACCTAGACCTGGAAACTTAGAGCTCCAGGAAACTGGAGCTCACTTTTAGAACTCTTGAAAGAAAGGACGTGTGATGACACTAGAGCAAATAGAAAATGAAATTAAGTTTTGGTCAGGTCTTGTTGCAAAGCGACACAGCCAAGGGCTGGAAGCAAAGTTTGAAAAGCGATGTGTCGAGGAGCTACAGAAGTCGGCGTTGTTGCAATTTGCGAGCCGCAAAAGCCTGGGCAAAAAAAACTAAAAACTTTTGACTTTTTTTCCATTTTGTTTCCAATATTTTAGCTGCGTCGACGAACAGTATTATAGAGAGGCGGAAGTTTACAACACGACACTTAACGAAAGGAAAAGCAAGATGACACTGAAACGAATGAGGATCGAAACAGCAAGCACTAAAGACGAGTGCAACGTAAAGATTCACGCCTGCGGAACGGGCGAAGTCCTAAGCGGATGCTTTAAAGGCGAGCTCCTTACGCCCTACCAGATCAGGAATGGAGGATGCAACACGACTAAAATAACAGACCTGACACCAGTCCTCGACGACCACAACGACCAGGACGACCACAACGACCAGGAAGATTGGCAAGCTGCAATCGAGGAAGCTCAAGAAGGCTGGGGAACGATGCCTGGCTACTAACACAGCACAAAAGACCTAGACCAGGAAACCTGGAGCTCCAGGAAACTGGAGCTCACTTTTAAAACTTTACGAAAGGGGAGTAAGATGAAAACAGGGTTTGACAGAAGGCTGAGTTGGACGTGCGCTCAATCGCCGGAAATATCTTGGCACATTCAGACAAGAAAAAAGGGAGACACAAGTGAAGCTTTTGAAACTGTCCAAATACAATTGTCCTATTCCTCAGCAGTCCGGGCGGCTGAGGATTGGGCAGACAAGAGAGCTGACCTGGACACTCAGGTAGTCGAAATTGTTGGGGTGGTTTGGCAAAGCTTTAAAAGTTAAAACAAACTGGGGTTGCGACCTACCTGGCTGCGTGTTAACTTCGCTGCTCGCACGCAGCCTACAATGGCAGGCTCGGGGCGGAACACTGGCTGGGCTTCGTTCCCCTGGCTAAGAGCTGCAAGTAGAACGGCTGAACCCGAGTCGGCCATTGTGGGCTGCAAGAAACTTTAACCTGGAGGAAAACATGAAAGACACAAACCGATTTGCGCTGTTGATTTTTGAAAACAATTTGGAGCTTATTACCCTCGGCGAAAACGTAAAAACGCCTTGGTGTCTTGCCAAGAAAATCATGGGCGACGTTAATTTAGAAGTAGTAGGGATGCGACCGCCATTTACACACGACTTTGCCGGGATAATCCACGAGGAAGGAAAGCCGGAAGGGCTTGAAAAAAACGACCTGGCAACAACTTGTTGCGGGTCAACGTTATTCCCAGGCGATTACATTGCCGGCCCAATGATTGTTTGCGTTAACGACAGCCATTTGTCTGGCTTGGATAAAGCCAATTTTCATCACTTTGATTTTTTTATGACCGTAGCCAGGAATTTTTTTCGTGCAAACACTGAACAACAATCTAGTTCGTAAATTTAGGTCGAGCGGCGTCACAGCCTATAAGCTTTCTAAGCTTACTGGGCTGGCTGCAACGACGATAACCAGGTGGTCAAAGGGCGAATCTGAAATTTCGCTAAAGACCGCTGAAATTATTGCCGATGCGTTAAAATGTAAACTTACTTGCACTTGGAGGAAAAAATAATGCTTGTGTTAACCAGGAAGGTCGAGGACATTGTAAAAATTGGCGACAACATAACGGTAAAGGTGGTTCGTGTTAACGGCAACCAGATCCGGCTTGGCATTGAGGCGCCAAACGACATACTGATTACCAGGGGAGAAATTGATTATGAGCGAGCCAACCAAGCCGGTAACGGATCCCGGCCAGGCGTTGCGGTTGCTGATTGAGTTCGAAACTTTAATCGAGCAGCTTCAAGAAAAAATTTGGAGGGACGGTCGAGTTCGTAAAAAATTTAGTCGTGAGTTTCTTCACGACATCTTATGTTGCGGCAGGGATCCCCTGGAAGCAGTCGAGCTCTGCACTCAGGCAATTCACGGCGACGAAACGGACGACACATACATGCTTGTTGTTGGGCTCGCGAAATGCGGTGTCCGGCACTACCGACCAAATGATAAATTTGCAGATTTTTGAAGCAGATCCGCTGCAAACCATTACCCTGGATTACGCTCTGACTAATCGAAACACTGGTCGAGGGCATCATTGGGGGCAGTCGGCTTCGTGCCGAAAAAAACTTGAGCTCCTGGTTGCTGCAAGCCAGGGGCGGCAGGTGCCATTTAGCCACCCGGTAGCTTTGATAGTTACCAGGGTGCTTGGCCCTGGTCAACGAAAATGGGATGCCGACAGCGTTGGGCGCGGATCTGCAAAAGAGCTAATTGACAGCCTTGTAGCTTGCGGTTTTTTTGTTGACGATTCGCCCAGGTGGATCGTTGAATGTATTTTTACGCAGGACGATAGCCGGCGACAGGTCGGCCCAAAAACGGAAGTAGCTATTTATGGGCGGATTGCATCGAGTGATGAGTGACGAGCTGTTTGTGGAGCTCTGGAACGAAATTGGCGACCTGGGGCAAATTGCCAGGCGTTGCGGGCGTTCTAAAATTAGCGTTTTTGCTAAAGCCGAACAGCTAGCCAGCAAAGGTTACGAGCTTCGCGAAATTGAAGGATCCGAAAAAGTAAAGCACACAATTTATTTGCCGTCGCCAGAGCAAATTAAGCTAGAATGTCTAAAAATTCGAGCTCGAAAAGGCGACCTTTTTGCTTGTGAAACGGTGGACAACCATGAAAATAAACCTGGGAAACAACGAGCTCTGGACGGTTAATTTTGTTTCAAAATCTAAAATGCCGGCAAAAACCTGGGGCGACTGCAACAACAAAACAAAAACAATCCGGGTACGAACCGACCTTTGTGCTGTAAATTTTCTTGACACGTTTATCCACGAAATGTTGCACGCCTCCAATTACGTGTGCTTTTCGGAGGAATTTGTCGAGCAAACAGCGACTCAAATGGCAAAAGCTCTTTTAAAATCCGGCCTGGTTGTCGTCCCGCCCCAGGACTAACGGTTTCTTGGGTTGATACATTTAAATTTGCCACAAGCAGTCCATTCTGCCGGCCCTTCAAACTTCCGACCACAAACGCAAGTTTTTAGCCCTGCCTGGGGGCCTGGCGGCCTTTTTACGCCTATTTGTTGCAATCGGAGTGTGTCGTGCTGCCAGAACACGTCACAGCGTTTACAGCACTGTTCGGGCTGTCCCGAGGCGTAAGGCTCAATTGAACAATCGCCGTTAATTTTCGTGCAATGGTAAATCGGCACGTCCTTTTTGTGCCTCATGCTGCAAAGCTTGTTTGATCGCCAGCCCGTGATGCTTTCCCGGTGGTTGCCAGGGCATGGGAATTTTTTGTTTAGGCTTTCGGCCAGTTCTTCTTTTGTCATATAAACGCAATCCTACCAGGACAAACGTGGCCGGCACAGCAACGCTAAGCCCAATCGTTATCGCAACTGCCAATGCAGCTTTTCTAATCATGTTACGGGCCGTCTCCACCGCCTCCGCCTGGGTCGCCGCCTCCACCTGGGTCACCGCCACCGCCACCGCCACCGCCACCGCCACCGCCAGTAGTGCAGCTCGAATCAACATCTAAGCAGTCTGCTGTCCCGCAACTTTCGCACGCACTGTCAGCCGCTCGACGGATCCAAAACGGAATATTGCAACTGTACGGCGTTAGTGGATTCAGGGACGTGGTTGTAATTTCGCCGTGTACCTGGTTTGTTTCGTCACAGAGAATTTCAACTGTTTCGGTTCCTTGTATTAAGGATGGTTCAGCAATCGTAGTGTCATTTGTTGGAAAACTTCCAGTGTAACACATACGTTTTGCTGTAACTCGCCACTGGTCTGGCTGGCTTGCCGCTGTTGCTGCGTTACATTCAAACGTTACCTGCCAAACGGCAATTTCGCTGGGATCGCAGTCAAAGTCCGATGGGACATCGCCACATTCAATTGGAAGCAGCCTCGCATCGGTAAAGTAAAGATAACACGGATCCACACAGCGTTTGTAGACGACGAAAGAACCGTTTTGTGTTTGTGTTTTGACCAAATGAGTTTGTACGTCGCCAATGTTAATTTCAATGCAGCAAGTACAATGCACACATTCCTCGGGATCCGGTGGGGTGTAGGTACAGTCTGGATCATAAACGTCGCACTCGGTTGGCAAAGTCCCGGTTCCGCATGTCTCGGGGCAATCAACAACTTCGATTGTAATTGGGTTGTCGCACTCAAACGAAATATTTTCTTCGTTGTATTGCACGCAAGTCCACGGCGCAGAAACCGAGGATTCATTGCACATCATTTGAATTTCACGGCAGCAAACACCAGTTTCCGGATCCCACAGCTCGCCAGTCGGCGGCTCGGTTATTGCCGGCATACTGTCGCTGCAATACCTGGACGCGCACACTTGCCAGGTATCGGGCGTTTCATCGTCGCCGCTTTCTTTACAAAACAGCTCAATATGCCAATAAGCAATTTTACCCTCTGGGCAAGCAAAATCTTCGTTTGCGTTTAAATTAATGTTGTCGCAAAATTCTGCGTCGGTCATATACAAATGACAAGGCTCGTCGCAATTTCGGTATTCTATAAAACCGCCTCGGTTGATTGTCGTGCGTTTCCAAACCTGGGGCTCGTAAAGGCCAAAGCCAAACCGAACGCAACAATCGCAATGCTCGCAAGGCTCCGGAGGCTCGCTGTCGCAACAATCAATTCCGCACGCAATCCGCTTGTCGTAAAACCAAGCTCCCTGGGTCACGCTGGGACACCATCCGTCAAAATAGTATTCGTTTTGGCGTTTGTATTGATGCAGCTCGCCTGGAGCTGTGCTGCCGGTTGTCGTAACGCAGCGAACGTCGGTTTCGTACCAAACAATTGTGTCCGGTGGACACGGCGGTTCTTCTTCTTCGTCGCCACCACAACAGCCTTTTCCCAGGCTTACAATGTCATAATGGGATCCGTCGTTGGACGGTCGGCAATATCCCATCCAGCCAGCCTCCACGTCCTTGTAAAGCTTTGCCTGGCCCGTTGGGTCTTTTAAAGTAACTACGTGGTCGGGCGAACAACCGCAATCTATTAACTCGCCCTGGCTTTCTCCGCAACCGTCAATTTCGCTTGACAGTTTAAATTTTATTAACAGGTCGTTTGTTTTCTGCCGGAAGGTAATTGGCTTTTCTGGAGCGTCCAGGATTACGTCTGTAAATATTTCCGGGCCAACAATTTTCCATTTCACGCTTGAAACAATGGATCCGCACGCAACTTCAAGCGGCCCAAAATATTCTTTTGCCTCGCGATCCACAGCCCGCTGTCCCCAGGCAAACCAGGAATTTTGGAGCATGTCTATTTCGTTTTGCAGAGCCGAGCTTATTCCGTTGCAATCTGCCAGGCATGTAGCCCACCCCCTGCCAACAATTACTCCAGCGTTTCCGGAAGCTGTGCTTTCCGCCGGAGCTCCAGATTTTAAATCGTAGCTAATTACGGCGTCCTCAACCGTGAACGGGTTTGGTGTCGATGCTGTTTCGTAATTACGATGAACCGGATTGTCAATAATTAACTCGTAGTCAAATTGCTCGCCAATAAAGTCGTAAAATTTTATTTTCTTTTCAAACGGATCATATCCAACAACGTGCGTTGTTCGCCTGGCTAAATCTTCCAGGGCGGCCATAACGTTCCAGCCCTCATATTTTAAATTGCAGGGCTGTCCAGGAGGCGGCGATGGATAGTTAGTGTCGATTAAGTAGCTAAGCCCTGTGCAGTTAGCAATGTCCTGGATAACGTCTGACCAGGTTTTGCTTGTCTCCGGGTCAACGTTCCAGTTTTTTGTTACGTTTGAATTGTCGACCAGGCAACGCATGTCGCCGACTGTAACAATCCACGGGCTGTTTGGAGCTCGAAAAGCTTGCTGCGTTGCAACTGTCACGTAGCCTTTGAGCTCAATCTGTTGCGTTACGCCTTTGCTTTGCCGAACCATTACAATTTCGTAATCGTCCTGCTCTGGAAAAAATGTTTTTACGTCGTGGCAACTAACCAGGAATTGGCTGTAGTTAGGCTCTTTTCCGAGCGATAAATTTACCTGGTTAATCGTGCTTAACCACTCTGGCGATTCCCCGGCGTTTCTAGCTGCCTGGACAGCGTTCACAACCTGGCAACCATTTATTTCAACTTGTATTCCGTTTGCCATTTATGTCACCAAATCACCGCCCCGCTGACCAAAGCCAGGATAGGACGGAAAAGGAATGTCCTGGACTCGCCAGGTAGGATTTTCAGGCGGAGCTCCAGTTTTCAGCCATTGCTGCGCTTCTTTTACCCCTTTCCTGGCGGCAGATCGTATTGTTAATAGATTTGTCCCGCATCGGCAATTATACCCCCAGGGAGGCGTAAAGTTATCCCAAAACGGATCATCACGCCGGTAAACCCCAGTGCCATTTAAACCGAGCTTGCCCAGGGCTAAATGTTCGGGCCGCACTCTGCCGTCCGTGATCGGTATGTATTCCTGGTACGGGAAAATTGAGCCTACAATTGGATCCTGGACTAAGCTTTCGCGACCGTCCCGGTAAGCAGCTTGTAAATTTGTTCGGTAAACCGTTTCGATATGCCCTGGGCCAAGCAAACTTGTTTTAAGTTTTTTGTCCAGGACTTTGCGAAATTTTGGGAGGCTTGGCCCCTCAACAGTCATTGTTGCCAGGGTGTCACGGATCCTGGCAATTGTTCCGTCGGTGATTTCGCCGGCAACCGTAAAGGCTTTTGCTTTTGCCTGGTCGCTGAGCTCATCAAACACTGGGCGTTGCAGGATTCCCCGAGCCATTAGTGATTTAGCCGCGTTTTCCAACTTGGGAAAAATTATCGGCGGCGGCTGGTCGCCGGTTAGAAGTGCCAGGGGCGGAATATACCGCCCAGCTCCCATCGTGCTTTCGCGAATGTAGTTCAGGCTCCACTTAGGTAGCTCGCTCGCTCCAAAGCGATAGGCGCCAAGCCAGGCAGCAACGTCGGATTCCCAAAACGTCGTCGCCAACCTGGGCGTGTACTCTGCCGCAATTTTTTTTAAGCTCTCGACAATTTCATAGACAGGCCGGTAAAAATCAACGCCGTCCATGATTGCGTTTAGAAACGCCTCCCTGGCTTCGGCTGCAATTGATTCGCCAACCAGTAACGAGGCGCCTAACTGCCTAATCTGAGCTTGGTTTACTGTCTGCATACTGCTTGTTCATTTCTGCCGCAATTTCAGCAATGCGGAGCTGGAATTTTTTTTGTTCCGAAACGTATTGTTCCATTTTTTGTTCTGATGTTTTTTCGTTTGAGTTTTCCATTATTTATCCTTCCAAATCTGTTGACCTTGCAAAGCTCCCTCCCGGATTCGAGCGGGCAAATCCGTTTGCTCGTTAATAGTTTTGACGGCAAATTTCTCTATTTCCTTACGGTCAGCGGCTAAACTTTCTGGAGGAATCCCAGGAATTTCCTTAATTTCCGCACCCGTCTGCAAAAACATAAACTTTGCGTTCGGGTTGCTTTTGTTTTTTTCGTAAAACTTTTGATGGTTTTTTGGGCCTAGGTCGTAACTGTCGGCAAACACTTTTGCGCCTACCATTCGCCCGTCCTCCAAATCTTTCGCTCGCTGAACAACGCCAAACTTTGGATTTGCCCATTGGGTATTTGCGTCCGCGTTAACAAAAAGATACGAAACGTTAAGCCCTCGCTTTTCGGCTTCTTTCTGAATCCACACGTTTTCCGTTGCATTTTGATCGCCGGCAGAATCCCAAATAACACTTGCTCTATCTTTTAATTTTTGAGCCTGGGGAACCATTTTTAGGGCGTAGCCTTTCCCAGCGCCACAACCGCCAACCGTAACCAGGATATTGGAGCCTTTCGGCAAATCGTCAAGCTCGCTTAAAAACGCTGATTTTGTGTAGGCGTTAGCTGTTTGATGCAAAGCAATATTTAAGGTGCTTCGATTTTCCGCCCGAGCCTCCAGGTCGTTATTTAGTTTTTCGCTTGCCCAATACGGGCTTAACGCTTTTAAATCGTCAGTTCCATAAGTCACTGGCCCGTTTTCACCGTCTTTTAATGCTGAAATTTTCCTGGCCAATGCTTTGGCTCGCTGAGTCATTTGCCGTGGGTCTTTTTCCCAGGTTTCAGCCAGGTCAGTCTCGGCTGCCAGTGCTTTGCCCTTTAACCCCTTAATCCGGGGAATTTTCTTTGGCGGCGGAGGAACAACTGAACCAGGTACTCCAACGCGGGCGGCGTCTGTGATGCCGTCGTTGTCGCTATCCTGGGCAACATTTGGTTTGTAATCGTTTACGTTAAACTTGGGCGGCGGAGTTTCTTTTGGCTGCCGTTGTTTTTTTGGCTCGCGGTCTGGCGATGGTTTCCTGGACTGAGCTTTCTGCCTAGATTGCTGGCGTTGTTCAGGCGTTTTTGGGCGAGTCCAACGATGATTTTTATTTAGGACGTAGGTAACGCCACCTTCGTTTTTTGTAGTTCCTGGTTGCAACGACATTCGAAGCATTGTATCGGCTTGCGCTGTTTTAAAGGCGCCAGCAAAAAACGCTTCGGCGTCCTCGTGACCAACCATTTCAATAAGTTCCTGGGCAATGTACTCCGCCCGAGCTCGCAGATTTGCGTTGTCCAAACTGCAACGAATTGGAGCAATTCGTTTTGCCTGGCGTTCCATCAGCTCGCGGTGCGATTGCTCAACTTCGTACAGCTCGGCTTCGCTCAATTTCCAGGGACTACTCATTTGCTTCTGTCCATTTTTTGTAGGTATAGTTTACTTTTAAAATTAAACTCGCCCATCGGTCAATATCGGCTGTTGGCGCTGGCGAATATGAATGGCTAATTATCTGGCCCATTGTAATCGAGTCGGCAAGCTCGCGGCTAGGTTTTTTGTCTATTGCCGACAAAACCAGGCCAAGCTGTTTTTTTATGATTGTCATTGATGGATCTTTGCTTACATTCAGCAATAAATCCGTTATTTTCTGGGCTTTTTTTACCAGCGCTTTAAATTCCTGCTTAGTCATTTAGAGCTCCTCAACTGTAGTTTTTGGGTTTGCAGCGTCGGGAATGTACCACTGAACAGCCCCGTCCTCCGTTTTTGACGTGCTTTTCATGTAGTTTGACGATTGGTTGAGCCGAAAAACATAAACCTTTCGGTCTTTTTTCAAAATCGGAGTGCCTGGCACTCCCCACGCTGTCGCTACGTCGTCAATCCCTATTTCGGATGGTCTAACGCTGGTAGTTGAGTAAAACGCTCCCCGGCTGTTCCCAGCGGCTTGCCATTGAACAAGTTTTTGCTCTTTTGGCAATATTGGCGGAGGGCCAACTTCTACAGGCTTGGTCATATCAACGCAATCTAAAATTCCGGTCATTTGGTCGGCATTTAATGGCCGCATGGATTTCGTTTTTACGTCGTAAGTTAAGCCCTGCGTTTCTAAAAAATATTTTGCTACAACCTTGCGAGCATTACGGTGATAGGCAGTATTTCCCTTAGTTGCCGCCAGGCTTCGCTCACTTTCAGAAGGTTTTCGAGCCACGGCGTCGTCATCTTCAAACAGCAAACTCTGTCCAGGCAAATCATCTTTTTTGCCCCTGTCAAACATTTCGCTTTGCCGCTCTTTTGCTTGCGGTGCCTTACCTTTTTTTTCGCCAGTTAATTTTTCGTGTTCTTCTGGAGTCCATTTGCCAGGCTTGTAATTGTCGCCAAATAGACCGCCTTGGCTTCGCAATGTCCAACGATGATTTTGATTTAGCACGTAAGTTTTGCCGTTAACTGATTTTGTCATTCCAGGCTGTAGCGACAAACGTAAATTATGCTCCGCCTCAGTTTCCCGTTTTTCAACTCGCTTTATTTTTTCGTCGTTAAGCTGATTAAGAAACTTTTGGATATTGTCTTTTGTAGCAGCTTTTGTCTCGTCGCCTCGTATGCTTGCATAACGAACGTCATAGGGGTTGTTTTGGGTGTCTCTGTCGCCATACTCCGGCCTTTTTATAAAAATTGTATTGCCAATGCTAATTGACTCGCCTCCAGACCGCACTTCCCGGCCCGTTCGCTTGTCGTAATAAAACACGGCATGTTGCGGATTGTAGCCAACCGGGATCCATTCTCGATTTAGCTCCTCCTCGCTTGGCATTTCAAACGGGACAACTTCACCCTCGGCTGCCGCTACTGTTGTTTTGTTAACACCTTCCATGATTTTGACAGCGGTAAGCTCTTGGTTCATTAACTTTATGTTTTTCATGCGAATAGCTGGCGTGTAGCCAATAACGCCCATTACGCGAGTGCCTGGTTCGTGCATCGTAACAACGTACTTGCCAGTTTGATTAAAGGTGGGAATGTCGATTCGTACATTGACACGCTCGCCGACAGGCTGATCGGAAATTGCAACAGTGCCACTTTGGGCTGCCTCCTCGCTTAAAAACCTTGATCCGGCTTTAGTTTGTCTGTTAAGACCGGGCCGGCTTTCTAAAAATTCCATATCTGGAACAAAACCAGCGGAGGGCGTCCCTGGCTGGCCGATGTAGTCGCTGTTTTTTGTACCAGGCTTTGGTTTGTACGGAATAAAATCCCTGGGCGTAAAACCCATTCTAAACGACGTTTCGCCATCGTCAGTTTTTATTACGTCGGCGGCATATTGTTGCCTGGCGTTTTCGCTATCCGTTGCCGCTTCGTCGGCAGCCTGGTCAGCCAGGTTTTGCTTGGTTTGAAACCATCGGTCGCCCTGGTTGTACTTGTCCGCCAACAATTGAATTTGATCCCAATCAAGTTCGGGATTTTTAGCTTTAAATGGCTGGTAAACTACAAGCTCGTCGCCAGACCTGGCCAGGGCAGTCCCAGCGTAATGCCTGAAAATTGAAGTGTGATATGCGCTTGGCGGCTTTTCCCAGGTATACGGCGCAACTTCTTGCTTTCTTTCTTTTGCTGCCGCTATTCTTGCGTCCCGTTTTTTCTTTGGTTTGTCAACCGTAGAAATAAATTGTCCTGGCTGATAGAGCTCACCGTTTGCACCTACCTGGTCGCGCGTCGTTGCTCGTTTTTGCCCCTGGTCTTTGTCGGCTCGTTCCCAACGGCTGTTTTGATTTAAAACGTATTCTCTGCCGTTCTCTGTTTTCCTGGATCCTGGCTGCAACGACATTTTCAATTGCGGATCTTTTGGATCAAACGTCCCTCGGTTGTTTACGTCTTTTATTTGTTCTGGCTCAAATGCAATCCAAACGTTTGCACGCGACCCGTCTGCGTTAGTGCCGGCCTCGTGGCGGAGCCCATCGTATCCCAGGCTTTGCAGATACAAAGCCATTTCTTTTTTTATTGGAATCCCCGTTCCATACTCATCGCCATACTGAGCGCTCGAAACGTCCCGGGAGGCCCAGTTAAATTGTCGGTATGAACGGTCGTCCGGGGGGTAATGTTCTGGCTGGGATTCCATGCTTTTTAGCACCCGAAACAAACGCGGAAACTGTTTTCGGTTAATCCCCTCTGTTGGGATTTGCATTTCATTTACGTCAAACGGATTTCTTATGTTTAAATAAACTTCTTTTACCCCGCTTTCCGTTTGCTCTATTCTTTCTGAAATGCTGTCTACAACGTGCAAAAGTTTCATTTGCATAAAAACAAGCAATGTCGGCTGAACGGAGTTGTCCAACTTGTCAGGCGTTGACGGCAAAACAGGGTCGTTTAAAAACTCCTCTATGTCTCCGCCCTGTTCTAAAAAAGCAATAAAATCAACTAACTGCTCGCGGCCCTCCTTTTGCCATTTTCCGCTGATATGTTCTGGCTTGGAGTGCGTATGCTTTAAAGCGTGTTTTGCATTTTCTAAAGCAAATTTTGTTGCCGATTCCTTGGACTGAGTTAAAAAATAACCCCATTCAGTAGTAGCTTGATCGGCGTAACTTTTTGCGGTGTTCCGGTCGTCAGTAAAATAAAACCCAGGGCCGTACAATAAATTTTCGCCGTCTTTTTTGCCTTGTGGAGCTGTTGTTTGGCGGCCAACTTTTCCTTTTAAAAACTCCTTAAAATTAACGTCGGCTGTGCCGTGGTAAACTACCCTGGGCAAGTCCACCTGTTCTTTAGGTTTTCCTTGCTCATTGACAACTTTAGAGCCCTCGCCCTTTTCCCAGTCGCCAAACCACTGTTTAAAAGCTTTAGATCGAACCCCGTTTTCTTTGTAATCATTTTCTGCCTGAAGAATAGCCTCTTTGTCCTCGACTGGCTTTTTTTCTTTATGTATTGTTATCGGGTTTTCCGGGCGAATGTTGTCGTCATCAAACAACCGCCGCTGGCCAAGATTATCTTTTGGAAGCGTCCACCGATGATTTTTGTTTAATATGTAAGTTTTGCCGTCCTGAACTTTTGCCATTCCGACCTGGAGCGCCATTACCTGGGCAGACCGAAAAGCATTAACGAAATACTGCTCGGCAAGTTCGCCGTGAGCTTCAAGCAAACTCATTGCTACGGACTCAGCTTCGTTGCGCAGGTCAACGTCCGGCCTGGAAAGCTTTTTTGGCTTTGCTGGTTGCTTTTGCAACTCAATCAATTTTCGGTTGTCTGCCTCAAGCTTTGCAACCTGGTCGCTATTAAATTCGTAACCCGCCACGCTGTTGCTCCTTAGTCTTTTGTTTCAACTTCTTGCAAAGAATTTCTTGAAAGAAGCTCAAACGTTTGCCCGTCCAATCTGACAAACGTTTTCCCAGTCTTGGGATCCACTGGGTAATGTTGAAAAGGAATTTCGGCCATAGCGTCAACCAGGAATCCGTTAGCATACTGAATTGCAGTTTGACCTGGCTCGCTAAGTTTCACGTCTGTAACAATCATTTTGTCAACCCTCGCTTTTCACAAAACCGATAAGCCAATGGAAAATTTTTCTGTGCATATTCTTTATCGTCGGCCAGCAAAGCCATAAACTCCGCCCAACCCTCTTGTGGGCTCGTCCTGGCGTAACTTGATATTGGCATTGGAACGCCAGGCTTTGCATTTTCTTTTAACACCCCAAAGGTTCCTCCGAGGCTTTGCTTACCTGGAAATAAAACAGGCATTACTTGTCGTGTTTTGCCAGGCACTTCTTTAAAACTTACAGCCCAATTTTTGCCTTTTTTTGTAACGGTTTGAACGATTAGTTCGTCATCTTCGTTTATGTTGCCACGTCCGGCCAAATATTTAGCTTGCAGTCGGTCGCCAGGTTTTAATTTGTCTACCGGGGTTTGCTCCAAGATTTCAAAAACGCCGCTCTCGTTACGAAAAACTTGTGACTGCAACGACTTGCCAACAATTTCTTTTTCCATAACTTTTTCCCATTCCTGGGTGCCGCTAAATGCGGCGTGAGGCCCGTCAATTACATGCCCAAATTCATGCAGCCAGGTGTGGCTTGTATCGTTTGGATGGGTTTTGTTTAACGGATAAGCTACGGCAGCGTAAGAATCTAGCGACTCTTGGCTCCAATCAGGAAATTCTGTTGCAAGTCGTTCGTCTAATTTACGCATTTGCGGAGTCAAATGAACTTGCCCACCGTCAAACCTGTTTTTGGTTAAATCCGTAAAGCTTAAAATGGCTCCGATGCTACCGCCTTCGTAACCTGTCTTGCCCTCTGTGCCAACGGCAGGCCCGTGGCAATATGCTCCCTGGATTGCAACTTCTTTTCCATCACTTACAAACAACGAAAGAGCTTCTTGGTTTGGGTACATTGTCATTCCGTTACTTCCAAGCATTAGCTGTAAAGCTTTTGCGTTGTAACGGTCAGTTACCATTTCAAACATATCCATGCCATCAGCTACGGAGTTCATTATGTCTACGGCAGTATTGTTTCTTACCTTGTCAAATGCAGCATCTACGCGAGCCTGTTGCTCAGGGCGTTTTCGGGCCATTTCAGTAGTTAAATTTTCGTACCGAGCCAGCTCCATTCCGTTCGGCTTAAAAGCTTGCGCAAAATTGTCGTTGGCTTTCTGCAATTGTTTTAAAAGCTTTGCCTCGCTTTCTTGTTTTGGCTTTAAAATGCTCCCAAAACGATTAAGCCAATTAAAGGCTTTTAAACTCGACGTTCCTGTTGCTTTTGCAACCGGATCCCTGTTTGTAAATGTACCTTGGCGAACGTAGCGAATGGTTCCTTTTTCGTCGTAAGCGTGTAAGCGATATTCACCTGATTTGTCGAAACGTCGTTTAAAAGTAGTGTATGTATATTTGCCGCCGTTTTCGTCCTCTAAAATCAATGCGCCTTTCGTTGAATATTCCCCGGTAATTTTAAAGGTGCCGTGTTTGCGGAATTTTACAAACTTGCCCTGGTTTTTAAACTTTTCCCAGGTTCCTTTTTCTCGGCCCTTGCCAAAATCTTTTTCTGAATAAACTTGACCAGGCATTAAAAATTCTGGTTCATTTCCGTTGCCAAAATCCACGACAATAAAATCGTCCTGGTATCCGACAACCCGGCCCGACCTGGCTACTCCATGCGAAGCGTCGACAACTGTTTCGCCTGGGCCATACGAAGCGTCGTAAACTTTGCCGGTAGGCCCAACCTTTTTAAACTCCCTTGTTTCCTCCGCAAACCCTGTTGGCGTCTTTTCTTCTTTTTTTGTTTCGGGTTGCTCAACCGGGGGGTCTGCTTTTTGCTCAAAGTCAAATACGTTTTGATTTCCTGTTTTACGAGGCGGAGGAACAAAATCTAAAACGTTTTGTGTGTCAAACTGTTTTTCAATGCCGTCTACGTTTGGCCTTGTCCACCGATGATTCTCATTTAGGACATAGGTTTTGCCGTCTTTTACCTTTGTTGTTCCTGGCTGCAATGCCATAGCGATATGCTGCATTGCCGACAATCTGACAATTTCTGCCTGAATGTCGTTTTCATTGGGCCGATAACCGCCGTTTTGAGCTCGCAGAATGTCAACCGCTTGATGCCTTATTGGTTTTTTTAAAAACGGGTTGTTAGACATAACAACCGGCTGAGTTTGTTGTAAAACCTTGCTTAATGAATTAACAACTTCCTGCGCATTGTCTACGTCGTCAAGCGTGAAATACGTGCCTAATCCTTCTTGGAAATAGACACAAACCTTGCCATTGCCTAAGCCAAGTTTTGCTATTTGCGATGTTGCCCCACGAGCAAGTTTGCCAGGTACGGCGTTTTCATGCTCAGCAAAATACTTTACTACGGCCTCAAAGCTTTCCCAGGTTTCATCATCAATAACGTGAAATTCCTGTTGGCCGTTGTGCTCAAAAACTTTAATCATAAGTTAAAACTCGCGTTCACTGATGCCCGGGATTTGTTTGCCGACTCATAAATTGCGTCGTAGAGTTGTTGGGGATCTTCTATGCCGTACTTTGCTTTTTTACGTTCTATCAAATCTTCAAACGACATGTTTTTTTCGTTTTGATTTAAGTATTCGGCGGTTTCAATGTCGTGCATTAACTGGCGAGCTTTTTGTCGCACCTTGTTACGCATTTGAAAGGCGGCCCGAGCGCGTTCCTCACGCGAAAGGTTAGGGTCAATGTTATCGTGGATTAAAGTTTCCTGGTACAAATACCAACGCCTGGCGTCGCGAGAAAGTAACGTTTTCTCAAACGGCGGAGGCGTGTTGTTAAAACCTGCTCGTTGCATTTCCTCCGTATCTAAGGGCGCGAACGGTCGTGCAGCAGTTGGGTTTTGAGTTGCCGTGTCGTCCGTTGTTTTAGTTGTCGATACGTTTTGGCCGGCATTGTTGGGCTTTTGCCGAGTCCATCGGTGGTTTTCGTTTAGAACGTATGTTTTGCCGTTAACGTTTTTTGTTGTTCCTGGCTGTAATGCCATTCTAATGTTGGGCTTTGATTTGTCGAAAGTTCCCTGGTTGTCAACCGACTTTATTTGCTCTGAGTTAAACGCTACCCAGACGTCGTGGTTTTTGGTGCCAATGTTGTATCCACCAACGTCCTTAATTCCGTCGTGTCCGCGTTTCCTAACTTGCTCGTTAAATGTTGCAGCGTCGTTTGTGTTTTGGCCGTTTGTAACAATGTATTGAATTTCTCCCCAGGACAATGGTGTTTCAGACGTAAGGTGCATAACTGGATAAACGGGGCTGCCTTCTTTATAAACCCTGCCGTTCCAACCTGTTGACGTTTCTTTATGTTTCATTTGCTTCATTATGTTTTTAATTCGTTGCAAATGCTTGTACGTTAATTTTTTTGCCGGTATCGCATAGTCTATTTTTATCCTGTTTTCCCAATCGCTATAGTTCAAAATGTTGTCCATGTATAAATGGGCTTTGCCGTCACCAAGCGCATGTATAAATTCCATTGCTTCCTCTTGGCTGGGAATTGATTGCATATCTAACGGATTGCGAATGTTTAAGTAAACCTTAAACAGCTCTGGAGGGGGAACAGTTGGCCAAATTTGATCGGCGCCTAAGTGGGCGGCAACAAGGTTATACCGCTCGTAAAAATCAAGTATTCCGCCGTCGCTTGGGCCTCTATCAAAACGGGTGTCTTGATAGTCAGACTCGTCTGGTTCAATAAGTCGCAGAGTTTTTGTTCGCGGATTCATTGTCATTTTTTTGCCAGTTAAATCGCTTCGATAAACTTCCAAGAATTTAGCAACGTCGCCATTAGATTCATCTAACGCAATTTTTTGCGCCCAGTTCCAGTTTGGGTTTTCAAGGCTTCCCTTGATGTAACCTTTTTCTTCAGACCTTAGCTCCTCCGTGGTGTTGTCAAGTAAAAAACTGATAACCTTACTGTCAAATGTTTTAACTGGCGTCTCGGTACCGCGAACGTGAAAGCCCGTAGCACCGCTAGCTTCATCCCTGGCACCGGTGTCCTTTTTGGTGTACTCGGTAGCAATTTCCTCGTCGGCAGTAAAATAAAAACCTTTGCCAAGAATGTTATGGCCTTTGTCTTTTTTGGGATCAAATTGATCGAATCCGCCTCTGGCCGTCCCGTGAAATACAGCGATTGGTAATTGCTTTTCGGGCTCGCCTTTGCCGTCAACAACCTTTGAACCTTCGCCAACTTCCCAGTCGCCAAACCATTGCTTAAAAGATTTTGCTTTGACTCCGTTTTTTGCATAATCTTCCTTAGCCTTTTCAACTTCAACATCAAACGACTCGGGTTTTGTTTCCGCAACCGGGTTGTCGTCAAATAAAGTTTGTTGACCTGGCGAATCTTTTGGAAGCGTCCAACGATGATTGTGATTTAGGACGTAGGTTTTGCCATCAACCTGTTTTGTAGTTCCAGGTTGCAATGCCAGGCGAAAAATCAGGTCGCTACTGTCATTTATCATTAAAACATACTCGCTGTTAAATCGGCGGCTATTCGCCCTGTAGGTTCTTCCTGTTGTTCTAAAATTGTCATCATTGCCTCAAACGCGGCAGCCAGCACAGTGTTGCGTTGAGCTCGATTGTTGGCGTCGGCGTATTGTTCGCTAAACAATTTAACCGTGTCCATGACGTCGCCCTTGTAGCTGTTGACAAAATCCCGGTCAAACTTTTTGTAAAGTGCTTCGGCTTCCTGTCGCAATCTTTCGTTTTCTTCCACAACTAAAACATTGCCTGCTCCTGCAACCCTGGAAGCTCGGCCTTTGTTTGCTACGCTCTGGAAGTCTCTCACCTTGCGGCGCAGTAATCGCCCAATATGGTCGCCAATTGCTGTTTCGGCTTCCCATAGACTTTCATCTTCTTCGTAAGTGCCAAACAGATCCGACGTTTCAACAGTGCGTTTTGACGCCCCTTCCATTTGTCGAGCTGCCAGGCGGATTTTGCTTTGGCTCCACTCCTTGTCCTCCAAACGCTTAAACAGTTGATCTTGGAGTTTTGGGTCGTTTAAATGCGAAGCAACAATTACCGCCGTGTCCTCGTCGATGTAGCCGTTGGTCAGGGCTTGAAAACTTCGGTCTGAAAGATTTCGGAGGGCGGTTGCCGCCTTGGCCACTCGACCGCTGAGGCTGACGCCTGCCCGCTGTAAATGCTCCGGCCCTTGTCCAATGTCACGCATGTACTTGGCGGCGTCCAGGGCTGTCCCACGGCCCTCGGCAATGTTCGCCAGGGCTCCTTTTGCCCTAGCCTCCAGGGGTGTCGCCGCGTCAATGTAACGAACGTTGAGCTCATTAGCCCCAAGTCGGCTTGCCAGCTCGTGGCGATGGTGTCCGTTGATAACGTAATCTTTGCCGTCCTCGGGATCCCGCCAAATAAGCAGCACGCCGCCGAGCTCTGGATTCCATTTTTTGGTTTCTTTAAGCTCATCGGTAACGCCTTGCTTGTCAATTCCGCTTACCTTGTATTGAAAGCGCTTGGCGTCAACGTGCAGGCTGTCCGTTGGGATTGTGTAAACGTCCAGGCTCTTTGGATCTTTTGGCGTACCGTCGCCCCTGGTTGGTGTTGATTCGCGATAATCTTCTGGTTCCGCGTAATCCTCCGACACCGAGCCCATTAATTGATTTGCAATTTTGTCAATAAATGATTGGCGGACACCGCTGGCACGTAAATTGTATTTTTGTTTTACGTCCCGCAATTGCTTGGTAGTCAAAATTGACAAATTCTCTGTAACCTTGCGTAACGCCGCCGGAGTCCTTCGACCTGCCAACGCCTGGCTAATCTGTTTTTTGGCGGCAGCGACCGCCTCCGGGCTGTTCCTTTCGATAAAACGACCGTCCGGCCCCCTGGGATGCAAAGCTGGGTTCCAGTTCGACATTTTGGTTTCGTCGGCACCAAACATTTCGTCAAACTTGTCCTCGGCATCGTCCCCAAAAATCCCTGAAAGAATTTCGGCAATGAGTTCAGCCTGGGCGAGCACGTCGTCGTCATCGTCATCGTCGGGCGCGGCGTCAACTGGCTCCGCCGACAATCGCACCGTTCTCCGGGCTGCCGCAACAATATCCGCCGCCGACGTTTCGCCGTTGCCAATTGAGCTCATCATTTGCGCGTCCTCGCCGAACAAATCGCCGAGTCCGTCGTCGCCAATGTTGCCGCCCACTTCGCCGCCCATCATTGGATCCTGGTTTCCCTGCCCTGGAGGCATCATCCCAGGTGGCATCATGCCGCCCCCTGGGTCGCCAGCGCCGGCGTTTGATTGCTGTTCCATTGCTTGCTCTGCCAATGGTTTAAAATCAACCTGGAAGTCGATTGCCTGGCCAAAGTTTAGCATTACCAGGGGCTTTAAAATTTGCTCAGTCAGGTCGTTAAGGATCTGAACTAACCAGGTATCCAGGCTGGCATAAAACGCAGCCATTGGGATCCGTTTGCCGGCATAAGCTCCGCCGCCGTCGTCATTTAAAACTCCGTCCGGGATCCCAATTCCGGTTCTAATTTCGGCGTCCAGGTCTTTTGGGTATTGCAAAATATGGGTTGGGTTTGATGCAACCTGGGCTCTTTCGATTGGCCAGAGCTCGTTACCGTTAGCGTCACGTTGCGATGGCCGGACAATCGTGTTCCCGGCTCGGATCTGCTCGACAATTTGCCGCGCAATGTCCCGGTTTGGCACTGGTTGGCTCATGCCGTCAATGTAGGTTTCGCCGTCCGGGTATCCTAAGCTTGCTCCGCCATAAGCGTCTTTGTGCATAAATAGCCGCCGAACGTCCAAGGCTCCACCGTCAAGCCATTTGTCTGCCCAGGGTGAATAAGCCCCCATCAAACACGACTGACCGTAAAGCTCCCCAGGGTCGCTGTTGTGGCTGTGAAAAAACGCCTCGGGAAAACCAATGTCAACCTTTCCCTCATTTTGCACTCGTGAAAATTGGACGCCGCAAGGTTGTCCGTCTTTTAAAATTAGCCGGCAATCTTGCGCGTGCCTGGATTCAATTCTGTTAATTTCGACAAGCTTACTGCTGCCCAGGTCTAAAATAATTTCGCCGGCTGACCATCCCCAAACCTGAGCGGCGCAAATTTCGTGCAAATGATTTCGCCAAATCTTTTTTACCTGGCGTTCGACGTAAACTCCAACTTCCGGCCTGTCAGCCTGGACACCTTCAACAAACTCGCCGTTTTCTTTGTATCCAAACTCCGCCCCAAACAGCGGTGCCGACCGGGTAGCGACCGCTAACCGCACTTCGGGATCCACAAGCATGTTGTAAACAGTCGCAAAGCTAAACGGCGGCAAATCCCTGGGCTGGCTCCAGTACCGATGGTTGATCGGATCATACTTTGATGTTCTTGGAACCGCTGTGTAATTTTTTCCGTCGGCTTGTTGTTTCAAGCCCATCCATTTTTTTAAATTGCTAAACATTTTTGTTCCTTGCGGCTTCAAATTCCATTTTTGCCTTTATGGCTCCGTTCCTGGCTTGCACAGCTATTTCCTCGTCATCGTAAGCCAGCATTGTTAAATTGTAAGCTGCTTCAAAATCGGTTACGTCGTAATTGCCAAGCTCTAAACGTTGCTGAGCTTTTACCCTGGGCAAGTTTCCGTAATAGCCGGTAAGCTCGTCGTCAGAAAGCTTTGTCACGTCCAGGTTAAACCAAAACGAAACGTCGGCCTTTAGCGTTTGCCGGTTTGCCAGGGAGGCGTAAGCAATCCCTAAAGCGTACCAGGATTGTAACGATTGCGTCACGGAAACTTTTTTTAGCAATGTTTTGCTTAGGTATTCCTGGACACCCCGCAAAAACCCAATTGTTGGCTTTAAAAAATCCCCGTCTTTTGGCAATTTTGCCTGGCGTTCAATTTTTTTAATTTCCAACCAGTCCTGCAATGTCAGCGTTCCAATGCTCGTTTTTATCATACCTGGCCCCCGTCCGTTTCGCTGTTAGGCTGCCCGTCGGGCGTTGGGTTAATTAGATCCGAGTCTGGCGTTGTTGGTTGGTCGGCAACAACGTATTCCTGATACCATTCCGCTTCGTAAACAGGCAAGCAAAACGATTTGCCCAGGTATCGCGTTCGCCATTTTGGTTGCCCAATTAGCTTTACTGGCTGGCCGCCAATTTCAGTAAGCACCGGGCAAGGTATTTTGTAATAAACTCGCTGAGTGTATCCCGAGTAGCACCAGCGTTGCGTTGGTGCCGATTCGTTTATGCAAGTTTGATAGTCGCCCTGAATTTCCGTGAGGCTCGTGTCGTAACCTGTCGGATCCTCCGAGCTTACTGGTTGTTGAGTTACCGACACCGGGGCGTAAGTCGTGGCAACCTGGGTTTCAATAATCGGTTGCTCGCTTAGGTTGTAATCCGTGTTTATCCAGGACTCGCCAGGGCTTGGGGGCTGACTACAAGCAGCGTAGGCAAATTTTGGGGGCGGCATAATTAACTGCCCATCGTTTGAAAATTCTGTGCCGGCTGGCAATTCATTGCATAGGTTTGTTTCGCCAGCGTTAAAGCGTCCTGGGCTGCCCTCAATGTCGCCAGCGTAAATCCCTGCAAATCCGACACCATTGCGTTCCAGGTACAACGAACCGTCCCAACTATCCCAGTTCGACGGAATTGGCTGAAACAGCCCTAAGTTTGCCATTTGGTCGTAAATGCTTGACGTTGCGGTTGCCGTCACAGCAAAAGAATATTGGTTACTAAAATAATCCTCGTTTACGGTCATAGAAGTAATTAAAAACCCTTTGCTTCGGTTTGCAATAAAGCGGCCCAGGCGTTGCTCCAAAAGAGCGTCAAAAATTTCCCAGGCTCGCACGCGCGGCGCTGTTTGCGATAACGTCATGCGCAGGTTTATACTTATTTCGCTTTTGCTTGAATCGGCATTTGGCCACTTAAACCGAACCGATGTTGGCATATTTATATTGATTACGTCAGCAGGAAAAGCACTAGGGCTCTCTATTTCCTTGTCGGTAATTGTAAAATTTAGTCGCTTGTGGTCGGCTGTCATTGACCAGTTAAAGCTGCGAGCAAAGTTTTTAATTTTTGGAAACCTGGCAAGCACGTACCCTCTCATTTGGTCAGCCAAAAACGATTCTACAGTTGTTTTGTTTGTCCCTGCTTGGGGCTGCATTATATTGTAAAGCTCAACGTACCCGGTTGTTGTCCTGTTGGTAAAACCATTTGGGCCGATGCTAAATGAGTTTGTCCAGTTCAACGCTTTTACGTCGTCTGGCCCGGGCGTGGTTCCCCCTGCGTAATCTTTACCAGCGCAGCCTGGAGGAACAGCAAATTTTATAACGTAGGTAATTTGACTTACCTGGCCGGCGCCAATGTTTTTTATTTCGCAGCTTTGCGGATATGGGCCGCCGTTGACGTCGTACTGCCAATCCGAACTGGTGCCGTAATCGCCCTGAATGTAAAGCTCAGTTCCAAGACCGATTTCGCCGGGTACGTGCAATTCTTTGCCAGCAATTAAAAGCCGATTTTTTAAATCGTCAACTACAAAGTCGTTGTAAGTGCAATTGTAATCATCGTCGGCAGGAAAACAAAAGTCGACAATGGAAAGCGTGTAAACGTGAGCAATAATTGTCTGGCCGGTCTGGTCATACTCTGGAGCAAACTGACAACTTATTGATGCGTTTTGCGAAAATTGATAATCGTTGTATTTGATAGGCATTACGGCCCCCCTCCCGGACGAGGCGGAAGTGGTGGATTAAATTGCGCCGGGCGTGGAATGTAACTTTCATCTTTAAACGGATTCTGACCAAACATTCTCGCACCTTTTGAGCCTGGGCCGCTGGCCGTCAAAAAATCTTGGACAGCTCTGTTGTAATCCGCTGTCGCGTCCAAGTAATTTTTTATTGCTTCCATAGGAGTTTCTTCAGTTTTACCCGTAAAATCTAAAAGTTCGACGATTACGTTTACTGCCGCCAGTTGCTTGCGGAAAGCCTGAACCATAACTGTCAACATTTCAATTATTGATTCGATTGCAGGCAAAAACGGCATCAACAGATCCAAAATTTCCGTCCAAAGTTGGTAAACTGCTTCCTCAAAGTTTGTCCAGGTTCTTGAAAATTGTGCAATGTCGGATCCAAACCGCTCGTTTCGCTCAATGCGGCTTTCAATCCTTGCCATTTCTCGCTCAGCCAGGGCTCCGCTTATTTCTCCGCTGACTTCTGCAAGCTCTTGTTCTTGGCTTTTAAATACTTTTACAAGCCCAACAGTTGCCAACGCCAGGGCTGTTAGCCCAACCACAACGGCAGCAATTACGGCTGTTACTGGGTTAGACAACGCGCCAGTAATTGCACCGCCAGCCCCGCTAGTCGCGGCGCCTGCTGTCGCCCTTCCCGCTGCTGCTCCAGTGGCTCCGCTGGCAGCTCTGCCAATAGCGGCGTCCTCGGCAACCCTGGCGGCTGTTCCCTTAATGTTCTGTAACTGCCTGGGTGCGACCGTCGGCAACCTTTGGCGTCCCAGAAAATCGTTGAGAGCTTTTGGCCGAAACATTCTTGGAATATTTCCACCCTGGGCAACAACCAGGGCTTTTAACAACCCAATGATCTGAGCTCGCTGTTTAGCTGCAATTTTATCCCAAATCGTTGAAGCAGCTCGCTGGGCTCCGCCTGTCATTCGTTGGCCAAGAGCTGAGCCAGCCTGGCGAAGCGATGCGGGAATTAGATTAGCTGCCGACCGAAGCAGTTGACCAGGTAATTGCACAATCCGTTGGATAGACTGTTGCGTTCCCTGGATTAGCCGCTGAATTGCTGCCGATTGAGCAGTTCCCTGGCGAATTGCGTTAATAATTTGATTTATCCAGGATCCGCCGTTTCCTGGCGTTGCTGGCTGTCCTGGCTGGGCCGGAGGCGGCGTCGTTGGCTGCGAGGGTCGGTTTGGTTGCGGTGGAGTTGTCGGCGAGCCTGGGGGCGACGGCTGGCTTTGTCCCGCCGACTCGTCGACAATAACGACTTCAATTTTTTCAGCCATTTATTTCCTCAATGCTTTCGTTAACGACCGCCGAAAATTTGCATCTGCCGAAACGAACGACTCGCTTACTGCTACCCAAATTTGTCTGGCAATTGTTTGCGATTCCCTGGGGCAACCCAATGCCGAGAGCGATTGAGCTGCTGCGCTCAAAAATTCGCTGGTGGCTACGAATTGGCCCTCGACATCGGTGAGCCCGTGGGTTGCTTCCAATTGTTCAAACATCAATTTTAATTCAACCAGGTCGGCGCCCCAGGTTTCATCAGAAAACCGAAACTCTAATTCGCCGAGCTCTAATTGAATTGTCCGTTTTTTTTTGTTCTTGCCACCAAACATTTTTTCTCCTGTTAAGCTTGCGTTCCAAACACGCCGGTAGATTCGTTCGGGTAAACTCTTAACCGCAATGGGATAGTTCGCAAGTCCTGGCCGTAAAGTGCCCGAACAGGGTATCCCTCAGCAAGAACAGAAAGCGGGAACGTGACCGAAGCTGGCGTTGCGCAGCTACCCGCAACCTTTGTTAAAATCAACGTTTTTGCCGCGCCTGTGCAAGATCCAACCGTTTGGTCAAATTGACCAATTACACCTGAAACTAAAGCTGTTCCGGCCCCGTAGGGTTCGGTCAACTCTAAAATCCCGGCGTTTTCCGCCTCCAAAGATTCAAACTCAACAAATTGAGCTCGTCCACGGTAAATTGCGTTTACTGGGCCGTCGCCAAAAACGTCGCCAGTAATTAAGCGCTTAAAAAATTCGTGGCTCAATGTAAAGCCCTGGGTTGTCAATCCTAACGCAGTACCGTCGTAGGTGGCTGTGTACGGCCCAGCAACAAAATTACTCATAACTAAATCCCTCTAAAACTTTCTCGGTGTGAAGTGTTGCGCCCTGGGAAGCGTAATTTGCTTGTTTTTTAAACGACTGTGCGCAGCCTGGGCAATTGTAAAGTTCCGCGCTGTCGGTTGCTGCCTCTAAATTTGTTGCCGTTGCCAGGTACGCCCTGGGCGTATTGCACGCCAACGAATAACGCAATCCGCCGTGTCCTTCAACTGGCCCGCTTTTGTCGCGGACGAGTAAATGGGTCAAAACAATAAGGCCAATCATCGGCTGGCGATTGGCACCGCATTTTGGACAAGCCGGGTTGTCGTGTTCAATTTCAAATAAAAACCGCTTGCCGTTTTCCAAGCACTCTGGGTTTCGGCAAAACGCCGTCGCCGGCTGCCGCAACGTCCTATCTTCCGGCACTGTAATTTTTTCGTTGTTCATTGTTCCACCATTTTTCCAATAAACTCGGCTCCGCTAAAATTTATTCCCCGGATCATTACAACCTGGGTATTGCCACCCGTGTTTGTCCGCCCGGCGTCAAAAATATCTGCCGTTGCCATCCTGGGTTTGTTGTCCACCGATGTAGGAACCAGGGGCCGAACAAATTTTCCGTCGATTCCCTGGGCCGTAAGGTCATCGTTCGCTGCGTTGATTGTATCGTAATCTTGGCGAAGAACACGCGAAACTTCGCTTAACAACGTGTTGGTGCTTCGCAATCTATCCAGGAAAGCACTTTGCCGTTTCCGGTCTTTTGGAACGTTTCCCATCCGCTGCATAACTGCGACTCGCACGCCAAACAAATCGTTTGCCGGAGCTCCAAAAGTGCCTGAATACCTGCCAGGGCTCGCCTGGTTCGGGCTGACGGCATAAAACGTTTGGCCGGACATACTTGGCCCCTCGTCGTCGAGCTCGATTTGGATAGCGTCCTGGGGGATTCCAAGCGATTCAATAAGCTTGTCGCGAACAGCAATTAACAACGATGTTTCGGCCTCTAATATCATGCGGATCCTCCCAGGCTTTGCTCAATTGCAATTTGGGTTGCATCGCGAGCCACTTGTACCCACCTGCTTTTCCAGGCGTCACAAGCCGGGTTTTTTTCTGTCGGCAAAAACGGCCTGGCCGGAATGTTGCGTTTTTTGCTTCCGTTTTGGTGGACGCCGGCGTAGGGAACGTTTGTCCCAACAATTACTCCGCTGATTGTCGTTTCAAATATCTGATCGGCTGGCGGTACATAGTCGCCACTCCCGGCAGTTACTTGCCCAGGGGACAATGAATTTAAAAGCACGCCGGTATCGCGCAAGATTTCAGCCTGGCGGTCGCCGAAAACCATTAACTTTGTTTTTGCTCCCTCACGCTTTAAGGTTGCCCAGGCGATCTGGGCTGCCCTGGCTTTTGCCTCGCCAATATCCATTGAAGCAGCAAAACGGGCCAGCCGGCTGGCAAAAATTTGTTTCCAACGTTTGTCCTGGGCTTTTGTTAACAGCCCTCGATGGCGATGACCGCGCCCGAGGCCGGCACCCTTTTTTAGGGCTGCCGCTTCGCCTCGTCCAAATCTTCGCCCGTAAGCCAGGTACTTGCGTGACAGCTTGGGCCAGGTAATGCCATCTTCGCCTGTTTGTCCCTGGGCTTTACGAACGAAGTCGTCTTTTACGTCGCTTAGAGCTTGCAAGCCAATTGCCGTATGCACCGCTTTTGCGGCGTCGGCTTTTTCCTGGCTACTTCCGGTGATCGAGCGCACAACTGCCAATACAGCCTCTTTTGCTTGCTCCAATGATCCACGAAAGTAAATTTTTGGCATTACAGATTTATTCCTACAATGTCGACATTGCAATTTGCCAGGTTCGCAAGCAAATACAAGGTTTGCGTTCCGTCAAGCTCTAGCAACGTCGGTGCGGCACCAGCTCTAAGCTTTAGGTTGTAAACGCCAGTGGCAAAGCCAAGCTGAACGTAATTCGTGGCGTCCAGGTTTTGAATCCAAACGTAGCCGTACCCGGTTAAAGTCACCGAGCTTTCGCTAGTTGTTACGACCTGTGTACCTGGGCCACCGCCGCCCTGGGTTGTTTGGTCGGATCTTAAATTGCTTACCTGGCGAGTCAAATTAAAACTGCCGTTTGCTACACGCATTGTCGCCGAAAAAGTTATTTCGTTTGCCATTGTTTCTACCTGTCGCTAGGGACTTCGGGGGCAAAGTCCTGATCTAATTTTGATGAAATGTCGGAGGAAATTGACCGAATAACGCGAACCTTTTCACGCCGATAACGCCGGTCAATTGTCATGTTACTAAACGTTGGAACCGAAACGCCGCGACGGGCAATGTCGGGAATGTAAAATTGATTGTCGAGCACTTTTGCCAGGGTTCCGCCGTCCATCGTAAGCTTGTCGTAAGCTTCATGCAGGCTGTCCGGGACTGGGTTGCCCCTGGTTCGGCAAAGGTAATAACAAGCCAGGACAGTCGCCCAACGAGTTACAAGCCTGGATTTTGCAAGCTCCGCTGGCTCGTAAAGTTTAAGCAATTGACCAATTAGCTCATCGGTTGCTTGCTCTCGGCAATCGTCAATTACGTTGTCGTTTTCTTCACCAGTTTGCTCGTGGTCACTAAAAGCAATCACGCCGGCAAGCGACATATAACGAACCATGTCGTCTTTTTCGCAAAATGGAATTGTCATTTACGGCTCCAAAAAAAATGGCAGGGCACAGTTACCCGTCCCTGCCATTTGGCTTTTTATTTGACTGGCAAGGCCAGCACGAAATTAAAATACAACTGTGCCGTAAGCCTGGCTGTTTGGAACCTGGTTACAAACAATCGCGTTGTCAACAACAAACAAATCGGTTGATGTTGGGTTTGCGCGCTTAACTGACCAAGCACCCAGGCCAACCTTGACGGTTTCAGGGCCGGCGTCGTACTCTGCAATTGGCTCGCTGCCTTCGTAACAAGCTACAGTTCCGTCGTCGGGCTCGTGGCCAATGAACATTACCTTATCGTCCTCGACAACCTTTTTGAAGCTTTCGGAACCAGGAGCGCCAATTTCAAGCCCTTCGTCGGTAATGTACCAAATGACATCGGGGTAAACTGACAACCGAGCTCGGTAAACGTTTTTCATCGTCTTGGCAATTTCCGGCTCCAAAGCGTCACGCTCCAAAACTAGGAATGGTGCGTTTGCGGAACCGTGGATGCTCGCAACCTTGTCGTTTTGGATAACCTTTTGCCAGGTTGAGCTCGTGCAAATACAAGCAGCCAGGTGGCCACCGTTTAGCTGTTGGAACGCTGCGTTGATCGCTCCAATGTGACCAGGGATGTCGGTCGTTGATGTTGCCCAGGAGGCATCAATGATGTCGCCACCGCCAAGCATGTCAAGCTGGCTTTTGTTACCGGCTGGCATCCGAGCGTGCTGTTGAACAACTGGCAAAGCGCCAGCGGTTGCTTCAAAGTCAAAAAACACGTCGTCGCCGTCGAAACCAATGTATAGCGAATCGCGAAGCGTTCCAACCAACATTGCTTTCCGCCAGTTAGCTGCCAACTCGCCAAGCGAATCGGTTTGCCGGCGGATCATATCGGCACCTGCCTGGTCGCGAACTGATGGGTTATCAATCCGGCCCAGGTTGTGAATGACTTCGGCGTTCAATGAAACCGAATCAAACAATCGCGGATAGGTAAAATCCACCCGGCCCATTGGGTTAGCTGCTCGCCGACCTGCTGCCGCTCCAGGAGCTCGACCAGATGCAACCTTACGCAAATGGTTGTAGATGTGATAAGCACCCTGGCGACCGTGGCCATAGTTCAACACGTTTTTTCCGCCGTTCTGCACGCCGAAAACAGTGCTCATCCAATCGCTTGTTCCCGCTACTTGCGAAATTACTTTCGTCAAGAATTGCGGGGTTAATAGACTTTGTAAAGCTGCCATTTTATTTAATCCTCAGATTGATTTGATTTTTTAGTTAGGGGCGGAAACGGTTTAATATTCGTCGTCGAGCATAAATCGTTTGGCGTTTAGCTCAGTTCGGCATGCTGCCTCGTCGGAGTGACCCACAAAAGCGGCTCCCTTAATTCGAATGTTGTTAACTTTAACCGGAGCAAAAACAACAATTGGAGCAACTTTGTCCTCGCTTGCTCCGCTCAGTGGGTTGGTCATTACCAGCTCAACTGGGAGGATGCCGTAAACAGTTTCAGATCCGTCTGACGCTGCGTTATCCCATTGCTTCAATTTGCCAGTCGCGGTGACTTTTCCCAGGATAAGCCCCTGGCGTAAAACGTGGGTTGGGCTGTTGCCAGCTTCCCTGGTAGCTCCGTCAATCACGCAGCTTTTCATTAAAACGGGGATCCGGGTAACGTCGCCGCCCCAGAGAAATTGATTTTCTTCTGAGAAAACGGCACTAAGCTGGCCTGGTACGCCAAACTGGGTTTGTAACATCGTATTTCCTTGTGGTTTTTAAAGTTTCGTTTGCAAAAACAGGGGCGTAACAATTAGCGTTTCAAAAACGCTTTGACTTCGGCATCGAGCTGAGCGTCGGAAAACTGACCTGGCTGTTGTCGCGTTGGTTTCTCGTTGGGTTGCACCGCAACAACAGTGCTCATTCTTTTAAGCTTTTCGCGGCTTGACCAAACAGCACCCTTTGGCAATTGAGCTCGTGATTTAATCCATTCGCTGACCAAATTCTTTTTTGGTTTTCCCTGGGCGTTTAAACTGAGCTTGACAACCGAAGCTTGTTTTTTCTTAGCTCGGTATTCTGCCGGAGTGCATCGCCCGCTTTTTAGTAGGGCTTTAAGGTTTCGGTTTAGCTTTGAGCTGTAGCTTTTGTTTGCGAACGCGCTCATAGTTGCAATTTGCGGATCTGCCACAATTGTTTCTCCCTGGTCAAAGTCTCCGCCCGCACTCGATTCGGTATCATTGCCTTTTTTTGCAATCAAGGCGGTGCGGAGTCTGTCCATAAAATTTTCCATTGTTGTATCTTCTGGCAGAATTAAATCGTGATCTGCCAGGGCAAGCATTAAATCGCCTACCTGGGAACCATCGTCGGCAACTTCAAGTTCAAGTTCTTCGCCGGTATCCATGCCCAGGTCGTCGAGTTCCTGGTCAAAATCGTCCTCGTCGTCGTCCAGGTCAATGTCAATGTCAACGTCGTCGCCCAGGTCGTCGTCGAGCTCGGCGTCAATGTCAATGTCATCATCGAGCATTTCGTCGTCTTGAATTTCGTCCTCAAGCATTTCGTCGTCTTTGTAGTCGTCGTCGGCCATTATGTTTCCTAAGCGAAAAGGTTTTGTTTTTAATCCCATTCGGAGGCAGCATGTAATTGCCTCCGGTTCCACCTGCCGAGCCAAGCTTTGGCTGTGGTCGACCGGATGATTAACTAAATCCAAATGAGTTATCAGGTCGCGATATTGATTGCCGGCGCCGTCTTTCCATTTGGGAAAGATCACCGGGCTTACATAGACAGCATTGGAAGCAACTTTTTTTGTTGCCTGGTTGTCTAACGTCTGAAAGGTAATTTCTGCGCTTTTGCCGTCCCGGCTGACTTTAAAATCCGTCAGCTTGCCGACTGAGTTTTTCGCAGATCGAGTTTCGTTGCGGTGAAACTCAGATTGAGAAAGCGGTCGCAGACTGTCAACGTCGGATCCGTGATCCCAGTGCATAGGGACAACCTGGCGTGCTTTGTTGAGTCGCTGAAAGTTTTTCGCCCAGTGCTTTAATCGCCCTGGCGTAACGCGCACAGCTCCGTCGGGGCTATGATATTCCCCGATTCGCAACATTGTTTTCTGGAAAGTTCCAACGTTATCCATTCCCTTAAAATAGGGCTGGCGTTTTACCTGGCTAGGTTGTTTGCCAGGTGCCTGGACAACTTTGACAAGTTTGACAAATTAAAACCGGCTTTTTTGTCCGCGCTTGTCAAATTTACGCTGAGCAGCTTCGATAGATTCAATTAAATCGGCTTCGTAGATGTGCGGGATTCCGTTCACGCCAAAAACAAACGGGATCCAACCGCCGTTTACATAATTCGCTACGGTTTGCCTGGACATATTTAAACGCTCGGCTACCTGGCTAAACGTCAGCATTTTTTCAAACTCGCCCGATTCTTTTTTTGGAGCTCGTGTTGTTTGTTTTGCCGAGGCTTTCACTCCGTCGCCTTTTTTGACGTATTTTTTTGCCACCTGATTATCCTATTGATAAGGTCGAGAAAGAATATCAAACGGGCCGGTAAGTATTACCTGGCCGGTCGCTGAGCTGTCGCGGACAACCCAGGTCAGCCCGCTGCCGATTCGATCTAACTTTGGAATCACAACTGTAAACCCCGTTACTGTCCCGGTCGGCGTTGCTGTTGTGACCATATTTTTTGACCTATCCCAGACGCCAAACCAAAGCCCAGTCGTTGACAAATCAACCGGGTTGCCAGCCAAGTCAAACACGGCAACTGCCACTGTAATTTCCTCCTGGTTGTAAACCTGGATTGTCTCGCCCTGGTTGCGTTTTGGAACTGTTCCGGTTGCCGGCAGAATAACGGAGACTTCGCTGGCCGCCGAAGCTACAGCCTCGCCAGTCGAACCAGGTAAAGCGTGGTCGCTCGTCTGAGCATCCCAAATAGTATTTTCAATCTGCGTCTTTGAATGATTGTGACCAGCCAGCAAAATAAATTCATCAGAGTCGGCAGGCGCGGAAGTTAATGGCTCGTCAAAGGTCACGCGCAAGTCGCCTCCGTCGTAATCGTGAATGATTCGCGATTGACCAATCAAGTTACCGCTGATAAATACTAGCGTGTCGTCGTTGTAGAAATCATCAACCGCTTTTGGCAGAGTCGTGACAAAACTGGTCGTCGTCGCAGAACTGTCATCGACCTGCGATTCCTCAACAATCAATCCCTCTTTCACCTGTCTTAGAAACTTGCCGAAGGAACCGCCTACATTATGATGGGAGGCCATTTCATCCCACACGGCATCAGCCACGGCACTTGGCGATGTTCCACCCGTCAAGCTGTTGGCGTCAACCTGGTTAGCTACCGTAAACGTTAGTTGATCCGTCTTGGCTTTTATTGCAGTTTGGTCTGCAAGAGTAGCAACGCTGCGAATCATTGAAGTCCATCGGTTGTAATATGTCGTGCCATTGATTATCGCAATTTCTTCGTAGTGAATCGGCGTGTTTGGAACCAAGAACGTATCAAGCGACGTGTTGTGCCGAAACTGATAAAGTCCAGTTGTGCCTGCAACTTTGGTAACGCCAACTCCAGTTGTCGTTGTTCCGGTACCGTTTGCTCTGCGATAAACAAGTGTTGGGTCGCTGTCTGCATCGAGCGGTGTTCCATCGACATCAACGATTGAGACATACCAATAAACGGTTTCATCTTCGATAAAAAATTCTGTTGGTCTGCTCATATCATTTACCCAAATGGTTTGTATTGCTGAACTGAACTATTGCCACCTGCGCCGTTTGCTTGTGCATCAATCCAAGCCTGCGACAAATCCATTGTTCCATTGATTGCGTTTGTTCCCCGCCTTGCGGTAGATGGTCTTAAATCACCGTTTGCTGCATCGACAACTCCACTTGATGCCAGAGTAACATTTCTTGCGGTATGTCTGATTGAAATCCTTGTTGGATCGTTGCGAGTCCACGATGGATCAACGCTTGTTGTATAGTTGCAATTGTAAAAAGTGTTGCCGTACATCTGGATTCCGTGCGCTCCGCCAGTGGTTCCGTTTGACAAATATCCAACGACCTGATGCAAGTTTTCAAAGTGATTGTTTTTAACAAGATAACTGCCAGCGTTAATCCAGATTTGCGTGCCATACTGATACACTTTTGAATCGCCAACGACTGTATTGCCGATCACTTGGATTCCCGTTGAATTAGACGACAAAAATCCTGCGCCTCGTTTTAGCCACACGAAATTTCCGATGTAACTATTTCCAGAGTTTGATCCCTGTAAATGGCTGGTCAAAGCTCCGCCGCTTGTGGTCGAGTCATCTATTTCAACAAAGTTGTTTGACGTGTTACTTCCGGTAAAGATACCGAGAAGAGCGCCGCCCGATCCAGTTGTTCGCAACGCTTTAATGTAGCAACTATCAACAGTGTAATAATTTCGGCCTGCAAACAATTTTGGGTTGCTGGTTTGCGCTGTCATGTCGCAGTAACAGTTTTGAAATCTTGCATACTGTCCAAGCTGAAACATGTATTCGCCTGCAAGAAATCCAGTGCAAGTAAAACCGTCGATTGTTACGTATTGAGCAACCGTCGAATTGATAATCCTAAGCGTGCAATTCGCTTGCGACATTGTTGCTCGCGATGTTGGCGACGCAGTACCAAACGCAGTTGCACCGTCTGAAATAATCGTAACGCCAACGCTATTCCCTGAAGTGTATGTTACGACATTAGACGTGAGCGAATTGCACTCGGTGTCGTCTGGTGCGTAAACGCCAATCATTTTGATTACGTCACCTGCTGGCGTTCCAATTCCATGCGTTACGTTTATATCGCCAAAGCAATAACTCAACGTAAGGTAAGGCGATGAGGGGCTTGTACCGCCGCCGACTGAATCGCTGGCATTTGTCGTCAAGTTCTGTGGATCAACATAATACGTTGCCATCAGTTGCCTCCAAATGGATTGTATTGACCGTCAAATGAATATGGTCGAACGCCGTTAACTGCACCGACATTCGGTTTCACGTTTAGCGATCCATTCGGTAATGCGTTTGCTTGCGTGTGAAATCCTTTGGCAATTAAATCGCTGGTCGGTCGGAAGTCTTTATTTGCAGCGTCAACTAAACCGCTTGACGAAAGCGTTTCGTTTTCAAAATACGCATCGTTGACATCGTAAAGCGTTGTGTTGTTTTCAACTAAATTAGAAGCAAACATCGCCGAGTTGTCGTAACCTTTGTTACCAGTAATCCATTCTAAACACATTCGATTTGTGCTGCTGTTAACTGCATTCGACCAACCCTCAAAATAATTATTGTCAATGATGTTTCCATTTTCATAACTCGTCGGATTGTAAATGCAAGTCATTTTTGTTGCGGTGTCGGAGTAGAATGTGTTGTTGCTAAATCGCGATCCCTGCGTTGGAACACAATAACCGTTGTTATAGTAAATGGTGTTGTAAAAAACATTATTAACAACATGAACGCCGCCGTGCGCAAACGCATAGTACGGATTGCCAGCGGTTGTAGTTGTCTCAAAATAGTTGTCTTTAAAAACGCCGGTACTCATTTGGACAGCGTAACCGATTTGCGATGAAGTGTTATTGTATCGGTTGTCGTTAATAAATTTACATCCGATCACTGCACTATAAATGCTTATACTTATTAAGCCATGATGCTGCATCGCGTAACCGTCGAACACGCAGTTTATAAATGAAATGTACCGATACATTCGGAAAGGGTAATAGCCGGTTCCACCGTCGGTGAAATTGTAAAACCGAAAGCCAGCAAGTTTCACGGCGCTGTAAGGATAAACAATAAACTCATTGCCTCCGCAGTCCCAATCAATTGTCACTTGCGGGTCAACGGCTTTTATCCAAAGCGGTTGAGTGTTCGATCCACTTCCAGCCGACCAAACAGTTGGGTCAAGCCTTGCTGTGTTTGTAAGAGTACCGTCTAAAACAACAATGGTATCGCCCGCACTTCCTGCGCCGGAACCAGCAGCGATTTGAGTAAACGCATACTGAATTAGGTCGTCGGTTTTACACCACGGATCACCAAGCGTACCGCTTCCGCTTCCGCTTGCCGATGTCACTGAACCGTCAACGTAATACGTCGCCATTGTTTACTGCTCCAATAGGTCAGCGGTGTCACGCAAAGCGACAATCAGCGCCGACTTGTCACCCTCGTAAATTGCTTCATCAACGCCAGATTGCGTTGCAGCTTGTTCGTAATCTGCTGACAATTGCGTGCTTCGTTCTTGCCGTTCTTCTTCTGCTTTTTCCAGCGCGATGCGTTCGGCTTCCAAGTCCTTTGCCTGCTGAACATCGGCAGCGGTGCAGCCAGGGAACGCAAAGCCACCGCCCAGGGCAAAAAATTCCTGGTATTCAACAAGCGTTAACACCTGGAGCGCTAACAATCCGTCGCCGGCTTGTTTAATTCGGGCTGCAATATCTGAAGATCCGTAAGTTTGTAAAACAGTTGCCGATCCGCCAAACAGGCTTGAAAACATTTCGCCGAGAGCTTCGGCAAGCTCGCCAGTAATTGTTCCGTCGTCGAGGCCAGCCTGGATAGATCCTGCCATAACAGTAGGGCTCGCAGCGTACCAAGCTAATTGAACGCGCCATAAGGTTCGAACATCGGCAGTTGCAATGTCGTGCGTTGTAATTGCCCCCGCAATTGCGGCTGCCTGGTCGTTTGGCAAATCGAGCAATCCGCGCTTTTCAAGTTCCTGGTACAAGTCCATTATTCTGCCTCGTGTTTGGTTAGAGCTCTAATCATTCTATCGCAGAGCTGGTCAATTTTTGCGGTACGGGCCGAGCTCTCGGCTTTCCACTCATCGCGCTCGTCTCGGTGAGCGTCGAGGATCGCCTGAATTTGATCCCGGTTTTCCATTGTTATCTTATCGAACCTGGCAACGACTTCGCGTCCCAGGAAATACAAAATCGCAAACAACACGATAATGGTTCCGATTGCCAGCCCGTAATCAAACGGATTGGTAAGGCTTCGGACAGTAACGGGCTCCTGGAGTAACGAAAACACTTTAACATCCCTGCAATAACAAAAACAAAGCGACCGCCGCTGAAGCCGCAAACATAATAACGGCTCGCCTATCCACTGGTTTTAATTCCCTGGTCGGTCACTAGCCGCAAAACAATAAGCGCCAGCCCGTTGATAAACATTGTTACCTTAATGGGGTCGTCGATAGCCTGGTGCTCCGTAAAGAACTCGTAACCGAACGCCGACAACGCTGCGATTGTTTCCAGGGCTCCAACCCAAATTGTTTTGCTCTTGTACCAGGCTTTCATTTATTCACCGTAAGTTTGGATTGGCGTGAGCTCCGGCATCGACATTTCATCCGGAGCGTAAATTACAAACGTGTTCCCTGGCCAGGTCACAATGTCATCCAAGGCCGAGCTCCAATCGCTCATGCCGTCCTGGCACCAGGACGTTCCCCAGGAATTGATATTTTTACCCTGCCAAAGCAACGTGCTGTGTCCGCCCTGGTTGTTCCTGCCGTCGTAAGCGGTAACAACTTCCTGGTCGAGCTGACGGTTCCAGGCAACGCCCGTTTGCACCGGCAAGCCCAATGCGAGCGCTTCACGAATTTCGTCGGGATCATTGGTCGGCTGCGCTGATTTCAGCATGAACGGAAACCGATCTGTTTTTATGCGGCGGTCATATTGCCCGGTATAGGGCCAGAACTTTTCCAGGCACATTCCATGAACCGTTGCCACTTTTTGCCCACCGCTAAGCGTTGAGCCCTGGTCGCCTCGGATCCCATCGTATTGTTGAGCAATGATGTAACCGCACATTGCCGAAAAATTTAGGACTCGCCCGGTTGCCAGGTAAAAGCAAATCTGAAAACACTTCGCCAGGGATTGTCCCTGGCAACTGCCGACCTGTCCCTGGTCGACGATATTTACCAGCGGCGATGGATCCGCTTTTGGATTCCAGGCTGGGAAATTGTCCTGGAACGATTTAAACAGCGTCCTGGGCTTAATGCCGTTTAGCAGCAAGCTGTCTTTGTTTTCGAGCTCGATTGCGTAGCCAAGTGTTCGTTCGCTCATTTCAGTGACTCCGCAATTTCGTTAAACGCCTTATACCAGTCGGCTCGGGTGTATTCCCTGGTTTCCTGGCTCACCTGGAAAGCTTCGCCAACTTTTTGCCGCCAGGTTGCCCATTGCTTGCAAGTTTCCGGGTCGGGACATTCCATTTCCGCCGCTTGTTGATTTAACCAGGCAAACACGTTTGAACCTGGATCGTCGTAATTTTCATTTGTCACGGATTTAAGCGATGGGCGACCGTAAAGAAATTCGCCGGCCTGGCGATGGTGCTCTGCAACCTGGGCCCTTGTTCGCTTATCGGCGGGCGCTGTGTCGGCACTTACCTGGCCAACGCCGTAATCGTTTGCCACGGGCTCGCTGGGCCTGCCGCCAACGCCCACCACAACAATTTTTGTTGTTTCATAAATGTTTTTGTCAAAGTCGATTGCTCGAACGTCAACCCAACATTTTCCTGGAGGCACGAGCCATTTGTTTTTTGCAACCTGGACAAGCACCACCGGATCCCGGTTTATGTCGTCGGCATAAACGGAAATGTTTTTGGCGTCACTCGTCACCGTGACCATTGTTTGCTTGCTGGCTGTCGGCAATGTTGGCTGTTTTTGTTCCTCCAGGCTGTCAAGCACCTTGCCGTCGGAATCAATCAGCTCGGTGCGGACAGTGAGGAACGAACTCTGCATTGTCGTCGCTTCGCTGACCTGGACTCGCAATTGAGCAAAACCAGGGGAGCAAAGGGCCACCGACAACAACGCCGCAAAGATCATTTTTTTCATTGGTCTTTCCTGGGTTTAGCGTCGCCAAAAAAACAAACGTGAAAACAAGCCGAACCGCCCGGAGGCTGCCCTGGCTTGTCGCCTGGCTTGTCTTTTCTGGTAATTGCAATTGATAAACGCCTGGACGCCGGCAGCTACGCAACCCCAATTTACCGCTTTCCTGGGCTGAGCTGGCGCGGCGTAGGTGACTTCCCGGGTTTGATAAGTCTTTACAACTGGCACTTCAATTTCGACTTCCACCGTCCTGAGCTGTTTTGTTTTGACCATTTCGGTTTCCGTCCAGGTCTTTACAACCGG
>Ga0208767_1000201_pt1 | contig 44180 bp, 62 predicted proteins | sample VirMetDEL_Mar_21_FD_184514 | JGI IMG/M metagenome (GOLD analysis project Ga0208767, IMG submission 184514) | Aqueous microbial communities from the Delaware River and Bay under freshwater to marine salinity gradient to study organic matter... | ecosystem: Environmental > Aquatic > Marine >...
CGTAAGTTCTTGAGATTGTACAACCCAACTACAGGTAAAGGTGGTGTAGCGTCATTCACCGGAATAGCAAGTAGCACATTCACAGGATGTGTAGGAGATACTGACTTCCAAGAAATAATTAAGGGTGATATATCTTCTTACAAAGTAGTCCCATCTTACTACATACCTGCTGGTTCTACTCGATTCTTTGCAGCACGAAGATTGCGTGACCACGCTGAGGTAAGCGGTAACAGCCCCGATACAGCCCATACTCTATACTTTAGAGGTGCTACAGAAGAAGTACCAAAGACACTCTTTAGAAGAACAAGATTATCACCATTGGCTGCACCTCGTATGGGTCATCACTTCGTAAACCCAACTATGGCAGTGTTACCCGGACATTGGGCACATCCTGCATATCAAGGACTTTACAATAAGCATTTAGCAATAAGGTCTGCAACTCTAAATTCTGAAGAAAAGGCATTAATGAAAGAGCAAGATTTAGACCATATAAAAAATGACATCAGTAGCACACTAACAAACAAATTACACGGATATGATACCCTTCATAGATTTGGTGCATTGAATGCTACCCCAAGTGGACCGAGTGATGTTCACGGCGGGGCATTTACTTTGATGTTTGAAACTAAGATTAAGACCGATGGGTATGGTGTACTTGCGTCTGAAGGTCAAGCAGGTGTAGTAAATGCCGCAGGTGGACATACTGTAGTGCTTGAGGCTGCTGCTAACTACACACTAGACAACCACTTCCCCGACCCTTCAGAAGTTGGCGCATATCAGATTGTTATACAACCTAACGTATTCAAATCTCAAATGTTGGGTTTCCATGCAAACGGTCCTGCTGATGATGTGCCCGATGGAACAGTCAATGAGTTAACAAGTCAACAAGTAGCACTTGTCATAGGTATTAGAGAATCTGATAGCGCAACAGGTGGGCTAGGACTTGTATTGGCTGAAGCAACTATGGCTGATGTAAGAGGATGTGAGATATTCATTAACGAAATTATGATTGACCACGACCCCGACCATATGAGTCAATTTACAAATATACCACCGTTGATGACTTACAATCCATTAGGAGTACAATCTACCGAATCACCGGCGTTTGTAAAGAACTCATTACCATATCAACCACAAATGTTCGTAAAGGCTACACCCGGTTATACTACTAACATACCGTGGTGGAGTATCACACATAGATACGGCCCCGACCATTCTCAAGCAACATCGTTTAGACATCTAAGCCACCATAGATTCGATAACTACTATGAGTTTATACGAGCAGGTGCAGGTAGCATAGGATGTCAAATTACGCTTGCTGGTTACCCAAGTACACACCCCGACATTTATCATGAGATTCTTGAAAATGTAAGTTTGAATCCTGTATGTACTGTAGTATCTGTAGCGGCTACAACTATCACGGTAGACGATGCAAGAGGCTTCCCAATGGTGCCTTACTACGGTAACAAATTAGAGTACACCGATGCAAGCGGAATAAGACGCACTCATGATTACACTGAGCGTAGTGGATATGATTTATCCAATATGAATAAACCAAAGCAATTCACTATCACAACAAATACTAATTTCACGAGTAATTTAACTGCTGGTACAAAATTGCGTTTAACTCGTGCTTATGATTTCAGACCATCGGGTAGTATCTTTACTGATTCTAAATCTAGTATGGTAACAAGAATTTTACCGCAGATGCTACAAGGTAGCAGAGATACTAACAGCCTACACATGGCTGATGCATTCTTATGCCTGTGGCACCCTAATCTTGGTCGCCCACATACTTTCTATTCTGATTCAAGTCGTACATGGTTATCCCCTACACTAGATAGAGCAGTAGACAAGAAACCATTGAACAGTATGCCCGAACACTTTGAAACAATACACTACCATGAGTCTACTTACTACGCAAGTATGGGTCCATTTGGTCTACAAAGAAAGACACCTCGCCCACCTCATAAATACAAGAACAGTAGCAACACAGCAATTACTTTCACGTCTAAACATTCGGGAAGTGTAATGAATGTCAATACCACGACAGGATTGACAGGTACCCCTACCATAATGGTAGATGGTGTGGTTTTCACTGTAGCGAGTTTTACAGCGAGTCCAGCCCGTATAACTGTGAATGAAACAATACCGGATAATCTCACTGCTGGTGTAAACATTCTGCTCAGTGCTGATGGTACAATGATAACCGCTAATGATATGGAAGGCTCGTTAGCATCTGTAGATGGAGGTACGATTCAACAATTCTTCATACAAGGTGGTAGAGCATTAACAGGAGATGCAAACTCTGACAACATGCTAAACCACTTTTGGCCTTGTGGCTCTCGTGGTGGGCCACTTGTCAGTAGACTTGATGGGTATGGGTATGTGTCTACTTCGTGGGACTATCCGAGAGACTACACATTCGATGCACCTGTTTGGGTAGATGACGATGATAACGGGTCTTACACAGTAAGTAGCGGTATTAGTAAAACTAACTACAGTAGTATATCTAATCCAACTCGTGTTAGACCATTTGGTTACAGATTTGGATTGCGACAACCATACAACAAACCACAGTGGTCTACTTATGGTTTAAGGGCACTAAGAGAAACCGCTATCACAGCAACTAATGCATCAGTGAGTTATCAACACGGCCCACTTGTACAAAGAGAAACGCAGACTTGGACATACGCTGGTGGTTCAGCCGGTGCATCTAACCCTGCATATCCTAACACATATGTCGGTATAATGGAAAGACAAACTAACTTTAGTGGTATGTTAGGTGTGGACATTCCCGAAAGACAAGTGCGTTACAGTGACGGTATGAGAGTTACACGACCATTCGGTTGTCCTGTACGCACACTAAGAAACGCATCTACTGTAGTAAGAGAATGGTGGGGCGAAGGAAACGGTAAGGGTATCTACAACATTGACGATGCACTAAGATACTACATTGTAGATTGGTGGGGTAATACTCGTGGTGAAGATGTACGCAGATTCCCTGTTCGTGGGTTTGGTATCAAACCTGCATGGGACAGTGCTGATGTTTACGAGTATGACAGAACTAATGATAGAACTCCTTACCAACGTCTGTACAATGACGGCTCACCAATTGTAAACGGTAAGGGTATCATAGACAATTCGGGAGATGTAAGTGTATCAAGCGGGTTTACTATTCCTAAGTATGGTGGTAGACTAAACAACAATAACAACAACAGTTCTACAACATTAGTTGACGTATTCTTACCAACCAATGCACAGAGAGTTGGTGATAGTGGTAGAGGTTACGGTGTAAGATACCCTACTGCATTCAATGAAGATTTACTAACAGACATAGATGAGCCTATCCATACAACAGGTGTAGTCTTGTCTCACCACACAGCAGAACCTAACATGAATGATGGTTACATTAGAGCAAGAGATGACGTACTACAAAGTGATGAAGTACCCCGTGGTATAAGTGCTAGACTAGATATTGCTGAAGACGGACTATTGAAACCCGATGCTGTAGTAAGCGACAGAATAGAAACAGTCAGTGGTGACTCGCCACACAAAGACGCTATCAGCAGAAGTAGTCCTCGTATTGGATTAGACACAGAAAACATTGAGGGTGTAGATGAGAACATGATAATCATTAACACCGAAGCACACAGTCTCCACACTGACAGAAACGTGGGACAGCGTGTAGTTCTACACGGCGGTATGCAGACAGGTTCTCAGACTCTAGGTGACTATGACCTCACTGCACTAAACTTCGGTGGACAGCCGCAAGGTGGTGTGATTAGACTAAGCCATACGTCAAATTTCAATCCTCTTGGTGGTACATTCCTTGCTGAAACACGCAACTTCGTATCTCCTATTGATGACAGCAATTGGGGTGGGTTTACTGATGCTACATGTGACTACAACAATGACCCTACTATCACTATGGATTCTACTGCAAAGTTAGTTGTAGGCATGACAGTAACCGGTACAGGTATTCCAGCAGGTGCCACTGTATCTTCAATTACTGATGCTACTACATTTGAGTTATCAGCCTCAACTACCGGTGGCTCAGTAACCAATGGTACTCTGAGTTTCGGACCGCCTGTAGGAATGGGAAGCAACCCCTATGCTACCAGCGTATTTACAACTGCCGGTAAGAGAGCCAACATCACTGATAAGAAAATCACATACATGTTGCGCCCTATTCGATTACTAGACAAGCAACACGCTGAGATGTTTAGGTCGAACTCTAACCTACACTCTTCTTCACCACAGTACGGTAGTAACTACTTCGGTGCTACGGCAGGTGGTAAGTATGGATTGTATCTTTACGAAGTAGAAAACGGAAGGGCGACAAGCGGAGGCATATACATGCGAAGCACCAGCCCCGACTCCAACCCACCGTATGCCCCTGCATATCACATGGACATATCAGCAAGTGACACTGTACCAATCAGTAAGGGTCCAAAGATTAAGGGTACAGAGGTTACAACTTTCGATAAGACATTGTTAGACAATGAGGTAACTCGTGTAATAATTAGCGAAAATTCACTACAGCATCATCGTGCCGATGCCCCTCGTAGAAGGTCACACGAAGAAGGAGATGTAAAAGAATTAAGGATGGATTATTCTGTTCAACCTAGATTCTCTCAGTCTCTCCATCAAAAGGGACATAAAGGCGATGTAACCTACAATAGTTCGGACCATAGCGGTGATGCGGCATGATTAGTGTAAAGGTGTATGAGGTAGGCCCAAGAGATGGATTACAGTCGTTAGGATATACTGTAGATACGGAGACAAAGAGACAACTTATCCAATCTCTTTATGATGCAGGTATAGAGACAGTAGAAGAGACATCTTTTGTTCATCCTAAACTTGTACCTAACATGGCAGATGCAGAAAAAGTATTCACCGGCAAAGGTTCAGCACTTGTCCTTAACAAGCGTGGATATGAAAGAGCGAAGGCAGCAGGTGTAGAAAAATTCAACATTGTGCTATCCCCCTGTGAAACTTTCAATATGAAGAATATGAATGCTAGACACGATGAATTAGTATTACGATACAGGACTTTCATGTTGAATGTACCAAAAGAAAATGTAAGAGTGTATATCTCTATGGCTTTTGGTTCACCGTATAGTGGTCTTACATCTGACAATCAAATTATCAAATGCATTCGTGATGCAAAAATGTTTGGTGACACAGTAGTATTTGCTGACACTGTAGGGTGTGCAGATAGATTACAGATTGGAACATGGGCTGACTATGCACACAAAGAAGGCTTGAACGTAGCGTTACATCTACATCATAAGGGAGATGAGAGTAACCCACTATCTATGATAAGAGCAGGTATATTCTCCGGTATTACAGAGTTTGATACCAGCATAGGAGGATTAGGAGGTTGTCCTTTTGTAGAAGACAGTGGTGCTAATTTAGCCACTGAAACCCTTGTCAGACATCTAAAGGCATGGGGAGTGCATTGTGATGTTGATGAAGATAAACTCCAACAGGCACTAAAAATTACTCGTAAAATAAAAAGTGGGGCGACGGCGTGACAGTAATCAAGAATACCGCAACGGGTCGTTACAGCACTGATGCTGATGAAATTATGACCCATGTAAGAAAGCCGGTATTTGTTGATAACGCTGTACACCATGCCCGTTTATCACTACAAAAGAGTAACAAGGCTAAGGTGATTATTGAGAAAAACAATACTCGTACATTGCAGGTTATGCCTCAGAGAGCATATCAACTTTTGGAAGGCGAATCGTATGTTCAACTCACCCATGTAAACAAACCGGGTCACTCTAGTCTTAATGCACCATTCTTTAACGATGATGTAATTTCATCTACCAATACACCTATGCTATTGTATAATACTGAATCGGGTAGCCAGCGATTACTACCTTCTACCATAGATACATCATCTTATGGTGTCAAAGCGAATCTAAGAAACATGAAAGCCAAGACGCTAGACAGCATAGGGTTTACAGGTAATACAGTTAAGTTAGGACAGCCTATAGACGTAGGACTTCGTACTTCTGACTTGGCTGTAAGGTTGGGTGAATCAATAGATAGCGGTGCTACCAGCGTAAATATTTCAAGAGCAAAGAACGTCACAGCATCCTCAGCCCGTAAGCATAGCAAACGCTTCGTAGGTCAAGACTTTAACAACATGAATTTAATGACAGCACTGAGATTCCTTAGTAGACATGATAGTAGAATGGTGCTACTAGATAGGTTTGGTAATCTATTGTATATACCAATTACATTTAGCGAGTCTAACTTTGATGTTGATGGTAACTTTAGAACAGGTGCAAGAACAGAAAACCCTGTAGATAACATACCAAACAGAGTTACTGTACAAGGTCTACCTCTAGCACTTAACGACTTAGTAATAGTAACTGTAGATGATGTGGAAGGGCAAGTAGAAGAAGTAAGAGAAGATTCTGCACCAATAATGGACAGTACAGTAAGAACTACTAACGCAGCACGAAGAGTTGCAAGACAGATGCTAAAGTCACGTTCATTGATTCAAGGGTCTATAACAAGCGAAGGTCACCCCGGTATCATAGGATTAAGACCCGGCATGGTCATAAAATATAGTGGTGAAAATAAAGTTGTTACCGAGGTAAAACACATGCCAATCAGAAACATGAGTGACATATCTTTGCTAAACCTAGATACAGGTATAGAAGGTATTCTACAAGGTATATCTGAAGGTTCTACTGTGGGTGCTAACGAGACTAACCCTGCGACATATGTACAGGTAGTAGAACAAAACTTGGCATTGTTTGGTAAGATAGAATTGCGTATCAGTACAAGTGTTACCTCTCGTGGTGTATTTAATACAGCATACCTTATCGGCGGTGTGAAGGGTACTCAAGATAGAGGTAAGATAGGTAAGGCCGATGGTCTACCTATTGGTGGTAGTAAGACAAGAAGGGGGCGATTATATTCCGGTTAGTGATTACATAAAGAGACTACTGCTTGAGACATTGGCAGATAACATCAACGAAGTCATCTTAGGTTTCGATGGTACACCTGCTACAAGTGATGACGGTTCAGCAGGTCGCCCTGCTATTACTCTAGTACCGTCTGTCACCATAGTAGATGAAACATCACTATTGGTCGAAGTAACACTACCATATACAGAATCCTTTACTGATAAAATAAGAGAGGTGTATGTACAGTTTCGTGACACTGATGAGTTTACACCTGTGGCGAGATACACAATTAGTCCAATTACTAAATCGAATACAAATGAATTACTTATTCAAATAGCAATAGAGGTGGCATAATGACAGGCAATCCGTTATCGGGACATACAAAAGCGAATGAATCTACAATGGCTGGTACAGCCACGTTTACAGATGGACTAACAGATGGTGACCATATTCAAAGTCCCACCCTAACTAATTACTTAGAAGGATTACACGGTAATGGTATATTGTTAGAAGAAGATACAGCCTATGGTGCTACCAATAGAAACGTGCCCGAAGATTTACCGGGTGTGGTAGAACAGAATACTAATTCAGATAGGATTAGAGTAACGGGTGGCACTGCTGTTATTGATGGTGTACCATTCCAATTCGCAGGTGGCCCCGGCTCTCACATTGATATTGATTTAACAACTACAAGTCCTAACAGAAGAGCAACATACTCAGCATTAACATCCGGTCAAGAGGCATTGGTGGTAGTTTATGTATCTACCAAAGACTCTGAAGGCGGGTCGGCTGTAAATAATGTACAGTGGGAGATGGGTACTGCAATTACTACAGCAACTAACGCATACCCTACCACCCCTTCGGCTTTTCTTAATGACCCAAAGGCTGCTACCGGTTTAGCAACTGATAGCACATCTTTCCAATCTGTAGTGCTGGCAGTTCTTAGAGTGGTTTACAGTGCAAGTGCCCCCGGTGATTTGAAAATATCAGTCACAGAAAGTAATGACAAGAGGGTATTCATTAGACCATCTCCTATCTATCTGACATCGGTTACTGATGGTATAGTAGGTGCAACTACTGCTATTGATAGTCATAGTGAAATTGACTCGGCATTAATTACAGGTTCTACAGGTGATTTAGCAGGTAGTCGTTTGGGTGCATTGTGGCAATCATATAATGCCGATGGTGATACGATATTGTATTACTCGTCAAAGGATTCGGGAGGTACAAGACATACCCATGTACTAGGACCGGTAGGATATGTAACTAAGTCACCAAGTGCCACTACGACTTTCACTTTCAATGAGGGACAAGTCTTCGTACTCAATCCTTCAACTGCTATGCAATTCAATCCTAGCGGTACATTCCCGTTAGGACATTTGGTGTATGTAACTAATGAAGCAGCACATGGTACTAACGGAGTAACATTCGATAATGCTGGTATAGGTATTGTATTATTAGGAAAAGAATCGGGGGTATTCGTTTACACCGGTAGTGCGTGGAAGAACGTGATGTTAGCAAGCGGTGCTGTGTCACCTAATGGTCATGGTGCTTCCGGTAACGTACAACTATCAGATGGTGCTGGTGGATTTACAAGTGATAATAATCTTAATTTTGACACAGGCACAGATGCTCTTACCGTAAACGATTTGAAAATATCTAGTAGTTCAAACAATGTAATCATTGAAAATGTAACTTCAAATAAAGACATCATTTTCCAAATAAATGATAATGGTGTTACAACTGAAGTAATGCGTATTGACGGTTCAACTGCAAGAGTAGGTATGGGAACTACTGCTGCAAGCGCAACTCTACATTTAAAATCATCAACATCAAATCAACCCGAAATACGATTAGAAAACACAAATGCCGATACTCAAGAGGCAGTTCTTAGATTTGTGAAAAATACTGCGTCACCTGCTGCCGGTGATGATTTAGGTATAATTAGATTTGAGGGTGAAGATACTAACGGTGATAATAACCTATATGCTTATCTTATGGCTCAAATGGTTGACCCAACAAATGGTCAAGAAGCAGGAGAGTTCTTTTTCCATGTCAAACATCAAGGGCTAACTAACGCAGTAAATGTGTTTGGTATTTCCGGTAGTGCTACAGGTGATGGTGAAATTGTAGTGAATGATGGTGGAAGAAGTGATTTTAACTTCAGAGTAGAAGGAGATACTGAGCAACATTTACTATTTACTGATGCTGCTAATGATAGAGTAGCAATAGGTCATAGTGGCCCTACTGCTATGCTTGATATAGAAACAGGTGGAACTTTTAGAAATACAAGATTGCTTACTGTATCGGTATCAGCAAGCACTACTCTAACGGAATCAGCACACGCTGGAAGGTACAATATATGTGCAGGAAACATAACATTACCTTCAACTTCAACTGCTGGTGAACATTATGCAATTCTAAATACAACAGGCGGTGACATCACCATTGGTCGTAATGGAAATAATATCAATGGCGCAGGTTCAGACTTTACTTTAGGAACTTTCAAAGCAGCAACTTGTATTGCTATTGGTTCTAATAATTGGATGGTAGTTGGTTGATATGTATATTGCTTTAATGGGTTGCGCTCAACAGGGTTCTGCTGCACCTTTAGCAGCCACAATTGATGGTGCATCTTTATCTGATACTGCTGTTGAAGTAGGCCCCGCTACAGGTTCAGTTGTTACTTTCACTACGGCATCGGGGGCACTGAGTGCTACTGTAGTCGCAACGGGAGGAAGTGGTAGTTACACTTACTCTTGGTCGGTATTAGCAAAGACTTTGGATGATTCAGATACAGGTAATAGATTTTCTATTAACAACGGAGGAACAACCACTAATGCAACTTACAATTCACTAACCATTGATGGTGCAAGACCCGCAAGTGCTGGCCTCCCATTCGTAGGTGAATTTTTGATTAGGTGTGCAGTAAATGATGGTTCTTCCACCTTTAACGTAGATTTACCATTTACAATACTTGGAGAATCGGTTTGATTAACTATTATCTGTAAACACAGAGCGTGATTTCTTACGCATCGTTGGGTCTTTCCAATAATGCTCACACACTCTGCAACACATCAGATACACACGTTCGTTACCCTCGTCAAGAAAGCGGCCCGAAAGCCGTCTAGGTACTTGCATCTCACCACACTTAGGACAGGGACGTTTCAGTTTCTCCATGAGTTTACCCATGTTGACACCTACTGTACAGGTCGTCGTGCTACTATGTCATCAATACGCAAGATAGCGTTAGTGACTTCTGCTGCGCTCAGTACAGCCTGTCTAACCAAATCAAGAGGTTCTACTACACCTTCTGCTAATAGGTCTTTGACACCGCCTTCTGTAACATCCGGCCCTACTGTTATCTCTCCTTGCAGGATGCTGTGTCGCATAGCAAGAATAGTATCTAGTGGGTCATGACCTGCATTCTCTGCAATAGTAGCAGGAATAATTTCTAGTGCATCAGCAAACGCCTCAATAGCCATCTGTGCCCTACCACCTATCTGTGCTGCATGTTGACGTAGGTATGTAGCCATACGCACATAGGAGTTGCCTCCACCCACGACATAGTTCTGCCCCTTCATTACAAGAGATACTACACCGAGTGCATCATCAAACCCACGCTCGACTTCTTCAAGTGTATGCGAAGTAGCACCACGCAGTACAAGGGTGGCCTCGTTATGTTCAGCCTCACCATGAACAAATAAATACCAAATATCATTCTTTCTTTCACGAGTAATTAAAACTTCACCGGCGGCCTCAATCTCATCGGGAGACTGAGCAATAGGTAAGTTGCTAACTCTACTCAATGCACGAAGAGTAGATTCGGGAGTGCGTCTAACTGCCATGATATTGTGCTTCTTCAGATGAGAACATACCATATCATTGATACCATCACGCACGAATACAACTCCACCTTTAGGCAGTGCCTTTACGATGTGCTTTGCATTAGCAAGTAAGTCAGCCTTACCTGCACTCTTGTAGGTTTGATATGACTGAGCGTCTACAGACAACTGTATGTTATCTTCACTCTTCTCAGTCTCAAGACCTGTGTTAATCAATAGTAACTTACTATAATTATCATCACCTTCAAGCACATAGTCCTTGTTTACAATGACACCGTTGAATAGATGCGAATCTTCTATTGAACCACCGGGGAATGAAACTACCTTGACGCTTTCAGCATCACCGGCTTTTTCTACTGCTGATACACACAGTTCTGAAACTGCATCCAAAGCATTCTCAAGAGTCTTACCCGTAATCGCTGTCTTAGCAATGCTTACTAAAAGACCCCTAGATTTACTCTGTTTAGCAATCTCTGTTGTTAGGTACTGCGTAGCCATCTGTGCTGCTTCGTGATAACCACGGCATATCACATTCGGGTGCAACCCTTTCTCAAACAACATCTCACTGTTACCAAGCAGTTGACCCGATAGCACTACTGTACTTGTTGTACCATCGTAACATAATGACTCTTGTGTACGAGCCACTTCTGCTATCATCTTACCGCCGGGGTGAGATACATCTAGTTCACGAAGGATGGTAGCACCATCATTTGTTACAATGACATTGCCGTGTCCATCCACCATCATTTTATCCATACCCATAGGACCAAGCGTAGACCTAACTGTTTCTGCTACAGTCTTCGCTGCTCTTATGTTGTGTATTTGCGCCTTATCTTGCTTTACATTTCCTGTCTCTGACATACTACCACTCTACTTCCAAGTCTATTTTTTCACCTGTTTCTAAACTACGAGATGAGATATAACCCTCGCTCTTACCAAACTGATACAAATCGTATGTTAGTTTAGCATCGCTCAGACAATATTTAGCCACCTCGTCATACTTCCCCTCTCTCCACGCTACAGGGGCATCGCTGCTGTTCATTAACTTGCTGTCTGCAAAGGTTTGTTTAACGAGCATTCCGAGTGAAGAATCTACTTTACCAAATGCAAGTGCTGCTTTGTTTACTAACAACTTAGTATCAATTACAGCATCTTCTTTGCCAAGTATATCACCGGCTGTCCAACAATCCAATGCGTCACGCAAAACAGGTAAATCGAATGAGCGAAGATTATGACCTAGAATCTTACCGCCCTTTGCTATATGGTCTGCAAGGTCATCACCAAGTGTACGAGGGTGTAATGCTTTGACTGTATCATCTACACTCAAAGACTTGTTACAATAGATAGTGCCCTTGTCACCATCCCATGTAGCAACCACTGATGGCTCAAACATAGATGTGTTGTGCCATCCTCCTATTTCATGTGAGAAGTTTGCAGTTTCAATATCTAATGCTAGTAAGTCACTCATTCTTTTTCACCCTTCTTTCTTAGGTAAACCCGGCCACCGGACTTCTTCCTATTGAACAAGTTACCACCGAAGTCTTTGAAATGTCTTTCTGCTGTACTCTTAGATACCTTTGACTTAGACATGTAAACTGATTGTACGAGGGACTGTAGTCTCCACCCGTCACCATGATTCTCCAAGTCGTGAGGGGTACACTCACCGTAGGCAACAAGCATTGCGTCGTGAATCTTAGCCTCTTTCTGTTTGTTACCACCGACTTCAACAGAGTCCTCTAACCATGAGATTAGATTTTGAAACATGTCAAACAGTATGTCGTGAGCCAAGTCTACATGCTCTGCATTAACAACCCACTTCTCATCAAGTATAGCCATGTGTACCGAGAAGATACCTAAGTAGTTCTCAACGGCTGGTACGAAAGATGCTACAATCTCAGACATAGATGGACTCATATCTCTGAGCAAATCATAGATGTCATCAGATGCTTGGTACAGTGCAGTTTGGTAATCGGGAGATGGGGTAAACATATCCCACATGTGCTTTTGTACTATTTCCTCTTTCTCTTGATTTGAGGCCTCTTCCCATTGTGTGAATTTTATCTCTTCCATATTCAATAGTCTATCACGAAGTCTCTTGTCTGTAGAGATAAAGTAATCATACAAATCTTCCTTAGTGTATTCTTCTTCAGAAGGCTTTGACATAAACGTACCAAGTCTTCTGTTACTGACATCTTGTCTCTCATCCATGTCCCAATGCCTATAGTAAAGCAGGACACGCTGGAAGATACCTTTTGTTAGAACGTACTCCTTTACCCCCTTTGGTGGATATGTAGTAATCCATAATGATACGAGAGATGGACATTCAATCTTCTTACCCTTCATGTGCTTGACAAGAGTATTGTTTCCACTACCTACAGGGTTACATGCAGTTTGAAGATACAGCACAGTTTCTTGACTGTGCTTGTTAGGGGTGAGAAGAATAGAACCTTCATCGAAATTAATTGCCTTTCTACCTGCAAGTAGACCTTCAACGATTTTTACATCACCTGTAGGTTTGCCGTTCTCATCAAACTCCTGCTCTGTGCTTCCAATCAATCCTGCATCTGTACCGGATGCGAATAACTCAAATGGTATCTCTGCCTTTTCCATGATGTCACTAATGAAGTTCCAAGCAATTGACTTACCTGTTCTTGATGGTTGAATCCAAAACACATGCACTCTCAAGTCAAGGTGAGTGTCCCATGTTGGTAGTCTAACATATGGTAGTGTTGTTTGACCTTGAATGAAAAAGAAAGAGAGAAGTCCCGGTACCTCATTCTTCATTGATGTTCTTGAGAAGTGACTCAAGTATGCATCTAATATTGGAAACTTCTCTAATGCCTTGTATGTTTTTATCGCCATGCCTACCACACCTATTCTCAATATTAGTTTAAATACTCTAGCGTCTAACCTTACGCTCTTGTCTTACAGGTTCCTCGCTTGTAAGAATCTCGATTAACAACTTTCTTCTCACTGTACCAAGCCCCTTGATTTCCTTTAGAGATTCGGGGAAACACATCTCTTCAATGCTACCACACTTCTCTAACATCTTCTGTGCTGTCTCCATCCCAATACCGGGTACAGTAGCAAGCATGTCGGCTCTAAGGTCATTAGAAGCCACCCTGCGAATTGATTGCGCCCCATGCTTACTTGCTGGCTTGTGTAACTTATCATGAAGCCTTACAATGAATGATGCTGCTTCACTGACATTGTTACAATAGAATACTTGGCATTCAAAGTCTGACATCAAACGAGCCAATGTACCAATCAACTCATTTTGTATTCTTGAGTATGATACCTTCTTACCATTCTTCTTAGCCATCGCTACATACTTATCTATAGAACCGTGTACTACGAGGAAGAATCTCTCATAGTTAGCATCCATGTTGTCTAACTGTCGCCATAAGTGACCGCTATGACTTGACTGAAACAAATCGGATATACTCTTGGCTTCTACACAGGCACCACCAAGTAGGTAGTCGCCTACCACTAATGCTTGGCGAGCCACCGTCAGCCCCGCCTTCGCCGCCTTGCGTTCTACTGACTCGCACAGCGTACCTCTTTCATTACTATCAATTATCAACTGCGGTTTCATTTTCTATCACCTGTTTTTTGTGTGTTGAGCAGGTTTTACAACCTAGTCTTGAAATCCAATTCCTACATCTATCACCACGATGTTGACCTTTGCTTCTCTTGGAACGTGGGCCGGTAGAGCCTCGTTTTATTGTTCCTTGACATCTATAGTCATCGGGTGGTACTGATGTTCTACATTTATGACATCTAGCAAAGTGAGTTTCATCTGCATGGTATTGGGGCGAAATAACAACTCTTGTATCACAAAATGTACACTTTACTCTTGGCATCATATCACTCCCGTATTATCGAAATATTTGCACTTTCCAACGCAGAATCCTTCGCTTATTAAAGTTGCACAAGTTGCATGTGAATAGCCTGTCATTACTATACTCCTAACCTGTTCTTCTGTCCTGTCGTAACTGTAGTCAACCCACTCTTGACTCTTGCAAATGTTCACTATACTGTTGATGTGTAACTCCTTCTCTTCATCAGATACACGCCATGCAGGAAAGAAGAAGCGTAGCCTATCAGCAAGATAGGATGCGAAGTGATACCTCGCTCTGTGTGGTGGGTTGCCCCCACCCATTGCTGCTTGAGACAAGCAGGGTAGAATATGAATGTCATCGAATGCTACTGTTGGTAACTCAACAGGCTTCAAATCAAAATTTTGAGAAAACTTATTCTCAATTACTTTCATCTTTGTTTTATTTTCTCCGAGGGCGATGTAACCGGAATGAGGATTCATACCCCTCTCCATCAAGTCATCAAATGATAGATTCAGAACGTCATCGCTTGTTAGTGGTATGCACCAAGTACCACGCTTTGCATTGTACGAATTTGGTATGCGTATCATACCGGATGTATCGAATGCTACTGTAGGGTCATTACAATTGAGTTGACCTATCTCTTTCTCCCAACCACCGATTAGTACCCTACCGGAGTGCTTTATGCGTGACAGTTCACTACCGTTCTTTGGCTCTAGTGTTTCATCTAGTGGAATCCATACATGAAAACCACCGCCACTAAACCAAATAAAATGAAGAGTATTTTTCTTCATCAGAAAGCGGTGTAATCTGCGTACCTCTTCTTGTGGAACTTCAAAGGCTACCTCTGCACCCTTGTTCTTGAAGTCCTTACAATCAAAGTCCATCACGAAGTGATGTATCTTTGGAGTATTGTAATCCACTCTGTGATGTTTAGGTGCTTGAGTTTCATTGTAACCGTATGCTGTGAAATAGACATTACCCGACCCATTCTTACCACGCCAATATCTCTCTAAGTCAGCAGCATCTTTTACCATGCGCCTCCAACCACGCTCACCATTGGAGGCTATCTCTAACACTTCACGAGGGAAGTCTATCGGCACAAATGACATTCAATCACCTGTGCTTTCTAATGTACTCATCTAAGTCTTGTAGTATCATGTTGTATGTCTTCAGAACCCTTTCATCCTTTAACTCACGAGGATGGATAGTGTATATCACATCCTTGTCATGAGTGACATCCGGTACGGGTATCACGTCACCTATTGCTGTTGGCATGAACTCATACAGTGATGTTTGTCGCATCACCTGTCTGATGAACGGTGCCCTTTTTGGTAGGTTACCACCCGTAGATTTTCTCAGCCTAACATTATAGTTAGTGCCTCTTGTCTTCTCATTTATCACATACTCCATTAACAGTATTACTTCTTTCATTGTTCTTCCTCCATTATATCATCTAAAAATTCATCTGTCACTGCCCATTGAGAACAGTGGTCTTTGTAGTCACACCACGAACACTTCAAAGCATTACGCTCAAGTGCTTCCTCCATAGTTTCACCCTCTCTAAACTTCAACATAAAAGGTGAAGGTGGGAAATCCATATTGATATGCGCCCTAACTAATTTTTCTAAAGCATTCTCAACGCTCTTTGAAACTCTACTTCCTTTGCTTACATGCTCGTAGTAGATAGTTGGGCCATCTCCATCAGCCATTCCTCCACCGGGAAACTCCCACCCCCAATGAGTGATGGGTAGAAACTCATGGTGCTTACTATGTTCAAGCATCATACGATAGAACCCCATCTCCTTACGCATCGGGCCAACCTTGCTACGCTTCTTGTACTTGCCCGTCTTCAATTCCATAAGAGCGAAGCCGTCATCATCAGCAAACAATGTATCAATGAATCCACTCATATGAATAGGTACAGGCTCACCATCTATCTCAACTACACGAGTTGCCTGTATGTTAGCCTCCACCCCTACGGGTTCCCAATCCTTTCCTTTAGTAATCTTCAATCTGTGAAACTGCCATTCAACCCACTGAGCAATCTGCTCATCCTCACCATACGCATATGGTTCGGGTGGCTGAGGGATATGGTCATACAATATCTGTTTAGCATCGTCTTCCCTGCCCTGCTCAATGAGAGTCAATGCCTCATCCTTTCTATCGAATGTGGCCCAAAAGTATTCCATCATGTCGTGGACATTCAGCCCTCTTACATGATGTGGTTGTTGCTCGCCACGCAAGTCCTTGAACTTCTCAAGGTAATACTGTTCGGGACACCAACCGAATGTACCAAGACTAGATTTAGTAACTCTCAACTTTTTTGTTTCATCCTCATTTGGATTCCAAGCGTAGGTGCTGATTTTGTATGAGTCATACTCTTCTTGATTGCCTGTCTCTGCAAGGTAATCTTCTATAGTCGGGCGACTATCATCAGCGTTAGGATTGAATCTCATTCTACCATCCCTAATAATTTCTCGACATATACAGCCGCATCCATCAACTCTTCTTGTAGGTGTACAAGCCATTCACGCATGGATAGAATCTCTTCCTCCATAGTCACCCCGTACTTCTCTTTACCTACATCAGACCTAGCCTTAATCTTCTTACACACTGAATCTTCTATTGCGCTCATATCATTCCTCTCCTTTTGCGAGTATTACCACCCAATCCAATTGTCTCCACCACTTCAGCGTTTTCCAATTCGATAGGTAATCTCTTTTGCTCTTTAGATAAAATATCCATAAACTCGTCAAGAGTTGTTTGTCTCATCATCTTACCACCGCACTCACAACAGTATTGTACAGGTGCGACTTCTTCTTTCTTTTTCTTAAACCATTTCCATCCCATAGTATCACCAAAACCTCTTGGGCACTCTTCGTGCCGTTAGTCCATCAAGATTCCAATTGAGAGTTTGATACACAGATTTGAGTTTAGCGTGAATCCACTTGTTCACTACTGTACCCCAATCAATACTGTAGCCCTCCAACTCCCTTTCATTCTCATACGCAATCACGTTACAGTACGGTTGACCTTCGGGTACGTCATCAATGAATACCCACTTTACGCTATCACGCTTACCAAAGTCTGTACCGTTGTATTGATTAGAATATATGGCTGCTTTTGCTGCATTAGGAGTATGTGATGGATGATACTCATCTAATTCCTTGCTCAAAGAACCATAAGATGAGGCATCTGAAATCGTCATATCACCATTAAACACACTTTTGATGAGTGGTCTTGCAATCTCGTATATCGCATCTTCATCCTCACCCGTTGCAATTAAAGTAAATACTTTACCGAGTATTTCTTTTGTTAGCGGTGGCGCACTTGATGCTTTGATTGAGAAACCTGTAACCTTCATGTCACCTGCTTCTTCGGGAGGCCATGACTTTACACCAAAATTACGATTCTTCATGTTAGCAGTAAACCAATACGGGAAGAATGCTTCTAATTCGACATCAAGATATTTCAGATTCATTTCATTCTGAGCAATATCTGTAAGTTTAACAGCCACTTCTTCTGCTTCTTCAAACGGAACCTGTATGTAACACGAATCAGTGTGACCTGCAAGACCACGATAACCCATCTCTTCACTCTTGTCAACTAACATAGAGATAGACTTACGACCTAGATAGGTGATAGACTGAGCAATTGGATAACTAACCCATGCGCCTTGTATCATACTCAAACCTACCATACCGTAAATCGCATTCACGCTGACCTTGACAGCCATCTGTAACATGTTGTAACCCAACTTCTCATCAGCATTCGTAGCCTCTTTCATGAGTCTCTTGTAGTGCTTACGCAACTTCAACAACTCTCTAACCACAGATGGAAGAATACCTTCGATGTCTTGTCTCCAATGGTATGTACCACCTGTACCTTTGATGTAGTTACCATCTTCATCTATCTTAGGTGGTATCTTGAGTGTCAGTGTGTTAGGCCCCGGCTTGTCAGTCAGTGTAGTATGACATAGGTTAGCCGAGATAATGATGTTAGGATATAGAGATGCGAAATCCACTAGCGCAACATTCTCATGTCTTCCTGCTACGGGAGGCATAACCCATGCTGCCTGTAGTTCGGGTCTACTTTCTTTCCATGATGAAGGTGCTTTCAATTCTGTGTGCCTACCAATCAACCCTCTGAAGTATCGTGATACATTGTGGGTGCTACCAAACTGTACACCACACACTTGCTGCATTGCAAGGTGGTATGCTGTACAATTCAATTTGTCATCAATGTCACGCAAGAGAGTAGTATCAACTAGACAGTAATCTACGAAGTCATCATAGTATTCAGACCAACCGTTGAATACAGTCATACCTTCTATTTCATCAGTAAGTTTGTGTCCTAAGTCTAATGCTTCTGCAAACCATGCAAGTTTCCTTGATTGTGCTTGACCTTTACCGGCCTTCTGCCACACACCCTCAAAACCACTACCTTCACTATATGTTGCAGCAGTATCAAATACCAACCTACCCTTGATAGGTTGGGCTGTAGACTTGTAGCCCTCACCATTCTTCTTAGGTGGAAGGAATGTATTGATAGGTGACATGTCATCTCTGAGTGGGCCAAGCCTATCATACAGTTTGGGTAAGTCAGCCCATGCCCCTGCGTGAGCAATCAACATGTCCGGGTCACGTTCTCTTAGATAGTCTAAGAATCCCTCAAGCATCATCAACTCATCGGGGAACGTGCGTAGTTCATATCCATCATAACGGTCTATCCATTCTGTCTTTGTAACATTGTCACGGATAGACTCTTGACTCCAAGCGAATACTACAGGACTTTCAGCATCAGAATCAGCCACGGCTATCACAGTGATAAGACCCTCACCATCTGTTTGCCACTCCATATCGTAGTACCACTTACGAGGTTTGAACTCCGGTAACTTATCGGGATAGTTTGTGAGTAGGATTTGGTCAAGGTAGTTTAGGTCAGCCTCGCATGTCCACTTACCAACCATGTCTTTGATTTCCCATAGTTGGTTCGGGTGATTGACTTCGGCCTTCCATACTAAACCACCATTAAGTGCGTAAGAAGTTTCATCTTTATTTATTCTGACATTCATTCTCTCAAGACGATTGAGAACATATGAAGGTGCATTCTGCTTTATCCAACAGAAAGGATATACGAAGTCGTCATCCTCATGCGTGATGTATCTTTCATGAAGTACACCATCATTCCCACGAGTACGCTCATAGATGATGGGCGGCTCATACGGGTCATTGGATATGAAATCAATAATCATCAAGCATCACTCTCATTTATTATTAAGAGTAAAGTATTATCTTGCTCAAAGATTACAGGTTCGTTGTCGCCCATGTGAAATCTAGCATTGCCCTCATCAAGATACTGTAAGCACTTGGGTAACCAATCACCAAAGTACGTTTCGACTGTAGCGTTAGGCCCGTCAGCATCAGTGATAGGTAGTGTAGTGAACAGACGACCTGTAGCAGCCTTACCAGCCACTATACCCAAGTCATCCTCTCCACAGTGTACCCTCAACTTGAACTGAGAATCAGCCGCAACCAATCCCTTCATACCAGCCAATGAAATCAAATCCTTAGTTTGAACATTAGCATGTACATTGAGTATCGCACCGGAGAAATCAGACCAACCTACAGATGCACAATCGGAAAGTAACTTACGGATAACCACAGTTTTACTTGCTGATAAAATATCATCAGTGCTTGGTATCTGCAACTTGTTACCACCTGCTTCAATGTGAAGAGGTTTCACCGGTGTAGTCTGTCTAAGAGTTACGTTGTCTTGCTTGCTCGCCTTCAAGAAACCGATTGCTTTCTCAAGCATAGCGATGTGGATAAACCCTTCATCAACTATCGTAACACCTGTAATGTGCTTACGCAAGTAGTAGTTAGCAAACCCTACCTCGATAGTAATACGATTACCAGCGCAACTCATACGCACGTCTGTTACACCTTTTCCAAAAGAGGAAAGGAAGGTAAGCAACTCTTTTCTATCTACACTAATTTTACACATAACAACACCTCAAGCAAAGTAGGAAAACGGCGGGAGGAAAACAAAGGAAACACACCCAAAAAACAAACCCCCCGTCTGCGGAAGCGATAACTATACCGTTTATTACTGCTCAAAACCTACCTCGTAAGAGTATCACAAACTCCCATCATGTAGTTCGGGTAATCCGAACCACTGATAATCTCCATCCGGCTTCGTTACAAAGACCGTCTTAGTTTGGTCTTGTAGTGAAGGGTTAGTCTTACACTTATGGAAGCGAGCCTTGTACTCAGTCTTTACCAACTCACCTTCATCATCATATTCTTCTTCAGTCTCCATCCAAATAATAGTCGGAAGGTAATTGTTAGTCTTCTTCTCCCATTCCGGTTGCCAAGATGACTCAGCATCCTTACTGAATGAGAAGTTAGTATTGCGAAGGTGAGTCTCCCAAAAGACTCTGACACCTGCTCTCACTAGGTTGCGAGATAGTGCAGTTAGTTGGTGGAAGCGAGTATTACGAATAGCCCAATCAGACTGTCGCTCGACACGCTTTGCATCACCTGCACCACGGTTGTCAGCCGCTTCGATACCATCCTTAGCCAATCCTAAGTCAATGATTCTCATGTTGTTAGTACAAATCTCTAACCATGAATCAAGTCCACTCACAAGTACACCCCATACAGGCGCACCTTCGTTAGTGACTCTGTGTAATATGAACTTCATAATGTCCATGACACGCTGATGTGTACCGGGATAGTCATAGGCAGTACGGTCTTGAATACCCATCTGCCACGGATTCCAACACTTGATGTTGTCATTGTTACCCAATGCTGAGTTTAGCATTGTAACACCCATGTCGAAATCAATCGCATGTAACTCTGCTTCGGGGTGCTTTGCTTTGTCATTCTCAAATGCATCCTTTACAATACCCGATTTACAAGTACCATCATGTCCTGCAATACCGATGAACTGATGAGTCAACTTCTTCTCTTCAGTCATGCGGTTCTCTTCAGCACGAAGATGAGCGTATAGGTCATTGCCAGCCTTTACCTGTTGAGGCTTAGGTGCTACCTTTACTTCCTTCTCTTCTGCTTGCGCTACCACTGTTTCTCCAAATCCTGCCATTTTAATCTCTCCTTATACAATCTGCTTTTAGATTAGGTTTTGACTCGACTAACTCACCAATCAATTCATTGACTACCTCATCTATTTCATGAGTTGCTGATACATTGTCTATGATACACTCAACAAGTTTGTGCAAATCTTTCACATCATAGAAGTCGAATAGTAAATCTAAGTCTCTTCTGTAACCTAACTGTTCTGCGTAATCATTCAAACTGACCGACTCCTGTGTTACCACCTGTCTCACGGCGGCGGCATCTTCGTGGATGACCATAGATGCCATAGACGGTCATCTTAGGTGTAGTGAGTCCATCTCTTGTAGCCATACCAATACGGCCAAAGACAAAGACTGTGGACTTCTCAGCGTATGGGAATGCTTCTTCACCCCAATGCGCTCTGAATGGGTTACAGGTCTTACCTACTGCACCCGGAATCCAACAAGTGATGTCACCAGCAATTGGACTGTTGAGTGTCATTAGGTAGTTCTCTCCCTCAGAATCATACTCGCTTTCACGAGGCTCAGTGTTGAGTGAGTTGATGATACCTCTTGTAATTACAAGAGGCCCGAACTGTCTCTTCTCTCCACCGGATGTATAGAATTGCTTGCGCTCTTCATATGCTTCTTCAAGCGAATCAATGTTCACATACAAGTCGTGGAACTCTCCGTTAGTCCAATACTTTGTAGGTTGAAGAAGTGGTCTTACATTCTCACTAACGAAGTCGTCAGTGTATGTAATCTCAAAGTTGGAATAGATACCTAGTACATCTTTGAATGCTTCACTTGCATTCTCTCTAGGTGGTACAACCTGTATCTTACATGGTCTTCCAATGTCCAAGTTGTGATAGATGAAGTCTTGAGTCATGTCAACACGCCACAGAGAGATAGAACCATTCTTTACGAAGTCTTCTTCCTCTCCACCCAAGAAGTATGCATAGCGGCCCATCTTTGTACTTGGTGCAGGTTGGTTGTCATAGGTAGTCAAACATACCCAATCATTGTCAGCCTTGATACCAAATGGTGGTTTGTTTTCTGTAGACACATCAAGAAGAGTCATACCCTCTTTGTGATGTAATGCCCACTTACCATCCTTCTTCTCAAAGACTCCAAGCCTACCACTTGATACAGCCTCATTAGGGTCTTCCTTGTACAACTTGAGATTTGCACGAACAATGTTAGCAAGCCTGTCGCTCTTCTTGTCATGCATACCTAAGAATGACCCAACCCATGTCTGTAGTTTACTGTTAGAGCCACTGCTCTGTCTTCTTGTCTCTAATACGAACTGCTCAGACCAATCAACTAGCAAGTCTTCATCTTCTTGTGTTGGGTCATCACATGCATAATTGGTTTTGATGTCTTCAAGGAACTCGTTGATTGCATCAGCAAGTTTCTTTCCTGTCCTCTCAGCATACTTGCTAAGGCGGTCAGTGACACCTTGTGGAAGGTTGGCAGTGCTGCTGCTCTCTGCAACTGCACCAAAGCCGTTTCCTTCCGGTTCGTAGTTATCTTCGTATTCATCCTCTTTGTCCCATGCGGTACTCATTTTTTCATCTCCTTTTTTAGTTGGGCTACTAATACTTCTACGAAGGATTCTGAACTCCCTGCCCATTCGTAGACGTATTTCATCATGTCACCCCATACTGCCATAATAGCAAATGTAGTGTCGGGGTCATTGTCAAAGTGCTTTCTAATTGCACGATGGAAGTTATTCATGAATGATAACTTGTCCCCCGATGAATCTAATAAATCCAACAAGTTTTCTCTTAGGTCATTCCACTCGTTGGATATAGTCATGTCCCACCAATCATCATCATCTTGTTTCATGGTGAATTGTTTTATTGAATCTGCTGTCTTTGGAATACGCTCAAGTGAATTTACTGCTGCTCGCAAATCTCCACCGTGGTAGTCCACTACATCACCGTAGTATGGTTCCCACTCTATAGGTACACCACAAGACTCTGTAAGTCTAGTTAGGTGAGAAGCACCCTGCTTGGCATCAACACGCTTGAACGTATATGCTGTACATCTGCTCTTGATGGCAGGGCGTATCTTGTCACCGTAGTTAGCGGTTAGAATGAAGAGTACCTTGTTAGCGTACTTCTCCATGATACCACGCATTGCATCTTGCGCTTGTGGAGTAAGACCATCGGCCTCATCAAACACAATCACTTTGCGCTTTGTACCTATACCACTCAACCTAGAGAAGTTTTTGACTTCCTCTCTAATGTGTCCGATACCCCTGTCATCACTAGCATTAGTCCACATTACATTCATGTCATTGTAGGCATTGCCAAGCAGGGTACGGGCAACAGCATTGGCAGCACTTGTTTTACCTGTGCCGGGTTCCCCTACGAATAGAAGGGCTGCGGGGTATTCGCCTGTCCTCTCCCATTCAAGGGCATCATTCACGAAACTATCATTGCCTACCACTTGGGTAACACTGACAGGTCGTAAAACCTCATTCCAATTAGTTGCCATTTTCCTCAAACCTTATCTCAATTCTAGTTTAAATACTCTGACTTCAAGTCTTCGTATTTTTCATCGTGCTGATTTACCCAAGCCATGAACTTCTTCCAATTGCGATGCTTGTTTCTAGGAATCTTGGGTATAGGATTGTCAAGTACCCACTTCAACATGTTGTACTTGACCCTATCAGTAGGACACAATAAGAACTCAAATGCGTCTAACACCTTTACCCACTTCTCCAACTTCTCCACTCGCTGTATTCTCCGGGTTTCCATGACACTTAAACCGTGTGAATTAGCCCACACCTCGATACACTTCTTCTGCTCTTCAGTAGTGTTAGGCTTGAGACTAACGTACTTTCTTACACTCAAGCCGTAACCGTATGGTGACTTGTCAACTGCCACTCTGAAGTTAAGACGAGTAACCGCCAGCCCCAACCCAATGAACTCAGTCGGATTCAACCTCATCACCTACCACTGCATAGAAATCGGTTATGTCATCTATGTCATCTACACCCATTTCATTCTCATTACAAACATACGATAGATGCCAACCATCAGAAGGCAACCATGTATGATTTAATTTCACCACTAAACAATCCTCAATGTTGTGGAACGTGTGACGTATGTTTGCATATACACCTCTTCTCTTCAGACCCTCATCCAATTCATATGGAATGCTGTCCATCAAGAGCGTCGTCGCATCCACAATTTCACCACCGTCACTAAAACCGATAACAAATTCATAACCTCCCTTTCCTAAATTCCTCACGCTTAACATCTGTGCATACAATGTATTAGTACCATTAGTCAATAAATAATAATTAGTTTCATCAGTAATTAAAAATCCACCCTTCGCATATGACTGAAGTAACACCTGTGATTCATGCCACTCCTGCGTCATTGGTTTCTTGTATGTTGAAAACGATAGTTCAATGTCCTCACTGTGCCACTTACCTGTGCCTAGTGGATTGTCCCATACCCAACACTCTTCATCTCCATTCAGTAGTAGTGTATGTTCAGCATTCAGTGAACCATTTCTATTCCTTGCTACTCCTTTACTCAGATTCATCATCTTTGAACAGTCTGTAATGAACCACCACTTAGAAGGAGTAACTGTACTATCCCATGATTGTAATTTATTATTTGATGAGGCTACTATTTGAGAGGGTTTTATTCCGTAAAAAATTACGTTCATGTATTCTTCAAAGGATGCTTGGTCTAACTCACTGTGCTTCTTCAACCACTTGACCATCCTGTTTCTTATCGAACCCCATCTGTAGTCTACTGCCCATCTCCATATCAGTTCAGCCTCTTTGACACCTATACTGTGACAGAATGGTAATATCCACTTTGAATCATTGGTAGCACCACGCATTACAGCAGTGGCCTCTTTCAGAGTGATGATAGTCTCCTGCTCATCAGACTCCCATGTAAGCACCTCACACAGTGGCTTACCTTCTGACACCTCATCCAAGTCATCTACGAATACACCTAACTCCTTAGCGAAGTTAATCTTCAACATGTGATTAGATATTGCTAACCTATCATGGGTATTCAAGAATGCCCAAATAGTACGACATTCTTTTTCTGAAATATCTTTCAAGAGTAATTTATTTGGCATCAGAGAGATTATCTCTGTCACTCTTGCGAGTGTCAGCATGCTATCACTCTTCTTCTCTTATTGGGGAATGGATAACAGACAAGCCCCATAGCCACGGTGGTACACGTTCACCGTTGCGCTCTTGGCCTAGTACAGTAATACCATTATCGTACCCCTCATCGAACATACCTGCATCTGCAAAGTCCTTGAGTTGCGCTCTTGTCAAGGCAATGTAACCGTTCCACTTCATGAACAGTTCATCACCTGCTAGTAGATGGAAGTCATCCGGGTCTACTGAATTTACCTTACCGCAGTTACTACACTTGAGCATGTATCTCCATAGGTCAATAGGTACAGTCTCATTCGTATTTGTTTGTGCTTCCACTGTTTCAACGTATTCACACTCAGCATTGTCTAGGTCACAGTTAGCAAGTGGGTAACTGCATTCGCATACCCATGCTCTTGCTATCGCCTGTCGCCTCTCAAACTCCATGTGTGCTTGAGCCTGTGGGTTCAGTGGTGGTGTGACTACTTGTACGTCATCCGGTTCCTCCACTGTGTAACCACACTCTTTCAAAAGAATAGTTAGTCTCTCATAATGTTCTTCAGATACAGGATGATTCATCCTGTAAACCAAAGCGTATGTTTTATCGTCAGTCTTTCTGAATGTAACACCGCTATCATCGGGCGACCAAATGCTGTCAACAGCCATGCTCGCAAAATGTTCGTTACCCCAATTAATCAAATCCTCACTCGGTTGCCACTCCATTGTCCTCACCTGTTACCTCGCAAATCGCAAACTCCCCACAGCAAAGGGCTATGTAAAGATAACGACCATCATCCATCTGTAGTATCTTATTTCCAATCGAAGGGTCAGCACCGCATACCGGACAATCGAATCCGTAGTCTGATGCATTATGTTCTGTTACGAACTTCCTTTCTTCACCATCAATCAGAATCACATCATTGATGAACTCATCATCAAAATCTTTCATCGTTATAGATTGGTACTTGTGGTAGTTATCATCCATTTGTAATCACCATCTCTCCACAAAACGTACCATTAAAGTGATGATGAGGATGTGGTTTCTTCATACCTAGTTCCTCAAAGGTTCCTTGATTGTATGTGTTACCGCAAGTCAAACACTTACACAGTCTGTATGTACGTTCACTCATGCCGTCACCTCCACGCCTCGCATTATACAGATGTCAATATACTCTTCAAGTAATTCACACCCAAGACTATTCCTTAGTAATTCTTTAGCAACCACACAAGTAGTACCTGTGCCTAAGAACGGGTCGAACACCAAGTCACCTTCGTTTGAATGGCCTTTGATAATTCTTTCAACAAGAGCCTTTGGAAATTGAGCAGGATGATTATATTTCATTTCAACCGACCCTGTTCCACCAACAACCCGCTTAATTTCCCACACGTCAGTAGGATTTTTACCAAGCGGATTGTTTCTTTTATCAATCGCCTTCCACTCTTTCACTCTCACATCATCAAGGTTGAATGTGCAATTGTCGGGGTCTTTGGTGAGCCACATGATACGCTCGGCTCTGTGGGTGTAGCGCAGTTTGTATGACATTCCACCGAAGTATCTCCATACAATCTCTTGAACTAATTTCAAACCGTGTTTTGTAGCGAGTCGGTGATATAGATAAGTCAATGGCAAGGTTTCGTTTCTGCCGACTTTGGTGTAGCCGACATTAAGCATCATCGTACCTGTCCATTTGAGAATCCTTGAGGCTTGTTTAATCCATTGGTCAGCAAAATCTTCGTAGTCCTCAAAGGATTCCCAAGACTCATAGGACTTGTTCGCCTTGTAGGGAGGTGAAGTGCAAATTAAATCTACACTTTCCTTATCCATCCCCTTCATGTAATTGATGCAATCGGCCTGTACTACTTCACAATTCATGCCGTCACCTCCACGAAATCTCTCTCACTTCTTTTACCACAGTGAGGGCATTGGTAAGTCACTATAAGCATCCTACCACTAAACCCAAATGTAGTGTGGTTATCATGCCACATATCATCGTCTATCCAATCGTCATCTATTTTGTCACAACACTTCACGCCGTCACCTCCAATTCACAACCGGGGCAACCAACAGTTGAACATTCTATGTGGTAAGTATCTTCCACAAGATATTCAATTTCGTTACCTTTACTATCCAATACTTTTAGTATTTCATCATCATGTGTCAGTATTATTGTAATCATGCCGTCACCTCCACGCCTTGCTCTATTTTCTTTTTGAGATAATACAAGCGGTCATGTAGCATGTCTGTGCCATATTTTATAACCCACGCTAACTGTTTGTCTGTCATTTGTTTCATACTGTTCATGCAAATTACCACTTTCATTGATTCCACGCCATCACCTCCACGCCTCGCCACCAATCGGGGGCAGGTGTACCCTTCTCCCACTTGGCGAATTGCTTGGAATGGTAGTATGCTCGGTATGCCTTGACTGTATCATCGTCACGGTATTCATCGGGCATGGCCTGTGCAAATGGTGTAAGTTCACCTTCGGGTATTATATTCCACATTGTACACATGGTCTTAATCGGCAGTTCACAAGCATGTTCTTTACCAAACCTTCTTTCATATTCTAAGAACAATATACAAGCATGTTGAGCAAGCCATTGAAAATTGTCCCGACTGTCACCAGCCCATACTGTGCATGGGTGGTGAGCGTAACCTCCCTTGTAGGGTGTGCCACTCTTAGTCAGTGGCATTTGCTCATCAGTAGCACCATGCCTACGCAGGGCTGATGCCATCATCTGTGCTGCCTCAACACACATCTTGGGGATATGCTTGTCGCAGTGCATTCTTGCCGCTATTGTTGGGCTTTCATCTAATACGAATATGTTCATACTTCCACCTTCTGACATCTTTCCCATAGGTAATCCATCGCCCATTCAATATCTTCTACCGTACAAATGAGAGGCGCACCGAATGTATCTGTACCACAAAGTAACCATTTGTATGCATCATAACCGTGACCCTCAAGAGCCTTATATTGCATAATGGCTATGTTCAATGCCTGTATCTTTGCTTTCGACTTAGGAAATCGCTTCATGCCGTCACCTCCGTATAAAATATATCAGCCATGAACGGAACAGGCAAGCCTCTTTTACCCGAACAGGAAGTACATATTTTGATAGTCTTACCACCTACTATTCTCGTCCAATGCCAAGCACAATTACGATTAGAAAAGTTCTCTCTACTAAGTTTCACACCACAGTCATTACATGGTTCTCCTAAATGTCCTCGCTTCATTTTTTTCCATTTATATTCTTTCTTCATCCAAATACCTCCTTGTGTCCACACTTGTCACATACAAGTGTACCCTTGTTGATTGCACCTCGGTATGCACCTGTCTTAGATTGATATACACCAATCTTCAACTCTCCCTCTTTGCATGCAGGGCACTTCATTGTTCCACTTCCATAGGATATTTGTAGCCACTGTTCAGTGCCAACTCAAACGCCTTGCCTTTCTTACGAGCAAAGGTTCCAAACAATGCTGACTCCATACGCTTCTGACTCTTCTCACCATTAGCCAACTTAGTGAACTGATGGTCAACAGCCTCAGTGAGTGCATTGTAAGCGGCCCATGCTGTGCCAACCATGTTACCAACTTTGTTGGTAGTGTTGTCTAAATTACTTTTAACAGTGTTTAAAAGATTCCGAGAGCGAGTTGTCAAGTCACCTTCCTTGTTGTATGTAAGGTCAAGTGCATCAATGAAGTACATGTCCATCTGATGCTCTGTCAGTTTGATGTCAAGCAGTGATGCTGCTTGCTCGCCCCACTCATGGAAGTCCTTGTTGATTAGGCCGAGTGCTTCTCTAGCCTCATCAACCCTACCGTGTAACTTACCTGTGTGTCTGATATTGTAGCCACCCTTTCTCATGCTGAGTGCAAGTGTTAGTGTGTTGTTACATACTACACGAATAGGAGTCAAGAATATCTTGACTGAACCCGAACCATCGTGTGAGTTTACAATCAGTATGTATTGGTCAACCACGTCAGCATTGTCAATGACAATACTTTCGGGCAACTTAGCCAATACCCATACCTTCTCTCCATTACCCAATGCACCGCATACCTCAATCTTGGCCTCAAGTGTATTGGTTAGGTCATCAAGGAAAGAGAATGCTTCAACATTCTGAAACGGTTTCCATACTCTGCCTACTGCTGTGCTTCTTGTAAGCGGTATGTACTCACCGTCTTCATCAACTCTGAATACACCGTATGTATTGGGTATCACATCATACAAGCCATCGCTGCCCTTGTACTCAAGTGGTAACTTAGTTACCTCCCAATCTAAGTGTGCTGCTGCCAACGCTTCTGTCGCTGTCATCAGACCCTCAGACTGTTGGCCCAATCTGTGCCACGGTGTGTCCCCCGCCCATGCTGTCATCCATTTTCCATTCTTCGTTTGTGCTATATTGTGTCCCATGTTTATTCCTCCAATTCTATCTCCACTTCTTCTGCTTCAAACAGAAACTCATCGTATGGTTCACCGAATAACTTGTGAACCACCCACAACTTCTGTTCTAGTTCTTCTCCGTCTTCTGCCTCTATCTCACCTGTGTAGGTGACTCTTACTGTGTATGTTTTCTTACTCATCTTTCTCATCTCCTATCTCTTTCTTGGTTTAAATACTCTTCAATTATTCTGTCGTAATTCCACTTCCGTTTGTAAAATCTGTCACTCCACTCATCTGCTTGAGATGGGCGAGCGTCACTCATTGTCTTGAATATCTCATCGTGTGACATACCTAACATCTTGAGAAGCATGTACACTACACCGCCTGTCCTGTCACGGCCATGTACACAGTGTATCAGTACATCCTTGTCAGCCTCTAACAAGTCACCCACTAGGTTGAGCGCATGGCCCCAAATAGCAGGGTCATTGTTGTGCGCTCTGAAGTAGTAGTGATGTCTCTCATTCTTGTCAGAGTGATGCCATGTAGGTTGCCACCTGCACAGTGTAACTACTACATGTTCCGGCTCTAATGTATCACGGAAGTCATCTATACCACACATTGTGATTGAACCCTTAACTAACTTAATTGGTGTGTTCATTGTTCCTCATCCTCCACTTGGTTGTTGCCGTTTGGTCTGAACTCAAGCCACGGGTCATACAAAGTTTGAGCCTTTACATCAACCTCTTCCTCTTTCTCCATACCACAAGCGTAACACTTGGCTCTGATGGTATATCTTTCTGAATCATCAATTGGTGCAATCTGTTCTACTACCCACTGATGTACTACACATGGGTCAGCGTAATTGGTTTCACGCCAAGCCGCCAGCCTATCCATCCTCTGCTGTAGTGCAATCATCTCTTGTTTTATTTCATCCTCAATTTCTTTATCTCTCATCTTAGTTCACCCTGTATATGTAAAAGGTCTTGTTACCAACCTTGACTTCGTGTTCACTACCGTCATAACTGTTGATGAAATGTCCTCGCCCATCAGATGCCACTGCGTCATCAACAAAGTGGTCGAAGTCCTTTATCATGGCCGTGATTGCCTCGTTTGCACCCTCGCACAATGACTCTTGCATTGTCTTGAGTGTACTACCGTCTACACCTGTATGCGCCTGTAAGAATGATGGTGTGAATGCCCAAACGCTGTCAGCAATGTATTCGTATCCTAACTCGTCTGCTTCTTCATCAGTGCATACTATGTAGCCTGTTTCATCCCTCCATTCTTGAGGGGAAGAGTTACCATAATCACTGAAGTCGCCCCATTCGTACACCAATAATTTACCATCAACATTACACTCCCTTCTAATGTCATGCTTTCCCATGTATTGTGCAAGAGCATAGCCTCTTGCGAACTCGCCTGTTAATTCATCTTCAATTGTTTTCCATATCATTTTTCTTCACTCTCCGTTAAATCTAGTTGTGGACATTCACCACTAACAATACCACCATGCTTCTCAAGTAATGCTTGTATCACTTTAGCGGGTACATATGGGTAAACACAATCAACGTAATTGTTCTCACCCAAATCTTGTTCTGCATACTCTTTGATTAGGTCATCCGGCTCACTAGGATAACCTAACTCGCAAGCCTTATACGCTCTTACATTATTTTCTCTCGGTATTGAGTAGTGAGCCATTGATGCCTGTATAGATACTCTAAATCCATCAGCACACACTACAGGCAATCTCAATCCGTTTATATTTACAACCCAATTTTCATTCATTTCTTCACTCCCTTGAATTTGTTATTCCTTGCAATTTGACAGCACACTCTAATCTTCTGTGTGGATTCAAGACTCCAAAAATCATCGTCTTCCCATCCAAACTTCGCCTCGATGTACCTGCACAATTGTTGTCTGTTCATCTTCTCAAAGTCATCGTCAATCTCTATACCCAAGATAGGCCCATCCTCATGTGTCAAGAACCTATCAAGGAATACATACACCCTACCCATCAATCCTATCGTCTTTCTAATTATCCACTGTATCATTTCATCATCTCCTTATAATTTTCAATCAATTCCATCAATGTCATATTCTTTCTCAACCCAAACAATTCAAACACCTCTCCGATGTCCCAATCTGCATAGTGCCATCCTAACAAAGAATCGGATGTACCACTATAACTCCAATCAAACAAATCACGATGTGGATGCGCTAAGCCGCCCGAATGGTCGCAAATCAATTCACCCCAACTATTACCATACACGAAGCGAAGCCAACCATCTCTTCCATCTCGCTTTACTATCAGCAAACAGTCATCAAAGTCATTCGCTATCTTTGTAATCTCTTCCTCAGACTTACCTACTACCCATTCGTTCCACCACAGTCCCTCTTCTTCGGGCTTACCGAATGCCTCATCATCACGGTAGTTACCGGTTGACATGACCTTGCGTATCTCAAACCCTGCCTTTGTCAGTAACTTCAGTATTATTCTCGTTTCTAATTCTGCATCATATTCTATGTTCATGTTTTCACTTCCTTGTTTTCACTAACCCTATTCTCAATTCTAGTTTAAATACTCTTCAATTAATTTCAAGCAACTCTTCTTGAAACGTCTTGTATTCTCTGTTGAAGAATATCTCTTGTCCGATTGTTACGGATGTGTTCTAATGCATCTGTCATCGCATCAGTACCTCCATAAAAATCAAACGATTGTCCTAATTCCTTGTCGGGTATGTTCAAGAAATAAGGATTCTTTTGTCTCATTGTATCTATCTCTCCTACCTTACTACCGAATGCTTGTCCCTTTGGTGCGCCCATTGCTCGGAAAGGGCCAGCCCCACCCAAGTCAACGTAGGATAGTGTACCATCGGGTCTGCGTACTGCATTGTCAGCATCCATACCAATCATATCCCAATTGGCTGCTACTGCATGAGGTACAAAGTCACGGCTCAACTGTGACAAGTCCTTGTCCGATACATCGAAACCTAATCGCTCGTCACCTTCGTAAGCCGTCAGCATCATACCATCCTCCATTCTTGCATCCGGTACAGGAACTCCTAGTGCATTCATGAAACGATTGAAGTCATACTCATTTTGAATGTGAGCAGGGTGCGCCCCTCTCTTACCTACGAACTTGCCCTGTGGTGTATCGTACAGTTTAGCACCTGTACTTCCACCCAAAGGGATGTTCTTTCGCAAGTATTCCATCGCTTCATCAATAGCAGCCATCTTAATCAATCCCTGTACTTTTCTCCCCAATTAAAATATGTCGCCCATACTTTACCCAACAAACGACTGTAATTGTTATCTGAAACTGTGTTCTTGAAATTGTCATATTTCATGTGTGTCAATCTCAAGGTTAGGAAATCAATTATATCCTCTTTAAGTATGTCTGCCCTAAAGGGATAGTCAGCATCTTTAATGTAATACATTTCAGCATCGGGGAAGGCTCTCTCGATAGCATCGGGATGTCTCGACCTAACTAGCAAGTGGTCGGGCTTATTCCTGTGTGCTACAATACTGAATGCACCTTCAGTTAGATATATCCACATTATTCTTCCTCTCCTTCAAACTCAATCAACTTTACACTTGATGGGAATACATGTCTCGGAATAGGCGTGTCTATAGATTTGTACACTGTCAATCCTCTGTTGAGTAAATCGGTTCTCATCATGTCACCGACCTCAACTTCTGTACAACGATGTGCCTCCACTATCTGCCACCATTGTCCTACTACCCATTCAACCTCAAGCCATTTGTTTTGTCCTACTTCTATTCTTCCTCTCATACTTCCACTTCCTTTCTTGTCCATAATAATCCGTTGTGTGTCATCTCTTTGTCAAACGCATTCGTCTTCGTTAATAACAGAGACAAACCACTTGCATGTGGGATGTACTTCTGTCTGTTACCTCTGTACGGCCCCACCCAATCAAATAATCGTGATTTAATTTGACCGGTGGAATATGTCTCACCGATTTCTGTCACGTCTAGTATCATTTCAGTTAGCATTTCATTCTTTGATTTCATTCTTCTTCGCCTCTTTGTGTCTCTTGTAACCCTCTTTCAAGTTATCTAACCATACGGGATGGGTTTTTCCAGCCCATTCAAGAAAATGTATTTCTCCGATAATTCCAATGTGTTTCTTCAGAATCTTATTATCTTCTTCAACTGCCTTGACTAATTTATCGTTTTCCTCACGCAACCGCTTGACTTCTTCAAGGAGAAGTGGTGCGTCTGCTATGAGTTGTGCGTCTGCTGCTGATATGGTTTGGCCCACCTTGAGGTATATTCCAAGTGGTGCGTTTGCATCCCACGGCCCTTCTGTGTGTCCTTTGTATTTGTCTGTGTCAATCATTCAATCAACTCCTTCAATGCTTTCACTATGAGTTTTCTATATCCTGTGGACATACTCTCAACCTTCGCAGTTAATTGCTTGATACCTTCACGCAACCGCTTGACTTCTTCAAGGAGAAGTGGAGCATCTCTCATAAGTTTTGCATTACCATGATGTTTGCCAATCACCATATCAGCAAGTTGCTCACCCGATTTAGTCTGTATGTTCCAAGTTAAACCATCATCTAATACCTGTATTATCCATTCGCCTTCTGCCTGTCCTTCGTATTTGTCTGTGTCAATCATTCCTCTTCATCTCCTTTAATGCTAAAGTGTAATCAGCCTGTAAATCAATAATTACACCCTTCGGTATAATTACAATCGCCCCTTCGTATTTGTCTGTGTCAATCATTCAATCGCCTCTCCTAATTCGTTCCGCTACCTCACGGTCAATCTCAAGTGTGGTATCATCTTCTGCGAAAGCATCCCAATGTATGGCATCGAGTAGTCCACGCAACCTCTCGACTTCTGCGAGTAGTAGTAAAACTTTATCAGCCATTTCAGCGTGTGTAAATAGTTCTCTCAAATCCCAATTCGTGTACCCTTTGTATCTTTCTGTGTCAATCATTCAATCATCTCCTTTACATTACCTATGAACTCAAGCGCATGGTTAGCAAACTTGTCAGCATCAGCATCAGCGTATGCCATACTCTCCATCTCCTTCACAACTTCAACTGCTTCCTTGAGTGCATCTCGTAGTTGCTTGACTTCCTGTATGATGTGTGGTAAGTCCGTAATAGCATTCATTCTTTCATCTATCTTGCACTGAAATATCAGAGAAGGTAGCACTTGATTCCACGGTTCATATGTCTTGTCGCTTCCCCTACCATCCATAAGTGTATAGCCACCCTTTTCAGCAGGGCATTCTTTGTATTCCCAAAGCACCCAACCTTCATCATCGGGGCATTCATTCCATACCCATACTACATCATCTCTTATCTTGTATTTGTCTGTGTCAATCATTTCATTCATCTCCTAGTACCATCGCTTTGCTCATGTGTAAGTCACCAAGTGCGTATCGCAATCCATAGATTGCACCCTGCAATCCTTTGTAGTCCCTCATGTGTTGAACCATCTGTTTCTTCTTCAACTTACCCGACTGAATCTTTGTAAGGTGAAAGTTTTGTCTTGCTTCGCATGCTTTCAGCATATCATGAATCTCCTTCCATGTTCTCTCGTAAGAGAAGTTCTCACTGTCTTGGTGGTCACTCATTGGCATCTCAATCACTTCTCCGCTATTACCTCAGCAATCGTAAGCAGGGCTGCTGTGATACACGCACCAACCTTTGCTACCTGTGGCTCAACCATTGGGTCATCCCCAAGCATCAAACCTATTCCCTCAAAATATGCATCAAACTTTTTCTCTATTTCTTCAATCATTCTTTCACCTTCTTTTTCAATACTTTATTCTCTAGTTTAATCAAACGATTATTGTGTTTAATATACAACTCCCTCATCTGTTCATCCATACTTAGCAAGGGTGTAGCCTTTCGGTTTATCTCTTGCAATTTCAAATCACTGACTATCTTGTGCATCGCATCAAGTCTTGCATTCATCTTATTGATAATGTCCTCCATCTTTTTACTCTTGGAAGACATATCCTGTACTGCACGAAGCAATTCAACCTTAGACATCTCATCGAACGCTACATGATTCATGGCATTACGCTTGTAAGTCCTACACTCATGACATATGGATTCAGTGGACTTCATTGATACCTTGAGGAATATCTTTCCACATTTCTTACAGTTAGTCGTTTGACTCATTTCAAATCACCTCATTGGGGACTATCATCATTCTCATCAGACTCATGCGGGAATGAGAAGTCCTCACTGTTGCCTGTCAGTGTGTCCACTGCTTCATCGAAAGATATGTTGTTAGCATTAGCAAAGTTAGAGATAAACTCCTTTGTCATATTCACGAAGTCTTCCGCACCATCCGATACTGCGAAGACCCATTCCTCATCCTTGTCTATCAGTCCTGCATTCTTGGCATCCTCAAACGCTGCCCTCATCACAACAGTAGCCGACCCATCCTCATTGAACCACTTAGGTTCATTGCCAATCCTTATCTTTTGGTATGCAGGGTCAATAACAATCTGATGTGGAATCATATAGAACCAACTGACAGGTTTGTTGAATGTCTTAGCGAAGTGATTGAATATCATGTAGGACATGACACCCTTGCTCATGGGAACATCCATGAAGAAGTCGCTACACCAAAACGCATGTATGTGTGCTGTCTCTTTGGCATTGTTTACTATGTCATCAAAGGCTAACCTTACGGGGTTGATACTTTCCATCACATACGCAGGTATGTCAAGCGCACCAGCCTTGTCTGCCAACTGCATGTCAACGTGAAACTCTTGTATCTGTTCCATGAAACTCTTCTTCATTGTTTATCACCTACGAATCTAGTCTCTTCTCCACAGTCAGTAACCATGTCATTATCTTCAAGCCAACTGATGAAATTCATACACTGAGGTACGTTCATATCTAAACACCATGTATTGTTCAAGTTAGCATTCTTGTCATTGAGGAAGATTTGTATTTGGTAACCATCCTTGTACTTCTGTACAGACAAGACATCACGGTAGTATATCTTTGCATCAGAAGCAAGCGACTCATAAACATGGGCTGCTTGGAACTTTTCTAACGAGTCAGTAATGTCAGCAGGTACAGTAAACTTCTGTGCAAAGCCATAGTCTCTGTTACCTACATGACCCCAACCCTGTATGTGTAGTTGGTTTGTTCCTGTACTGTTGCGTAGTTGTAACAGTGGTGTACCCTGTGTTACTTCTTTCCCCTTTGTGTATTCTTCATTCATATTGTTCATTATTCATCAACTCCTTTCTTCTCTGTTTTATCCATGTACATCATGTATTGTGGATAGTCATCATATAGTTTTGACATCTGTTTGTAGTTGTCAAAACCTTTGGTCATTAGTGACAGGTGAGCAGCGAGTGGTTCTTCATAGTCTTCAATCACTGCTTCCTTGTCAACTCTGTATTTGTATTCCTCAAACCCTACAGTGAATTGTGGGTCATCGGTAGTGATGTTCCAATCTTCATCTATGTGTTTAATCATGTAGTTAGATGGCTCAACTCTGCAAGAGAGTTGTGCATTCATTTGCTCACACAACAACTGTGCATCCTCTTCATTGGTGAAGAAGAATGGAAGTGTAGTGCTATCCCATATAAGTTCTGAATTGTACCCACTCCAAAATGGAACTTTCACATTCCTTGTTAAGAATTGAACGAAGTACAACTTAGGTGTTTCAACAGGTTGCCACCAATGCTGGTGTACATCCACACCATAGGTAGTGACTGTATCACCTTGAGTGTACACCCAACCGTTCACTGTGTCACCGACCTTACGCTTCTTTGATTCACTGACTAAGTGTCTGTTACGCCAACCATCTAACCATTCCCAAGCATTCCATCTGAATGTACGGCCACGACCCTTAGTAACTTGTATTGCCTTCTCACTCTTGACCATACGGTTGAGAGCCTTGTTGATGTAACGCAGTACAATCTTGTCCTCCATTACATTAGATAGCATACGCTCGTTCCCAAGTACAGGCTTCGTCTGTAGTGGCGCAGTAAATGATTCAAGTAGTTCACCGTACCACCATCGGGAATTAGAGTCAACTGCTCTGATACCAGCCTTGTTGAAGAAACCATACTCACCTTCAACCTCTAGCAAAGATGCAGCAAAGTGAGTACCACTCCTGTAGTAGTGGCTAGTAATCTTGTTGCGGTGTAACTTGATGAACCTCTCATCATATACCCAAGCCCTCTCTCTTTCGTCATCATCATTCTTGTACCAACCATCAGCCACGATGCCAGCCTCAATAAGTGCAGCCAACTTCGTGCGAGGGTTGAGCATCTGCTTCGCACTAATCTCTCCGTCTTGTCCTGCGTTCAGTAACTCATACCTAATCGCTGTGTCCATTGCACACTCGTAACCTTGACTACTTACATAGCCAAGACCCAACTTGGTAATCACTTCATCGTCTGTGAAGGATAGCCTGTCTCCAATCAATCCTAACTCAGCCCATGTTTCCGCTTTTCTATATCCTGTAAAATGCATTTCATTCATCTCCTTGTTTTCAATCCCTATCTCAATTCTAGTTTAAATACTCTTCAATTATTTCCAGCAGTATTTCCTTCTGTCCGTTCTCGTCTGTTCCTGTAAGCACTAACTGTGCCAGCCCATGTCTTGTCTCTATCATTCAATCACCTTTCCATCTTCATCCTTGTACAATCTGAGTGTACCTATGTATTCACAACCGTCAATGTATAGTGTGACATAGTAACCTTTGTGTTCACTATTAAGCACCTTATCATAATCGTCAATCGTGAATCTTATTTCATCTTCTTCGTCGTATAACTCTTTCATTTCTTTTCACCTTTCTTTTTCATGTTCTCTAAGAAGTCAGCAGGTAAGTCACCCGCTTCAATCATAGATTGTATCAGCATGTTAGCGATACCTTCTCTCTCCTGTATGTCTCCACCATCAAGCACTGCCTTGACAACCTCTCTCTTGGCTTCGACTACCATGTTGAATCTCTCATCAATTGTATCAGCAACAGATAGATACACTGCGTGAACCGAGTTGCTTTCCTGTCCGATACGATTGACTCTATCTTCTGCTTGCTCTTCCCATCCGGGTACCCACTCACGCTCAACGAATACTACTGTGTCTGCTGCGGTCAGTGTGATACCTTCCTTCGCTGCTACTGTGCTACAAAGCATGACCTCAATCTTACCTTGTTGGAATGCCTCGACATTCTGTTGTCTCTTGTGGGCGGGCATGTCTCCACTGATACCAGCGACCTTCCACTTCTTGTCCTTGTCACTCTGTAACTCTCTGACGATACCCGCAAGAACATCCCTGTGGTGAGCGAAGACAACCAAAGGCTTGCCTGTAATCTCATTGTAATCCTTGATGTACTGAACAGTGGATGGTACTTTGATAAGACCACACTCATGTCTCAGTGCAGTAAGCATGTTAAGCACGAAGCCCGGTGGTAGTCCTGTGCTGTTGACATACATCTCATACTCATCCATCCATGTACGATGCAAGTCTTTGTATCTCTTGACATCAGCCTTCGATGGTTGGATGTCATGTATGGTACGAACCTTGTCCGGTAACTCAGTCAGCACTTCACTCTTGAGTCTGCGAATACAGAAGTCTCTAGTCCTACTGTGCAACTCATCAGTGTTGCTTGCACCACTGAAGTCCCAACCGAATCTTGTCTCATGTCCATCACAGTAGGACAGTCCATAGTTGAAGAAGGATGGAAACTCATTAGGTCGTAGGAGATTGAGTGTAGTAAAGAACTCATTGGGTCTGTTAGTGATTGCTGTACCGGACAAACAGATGACAGACTCAGACTCCTGTGCTACAGATAGTGTAGCCTGTGTACGCTTGGCCTTACTGTTCTTGAGGTAGTGTGACTCATCACACACCACGATGTTGAAGCCGTAGTCAATCAGTGACTCTTCTCGGTAACTCATAATGTCATAGTTACATACCACTATGTCAGCGTCGGGGATGTCACCCTTCCTACCCTCAAGCACCACAGTATTCAATGATGGTAACCATGCCTTGCATTCCTTCAACCAATTGTACTTCACGCTTGCAGGTACTACAATCAGAGCAGGTAGTTTGTCTTGGTTCAATCCTATGTGTGCGATGGCTTGGATGGTCTTACCGATACCCATGTCATCACCAATCAAACAACGGCCACCTGCTAGTTGAGCAAACTGTACACCGACGTATTGGAATGGGTACAACTCGTAGCCTTCGGGGAATACTTCAACCAATGCTTCTTGCATCTCATCAACTGTGTTAGTATCAGACAGTGATGCTGCACCACTGATGGCTACTCTCTTGGCTCGCTCTTCCATGTAGGTATGGATTTCGGGAATCTTCTGAATCTCATCAGCCAACTTACCACACCATTCATTGTCATCATACTTGCGTAACCTTTCGATGAGTGGTGCAGCCTCGGTGATAGAGATACTCCATGTCTTAGAGTTAGGGTCGTACTTGCGACCTTGACATGCCTTGACCTCACTCATCACATCCCCACGCTCAACGGGGTCAGCGATGTAAGGCCATGACAATCTCAGTGCTGAGTTACCAATCAACTCAACAGAGATGTCCTGCTTAGTAGGTAGTGGCTTACTTACTTCACTGCTCGCCTGTTGCATGACTACATTGAGTGTAGTGTCGTCGGGCCACAAGCCTTGCTTAACCATGATGTCCACTGCCCTTCTAATAGTCTCAGTCTCATTCTTCAGTGACCACTTCTTCAAGTCACCATGATACTTGACAGCAGGGAAACCCAACTGAGACTTGAGTGCATTGTTCAAGTCCGGTAAGTAACCACAGTTGATTACGATTCTTTTAGTCGTGAAAGTTTTTCCCCATCGGTTAGTCCATGAGTCATCCACGAATGAGAAGTGAACTCGTAGGTGAGAAGGTGGACTCCATGTACTCACGGTCATCTCCACCAACTGTTTAGCCTCTGCCTCATCGTAGTCCAAGTCAATAAATCTCTTTGTGTACTTGTCAACATCAACGGTTTGCCTGTCAACCAAATCAAACTCTATGTCAACCACGACATTGTTGATTGCTGCTTGCCTCTTGTTTTGTTTGGCCTTCTCTTCTTGTGCCTTGCGACCACGCTCACGCATGTCATCAAGGAAGTCCTCGATTTGATTTGCATGAGAGACTAGGCCAGCATCAATCAGTAGGCGAGGCAACTGTGTGTTCCTGTACTTGTGGAATCTATCAGCAGCCTCTTCAAACTGTAGCGCATGGATAGTATCTTGCTGTGCAACCTTGTTGAAGAAAGGCCAATCGGGTTTGTTAGCACCCTGCCCATCCTCTTCGATAGGTTCACCGTAGCCTACGAATACTCTAATCATTTTGTGTAGTGTGTGTTGATTCATTCTTTCACCTCATTCAATTTCTTAATCATGTTATATGATACTGTAAACTCATTGTGCATTACCCATGCCTCATCACCAATCTCAACCCACCATACGAAATCTTTCTGTACAACCTTGAGTCCTTTTGGAGTCAAAGCATTCAGTCTTGCTTTGGTAGTTGCTGTCTTGAATCCACCATCCATCAGTGTGATGTGGGTAGGTGTGTATTTGATGATAGCATTGTCATGAAGTCTCATGGTTAAAGAACCGTCAAGGTTCACATGCAATCTTGTGTTGTACGCTATCGGCTTACCCTTGCTTGGGTCACTTGCGGCTCTCATCAATAAAAATGCATCTTCGTAGTTCATCAGTAACACCCCCTGCAAATGAATCCCTTCTCAGTTGGATGGTAGTCATGTATGTACTCATTGTCTTTGACCTTCTTGCACAGTACACATTGGACACCCTTTTGGTCATGCTTGATTCTCATATCAGTAGCCAAACACTGCATGCATGTATCGGGGTCATGCATAGTAAAGTGGTGTGGTGCATACTCAATACCACAACTGTAGCATACCTTAGCCTCAGCATTCTTGTCCGGCTTGAACCAACCGCAGTTGTCGCATGCGATAACGCTACCATCTTTGTCAACAGAAGTCATGGCAGTGTCCTCACACTCGCACGAAGGACAGACAACTGCGGGTGCATTCTCTTCAGCCTTCATGTATGGCTCAAGACATACCTCGCAGTAGGACTCAGTGTCATCGAACCAACTCTTCTGTCCACACATACCACATATCTCATACGCTTGGATAACTTTGTAGTCATCGTCAAGTAAATCTTCCCACTCCACATCATCAGAAAATACATCAGAAGTAGGAGTGAACGTTACCCCTTTTCCCAATCCACCACCACCGTAGGAGTAGCCACCATACCTGTCCTCGATAACATTGTCACCAACAGGCATGCCGATAACATCAGCGATGTACTGCTGTTGTTCTGTAGTCTCAACGATGTGAGAACAATACATGTCACGCAGCATGAGAATCAAGTCACCGACATTGGTGTATGGCTTGCCGCCACTGTGAATGTTGAGCAAGTCATAGAGGATAGCCAACTGTACACCTGTGCGACCATGACCACCAGCGCACTGCACTGATATGTTCTTGAGTTCAAGGTCAACGATGTCATGTGCAAGTGCATACCAAAACTTAGGGCCGACTTTGGGAATGCCGAAGTCGGGGAAGTCAAGGGCGATGATTGGTGGTGGGGTGAGTGGCTTGCCAACATACTCACCACAAGTGAAACCATCGGGTACAACAGTACGGTCATTAGACTTGAGGGAATAGACAAGTGTCTCATCCGGCCCCATCGCAAGGTCGGGGATGAAGTCCATCTTGTGCCAACCACCACTGCGGTTCTTGCCACCAGCATACACGTTGATGCCTGTGTCAGTAGTAAACACAAGCGGCTGCCCTGTGTGGCAAGGTGGCTTAGGTGTGTAGTTCCACTTTGGTTTGGTCTTAGTAACCGTGAAGTTACTTGGGTTGTAGTTACTCTTCTTCTTGTCCGTCTTCTTGTCTGTCATCTTGCTCGCCTCTCTCTTTTGTCTTCTTGTCAATTTCTTTCTCTTACCCATATCACTCATCTCCATTTACAATCTTGTAGTGTTGAAGTAGTTGTTCTGTATTCAGTAGTGTAAGTATGTTAGCACTTACATGCATAGCCTTGTCACTCAGTACCACTTCATCATCCATCAATCCCTTGATGTATTTTGAGAACCCAATGCTTTCGATACCATCCTTGATAGACTCATGGTATATGTTCAATGTGTTTACGATTTGGTCTTGAGTTGATGGTGGTGATTCCTTCTCTTCAACAGGTAGTGTCATGCAATACTGTGGTGGTGGTACAGGTAGTGAAACATTGTTGGTCATCTCCTGCATTGTCTTTTGCATAAGTTCAGACTTGTAACTTGCACACTGACCACAGCCAGCAACACCACATGGGATGAATGTATCAAGGTGATGTGCTTGACCATACTTACCCTTCGGATGTCTGTACGCACCATCAAGATGAAGGGTAGCAACTTGCAGTAGTGGGTAACCATCATTGAGTGCGAGTGGATTGTCACGAAGGTAATTGATACCAAAAGCCATCATAGCATCGTACTCATCGAAGACATCTGTTACATCAATACCTTCCTTGCGATACTTGGTCTGAGTCAGTACATCAATGGCAGCGTAGTACACATTGAAGAAGTAACGTGGTTGAATGGTGACAGACTTCTTGCCTGTACCCCAATCAAGTGCCATCTCTTTCATGAATTTGTTGAAGAAGCAACCGTTGTTGTGTACTGCATGTTCCAAGTCATTGATTGCACCAACCAAGTCCTGTAGTTTCTCAGCACTTGGGTCAATCATGAACCTCTCGATGCATGTGAGAGCAAACTTACCGAGTCCGGTAGCCTTGCCGTAAGCCTTACCACCGTAGCCACTCGACCACTCAAGGTCATAGATGTCAATGAGTACATTGAACAAGCCATGCATAGACTCTGTGTTGAGAGGGAAATTCTCGATAGCCATATAGAAAGATTGTCTGCTGTGTGGTAGT
>Ga0208767_1000202_pt1 | contig 44173 bp, 50 predicted proteins | sample VirMetDEL_Mar_21_FD_184514 | JGI IMG/M metagenome (GOLD analysis project Ga0208767, IMG submission 184514) | Aqueous microbial communities from the Delaware River and Bay under freshwater to marine salinity gradient to study organic matter... | ecosystem: Environmental > Aquatic > Marine >...
TGCTTAATTAGCGCCACCTTCTGCGCCTCGGTAATGGTCCCCTTGAACACGGCCCGGCTGCCCTCGTATATGCGGAGTTCGTCATCAACGACCTTGTAGCGGTGGGTGGGTTTCACTGCACCATCTCCGGGGAAACGTGGACGGAAGAGACTTGGCCGTGATCACGGTGGTAGGTGATGCACTCCGCCTTCCTCTCTGAGAAATATCCCCCACGGGCCGAATAGGCGTCTCTGGCGGCAAGGGTGCGGTGTTGGGTAATGCTGACCCCCCGGTCCTCTTTCTCGTCGATCCTGACCTTGTGGTGAAGGTGTCCGCAGTGGCCGTAGCGGTACTTGGTTTGTCCCCATATCTCGGGGAACTGGGCGGCGAACACACCGGCAAGCCCTGCGGTCTTCGTCAGGTGGCCGTGATGAAAATAGAGCGCCGTCTTGCCGTGCTGGTGCGCGTAATAGGGGTTGGGGGAGTTGATGACCTCCACCCGTTCGTCCTTCTCATAGAGAGCGGAGAACAGGCATTGCAGCCATATCGAGGACACCATGTCATGGTTGCCCTCGGCCATCAGGACGATGACCTTTTCGTGCTTGGATAGCGCCATATCGACAATGGACCGCAGGACGTGAATCGTCGCGTCGATGACCTTGTGCGGTCTGCCGTCTGCGTCCAGATCGTGCTTTGACATCGGGGTGACGGACGCCATCGCCGGATAGTCGGTGTGCAGGAAGTCTCCGAGTTGACAGATAAACCCCGTCTTGGCGTCTGGAGACTGCGCCATCATCTGCGAAAAGGATCTGACCAGCGTGTCAGTCGCAATGCTCACGTCCCAATCCTCGCCGCCCTCACGGTGCCATGCCAACATGCCCATATGGTAGTCCGTCAAAACGTACAGGTTCAACAAGTCAGACAAACACCCTCTAGGGGCCTTCACCGGGCGCATGCGAGGGACGTTGGCCGTCAGGTCTTCAACGGCCTCTCTGATGGCCTCTAGCTGCGCCTCCTTGTCGCGCTCGATCTTCTCCCACCGCAGCCGTTCCTCGCCGGTCTGCATGTCGCGGAGTGATGAGACGCCCTTGACGGCAAAGCCGGGCGGGGTCTGGTGCTGCCAACCGTACTCAGGCGCAAACCCGTGTATGGCGGCTTTCTTCTGGACCGCCGCCCATGCCTGATCGATGGCCCTGTTATGGACACCGATCGCCTCGGCGGCGCGGCGGGTGCTGCCGTGTTGTTCCCAAGCCTTGAGCTTTTCCCATTGCTTGGGCGTGGCGTACTTCTCGAACTCAGGATCGAGAACGAAGGCCATGGTCTGACTCCCGGGTCAGTTACGACTTGTAGCGATCAACAACCTTCTCAGCGCCACGGCTGATGACGTAGCCGCCGATCATGATCTTGATGATGTCGTACACAGCGAGCCGTTCGGCCTCCGACATATTCGGGGCCGTGTAGCCCGTCCAGTGAGCGACGATCAGGGCAACGAAAATCAGGGCGGTAATCGGTCGCCAGTTCGCTGCCAGCCAATGCGGGGATGCCGCCTCGGTTTTGACGATGCTCGCCGCTGCCTGTTCGATGGCGGACGAATGTTCAATGATGGCCCGCTGAAACGACTGCTCCAGTTCCTGTCGCTTGGTTTCCTCGGCGGGGTCGGGGAAAACGGACTTGGCAATCTGTCCGCCGATGGATCCGAGAATGGGGAGAAGGGCCGCAAGCATCACTTGATCCCCGCAAAAAAGAGGTGGTTGCCGATGTTCGCGGCGGGGTCGTGGCCTTCTGACCAAGCGGGCTTCACGCCCTTGGTGTGGTAGTGACAGCTTCCATTCGTGGGATCGTCGTCAGAGACCAGCGCCATCGCGACGGCAGAGAGTGCCTGAAAGTACCCATCCGACTTCTTGTCCAGATCGAGCAGCTTCTGCCGGTTCGGGTCGTTGGGGTTCCAGCACGAGAATTGCCATTTCTTCTTGCAGACAGTCTCAAGGGTATCACCCCACCATCCACCCTTCTCCGCGCGGTTGCGGATCACGTGGGCGACGGCGAGCATCCCCTCTGGTCCTTCACCGCGTGCCTCGCCCCATACGGTGCGTGCGGCGGTGTCGAGGTCGTCGGCTATCAGGGCTTCGGGGAACATCAGGACGGCTCCACATGGCCTTCAAGGAAGTTCGCGTAGACAGTGCGACCATTCGGGGCCATGACTTCCCACGTCGAAACCTTGTCGTTCCCGGCGTCGATGAAGTCGTTCAGTTTACGGATCAACTTCACCATGATTGGACGCTGGAACATGCCGCATCGCTTGGTCCGCAGCATTTCATTCCAGAGTTCTCCGGCGAGGTCAATGTTCTCAATGCTGGCATAGGAAACAATCGCCAATGCTTCCTGATCTAGACAGATGGCGCGGACCAAGCGAACATCGCCCTCATGCCCTTCGCCGTGTTCGGCTAGAGCGGGGAATGCGGCACTCATTAGAGCAGCCGCCAAAATCATAGCACGGAACACGATGTATCCCTTCATGTTTGATGGTCGCCCTGACGACGATCGCGACGGCGATCCATAATCTTGTGATACATCAGATACAGACCGCCGATAATAAGTAGAGCGTTGCCCAACAGCGCAAATAGCTGAAGGGAGTCGGTTACCATTTGGTAAAGCGTTCCGCCGCTGCCAATGGTAACAGCAACCTTGCCTACAGTTTGTTCCTGCATGTCATGGGCCTGTCGTTGGATTTCATTGAAAATACTCATATCAATGCAATGCCTCCGTACACTGCGGCTCCAGCAAGGAACTCAGTTGCGTAGGACCACCAACCGCCACGCTTCGGCCAGTGGACGTTCTTGAACCAGTAGTAGACGGCGACGGCGAGGGTTAGCGCGAACCACAGGGGCCACGTATTAGCTTCAAGGCCAAGGAAGACGACCGGCGCAATAGCAAGGACGCAGGGAGCGGAGTAGTGCAGCCACATCACCTTCCAACTCTGCCACGCACCGTCCGGGAAGCCTTTAACCAGCGCCCATCCGGCCATGCCGCCAACCCACAGGGTCAGCCAATGAAGATCGAAGGCGTAGAACGCTGCGAGGACGCCCCACGCGAACAGGATAGCCGAACGGTACGCGCCACGGATCGGCACCCACTCTTGTCCGCGCCCGTCGATAACGCGGAGGATGCCGCCAGTGAAGGCGATAAGGAGCCAGACACTAAGCATGGGGGACACCTCGCGACTGGCCCCGCCCCTTCGGTGGAGGATCACAAATCACGATGTCAGCAAAACTCGCAGCACCATTAATCTTGCCGTTGGTGTTTCTGCACTTTATGCAATGCGCGTTGAAATCTGCCATATCAGCCGTCGCAACATCAGCACTATCAAGATCAAGGCGATAGTAGTCATCGACAGAATTGTAAGTCTGATTAAAGATGCCCAACCCAACTAGAGTGGTGTTCTGTACGCTGTCATAATCCTCGGTGATCAAGAGCCGGGGGGTGCCTGTTGTGTGAATGACAGAACCATCGGCGTTGTTGTTGCCCTCGTGCTGACGAATGTTGATGATCAGACCATCGACGAGAACAATGTAGTCATACGTCCCGCTAGCTTCGCCTGTGTCAATGTCGAAAGAGTTTGCGCCAACATTCTTGATGGCGCTGTCCAGCGTCTCTCCGCTCGCTACACTTAGATAACAAAGATCGCCGGATGTGAACGCCGGATGAAAATACGGGATCGGTGTCGTTGAACGCTCGAACAACATCACAACACAATTCGCGTTGCCGTGGTTTGTCGTGACAGTCGTATCTGCACCGTTGGTGTGGGAGACCGCTCCGATCACGACATTCGTGCCGTCATGCTGGAATGAAAACGCCCCCCAGTTATTTGCCCCACTCAGAGTTGATCGGGCTTGATGCGCATGACTGCCTGTGCCGAAGGCGTGTTCATTTGAACCATCGTGACTGAACTGTGTAATGTTGTCTTCTGTGCCATCGAGGTTGAAGTAAAAGTCAACATAGGCGCCGGTCCATGCAGATCGTGCAGCCGCCAGAGTGCTTTCGATATTGGTTTCCGTGTCGTAAGCATCGACAAATACATCGGAGCGTTTCGCCGTACTCTCGGGAAGGTTCTGCGTGGCGAGGGACTTCGACCCGCTCGGCATGTTCGTGATAACGTCGTCCGCGAAGTAGCCGGTCGCGTTCCATGTGCCGCCGCCGCCGATGAACATAGGGAACCAAAGGCCGGTGATGCCGGTCGCAGCGGTTCCTTGGGAGACCCCATCCTTGTAGAAGGTCAGGGTTCCCGCGTTGAGACGAACGCCGATCCGGTCGCCGTCAGTCCATGACGCGCCGTAGGCGGTGCCGGCCTCACCCACGCTGTCCGTCAAGAGATTACCAGACGAGGACCGATAGCCGTAGTTCGTCAGCGTCCCGTTCGTGTAAGGGTTGGCGCTCTTGTCGAACGAAAGGTCGGTCAGCTTGCAGATGCCCACATAGGCCGGAAGGCTCGCACCACTCGCCGTCTCGACCTCGAAGTAGGTATCGAGCGAGGCGTCAATCGCCAGCGTAGCCAAGACCATGCTATCGGCGGAAGCGCCGGAATTGCTGATCGTCCGGTTGCCGTTGGAGAACGTGACGGACGAGGTACGCGAACCGTAGTGCAACGGGTTCCACGTAGCGAAGTTGCCGACGCCCTTGCTCACGCTGTCGGTCGGCGTGTCGGACACCTGCGTGATGGTTCCAGTGACCGAGAAGTCGTTCCCATTACCGGAACTGTCAGTGCCGGTCGAGGGGTCTTTGATCCAGAAGCCGTTGGTGCCGAACGTCAGGCCAGAGAGGTTCTTGGGCAACCAGTTGCCATAGTTGTCGGTCTCGCCAAACGAGGAAGGTGTGAGTTGCGTCCCGTCCACCATCGACACTTCGCTGATGTAGCCCTCGTACTCTGAGGTTCCCGGGCTTGGTGCGCTTGCGCCAATGTGGTGCGGCGTGTTGGTGTTGAACTTCTGATTGGTCGTTGTAATCGAGGATCGCGTGTCCGTGGAGAACGCCGTGATTTCGACACCGTTGACGTACAGTTTGGCCTTGTCCGAGCCGCTTGCGCCGTAGTCACAGGCAAGCACAATCTCCATGTGGGCTGTCGGGTCCCGGAAGACGGCAGTCGTGACCATCCGGGTCGTACCAGCGAAGCGGACAAAAATCCGGTCACTCGCGTCGAAGCCGATGAAGTCCTCAGTAGTCGTCGAGCCGGGACCAGCGGAAAACAGGTAGTTAACCGCACCAAGTTCACCCCGCTTTGTGATGATACGGACCGTGAATACGTCTTGATCTGTCGGGGTGCCACTCAGTGTCCGAGAGCCGTATCCGGCCCCGTCAAACAGCCCGGCGTTCTCAGCGACGTAGCCTTCGCCCGCGCCGAGTGCACCAGCAGGAGCAACGTGAAACATCAGGCTACCGTCCCGATGGCACCCGCTACCACCCAAGTATCCGTTGCAGTCTTGAGGAGCGACACGGCATTGTACTGTGCCTCGATTGCACCAGACCCGGCAGAGACACCATTCACCGTCACGCCTGTATCACCAGTGATCGTGGTAGTTCCCGCGCCAAGCATCCACACATCCAGCCTCGCGCCTGTAGGGAAGGCCACAGAACTGTTGGCCGGGATCGTCAGGGTGTTGGCCGAGGCATTGGTCATCGTCACGGTCTTGAGATCGTCGGTCAGGACGAGGGTGTAGGTCGTGCCGGTCTGCGCGTTGATCTCGCCCTGTGCCTTTTCAGGGGTGACACCATTGTCCGCAATGGAGATGGTGGATCCTGTCTTGGTGATGGTGGTGCCGTCAGCGGACACCTGCGCCCAAGGGACGACAACCCAGTTGTCCGGGGATGCGTCATCAGCCACAACGAGGATACAGTCAGAGGCGACTGCGTTCATGGTGTACGTACCGGCAACGCCGTTAATTGTGTCTGAACCGTTCCGGGTTAGGGTGACGGAGTTGGAAGCAGAGGACCGGAAGAAGACATAACGCTCACCCTCGACAGCCGTGGCAATGGAGGGGAGGTCGAAGTCAACATTACCGCCTGAGCTGTCCGCAATGAAGAAGGTGCCGTCATCCGTATCCGCTACGATGGTGTAGTCTGTAGCCTTCTCAGAGACCTTAGAGACAAGGTTTGATGCCGCTGCCGCCGCTGCTGCCGTAGCTGATGCCTGTGCCGCTGTAGCCTGTGCAGACGCCTTAGCAGAATAGTGCTTGGCAGAGTATTCAGACCCGTCAACCAGATCATCTTCTGCCGCAGTCGCCCATTCTTTAGCAGCACCCGCTGATGCAGTATCCGTAACACCCGTACCACCGATAGCCCATGCCTTAGCTGCATACTCTGTGTCATCCACAGTACCATCGGTCTTAGTGGCCCAATTCTTGGCCGCGCCACCGCTTGCAGCGCCGTCTACGCCAGTGCCGCCAATGGCCCACGCCTTGGAGGAGTAGTCTGTACTAGCTACAATACCGTCTGTCTTGCTGGCCCAGTCCTGCGCTAATGTTGCGCTGGCCGCAGCGTTGGTAGCATTGGTCTCGGCGTTGCTGATCTGTGTGGTAGTCGGGCCGTTCTCGAAGCCGTCTCCAGCCGTGTTCACTTTGATGACGGCGTCGGCGGTCAAGGTGGCCGGGAACTCGACATCGGTCTCGGTGGAGCTGACCGGAAACTTAGGCGTCCGCGCCAGAACCTCGTCGATGTCCTGCGTGATCTGGGTGACTTTGTCGAGGGCGGTCTCAACGGTGTTGGGCTGGAAGCTACCTCGGTTCTGGTAGTCGGTGAGCTGGGTCTTCGGCACATCGCGGGTCAGGGTCAGCGTCTCACCAGAAGCCGGGGCCGTCAGCATAGTGACGTTACCGCCGCTGGAATTACCCACGCCGGAGACGGTGTAGTGCGTTGTGATCGTCTGCGTCGTCTCGACGCCAGCCGAGCTGGTAAGCGTCACGACGATATGACTTTCGTCGAGGATCAGGAAGTCATAGGCAAACACCGTAGTGCTGCCATTCCCGTTGTATGGGCCAGTACGCCCGTCCTGATTAGGGACCGTCATGCCGCTTCTCCTGCGTTCTCAGTCGTATACACCAAAAGGCCTTTCCGCGCTAGTCCTTGGGTCCGGTAACAAGAAGCTGCCACCAGCCGTCGAATGTGTCGAGTTCATCCGCCCCCTCTTCCCATACGTAGCCGGTTCCGCGTGCCACGGTACGCATACCCGGAACATGGCCGAGGTAGCCAATGGCGAGCAGGATACTGCGAACCAGAGCCGCGTCCGCCTCTCCTTGGCCGAGCTGTTTGGCGAGGTTAGCGAGTGATCCCAGAGCGTTCTGCGCCGGGGTGATCTGATAGCCGAAGCCCGTGTTGATGGCGTTGGCCACGTCACGCAAAAAGATCAACCCGGAAAATCCGTTGGCCAAGGTCGCTCCCCCATAATAACGGAGGTAATCCTGCCAGTCGTCCTCGTCTTCCGCCATGCCGGGTCCGAAGAAGGCCGCCGTGACCATCGCTGGTAGCACGGTGACCCATAGCTGCTGACGACCAAAGCGCAGCCACCCCTCCGCTGACATTTCCCTGCGGGCGTCTTTGTACAGGTTGGATTGCAGGTTGTGGTACGCGTTGAAATACGAATAGAACATCGTGAATAGCCGCTTCCACACCCCTCCCCCTTGGATGCTGGATAAGTCACGCGGCATCCCGGTGCCCTGAGACCGGCTAACGGCGTCGTCTGCGATGTCCACTGCGTCCTGCGGCTTGGACCCGTTGTCGATGGCCTGTTGGTATGCACCCAGCCACGTCGGCACCGAGACCGCCATATCGAGCATCTGGATACCCTTAAACGAGAAGTTGATAACTGGTGTCTTGAGGCCGGTAAGGCCGAGCTGGCCTTGTGCGTCTCGAACATCGCGGTTGAACGTGGCCGCCCGGTTCCGCATGAAGCTGCTCATTTCCATGACTTCGCGCACCGCCTGCCCCCGGTCCTGCAAAAACTTCCCGGTGCCGATGGTCATATATTTCTCGCCTACCAGCGCCATTGAAGAGGCGAGGCCGAGCGGCTGCTGGAGGATTGTTCGCAGGCTGAGGCCCATCTCGGCGATAGACGCTCCGGTCCTGAAATAGTTGACGCCCTTCTCCATCCAATCTGTGGCTATTGGTGCGCCCTGTACCGTCTGCTTGAGCCAGTCTTGGAAGACTTCGTGGTAGGCGGGGTCGCCTCCCTTGGCTCGGCGCACGGCCCCAGCGAACTCGTCGCTGGAGATAATGCGGTGGGCATCCATGACGGCCTCACGCATCTCGACGTCTTTGATCACCCCATCGACATGGTTAAAGAGGACGGCGACATCGAGCCACACCTTCTTGGCCTTTCCGAAGCCTTGCCGCTCAATGGTCGAACCGTGTTTCGTGTTCGCCTTGGCGCGGCCCCCGTTCATAAATCCGTTGATTGAGTTGGCCTCGACAAAGTCGGCCTTGTTCTTCGGCCCCTGTTTCGGGTCACCGACCAGCGGGTAGTACCCGCCAGCGATGGTGCGAGTGTTACCCTCTGCGGTCTTGATCGTGAAGGGAGACGGAGACACCTTCGCTGGCTTGACGCCGGTGGTCTTTTCTTCCAGCGCCGACAGCTCGGGCCAGTAGCCGTCGATGTGCTTCCACAGCTTCTCGACGATGTCCCAGTCCTTGGAGGTGAGGCTCTCCCCGATTGCGCGGATCTGGGCGTCGGTGAAGGTATTGCGTAGAGCCTCCACGTTGCCTGCATTGCCCATGTTCAGGGCTACGGCCAGCCGTGCATTTAGGGACAGCGAACGGCCTAGCTCGGGGATAAACTCCTTGCGATAGAAGCGCATCTTCTCTTCGAGGGTGTACTCGTTGAAGATGTCATTGATCTCTCGGCCCGCCCGCATCGCCCGATCATTGTATCGGTCATCTGCCTGCTTCACGCGCTGGTATATTTCACGCCATACAATACCGCGATCCCCGCCGTCCAGCTCGATGGCTAGGCTGGAGATGGTACGCATGGACGCCATGAACTGTCGGCCATAGCCCTTGATGCCGTCCCACCAATCGGGGTCAATGTTATCCTCTGTGGACGACATGGCGTTGGCGTCAACGCTGACCTCCATGTTCTGCGCGAGGCTCTTGAACTGTGCCTGCTCGGCCTGTGAATACCGGCGTCCTTGGGTGTAGATCGACTTCGCCGTATCGTGCAGCCCCTCCAGCTCGGACAGCTTCATCGAGCGGACGTTGGGCTTGGTCAACGCGTCTTCGAGATTTGGGGCGATATGGAACGACGCACCGAACTCCTTGGTCTGCTCCTCTGCCCACGCCTGCAACGTCTCAGTGGATAGGCGAGCAATGCGCTCTCCGGCCAGCGGCCCCCGGAAGTCTATGTCGGCCACTAGCTCCTTGAGCTTTTTGATGAACGTGGGGTGGACCTTATTCGGGTCTAGCTTTCGCGTTTGGTACTTCCGAAGCTGGGCCGTCATCTTGTCGGCCTTGGCGCGGGCGTCGCGGGCTTCCCGGTACAAGTGGAAGTTCAGGATCTGCTGTGTCTTGTACTTGAAGGCTGTCTGAGGGTCGCCTTTGGCAATAGCCTCGGCGGCCTTGATCGCGGCACGGCGCTCGGCGTTCAGGAACTTGGTCGGGCTTTCGATCTCGGCAATCGTCTTCTCATCAATCATGCGGCGAGCAGCAGCCTTGAGGATTTTGTTGTTCACCCGGCGGCTAGAATTAGACAAGCGAGCGAGATGCTCCAGCTCACGCCCCAGAACCTGAGACTGCTGCTGCGAGTGAACCTTAATCATAGCCTCGTCAGCGAGACGGGCTGGATCGGTTAGATCGCCGTAGCGATCCAGCATGATCTTTTGCGCCTGCTCTGCGGCGAACGACTGGGCGGTGTGGAACTTGCCGTTAACGTCCTTGGGCATGTTCTCCAGCTCAGTCAGTAGATGGTCTGCGCTATCGAACCCAAAGTCCTGCGCTACCGCTTCCGGCTCTGAGCCAGTCTTGCTGATAATCCGAGTTCCCCCCGGAAGGCTGCGGTCTCCGACTGCTTTGCTGTTGAGCTTCACATGCGGGCGCTCGTCGGCACGAGGAGCGCCGGACGGTAGGTTTCCGGTCTGGAGGGAATACCGCGCCTGCCATACGGGGTCGGCATCTAGGCGCTGGAGAGCAAGCTCCTCCTCCTTCGCACGCTCCTCGTTCCACCACTTCTGCTGCTCACGGCGGACCTCGGCATACGTCTCTTGGATCAACTCAGCCTGCGCCGCCTGCTGCGCGTTCTGATAGCTTTCAGCGTAGGCGGTGTACTCCTCCTCGGTCATGCCGCTGGCTTCGAAGTCCTTGAAGGCCGGAACGAGGTTGGCCATGACGCGTGCGTTCTCGATCTCTGCGTCCGTCGCCAGCAGGCGGTCGAGGACGTCCCTGATCTCTGGTGTCAGCTCACGCCGCTTGCCGATACTGGTGGCGCGTTTGTAGATCGTGGTGAGCCACGCCATGAACTTACGGAAGGCACGCTCCAGCGCGGGGCTAGGAGCCTTGCCCTCTCGGAGGTACTCCTCGAAAGTCTCGGCGAACTTCTCGTGTTGATCGACGCCAATCTGCTCTCGGCTATCGACGCCAAACCAATCAAGGATAGTCTGGAAATCTTCCTGTAGCTGCGGAGCGGCGTCTGGCTCAGAGGCCAGAGTGCCAAGCATCTCAAGGTACAGGTGGCCGCTCTCATGCAGGAACGTGGACAGGTTCTCCGCCTCATAGAGGCGGATTACGATGTCCTGCATGTCGCGGAAGTCGATAGACCCGCGTGCCTGTTGCTCTAGCCTTTGCTCGACAGCGCCCGGTCGAGCGCCATCTCCGTCGCGTCCTCGGTCAACGCCAGCTTCTTCGGCATAGCTGGCAGCGACTTCAACGCCTTCTTGAGCGTTGAGGACCGGCTGCTGGCCGATGGGGACTTCGTTGTTGTAGTCTGCGTAGCCATCTGCGTCTCCTTCTTCTAACAGTGCAGTATAAGTCGCTGACGGCTTGACGCCAACACCTTCTAGGTACTGCGGCGGAACCAACCTTCCGCTGAATATAAAGCGCCCGATGTTGCGGCGGTGCGCTTCGTCTAGGCTCAGCCCCATATTGTGAACGTACACCGTCTTGCCCGCTGCCTTGAGGGCCTTGACCCGCTTCCGCATACTTTCGAGGTTGGCCCCGACGAGAGGCAGAACTAGGTTGTCCTGTGTAGGCAGGAGACGGCGCAGCGCCTCTTCGGTAATAGCGGAGCTTTCCTCATGCACAGCGTTGGCCCCGACACCCCCTTGGAACTCGGGGATCAGTTTCTTGGCGTCGTCACTATCGACAACCCGAGCGCCGATAGCCTCAGCCAACGGCTCCGCAATCGCGCTGGATTTGCCTGACGCCGGGGGGCCGAGCACGATGTGGACTTCATTGCCTTGTAGGACTTCGTTGGTATGTCCAGCCGTGTTCTCGACCATACGCTCCACGACGGCGTCGAAGCCAACAATGCCGTTGTTGTAAAGCCGTCCGCGCTTCCACGGTTCGGACATGTACCCATCCCGCTCACTAGTGATCGGGATCGAGTACATTTGCTCCAATGCAGCCACTACATCGGGGTGGCTCAGGAGCCGGTCAAAGTCGGCCCCTGCCTCAAAGAGGGCGCGGAGAGACGGCGCTTCTAGCTGGAAGAGGAGTTTGGCTTGATCGGCTGGAGATCCAGCGGAAAGGTCTTCGTCTTTGCCATTCCGGCGAACAGTTCCCGTTCGGTCTCCTGCCTCTCCTTCTGCGAGGGAGGCGGCGACGCGGTCGAGGGCTTCGGTATCAATTTGTTCTTGGTTGTACCAAGGGGCATTGCCTGCCTCCGTTACCTTGAATTTCTTGGGGACGACCCCGTTCTTCGGTTTCTTGATCTCCTGCTGGAACTCAACAAACTGCGGGACCGTGAATATCCATACCTTACCAGACGGGGTCGAGTATGTAAAGTGACTTATGCCGTCTCCTGTGACGCCGTACCGAGCGCCATAGGCGTAGTTGCCGTATTCACCCTGCTTGGCGGATACCTCGTTGATGGCGTTCGCTGCGCCCAGCGCGTCGGGCAGGATAGCAGCAAGGCTGCCGTGGCTGGCCTCCTGCTGGCTATCCGCCACCCACGTTTCCCAGTGGTAGCGCCCAACACTTCCTTGCCCTTCTCGCCCGAGCTGGCGATAGATGTCGTCGATCCGCGCCTCGATGGCGCGTTCGATGGCCTCGTAGATCAGGATGCCTCGGACGCCGTCCCCCTGTTTAGCGAAGCCGGAGCCGGTGACCACGGCCCCTTCTTGTTTGAAGCCGTCATACAAATTGACCCCGTCGTAGCGCCCGTCGTTGAAGAGTTGGCGGAACTGCACGCGGTCAAGGACCATGACATCATTGTACCCGGCCACGAGAAGAGTGAACGACACCACCTTGTTGTCGATACCCACGCCTTCTCCGATGGCGGCGAACTCTCGGCGGACCTGCTTCCCTGTGGTGGCCGGATCGGACATGAGGTCGTGCAGATATTGCAACTTCGAGCGCCCATCTCCGACATCTTGTGACATCTTGACGAGGAAGTCCTTCCCGAAGGCGTTGAGGTTGTGCGTGGCCCCGGCTCCCGGCTGCCCACTACCCTTCGGCGCTACGGACTTGGCCCACTCGGTGTACCCCTTGACGTCGAACTCGCCTGCCGCTGCCTGCGCCATCCACTTGTCGATGCCGGGGAAGGCGTCAATGAACAGGCTTTCCTGCGTATATGGACTGACGCCACGAGACAGGAAAGACCAGAGAAACAGCTTGCCTGTGGTCTCGACGCCCAGCTTGCCAGACGTGTACGCTTCGCGGAAATCGCGGGCGTTCTCGAAGCCGTGGTCGGCGTCGGCGATCTGGCCCTCGGACAGTCGGCTCAGGTTCTGTACCACACCATTACTGTTGATCTCCTCAATGAAACGATACGGAGCGATGGGCACGTCCTGTTCGCCATAGGCATCCGCCATCATCTGCTTCCACGCCCGCACGCTGGTGTGCGCGTCCGGGTTCATAGCGAGAACCTCGTCCACCTTGTCCAGCTCACTGCGGGCGTTCTTGTTATTCGACTTCTGGACGACGGCCTGTTTCTTGGCGCGGCGCGGCTCTGCCTCGGACCAGTCGCGCAGGTAGGGCATCAGGCCGTGCTTGTTTCCGTCAGCGACCTGCGGGTTCTGCTTGCGCTCCGTCATGGGGGCCTCGGCAGTCTGGAACAGGAAGTCAGCGCCGCTGCCAAACTGAGCGTTCTTGGCCAACACCAGAGGGCCGACCTGAATGACTTCGTCGGCGCTGAGCACCGGGCGCTGGGTCTTGCGGTCGTAGAAGAATGTGTGACGGCGCGGATCGTAGCCGACCTGCGTCCATGCCGGATCGTTGAGCGCGGCCTCCATCTCGGCGACTAGGGTGTCCGGGTCCACCGACTGGAGGGTGCCGTTGATCTGGGCGAAGGGAGACTTGCTGACCCCCTCAGCGCCGACCTTCGCTGCCTTGCGCTCGGCGCTCTCGCCGGGTTGTGTGAAGGTCGCGCCTGTAATCTTTGCGGCGGCCTCGTGCGCGACCGGCTTGCCCGCCGGGTCGTGCATTGTCGGCACCCAAGTGTCGTGACGAGTGTACGCCGGGATGTCGAGCCGGAGGCCAACGAGTTTACCCAGCCACTCGATCCCTTTTCCCACGCGCCCCTGCTGGCCCTTTGTCAGGGCGGCCCGCATCTTGTCTTCGCTGGCCGGGGTCGGGACACTCTCATACGGCAGGATGGGTTTAAACGCGTTGACCTGCGCGTCGTATTCGGCCTGCGTAATCTCCCCCGCCATGCGCGCTTGAGCGGCAGCCTGTAGCTCGGCGGGAGCGTCATCGACGAAGCCCTGCGTGGCCTGCTCGAAAGTAGCAGGTCCAATAGGAATACGGGTCTCCTTACGGATAGTCGGCAGAAACTTGCCCGCAAGCTCCTCAACAGACTTACCGGATCGCTCAGCCAAGACGCGGAAGGCGGCGGCCATCTGCTCCGCTGCTGCGGTGGCTGCGTTTGGGTCACCGCTAAAAGCAGTACCTTCGGAAATGAGCTGGTCATAAACCTGTTGGAAAACGGCGTCGTCTTCGGTGACCGTCTCACGCATGGTGTCAACGGCGGCCTGAAAGTCTGCCTTATTTTGTTCTGCGAGTACCTCGGCCACATCCACAGCCTCAGCCTCTGTAAGCTCCGCAGCATTGAAAGCCACATGCGGAGCCAGCTTCTCGATTGTCTCCTGCGGCAATGACCAGAACTTCTCCAGAGAAAGCTGCACGCCGTTGCCGCCAAGCTCACTTTCTGTCGCGGACGCCCCGGTGACATACCCTTGACGAATTGCCTCTTCTCGTCCCCCGACTTCCTGCATCAGGATGTTGATGCCGTCTGCACTAACGCGGACGTCCTCGACCCCTTGGGCGCGGAGCGCCTCAGACTGGAAGTTTGCGAAGGTCTCTGGGTCTCGTGCTCGTAGGCTAGGGTTGGCCGCGTTCATGTTGCGGACTGCCTCGGTGCGCGTCTTGGAACGGCGGGCCTCCAAGCCAGCCTGAGCTGTAGCCGTCACCAACCGGACGTCGCCGCCGAAGATGCCGCCAACAACGGCAGCCTGAAACGCGATCTCCGTCGCCTCCTTGGCTGACACGTCTTCGATGGTGCCAATGCGGGTGCCGAAGTATTCGATGGTCTCCTGCCCCGCCTCGGTAGCCGCCTCGATTGCTGCGCCCTTACCGGCAGCGCCGAGGATACCGAGGATCGTCGGAGCGGCAAGGTCATCGCTAATGCCGAGGATTTTCTTACCAGCAAACCGCTCAAGCGCCGCCGACGCGATAGCTGTCGGAGCGGCCTCGATGATGTCGGTCATGGCGGCGCGGTCCCTGCCCTCGAAGCTGCCGCGCTCGTTACCCATCTCGGTGGCGCGGGCTGCCGCATAGATCGGCAGAGAGAGAACCACGCCCAGTATGTCCGCTGCCGATGCCAGTCCCTGCTGGGTAGCCCACGGGATAATGGCCAGTGGGTTGTCGTTCCACACCTGCTCCATTGCCCGCTCGTCGATTTGGTCGCCGATCTCAAACTCTGACAGCGCGGCCCCTACATCGGCCAGCGGGTTGTCCGTGCTGGCCGCGTACTTCTCTTGCCGGTCTGCGCTAGACGGGACGTGGTAGAACTTGGTGCCATTCAGCTCCATTAGCAACAGCGCGTCGGGCGGCACTCCCTGCTCGTCGCCCATCTGGATATAACCGAGAGGCAGCGCCGCCTCCAGCTCCATAGCAACGTCCTTGAGGGTACTGCCGAACATCTCCTCGTCAAGTGTCGCGCCAAACTGGGTGACCAACCCGCCTAGCCGGATAGCCCGCTCTCCGATGGCCAGCGACGTGGCCTCCACCCAGCTTTGCTCCTCGTCATTGTAGTCGGGACGAGCCACGGCTGCGGCGGTGCCGTCTGCCTCAACTAGCTCGTCCACCACGTCATGGGTCAGGCGGGCGTTATCGCCTTGCCCAAACCAGCGAGCGGCGAAGTCAGTGTCTCGCAATTTACGGCGCAGGTTGGCCCCAGCCAGCTTTTGCTGGAGCGGCTCATTCTCTTGAACAATGGACAGGGGCAAGCCAGTAGTCCGCGCACGGCGTTTGTCGTCCGCATACTGCGTCGGGTTGTGCGCCATAGCGTCGTCGAGCTTGACCTGCTCAATCTGCGCGTCCGTGCGTATCCACTCTGGCACTTTGAAGTCAGACACGGTTGCGTCCGCCTGCGGTACAAGGCGCGGCCCGCGACGAGGCGCGGGTGTGGTCTGCTGAGTTAGCGGATCTCGACGATCTTCGTCACGGGTGATCGTCGAAGGTACTTTAAACTCCATCAAGACCCCGCATTATATCGGATGGTTTCCATGATCTCGTCTAGGGTGGGCTGAGTAGTACCATTCCTGACAAGGGCTTTGTAGGCTTCTCGGATTGAAGTCATGGGCATCCCCATGATGGCCAACTCGTTGCGGATGTTATCGAAGTCCTGCACCAGTCTGTCGGCCTCTCGAAAGTTGCGGCGTCCGTTAAAGATTTCACGGGCGTATTCTCTGCGCTGGTCGGGGTCAGCCCGGAAAGCAAAGACTGCCTCATCGTCGATGTTGATCCTCTCCGCTGCCATCTGTTTGAGGACATCCTGTTCCACAATAGGAGTGATCTTGATACCCGCCCCGGCCAAGGAAGCGATCCTAGCATCGAACTCAGAGCGGAAGGCAGTGAACCTCTCATGTTTCGGGGCCACCTCCTCCTCGCTTGCGCCGACAGCTTGCAGGATTTCCCTGATGCGCGTGTTTGGCTCGAAGCCTGAATAGTCTGCGGCCTCTTCCTTGGCGTCGGCGATGGCCTGAGCGGCAGCGCGTTTGTCGTTCTGTGCCTCCAGCCAATCACTCTGGAGGTTACGCCAGTCTGTCGGATTAAGGCGCATCTTGTAACCATCACGCAGGTCGGCGAACGGCATCGTCTGCAGCCACGTAGGATCAGCCCCCTGCTGGGCGTTGATCTCTTCGAGAGCCGCCTCCTGCGTGGGGCGCGTGTAGTTTGGGTTTGCTGCGCGTAGCGCCTGCTCCTCGGCGACGTCGTCGATGTAAGCGTTCTGCCGTGCGGTCAAGCCCCGGCGCATCGGCTCAGAGACCGGCTGGCCGTTCCGTGCGGCGTTAGAGGCGGCGTCGAAGCGATCTTGCCGCGCCTTATCCTCGAAGGCCGCCTCTTCAGCGACGCGGGTTTTGACCATCGCCACCAACTCTTCCCGGCGTTTTGGGTCGGGTTCTTGCCGTGCCAATGCGAGGCGCTCCGGGCCACTCAAGCCGCGTTGGCTCATGATACGGTCGGCTTCCTTCTGGGCGTACCCAAGGACTGTGCCTGTGGCCACAGCCTCCTTGGCGGCGTCCCGGTCTTCGGGTTGCATCTTACCGCTGTTCTCGTCGAGCAGGCGCTCCGCAGTGGCGTAGTCCTCGTTCGCCAGCGCGGCGTCAATGGCGTCGGCGTAGCCCTTACTAACGCTGGCCTCAACGAACTCCTCTTTGGCCTCGTCGCTCATACCCCGTCGGGCGGCCAGTGTCTCCGCCTCCGCCCGGATACCCTTTTCCGCGTTCGCCAGAGCGACCGGGTCCGAGTAGGCCGTTCCCATCTCCTGCTGGTGATTGCCCAGCGACGTCTCGATCTGTTCTGTCTTGTATGCCTCAACCTGCGTGCGCTCATGCGTAGACGCCGTGTTGAGCATCACGGCTTTCATCTTGAGCAGCTTCTCCTGCTGCGCGAGCCGCCCCTCTTGGGTCTTCGGCTGTGGGAGGGACGCAGCGTACTCGTCGAACCGCCGGGCGGCTTCCTCGGACATACCCACGGCGTTCTTGCCCTGACGGGTCAGAAGGCCCGTCTCGGCGTTGTGCATCAAATCCCGCTTAAAAGCGTCCGCCGCGTTATCGTTCTCAAGGATCACGAGGTTGTCGTCGTCCTCGGCCTTCTGCTTGAAGGCGGCAGCGATGCCATTAAGGCCCGCGCTGGCCTGCTGCAGCGAGCGGCCCTGAGCAGCGCCGAACATGTCGGCGTTCGTCTGCATCGACTGGAACTGATTACGCGCCTCAGCCTGCTGGACGGTGCCGACCGCCTGACCGCGCTCGCCTACTGTTGGAACTCGTGCCATATCTAACTCCACCAACCAGCGGTCTTACCAGACCCGTAGACGCTACTGGCCCCTTCGAGGAGCGTGCCTGTAGCCGCCATCAGGGGCTTCTGGGCGTCCGCCTGTAGCTGGAACAGCCCTGCTTGGGCATCGTACTGGTCTCCTTGCAAACGCGCTGTACGGGCCTCTGCGTCGTACTTATCGCGCAATCTTAGGATGTCGTATTCCCCCTCAGCGGCGATGTCCTGCATGATCATCTGCGCGGTGCTGTCATCGGTGTCGTCCACGAGCAGGCCGTTGGCAGCCAGAGCCGCCTTCGCTGACCCCTTGGTCCGAGCAATGCGTTCCCGCTGCTCGTCCTCGGCGACGCCCTTCTCCTGCTCGATGCGGGTGGCGTTCTGCTCCGCGATGATCGCATTATTGCGAGCGATGCCTGCCTGATATTCAGCCTGTGCCTCGGCAGCCTTGGACTGCTGATAAGCGCCCAAAGCGCCGACAGCGGTGCTGGCGATGCTGGCGACTGCAGTTGCAACTGCCATTAGCCCACCCTCTTCATATAGACGCGCTCAATCGGCGTGTAGCCTAGGCGCTCGAATACCCTGCCGACGTCTTTGTGCAGCTTGACCTTATTGCTGATGGCGGTGACCCCGCGTGCGATCAGGGACTGCTCAGCCTCTTTGAGAAGGCGAACGCCTGTCATGCCTTTGCGGTAGTCGGGATCAAGCCAGAAAATGTCGCCGTCAGCTAAAACCTCTTCCTTGTAGTGCAGCCAGTTGCTCAGGAGGTAGATGACGTACCCCACGAGCCTACCCTTGTTGCGAGCCGTGGTGATGTGCAACGCGCCCTCGCGCTCAAGGAACTGGTACGCCCTCCAGTTGGGGTTCAGTTTCACCTTGTCCTGATTGAGCGCGACGTCCTCCCAGTGCTTCTGGAGGAGCGGCTGGATTTCGGTGATGACCGCATCGAAGGTTTCTGTCTGGTACTGCATCAGTTGCCCCCCACGGTGGCGTCGGGGATCAGGCCGAGGATCGTCAGCGGCAGCGGGTCACGCTGCTGCACGATGTACTTCCCGTCCTTGTTCCAATCCGGCGGCAGCGTCACGTCTTTGTCTCCGGTATACAGATCGGGGGCCTGACCCAACAAGGCAGGCACCCCGAACTTGGCTTCGCGCATCTTATTACGCGAGACGCCAGACCAAAAGCCCAGAGATCGGTCGAGCCGAACCGTGAGGCGGGCGATCTTTTTGGCCCTGCCTTGGATCGTTTCCCCGCCGGGTGCGTCCAATCGCAGGGTCTCGATCTCGCAGGTGTACGGCAGCCCCGCGTGGATCCGGCTGGCCGCCTCCGTCAGGGTGATGGTGCCGTTGCTGACCGTCTGGTTCTTCAAGACGAAGCCGTCGGCCAATACGCTGACGTCGGTGCGGCCTTCGAGGTGCCAAAGGTTCGGGACCGTGGTCACCGCTTTGCGGACCTGCCCACCTTTGTAGTAGACGCCGAAGCTCGTGCCGTCCACGTCAACGCCGTTGTTCTGCAGCTCGAACGTCGTGCTGGTCACGTTGGCCACGGTGTAGCCCAGACCGTTGATGTCGGTGTCGAGCGAGTAGCCCTTGTTCGCGGTGGCGTTCTCGACGAACAGCCCGGAGATGTCCACGGTGTCGCCGTTGCTGAAGCCATGGGCCGCGCTCGTGGTCACCACGACGGGATCCGCGTTGGTGAAGCCCGTGATCGTAAGCGGGCTGTCCAGCGTCACGCCACTATCCACGAAGAAGGCGTCCTGAACGTCGTCGTTGTAATCGCGCTCGTGCATCCGCTCGATGTACTTGACGGTACGCCCGCCGACCTTGCGCTCGACGATGAAGTAGGTGGCGTCCACGTTGCCCTCGCGCACGCTGGCTACGTCCTTGAAGTCGCCGAGCGTGGTGTGGCGGTGCCACGCGTAAATCTCCTGCTCACGCAGGTATGTCTGAGCGATGACGCACCCGTCGTTGCGAACAGCCCAGAGGATCGAGTAAGGGGCCTGCGCGAAGGACCAGCCAACGATTGTGTAATCATCGAACAAATGGCGAGCCAGAATTGAAATATCGTTACCTGCGTAGGCGTCGGTCTCGAACTTGTAGCCAAGATCACGAACAACCTCGCCCGGCTGCATGAAGATGGCGATGTCGCCCGCCACAATAGGCTTGAGCGACGTGGCCCCGTAGTAGGACTGCGGCTTGATCTGGATGCCGTCAGGCGTGATCACGTCGTCGATGCCGCTGATCAGCCACTCACCGCCAGAGGTCAGCACGATCAGCTCGTTGAGCGGAATGTAGTGCCTGATCTCATTCACCTGCAAGGCGGCGATGGTGGCGATGATGCTGTCGTCGTCACGCGCTGGGCTGGAGACTGAGAAGTTGTTGAAGCCCGCCGTCTTGGTGAACCAGTTGCGCTGCGGGTAGGTGTTCGAGTTGCCGAAGATACGGCGCTGCTGATAGTAGCCGCCAGTGCTCGGATAATTGTTGGTGCCGATGAACGGGTTGCGCGAGCGGGGCGGGGTGTCCGTCGTATCCGGGTCGAAGTTGGTATCACTGAACGAGCTGGTCTCACTCTTCCCGATGAAGCCGTAGAGGCCGTTGTCCCGGCGATAGATCGTGTAGCTCGACGCGTTGGCCGCCGCTGTCCATGAGATTGTGTTGTTTCGCGTGGTCGCCGAGTTGGTGACTTCGACGAACATCCGATTAACGGTGCCGCCGGAGGTGTACGCCCCGTAGCCTGTGCCATCGACGTCGTCCCCGTTCACGTCCTGCAGGCTGACGGTGTTGGCGGTGAGGCTCGTGACCTCGAACTGCCGACCGTTCAGCTCGGTCATACCACCGACGCTTTGGATGTAGACGGTATCGCCTGTGGCGTAGGGGTGTCCTGTAATGGTCAAGACGACCGGGTCAGCCTGCGTGGCTCCGGTGATGGTCTCGCTCGTGTTGTTCAACCCGGCGAGGCTTTCCTCACCGTCGTCGCGGTTCGTGGCCGTGACGATGTAGCGGTCGGTCTCTGAGCCAACGGTCCCCACGCTGACCTGCACGCCCGTCGGCATGATCTGGTCCGGCTGGAACGTGATCGTGCTCAGTGTCCAGTTATCGTTGCCGAGGCGGCTCAGCTCACGCGGCTCGTAGTCTGGGTGGGTCAGCGTCATGACGTCCGCGCTCTGGAAGTAGTCGATCTCGGAGAGGTCAGCCGTCACGTAGGGTGTGGCAATCTCGTAGATCAGGCTGGCGGTGCCGCCGCTCGAATAGGCGGTGTAGCCCGTCGAGTTGACGTTGGTGCCGCCCTTATCCTGCAGTTCGAAGGTGTTGGCGGCCACGTTGGCCACGAGGAACTGCCGACCGTTCAGCTCGGTCATGCCTACGACGCCAGAGATGAATACCTCGTCGCCGTTGCTGAACGTGTGGCCTGTAGCCGTCACCACGCACGGGTTCGCCTGCGTCGCGCCTGAGATCGAGAACTGCGACCCGCTGTCAACGACGAGGCCGCCATCGACGGCGACGCGCATGTACTGATTGCCGAACTCAAGAATGTACGTCTGTTCGGTGTTGAACTCGAAAGGGACTAGGTAGGTGTCTGCGCTACTGTCCTTGACTTCACCCACGAACTCGAGGCCGGGGCGGTTGGCTGCACCGCCCGACGTCTGGATAAAGAAGTTCTCACACTTGGAGAGACTGCTTTGATACTTGGCGAGATCGACCCGTGCGCCTACGGCTTCGGAGACTTCGCCGCCTGCTAGGCTGGGCTGGATCAGCTTGGCCATTAGTTCCTCGCATCAATCCACGACGCCTCTGGCGTCTCGCGGGTACGACCCTCCGAACTGTCGGTGTCCGCCGCTTGGCTAACAGAGCGCAACACTTCCTGAGCCAAGGCGCTCTTGATGTCGAGGCTGCCTGTCAGCGACATCGCCATCCGCTCGGCGAGCAGGAAGCTGAACGCCATCGTGAACTCAGGGTCGAAGCGGGTGGGGTCTTCGATGTCCGCCGTGCAGGCCAGTGTGGGGTCCTGCTCGTCTGTGAGGATCACCTTCGTGTCGTCGTCGAGTAGGGCGACCTCGAAGTCGGTGATCGGGTCGTTCCGGTTGGCTTGGTTCTCTATGTGCCGAACCTTAACCACCCCCGACGGATATTGGTAGGCATAGTCCCAGTTGGCTGGAACCGTGACGCTCAGCGCCGCCGGGGTGCGGTAGGTCAGGGCGAAGCCCCAAGGGAAGCGCCGCAGGAGTTCCTTGCGCGTATCATCATAGATCAGGTTGGCCTGTTCAGCCTCGACGCTCTCCTCGTCAATTGCGGAGATGTCGTACCTGTCACCGATGTGCTGGAGCGCCAGCTTTGCAATTTGAACCTGCGACGCCATGCCTCGTTACTCCTTGGCGGCAGCCTTCTTCTTGGCTGCCTTGGTTTGAGCCGACGGCTTGATCTCGGTCACAGGGAGCGGAGCCTTGTCGGCTGGCTTCTTGAACGTACTCTCGCCCTCGACGATCTCGATGTCCAGCGTGGGCAGCGGGTAGTCGTCAGGGAACTCGTAGACCCCGTTGTTGCCTTCGGGCAGCTTGTCCTCCGGCAGAAACTGGATCGAGTTCTGCGGGTTCTTGGGATCGGGTCCGTAGAACGCCTGCTTAAACTTTACCTTAACCATCTCAAAAACTCCTCTAAGGGATGGGGCGACCCGGCGGCGACACCATGAAGCCGCCGGGTCTGGGGGTCACGTCACGAATTAGTTCGTGGCGTCAGGGAGCGACTTCCAGCCCTTCGGATCGAAGGTCAGGAAGGCGTTGATTGCACCAGCAGTCAGTGCGGCGGTGCCGACGTTCTGCTGAATACCGAGGTAACGCTCGTAGGCAATGGAGCCTTCGAGCGGAACCGGGATGACCAGCTCGTAGCCAGCAGTCAGCGAAGCCTTGCCAATGGCAGCCGACGCGTAGTGCAGGCTCTCGGTGCCGTCGGCAGCCAGCGTGCTGCTGCCGTCGGAAACGAGTTGGAACGAGACGGTGGCCGCGCCCGCCGAGGTAACGGCAGTGGTGACTTGGATAACCAAGTACAAGCCACGGCCATTGCCGAGGTCGTGCGGGGTAGCACCGAGGTCGATGACGTCGCCGACAGCGGCGAGGCCGGTGCCGGAGGTGGAGAGGGCGGTTGCATCCGCAAACTCCAGAAGGTCGTCCATAATCATGAGATATTCTCCTTATGTCTGGACGTTGCGGTTAGCTGATGGTCGCTTCGTTGGTACGGAGCGCATCAACGCGACGGATCGGGTATCCGCCCCACGAGGTCTGCATCGTGCCGCCGACCATGTCAGTCGTCAGCGTCGAGTTGCTGACGGCGTTCGCGGTCTGACGACGCAGGAACGAAAGGACCTGCTTGTCCATGTACCAAGCGCAGCGGCCCATCGCCGGGTTCGGGATTTCCGTCACGGCTTGGTGCATCAGATCGTTCAGGTCCGCACCGGTGGAGATGTCCACGGTGAGGAGCGAACGGTCGATGTTGGCGATGCGGACGATGTAACGCCAGTCGCGAACCGAGAGGCCCACGTCCCAACGATAGTGCGTCCGATACGCCTGATACAGACCAGTGGAGGTACCGACGGTGTCCTGAACGGTAACTTCGCCGAGGTCACGCTGCTGGATACCAGCTTTGGAACCCTTCGGGATGATGCCGTGGACGGTGTTCGGCGACCAGCAGATCAGCCAGATCGAAGCGTTGTCCGAACCGGAACCGCCGCCTGCAATGATGTTGTCACCGTTCTCAGCCGAGAGGCTGTTGTAGCGCGGTGCAAGACCAGTGAACTCTTCCGGGGCGGTGGTTTCGTCGCCGTAGAACAGCTTGGTCGCAAGCGTCTGGTTCATGCCCTCGATGTGCGGGCGATCTTCCTGCAGACGGAAAGCAGCCGGATTGCCCGCCATATCGACGAGGGCTTTATCCACCTGCGAGTAGTCTTCCATCATGCCGCAGTTGTCCGTGACCTGCGTTGCACGACTTTTGGTCGGCTGCACGAAACCGTACATTTTGCGGAAGGTCGGTGAAGGCAGACCAGTGCGGATCGAGGTCCGGTTACCAGTCGTGAGGTTCCCCTCCATCCAAGTCATATCCTCAAGGATTTCGTTGGTCTGGTTGAGGATTTCGACCACGTCGGCAATCGAGCCGTCCGGGTCGGTGACCTTCGCCAAATCAGCGAGGGTCGGGTTTTCAGTGCCAAGCACAGCCATAATTTATCTCCTTTAGCTGGCGTTCTGGAACATGGTCGGATACATGGTCCGCAGCGCATCTCGGTCGGTGGTTTTGAAGCCATCGCCCTCGATGATCTCACTGTCGGCCAGTGATTTCCCAACACGGTGAAGGAAACGCAACATGGCTGGGTTGTTGCCCAGTCCGAGGCCGTTGGGGTTGTCGGCTGACGGTGCCTTCATCAGGCTCATCAGGTCCTTGTCCCCATAGGCGTCGGCGACTTTTTTGATCGTGGCCAGATTGCTGTCGAGATTGTCCCCGCCCAGCTCCTTATCGGCCTTGACCTGTTCGCCCCATTGCGCGATGCGCTCCTGATAGGCATTGGCTTGTTCGGCCAACGCCTCCTGACCGCGCTTGATGTCGTAGTCAACGAGAGCCTGAAACTGCTCAGGTGAGAGCTTCATCTCCGCTGCCTGCTCCTTAAAAGCGTCGATCATGTTTTGGGCTTCCTCGCTGAGTTGGCTGCCCTCGGCTGGCGTGTACTCGTAGCTAGACGGGTCTACGTCATCCGATCCTTCACCCTCGTCATCCGACAGCAGGGTTTTGGTCTCTTTCTGCCCAGAGGTGTCGTCCTCGGCAGTTGTATCGTCCACCTCTTCGGTGGTGACCTGATTGTCACCGTTCTCTGCAGCTTCGGCTGCAGCGACGGCTTCGTCTTCGGTCATCTCGGTTTCTTCGGCCATAGTCTCCTCCTATTGGTCGAACATGTTGTCTTCCAGCATCTTCAGATACTGGTTCGGGAACCGTTCCCGTATTTCTCGAAGCAATGCGTTAGCCACCGACCGAGCGCCCTCATTGAACGCCGTGCTGTCCGAACAACCCGGTACGTGACTTGAACTTTCAGGATGCCCAAACGTATCGAGGCGATCATACAGCCACGAGCGAGCGGCCTTGTTATTGACGATAGCCTCAAGTCCACGTTCGAGTTCCTTCTCCTGATCTTCGACGATACGAAGCTGCGCCTCGTCGTCGGATTGTGTCATTACCTTGCGGCCCATCAGACACCACCCAACAGCTCAGTGAGCGCGTTCGGGTTCTGCGTGTCCGTCTCGCTGAGCACCTTGGCGTTCTGCGCCATCATGCCAGCCTGCTCCATGGCCTGTGCCTGCTGAGCCTCTTCGGCCTTCGCCTGCCGCATGGCCTCGACGGTCTCCGCGTCGCGGGTGATGTCCGGGCTGACGCCGAGGATGTCGCTGTACTGGCGGTATGCCTCGTCGGCGTCGATGTTGTCCACGATGTCGGGGAAGACCGAGACGAGGTTGCCAGCGAAGCCCATGGCCCGCTCGATGCCTGATGCTGCCGTAGCCTGCTGGGCCTGTGCCATGAGGCTGATGTATTCGACGTCCAGCTCAGCGCCTTCCAGCGCCTGCGGAGGCTCGGGGAGGAGACCCGCCTCCAGCGCGAACTCGAACACATCTTCGAGGAGAGGGTCGAGCAACTCGACGTTGAGCCTTTGCAGCACAGGACCCAGCAGCACGAGCTTCTCTTCGTGACGCTCGACGACTTCGGTGGCGGTCATCTGCCTCCGGTCGGAGTTGATCATCATGGCGAAGAGGTCAGCATAGAAGCCACGCTGAATGCGGTCCTGCACCTCTTGGATGTCCATCATCATCTCGTTGATGCGCGGCTGGACAAGGTAGGCGGGCTGGAAGCCCTGAGTGCCTTGCGTGGGGTCAACGTAGGTATTCGATCCGGGCAGCGTCGATGTCGGCTTGCCCCGCATGTTGACCGGGGCAACCATCGGCGGGTTCACCAGCTTGTCGATGGCCTGAGCCTTCCGCTTCTGCTGGTGCTGCAACTGCTTGATGTCGCCTAGCGCGTCCATCCCCGGAGAGCGACCGTACACATCCCCAGCAAGAACGTCCCAGCGAGGAACGTAAGCAGGGAACTTACGATAGCCGCCTTCAAACAAAAGTTTATCGCCGTCGCCAGCGTACTCCATGTAGCAAGACTTGAACGGCATGTTGAGCTGGTCGCGCTTGGTGAAGTCGCGGTCCCCAGCCCGGCGAGGCTCGATCATGTGGATGATGGGGACCAGCTCGTCGTACTGCTGGCCGTCCCAGAGTTTCTTGGTCGTGGCACTCACGCCGTCCCAGTTCATCTTGGTTCGGTCGTTCGGATCAACGACGAACTTCTCGACGACTTGGCTGACGGTCATGGTGAAGTAGCGGCCCAGCGTATCGACGGTGCCTGTGTGATCCTCGGCGATGACGTACTCGCCAGCGGTGAAGTTGCGGAAGCGGATCACGCTGTCGAACGACGGCTGGCGATACATCGGCGCGGTGCCGTAGCTGCCCAGCTCGACGTAGAGCGAGTGCATCGAGTTGTAGAAGTTGGAGCGGTTGAGGATTGCGCGTTCGACCATCTCGACCTGAGCCAGCCACTCGCGGACGTCGCCCCGATCCATGAGGTCGTCGTCGGCCACCTTGCGGCGATGCCACGGGCGGGCGGGGCTGGTCATGCCAGACATCATCCCGGCGGCCATCGTGCGAAGCGCCTGCGTGCCTGTGCTGTCGATGATCTTGTTGTTGCGCTTGCGGCCACGGGTGTTCTGGCTGTCCTCGATGAGGAAGCGCCCACGGCGTGGGCTGAGGTAGTCGGTCAGCTCCATCCAATGCGAACGCCACGAGCTGCGGTCGTTCTCCAGCTTCTTGTAGCGGCGAATGATCGGCCCTCGCTTGCCCTTGAGCAGCGCAAGGCTCTGCAGGTTCTCAGGCGTTGCGAGGAGGGCCATCAGTCACCTACCACGCTTGGGTACATCTTCTCGGCTGCCGTCGGCTTGTCCTTCTCTTCGAGGTACATCTCGATGACTTCGAGGCTTGCGGAGCGGGAGCCGTCGGCTGCCTTACCCACCTCGGAGATGCGGACCTTGACCGTACCCATGACTTCCGCGCCGACCTCGTGGTCACCGATCACCGACGTATCGCTGTCCATGAGGTAAAGGCGCGGGTAGTTCTTGGTCTCTTGGCCGCCCTCGATGAGGGTGCCGCCCATTGGTTTGCCGCCAAGCTCTGGCATGTCACTGCCCTAATAGGGTTTTTGTGGTGGTCGCGTCACCAACCGGGGTCTGGGCTGCGAGGCCCGTCTTCACGGTGCCTCCCTGACCAGCCGCCTGCTTCGCACGCTTCTTCTCGTCGGTGCGAGCCTGCCGCACAGCCGGATCCACCTTCTTCGGCGGAGCCGGAGGCGGGGGTGGCGGGGGCGGTGGTGCGGGCGGTTTAGGCGAGGAGAACACTCCACCGCCGGGAACGAGTGCGTACTTCATGGCATGTTCCTTGGTCAGATGCTTGTAGAGCTGCTGAGGGGTCAACGCCCACGACTTGATGCCCATGATGTGCTTCACCATGGAGACGCAGTTGCGGAGCATGAAGGGATTGAACGGGATGTGGTCGGTGATGTGTACGTGGAGGACTTGGTAGCCCTGCGCTTCGTACCAGAGGGGTAGATCGGTCTCGTCGGTTATGTGGAACAGCTCCGGGCGACCGTTGCAGAAGTCGTAAACGACCCAGCCTTCCCTGCTTTCGACGGCGCACCAGACATGACGACGGCCCCTATGCAGAAGCCAAGCGAGGGGGTGAGTGTTCTCAGCGCGGAAGATTACGATACCGTCCATCTTGCGCGTATACCACAAGATGTTGTGGCGGTCTAGTCGGTTACGTGAGTTGATACTGGTTAAGGCTGAACCGCATATTAATCTCTGCGGTGTTGTTGCTGTCGCTCAGGGCGGTGAAGTACAGCACGTCTGTAGCGTTCAGTTGGAACTTGATTGGGTCTTTCACCTCAAGGTCTAGCTTTGCCGACGGGTAGATGGCCCCACGATAGATTTCGTACCTCGTGTTGAGCTGTCTGTTGTAGACGTAGCCATTGATGCGGATGGTCGCAGACTTCGTTGCCGTGATGACGTTGGCTCTCACCATTTCAACCAGCGCAGTGTGGTTCGACCCGGTGAAGAAAATGCACTGCTGCGTGACCGACTGCGTGGCCGGGACAATGGCTTGAATTGTTCCGCCTGTCGTAGCCGTCACCGTGATGGCGTTGACATTGTACGTTGCGCCCCCGTTAGCCGACACCGCGACGCGGTTGATGCCCAACCCGCTGAACGATGTCACATCGCTGCCGCTGCTCCCCAGCGTGTGCGGCGTGATTGCAGGCAAACCGTCGCTGTCAATGTAATAGAAATCCATCTGGGTCGCGCCTGACGTGCCGTCACCGTCGGTCGCGTTGTTGTAGGTGACCGTGAACGTCGATGCGCTGGTCAGGATTGTGTGGTTCCCGCTTGCCGCCCAGATCGTGCTTTCGCCCAAACTCTGCGTAAGGCCCGTGCGATACCCAAACGTCGTCCAGCCACTGACGCCAGCGCGGCGACCAAGCCTCACTTCGTCTTGGAAGTTGGTCGGGCGCGTGCTTGCGCCATCGCTGTCGATGCCAATGCTCTGGTTGAGCGGATTGTTGGGTGCGCGGAACGTGCCGTAGTAGGTGTAGAGCCGCAGATACGTCTGCGCCCCGGTATCGTTGACCAAGCGGACCCGGAAGTATCGCGGCCCCTTCACTGCAATGTGAAACTCGTGGATATTGGCGGCAACGCGGAAGCCCTGCACCGGGAACGTGCTGTCTGCGTTCGTGCCGTCGTTGCTGAAATCGAAGTACAGAGTCCCGGGGTTGTCGGTCTTCATCGAGACCATAACCTCGGATGCGTGGTTCTGCTCCCATTCTCCGGAGAACGTCGCACCACTGCCCAGCGGTGTCGTGCTGGTGTTGCCTGTGCTGGGGATCGGCACCTCTCGTATCGGCATTGGTGTGCCGTCGCTGACGTTGACGAAGTCGCCGTTGGTCTGCTCAACCAACTGCATCGAGCGATACCGTTCAGCCTTCCAGTCGTTGATGCCGGGGGTGTAGCGATAGGTCGGGTTAGTCATAGGGGTTGTACTCCGACTGGGTTTGCTCCTCGGCTTTGTAGCCGGGGCGCGTTGGTGCTACCGGGTAGGCATACGTCAAGGCGAGGGCGTCCGCAAGGTCGGGGCTGGCGATGCCGCGCTTCTTGGCGTCCTCCTTCTTTTCGAGCTGTATCTGGTTGCGGAGGTTGTAGCCGTACTCAAGGCCAGTGAGGTCAGCGATCAGCTCAGGGTCGTCCGGCAGACGCACACCGTCGTAGATGGCGTCGCGCATGTTGCCCCAACACTGCGCTCGCATGTTGGCGTAGAGCTTGTCAGTCGATTGGTTGCCGAAGTTGACCTCGAAGACATCGAGGCCCAATTGCCTGCACCGATCCACCACGCCACCACCGACGCCCCCGCCGTCAACGAAGATTTGGTCAGCCTTGAGGTTGTTGGCTACCTCGACGACCTTGGCCGCGAGGAGCATGGTGTCCAGCCCTTGGAACTTGAACCATTCATGCGTTTCGCAGTCTCGCCCTTGCCGGATGCAGATGACGCTCTGGTCGTCGCCGAACCGTGCGACATCGACGCCGATAACCAGCGGGTCGAAAGGTTGAACCACAACGGCGCGGTTGACGCAGTCTCTGACCTTGGCACCGTTGACGAACTGGAGCGCACCAGCGTCTGGGAAGATGCCCCGGACGCGGACCTTGAAGAAGTCGCTGTCTTCGCCATACGTCTCAGCCCATTGCTTGAACAACTCCTTGTTCGTGATGCGGACGTCGCGGCTGTCCACGAACGTCTTGACGTACTGGTTGCGATGCCTGCCCTGCATGTTCTCGAAGAAGCGGCCAGTGTTACGCGTCGGGTTGCCGAAGTCGAAGACCATAGGCTCGCCGTCCGACAGGCCACCCTCGCGGACCTCGAAGATTTTGTCAGGCACGGCAGATGCCTCGTCGAAGATGTAGAAGCTGGTCGAGGTGGCTGCGTGCTGCCCGGCGAACGCCTCGCTGTTGCGCTCCTCACACGTCTGAGCATCGACGCGCCATGTCTCCGGCGCTGCGTTGGCGTAGAGGTTGAGCGACCCCATCGAGCCAGCGTTGAGCGTGAACCAATGTTGCGTGAGGCAGAGGTTGTACCACTTGGCCAGCTCGGCCCACGTCTTTGAGCGGAGCTGCTGCGCCGTGTTGGCAGTCACTGTGCCTTTGCAATTCGGTCGGGTGGACATAATCCACAGGATGAGCCACGAGACCATCGCAGACTTGCCGATGCCGTGTCCTGATGCCGTGGAGAAGTAGAGCGGGGCGACAGCGTTGACGCCGTCGAAGGCGCGGTCCTTGACCTCTTCGCGGATCTTGGTCAAGAACTCGACCGCCCAGTCGTCTGGCCCGTCAAAACCTGCGAGGCTGCCTGTCCCCCATGGGAACGCCGAGCGCACGAAGAGCAGCGGGTCGTCGTAGCAAGAGCCGACGAAGTCCGCCAGCTCCTCCTCAAGTGATTGGATCGTATTCGCTGTCATGGCTCACCACGATGGCGTCCTGCGGTCGGCCAGTGCAGCCATGGTCCGGGTGGTCCGGGTTGTCGAGGTCAGGCACCTTGCGCTGCCCGCACTTGTCGCAGACCAACAGCCCAGACTGGCCGGGAGGCGGACGCTTCCAGTGGTGATCAGCGGGCCTCACTTCTTACGCCCGCCGCCGTATGGTTTTTTCTTGCTTGGCATCTTTGCTCCTCGCCTTGTTCGCATTGGCTGCCCGCTCCCTCGCCGCGTTTAGGCGACCCTGAATTGCGGACATGTCGTAGTTGCGATTGATGTTCTCGCTGGGGATGACCTTGGCCATCAGTGTGGCAAACGTCTTCGGCTCGTCCCGCGCCAGCCCCGCGAGATACTCCTCGCCGCCAGCCTTGTCGTACGCGTTGATGACGGCCTGCCGCAGATCCGTCGTGATCTTATTCGGCACGCCTTTCGGCCTACCTGCGCCCTTGCGTGCTCCGCCCCGTTGCTTCTTCTCAGTCACTGAAAAATCCAACTTGTTTTTCAAATTGGCGTCGAGAGTAATCCAGCTTTCCGCATCAGGTCAAGGAGCGTCTCCTCTTCGAGGACGTAGAGCCGTCGGCTGCGATCCTGCCTGATGACCAGCATGTCCGTTCCGTACTCGCCCTGCTCCAGCGCGTCGTACAAAAACTTGAAGCCGCTCTTCTTGCGCTTGGCCTCGATGGTGTACGGCCCAAGTTTCACATCACCGTCGAACTCCTCGCCCGCATGGCTATGCGCCCCACTGCCGAACACTCGCTGCACCTCGGCGTTCTTCTCACGCCAGAACAGGACCGTCTCCCGCTCCAATTCGTAGCCTCGTTGCTTGTTCCTATTTGGCATTTTTCGGCATCTCCACGACGGGCATATCCACAACGACAAGGCCGTATGGGCCGCCTTTAAAGTACGCCATCCTACCGAGCTTCGTGTAAAAAACATCGTCGCCCTCATGGTCCTGTCCAACCGCGACGATTTCATCATGGGTCTGCTTCAAAAACTCCCTAAACGTCATGTCGATCTCCTCTCGAAAGGTGTCACTGTCACCAAGGTGTCACCAGTAGGGAGGTGACACCTTAATCCCTTACTGGCTATGGGTTTGAGGGAAGGTGTCACCGTGTCACCGGGGGGTCTACCCCCACCCCCACCCGTTCGCTCAAAAATATAGGTAGGGAGGGTATGGTATGTATTTAGTGACACCTTACCTCTATCCCTTACTGAGCGCGGCTTTAAGGTGTCACCTGATGTAGGTGACACCTTGTGACAACGGTGACACCTATACGGCAACATAACGGATAACCCTCTGCTTCGTGATGCCGGAGGCGGTGTTGACCTCTGCGATGTATGCGCCGTGCTCCAGCATCTCGATGACGGCATCTCGATCGCGGGCCTGTAGCTTGAACCGCCGCGTGATGTCGCGGGCCGTGACCCCCATCTCGCCGTGCTCACGAATAAACTCAAGAACCCGGCGTCGATCCTTGTCGAACTCGGTGCCGCCCATGTCGAGAGTGAACTCGATCATGGCCGCCAGAGACTTCCTCACGAAGGTGATAGCCCAAGCCGCGTGCTCCTCTTCGAGCACTGGCGACAGCGGATCACCATCACCGCAAGCCAAAACGCCAGCTACACGTATTGCGTTCTCGTGAAGACGCGGCATCAGCTCCCTTTTGGCCGGGTCATTGGTCGTGGCCAGCACCCTCGTCGTCTCATCATCGAACGCCTCAAACAATGCAAGCGCATCGCTGGACACCGCTATAGGCATGGGATGCGGGAGGCTCCTACCCTCCGCCCTCGATGTCTCCAGCGCACCATTATCGGCCAGAGCGGCGATGCGTGCTCGGACATCATCGCTCAACTTAGCCTTCGACGTACCGTTGACCTTACCCATAACGCTCTGCGGTTCTTCAACCATAAGCAGTCTGTTCAGAAAGCCGTCCGCAATGAAGTCTTCGGACATGACCTGCTCGAAACTGGACCGGGTCGTCGTCGCCATCGCGACCACATACGGACTGACGATGGCTGGCTTCGCATCCTTAGCGTTCGAGTACACCTTAGCTGGGATCATACCGCCATTGTGGATGCCGTAAGCCTGCATGGCGAACTTGAGCATACCAGACGTGTGGTGCGCTGCGCTGTGGCCGATGTTGCGAAGCAGCTTGCCGAACTCATCCGGCATCCACGTCATCCGAGCGTCGTGGTTCAAGGCGGCGTGAAAAGCAGGCTCGGAGACAACATCCTTCACCGTGTCCTGCATCCCTCCAATGGTGAGCACCTCACTCACGATGGTACGCGGCAGCTCCTTGCCGGAGCCTGTAGGGCCAAGCATCGCCACAAACAAGTTGGTGTTCGTGTCGTACTTCGGCATGTCCACCACGTAGCGGTTGCCGAGCAGCGCACTGACGGAAATAAGGCCAGCGACCACGCCATACTGAGGGGTGACGTGCCGAGACTTCATGTCGTGGTAGGCTGCGATCTCACCGACAAGGCCGGGGGGCGTTGAGGGTGCAGAGGGCTGCTGCGTCTTCTCCGCCGACACCTCAGCCCTGATTTCTTCGAGTGTCGGCTTTGAAAAATTATCGAGGCCCATCTTCATTAGGGGCGTGCCTTGCATGACGGCAGCGGTTTCTTCGTCTGTCGCCGACCGCTCGTTTTCCAATTTCGCAATGGCACTGGTAACGAGAGGCTCAATCTTAGAATACCGGTCGTGCCACCGATCATCCTTGATGGCGACGAGGTCCATAGCCTCACGCAGCAGCTCCAAACTGATCTCGGCTGGCTGCCTCCTGTTGGCATAGCGCATGGTCAACGTCTGCATCGCCGGGTGGTAGCTGGCACCGCTGATGATGTCGCCGTACAGCTCCGTATCCGTCGCGCTGTTGTACATGGCATCCGCACCGCGAAGGTTACCTGTCCCACCCTTCGCCCGCATCGCCGCCGACATCTCGTCCTCTGGCAGCTCACGGTAGTCAGCGTCGTCGATGACCTCGTAGCCATCCTGCGGCGGCCACACGATGTAGCCGTTCCACTTGACGTCCACGCCTTCCATGAGCTGGCCGGGTAAGCGCAGCTCCGGGTCGGCTTTGAAGATGTAGTGCAGCCCTCCGTTGCCGGAGCGGTGCGTCCGCGTGCCTTCGAGCCAATAGCGGTTGGCCTCGTGCCACTGCTCGACCTCGCCCCCCTTGTAGAGGTCGACGTCGATGGCCACTAGGCCGTTGACGCGCATCGGCACGCTGACCTGCGCACCCCGCTCGAATAGTTTTTTGATCTGCCTCGCATCCGTCGTTGCGATCTTGTACGACCCCTCGCCAGCGCTCAGGCCGAGGTCCTCGTTTGACCATACAGGCTTCTTGTCGGTGGTGGGGAAAACTTTAAACCCGGTGTCCGCAACAATGGACAGAGCAGCCTCTATGAGGTAAGACTTTTTTGTCGATGACATTTCGTTTCCTTCGTCGGTTCGTGTTGTCGATAGTCGGGGAGTGGACACCCCGCGACCTTGAAAGTCTTGGGTCGAGCGCGTAGCTTACGCCTCGGCCCAAAACTTGTCTACAGCCTCTTTAGCTTCGGCTTCCGAGGAGAACGTGCCTAGATAGTGCCGCCTCCCCTCTTTATACGGCTTCGCGCCCCACCAAGAAACGAGGGACTTTTGCCCACTACGCCATGATGGGTAACCCATTGATATTGCCCGAAACTTTTCCTGTTTACATCAGTAACTGACTGTGGCATTATTGTGAGGCACTAACGGAGGTCACTATGCAACAGTTAATGAAGATCGAGGGCGGGTTCGCCGACGAAGGCTTTGCCGGGATCGGGCGGATCAGCTTGATCCAGATCGCCGCCCGGATGTCCGGGTTCGCTGCTGGCGTGATCAGTGTTTTGGCAATCATCATCTAAGGAGGTCAATCATGCAGTTCCAGTCTAACCCTGCCTACGACAAGGTGCGCGGCTACGTCGCCGCCGCTGGATTGTCTTTGCCTGAAGATCACCAGACCGGCCGGCCCAACTGCGGGTTGGTCGCAATGGCCATCGCCACGGGCGAAAACTTGGCCACTGCCACCGAGGCATACGCTCAGGCCCACGAGGACTACTACGGCTACCGCCAGAACGCCTCGTGGAGGGGCCGGACCCACGACTGGTTGCGTGAGCGTGCCTTACGGGCCATGGGCTACGACGTCGATTTGAAGTGCCCTCCCCGGCGCATGACGTTGAAGACGTGGGTCGAGAAGCACACCGCTCGGGACGTCACCTACATCGTCGTCACCACGGGCCACGCTCAGGTCGTCCGCAACAACTGGGTCTTCGATCAGGACGGCGGATACCACATCGACGACGCCAAGTGGCGTCGGGGCAAAATGGTCCGCAACATCGTCACCATCACCAAGAAGGAGGTCAAATAATGGACTATCGAGTAATTGTCATCGCCCGCGACAGCGTCGCCAACAAGCTGGTGTCCGACAGCTACATCGCCAAGAGCAAGGACATCGCCATCGGCGAGGCGAAGGAGGAGGCGGCGTGGGAAGGCACCCGCTACGTCATGGTCATCGATGCCGAGGGTGTCACCGTCTACGAGCAGGAAGGAGACTTCGCATGAAGTACGCAATCGAGTTCCTCATCTGCTTCGCCGCTGGCGCGGTGCTCACCGCAATCGCTTTTCTCTAGGAGGTCACATGCACAAGTCAATTCGCAACATCATGCCCCGCGTCGTCTACAACCGCCTGCTGGGCGGCTGGTACGTCGTCCGGGGCGCAGCCCAGACCCCGATGTCGGGGAAGTTCGCAACCAAGGCCGACGCACTGGCCTACCTGAACCGGAGGAACGCAGCATGACCACCCGACCCAAGGTGAAGGAGCTGACATTCAAAACCACTGACGACGTGCTGGCCAAGGTACGCCAGCTCGTCGGTGGCCCCCGAGGGTACACCCGGTACGTCCTCTGGACCGGGTTCCACAAGGCGGAGGTCTTCGACCGGCGCTTCGGGGAGCCTCGCTCGGATCTGACGTTCGTGCTGCGGGTGAAGCCATGAAGGAGATCGTCATGGTGCAGGAGCGGCGCTGGGTGGCCTACGTCCACGCCGTCTCCTACGGGGTTCTCACCGCCCTCGCATTTTTTGTTTGACATCAGTCACTGATGCCCCATATTCGGGGGGTCAGCAACACAGGAGGTCACTACCATGGCTAACGCCAAAATGATTACCGAAGAGTTCGGCAACATCCAGATCGACTTCGACCCGTCGAAGTACAAGACCAAGGCCGCTGCGGCCAAGGCGCTCTACGCGGCGCTGGTCAAGCTCAACAAGGAGAGCGGAGGCCCCGCCGGGGAGGTGTTCATCAAAAACCCGGAACAGCGGGAGGCTCAGGGCTACGGCCGGGTCTGGCATGTGAGCTGGGAGAGCGGCCCTTACCAGTGGGCCATCGGCACCGCGTTCGAGGTGTGCAACTACGAGGCGGGTTGGTACACTGAGCCGTACTACGGCTTCGACCTTTCATTCTACGACTGCTGAGGAGGCACCATGAGACCATACGCGCAAACCCTTCGGGAGAACATCGAGGACGGGCTGATGTCCGTCGAGGAAGCCTACAACGTGATGCGGGAGCACAACGTCCACCCCCGCATCGCATACCGCCTGCTCTGCGTGAGCACTGATGCGGAAGAACTCCTTGACGAAGACGAACCCGTCACGTAAGTTACCGACCAAGCAACGGAGGTCACTATGAAAAAGCTCTTGCAGCACCAGATCGAGGACGCTCAGTTCCTCGCCAGCCGCACCTTCGCCGGATGTTTCTCCGGCATGGGGTCTGGCAAAACCCTCACCGCATTGGAGGCGTTCCGCCTCGCCCGTCAGGGCGGCTGCGAAGGTAGCAACGCCGCCATCATCGTCGGCCCGCCGATCTCGCTGCACATGTGGAAGGCCGAGTTCGAGGAGTTCTTCCCCGAACAGACCGCGCAGATCGTGAAGACGGGCAAGACCCAGATCGACCGCAACGCCGACGCATGGATCATGTCATGGGCCATCGCCCGGACCCGCGTCGCTGAGTTCAAGCAGGCCCGCGCTCTGGCGCTGATTATGGACGAGGCGCACGCCATCAAGACCAGCACCGCGAAGACCACCAAGGCCATGATCGGTCGCGGCGGTCTGTGCGAGAGCGTCCGGCACACATGGTGCCTGACGGGTACGCCGATCACGCGGTGGAACGACGACATTTTCACATTCCTCTGCCGGGCTGACCTCCCCGGTATGAAGGAGCGGCTGGGCGGCGTCAGCCTCGACAAGTTTCGTCTGCGGTTCTGCGTCACCCAGCAGCGTAAGTTTTCACCGTTCCAGAAGCGCCCGACCATCGTCACGGTCGGCAACCGCAACACCGACGAGCTGAACGAGTGGCTCTTCAAAGGTGGCCTCGCCGTCCGCCGCGAACTCAAGGACGTCTGGAAGGCCATGCCGCCGCTGACCACCAACAGCCTGATCATCGACCTCAAGATGTCTCCCGAGTTGAAGGAGGCGCTGGCTGCCATGAAGACGCAGCAGCAGGCCGAGGAGGCCGTCCGCAAGAACGACGAGCACCTCGCCACCATCCGCCGCATGATCGGGCTGGCTAAGGTTGACGCCGCCGCAGCCGAAATCATTGAGCGGGTCGAGAGCGGTGCCGGTGGCCTGCTGGTCGGCGCATGGCACACCGAGGTCATCGACGGGCTGGTCGAGCGCCTGCAAGCCAAAGGCGTCTCTGTGGCATCGCTCGATGGCCGGACCAGCGCCGCGCATAAGCAGCAGTTCCAAGATTGGTTCAACAACGGCAGCTTGCAGGTCATCGTCGGACAGATCGCAGCCATGGGCGTGAGCCTGAACCTCCAGCACGGAGGCAACCGGATCGTCGTGGTCGAGGAGGACTGGTCGCCGTCCGTCATGGATCAGTTCTTCGCCCGCCTGCACCGCATCGGGCAGACCGAGCACGTCCACGTAGACATCCTGCGGGGCGACAACAAGCTGGAGCAGGCCGTGGCCCGCATCAGCGCAACGAAGCGCCGGGAGCACGCCCGCGCTATGGATCAGGGAGACGCGGCATGAACGATTTTATCACCCGCATCATGCGCGGCTTTCTCTGGGTCATGGCGTGCGTTGTGATCGCCGGGGTTCAGGTTTGGTTTTGGACAATGATATTCGAGGCAATGCAATGAAGATGACCGGAACACAGACGGCCCTCGCCTCCTTCTTGGAGAACCTGAACGGGGCGGTGGGTTACGTCGAGGAGCAATACACCGACCTCCTCGAAGATAAAGAGAAGATGGGGATGCTCATTCACATCATGTGCGAGCTGGCCGACGACGTCGTCGATCTCGCCCACAACCAATTCGCCACGCAAGACGACCTAGAGGACATGGGGGAGACGATCCAATGAGTATGAGAGAACTCATCATCGGCGGCCAACGTATCATGGACAGCCGCAAGGACTGGGGCTTCGACCGAACGAAGTACCTCAACAGCTCGGAGGCCGACCAGTGCATCCGGCAGCTTTGGTACGCGAAGCACGCCCCTGAGCTGGAGGAGGAGCAGGAGTGGGGCTACGCGTGGCGCGGCCACATGGCTGAGGAGTACGTGATCCGCTGCCTCGACGCACGCAATGACGTCGCGCTTGCGGGTGCGGGGGAGAACCAGATTAGTATGCAGGAGGGACTGCTGTCCGCCACGCCAGATGGCGAGATCAAGGTCGAGGACGGTGACTGGGAAGGACTGGAGGTCAAGTCGATTGACTCCCGCACCAACCGGAACAACCTGCCAAAGTCGGAGCACATCACGCAGTTTAAGATTGCGATGGCCATCCGCAATGTCGATCATCCGGTGCCGCTCAAGCAGGGCCGCTTGATCTACATCGACGCCTCGAACTACAACGACATCATCGAGTTCGTGATCGAGGCGGACGACAGCATCCTCGATGTCTACGCCAAGAAGGCAGCCAAGGTGTTCCGCACTAAGTCGGCCGATGGTCTGGACCGGGAAGGCAAGCGCAACGGCGGCTGTAAGTATTGCCCGTTCAAGGAAACCTGCGGGGTCACCGCTGAGGAGGCCGCCACTGGCCGCCAGCGCGTCCGGCGTGGCTCCAACCTCGACGCGGCGGCCCAAGAGTACATGGCCATCAAAGAGGCTCAGGACGCAGCTGCTGCCCGCCTAGACGGCCTCAAGGAAGACATCAGGCTCGGCCTTCAAGGCCGGGGCAAGGTTATCGTCGGCAACATCGAAGTGACGTTGCAGGCGGTGAAGGGCCGGGAGACCCTAGACAAGAAGGCGGTTGCTGCCGCTGGCATTGATCTATCTCCCTTCACGAAGTTGGGTGCTCCGTCGGAGCGCCTGTCATTGAAACGTATCCAGTAGAAAGGTGATACAGTTATGAGTAACGCACTTGCAGCCTTCGTAGCGAAGGCGAACGTCCCCACCCTCTCAGACGCCGAGCTGGCTGACGCCATCGAAGCAGGTCAGGAGGAACACAACAGCCACGGCAACACCGGGGACGGGGTCCAGTACCTCTCCTTCTCCGGCAAGCTGGGGCGCTACGCTCTCGGCAAGGACAAGCAGGACATGGACCCGGAGGATCCGTTCCTCGTGGAGCCGATGACCCTGCTTGCCGGGTGGGTTTGCTGGAAAGGCGGCAAGCCTGTGGGTCGTCACGAGTGGTCGTTCTTCGGCGGCAAGAAGGTCGAGGAGCACGAGTTGGAGGATCACGGTCCTTACAACACCAAGGCAGGCGATGGCTGGGCTGACCTCCTCGGCTTCGGTTGCCTGAGCCTCGACGGCAAAGAGATGAACGTCAAGTTCAGCTCGAACACCGTCTCGGCGAAGAACGCGATTAGCGACTTGATTGAGGAGATCAAGACGCGGTCGCGGTTGGGTGAGCCTGCTCTCCCGGTGATCCGCTTCGACAAGGAGCAGTTCGAGGCCCAAGGCCAGACGAACTACAAGCCGAAGTTCGTCGTGGAGACGTGGGTCACCCGCGATCAGGCCAGCCTGTTCTTCGCTGGCACCTTCTCGCAGGAGGACCTCCTGTCCGCGAAGGAGCCGACGAAGGCACAGCTCAAGAAGTTGGCCGCTTAATGAGAAGCGCCCCCGTCCTTGCGGGCGGGGGCGTTTCTTCACAATAACCACTGGCTACGTGCCATCACGGAGGTCAATCTATGAAAGCCTCGACAGACTACGAGAACTACAAGATGGTGTCAACTAAGCTCGACCTCGTCGGCGCGTTGAAGACCATAGGCTCCATTGCATCGCTCGACTTCGAGACCACGGCGCTGCGCCCGGACGAGGGCCGCGTGCGACTGGCTCAGATATACGACGGCACCCACGGCTACGTCATCGACTTCGATGAGATCAAGGGCGGCTTCAAGGCCGTCGCCTCAATGTTCCTCGGTAAGACGTGGATCGTCTTCAACTCCGGCTTCGAGCTGCGTTGGTTCTATGCCGTCGGGGTTCGCCCGCTCTGCAAGGATGTCGCCTTCCTCCGCTGCTCGATCCTCGGCGGCGGGCGCTACTCCCTCAAGCAGGTGGTGGCGTGGGACTTGAGCCGGGAAATGGACAAGACAGAGCAGGCGTCAGACTGGAACGCTCCCGTCCTCACGCCTCAGCAGCTCCGCTACGCCTTCCGCGATGCCGTCGATACGTGGGACCTCTATCAGCACTGGGAGGGCCGAGCTGACCTGCAGCACATGGACGCGTGGCGCATGTTCGACGACATGGTGCCTGCCATCATCGAGATGGAAGAGGCCGGGATCCTGCTCGACATCGAGCGCCACCGGAAGCTCGATCTGCACTGGCAGAAGATTAGCAAGGACAAGGTCAAGGCCATCCGCGAGATCGTGCCGGAGGAGGACGTGGCCAACATCAACTCGAAGAACCAGTGGTCCGACTTCTTCGCCCGCATCCTTGACGACGAGACGCTGAAGAAGTGGCCGCGCACCGAGAAGTCGGGTCAGCTCCAGACCACGGGCGAGGCCTTGCGTGCGATGGCCGCAGGCTACGAGCAGGCCAACGGCGAGAACCCGATGACGACCCTGCTCGACACGCTGGCCGACTACAACAAGGTCGAGAAGTACATCTCGTCCTTCGGCGAGCCGCTCATCATCAAGGCCAAGACGTCGCCGGACAATCGCATCCGCGCCCGGTTCAACATCGCCGCCGCGAAGACGTGCCGCTTCTCCAGCTCAGGCCCGAACCTGCAGCAGGTGCCGCGAGATAACGAGCTGCTCGGCGAGGCGACCAGCGTCCGCACCTCGTTCGTGGCTCCCCGCAATCACAAGCTGGTCAGTCTGGATTACAGCGGCATCGAACTCAGGGTGCTGGCGTTGCTTGCCAAGGACGACCAGCTCCTTGAGGACGTTGTCTACGGAGACGTCCACAGTGAGGTCGCCGCTGTAATCGCAGGCCACAAGATCGACAAGACCACGCCGGAGGGCAAGGCCGCTCGCTCGAAAGCCAAAGGCGTGTCGTTCGGTATCATTTACGGGTCCGCCGCCGCCGGGTTGTCGGTCAACATGCGGACCAGCGTCGCCGACGCTCAGGGCTACATCGACTTCTGGGCCAACCGCTACGCCAACGCGTTCGACTACCGCAACAAGATGATGGCGGAGGCGAGGCGCACCCGATACATCCGCGTCATCGACGGAGGCACGATCTACATGGGCAAGACCCCGGAGATGCCGAAGTGCGCGAACTACCCTGTCCAGCGTGCCGCGCTGTCGATCATGGCCAAGGCCATCGCCCGGCACAAGGCGACGCTAGACGACGAGCGGGCTGCCGGGAGGCAGACGCACACCAAGATGCTGTCCACCATCCACGACGCCATCATCGACGAGGCGGCGAACAAGGACGCAAAGGGATGCCTGTCCCTCATGGAAGAAGACATGATGGCGGGATACCTCGACGTATTTCCCAGCGGCCCGACGCACGGGCTGGTCGAGGGCGGCATGGGTCCGAACTGGGGTAAACTAGATTAAAGGAACCTCGCTATGAACACGACTACCACACACGAAGTAACCGTCACCTCCGTCCTCGATGATCGGGGCATGGCATGGGGCGCACTACCGGACGGCACCTCCGTCCACATCGGCTCGAACATCTGCCTCGTCCGGGAGCTGCACGTCGGCGACAAGCTCACCGGCTTCCTCGCATACACTCCCGGCTACGACAATCCGAGGCTGTCGCAGCTCACCAACACAACGACGGCAGGCGCACTTGAGAGCGACCGGGTCCGTAAGCTGGAGGCCCTGATCAAGGCCAAAGACAATGCGATTGAGGAACTGCAGCGGGAGGTCGCTGATCTAACTGACCAGCTCGAAGAGGCGGACGCGGAGATCGAGGCCCTCAAGGAACAGGTTGGCCCCGACCCAGTGATGCTGCTGCTTACCCCCCGCAACGCCGGGGCCATCATTCGGGATTGGGACAGTGGCGGCGTTGACGACACGGCCACCCTCAAGGCGATCAATGAGTGGCGAGCCACGAACGAGCGGCCCGAAGTGTCGCTGGAGTTCGTTCTCGATAATGCGTGGCCTCGGGATAGCGCGGAGCATACCCTCAAGAGGGCTATTGCGAACCGTAAGTAATAGCTTGACGTCAGTGACTGGCGGCCCTATATTAGGGTCGTCAGTTACACAGGAGGTCATTATGCAACACGACGGTTTCACCAGCGCCACCGAGGCCATGCAGTTCATCACGGGCGGCAACGCCGTCTTCACCATCACGTCCAGCCGGACGGGTAAGCACTTCACGTTCAAGGTCCAGAAACCGAAGGACAAGGGCCGCAAGGACAGCAAGGGCTTCGAGTTCAAGGGCGTCAACCCGACGCTGTTCGTCAAGGTTCTGGCCGATGGCCGCAACACGGCGTGGGAAGACCAGCTGAGCATCGGTCACATCAACTCGATGTTCCCCGGTCAGCTCCGCATCAACCGCAACAAGCAGGAGGCCGCCGACTGGCCGTCCTTCCGCGCCCTGCGCTGGGCGCTGGAGCACCTGAACCGGGCGCAGGCTCACAATGGGGGCGACGACGCCATCCCGTCCGAGCTGACCGTCCAGCACGAGGGCGCTTGCTGCCGCTGCAACCGTCCGCTGACGGACCCGCAATCCATCGCTTCCGGCATCGGGCCGGAATGTGCAAAGAAAGTCTGAGGAGGTAGACATGCACACATTCGACAACCGTGAGAGCATCCGCGACAACGACCTGCTGGACCGTCTCTTCGCCGAGGGTCCAGCAATCGAGGCCGTCCTCGAAGAGTTGCAGGGCCAGCGCAACAAGGCGCGTGAGGCCGTGCGCGAAGCCGAGCTGGCCGTGACCGCGAAGAACGAGAGCCGTCAGGACACCATTGACGCGGTCTGCAACATCGCCGACTTGTTCAAGGATAAGCTGGAGCCGCTCGTCAGGAACGGCGACATCGCTGGCTTCCGCGACGTTTGGTTCCAGATGATCGAGGACTTCGACAATGTCTAGGGCCGAGGACTTCGACCGGGCCATCCAGACAGTCACGATCGAGCGGGGGCAGGACTACGGTCACCCCCTCTTCGACTTCGAGTTGGCGCAGAACCTGATCCGGTACACCCACCAGTGCCAGCACCCGGCGGTGCGCCACGCACTACAGATGATCTGCGTCAAGATGGCGCGGCTCACCCACAACCCAGACCATCTCGACAGTTGGATCGACATCGCGGGATACGCCCGCACCGCCCTTATGGCGTTAGACAAGGAGGAGGCACTAGACAATGGCGAAGACTGCGGCTGAACGGCAGAAGGAGTACGAGCAGCGCCGTAAGGAGGGGGGCTGGAAGCGCATCTATGTGTGGATCGCCCCCGGTGTGGATCAGGAGAAGGTCCGCAAATACATCGACCGACAGAACAAGGCGGCCTCCTGATGCAGATACAAGACATCCTGAAAGAACTGAGGAAGGAGGCCCGTCTCCCGCAGGAGGCCGTCGCCGAGAGAGCCAACACCAGCGTACACACGCTCAGCGCCTACGAGCGTGGCTACTCAAGACCGTGGCAGGTTCTCGAACGTGTGCTCGATGCCTACGGCTACGAGCTGGAGATCGTGAAAAAAGACCCCGGCGCATAGCCGGGGTCAGGCGCTGATCATCCGAAACCACAATTGAGAGGATATGCCCGACATGGAAAACCCGATGGACGTAGTGAACGAGCAAGCCGACGACGACGGGCTTTGGTTCGTCGCGGAGACGATCACCGAGGATTATCTGCAACGGGCGCTCCGGCGTCTCCATGCGGCAGTCGAGGGCAAGACTCAAACCGAGTGCGCGTTGAAGGCGCTCGGGATCGAGCAGCATTAAGGAGGAACCAAGCATGAAAACACTACTCGTCATCATCGGCCTGACATGGGGGCCAAACTACCCAGATGTTCAGCCAACGGCCTTCATCAGCACATATGACATGGGGACAGAGGACGCCTGTCTCACCGCGCGTCAATTCGAGATCGACGAACGCGACGGCGACTACATCGGACCAATTGGCAATCTGCCCGGATGGTTCCGAATGAACGGCGTGTTTTGCCGCGACCCTGATTCGACCGAGTAACGCAACGGAGGGAATAAATCTGATGACAAAACGGAAACGCCATGAGCAAACAACGCCGCACTACGCAGAGCGGGAAAGAGCGGCGAATATTGCTGAACAGATCGCCAGTGAACACGCTCACGGTCACGACGAATGGGATGAAGCGGCAGAACACACAGCGCGCAAAATCGCGGCTGCGATTAGAGAACAATAACGAGGGATTTTCTGATGAACGAGCGAGAACCAGATTTCAATGCTGACGATGTGCGCCAAGTCGCCAAAGCGGCAATAGGGTCGGCAATGGAATACTGCCACAGCCACGGCTTCGGCACACCCGAGCACTATGAGTGTCGG